>Ga0315291_10012154_pt1 | contig 10456 bp, 8 predicted proteins | sample YL17G12_20_MG_FD_203070 | JGI IMG/M metagenome (GOLD analysis project Ga0315291, IMG submission 203070) | Sediment microbial communities from Yellowstone Lake, YNP, Wyoming, USA - YL17G12_20 | ecosystem: Environmental > Aquatic > Freshwater > Lake > Sediment | place: USA: Wyoming | collected... | reverse complement strand
GCATGTGAAAGTGCTGCCATCTTTTCCGTCACACCGGCGTGACGCCGGTGCCACTGCGCTGACGCCAAGTTCGCCCTTAATTCAACGGTATTGGGGCTAAACCCAATTCCGTTCAGTAGGGTGCAGTATTCAAGGAGGACCGAGTGGCACCGGCGTCTCGCCGGTGTGACACAACTCATGGCAACGCGTTCACTTACGTGCCACCGGCGAGACGCCGGTGCCACTGTGTTGACGCCAAGCCCGCCCGCTAAACCCGCAGCGGCCGAGCGGACCCGGCCGACTCGGCCCGGCGTGCCGTCCCGTTCGGCAAACTCAACCGCTCCCGGCCGCAGGCCACGCGGTGGATCACTTCCGCGAACCGGGTTCCCCAACCGGTCACGCTGTATTCCTGCTCGACCAGCCGCCGCCCGGCCGCGCCCATCCCCCGTCGCAACTGGGGATCGGCCGCCAGGCGGGCAATCGCCTCGGCCCACTCCTGCGGAGTGGAGGCCAGAAAACCGGTCCGGCCGTGGACGACCATGCGGCGGTTCATGCCGACCGGGTTGGCGACCACGGGCAGCCCGGCCGCCATGTACTGCAACACCTTCAACCCGCATTTCCCGCGGCTCCAGCCGTCGTCCGGCAGCCAATTGATGCCGATGTCGCCCTCGGCCAGTTCGGCGGCCTCGGTGGCCGACGACCAGTGCCGCAGCTCGACATTCACGCCCGGGAGCTGGACGGAGCGGTCGCAGATCACCCGCAGCGTCAGCCCCGGCGGCCGCCCGGGTACCGGGCACCGACCGGAGCTTGGTCGGGTGGCGGCGGCCAGGTGTGCGGCGGCCCGCTCCAGCGAAGCCAGCGTGCTCTGCTGGCCGATCCAGACCAGCCTGGCGGCGGCGCCGACGCGGCGATGTGGCGCGACGTGATACCACCGGGGCTCGACACAGGTGGGGACCACGTGTACCCGCCCCGGCTCGGTGAAGGCAGAGACACGTTGCCGTAGATACTCGTTGCCCACGATGACCGCGTCGGCCGCGTAGACGGTTGCCCAAAACCGGGCCATGCGGGCGTTGCTCCGGGGTCCCTTGGGGCTGTAGCTGTCGCGCTGGAACAGGGCGTCGTCGAGGTCGTAGACGAGTCCCCGGGCGTGGCGTCGCAGCAGGGTCAGTTGCCAGATGGGCAGCAGTTTTCGCTGAAGGATCACGACGTCGGCCCGGCCTGCCGCCCGGAGTTGGCCGATCCGCGCCAGCATGTCCTGCTGCAGAGGTGCGGCCCGGAGATACAACCCCCGCTCGGCCAGGGCCCAGGCAAACGGCTCGATCCGGTATCGGTAGCAGACGTGATCGGGGCTCTGGATCAGGGCCGTGAGCTTCATCGGTGTCTTCCGTGACGAGTGTATCACCGTGGGCGGGCAGATAGCCGGGGGACAACGTCCCCCGGGGCACCCCGACGGCTGCTAGCCGCCGGCCACCGGGGATGCTACACGCCTGCCGCCTCGGCGTCCTGGGGGCGCGGATACTAGCAGATTCCGCCGGGCCGCCAAATAGCAAAGCCGGCAGGAGGAAAAAGGGGACAGGTCCAATTTGTGTGAAGCCGGGCACCGACCGAAGGTTGGTCGCGGGCCGTCCCGGCAAATTGGACCTGTCCCCTTTTTCCCGGAATCACGTGAGGCTGTTTGGCGGAAGGGAGGCGATCAGGGCGTCGAGTTCCTCCCTCAGCCGCGGGAGGATCTCCTCGTAGGAAAAGGCCCCCAGCTTCTCGCCGCCCCGCTTGAGATTGACGAAACTCGGGCCGCACCAGAGGCCCAGGTCGGCGTCGTCGCTCTCGCCCGGGCCGTTGACGCGACAGCCCATCACTGCGATGGTGATCGGATACTCCGCCGCGTACCGGGTGGCCTCGCGGACCCGCTCGGCCAGCTCGACAAAGGCCTCGTTTTCCACCCGGGAACAGCTCGGACAGGCGATGATGTTCAGCCCCGGCCGACCGGAACCATCGTCCTCGTGGAACACGCCGGCGGCGATGTCGGCCAGGATCTGCTGCCCCGCCTCGATTTCCTCGTGTTTTCGTGCCGCCGGGACGGTCAGCGAGACGCGGATCGTGTCGCCGATCCCCTGGCGAATCAGCCGCTCCAGGGCCAGGCGGGTCTTGACGATCCCCTCCGGCGGCATCCCGGCCTCGGTCACGCCCAGGTGCAGCGGCACGTCGGGCCGCTGTTGCGCAAACCGGCGGTTCAACTCGATGACCTTCAGCGGATCGGAATCCTTCAGCGAGACGCAGTAACATTTGAACCCCAGCCGGTCGAGCAGTTCGCAGTGCTCCAGGGCGCTCTCGAGCATCGGCCCGACGGTGTCCCCCGCGCCGTACTTCTCCCGCTTGGCCGGATCGACCGATCCGCAATTCACTCCCACGCGGATGGCGCAGTCGTGCTGGCCGGCGGTCTCCACAAGAAAACGGACCTTCTCCTGCCACGGCAGTTCGCGCTGGTGATGGAACAAATGGCCCGGGTTGTAGCGGATCTTGTCGACCAGGGGGGCCACCTCGGCCGCCAGCCGGTAGTTCTCTTGGAGATCGACCGAAAGGTTGGCCTCCGTCCGCCGCCGGATTTCCGCCAATGCCTGGGTGTCGCGGCGGGTATCGACCGCAATCCGCACCACACCCGCCCCCGCCTCGGCCAGCCGGTTCACCTGGGCGACCGTGGCATCCACGTCCGAGGTCTTCGTGGCGCACATGCTCTGCACCACGATTGGGTGGCCACCGCCGATGACGACCGAGCCGACGTGGACCGCCCGGGTCGCGTTGCGGGCCGATGGAATGAGACTGGGTTGCTCTTGGGACATCTGCATCGCGCGATATCTGTTTCGCAAACGTACTCCACCACTAACATTCTCTCATCATCGTTTCCTGCTTCAACCCCGAGTATTTGGGCTATTCGTCGGTTGAAACTGGAGAAACTCCAACGACTTTGCCGATAAGGCAGAGACTACCGTCTCCTTCCGTGGGGTACGCGCGCCAACAAAGCAAGTCAATCGGTGGGTGAAGAAGGGGGGCTCCTTCTCCTAAATGGTCCATCTTACCCATGCTTCGCCATTTTATCCTGCTGGGCTGCATGTTGTCGGCCGGCTGTTCGATGTTGCCGGAAATCGCGCGGCAGCCCGCCCTCCACAACCCGTACCCCCAATTGTCGAAGGTGGCCGTGGCGCCGTTTTTCAATCTCAGCCAGGAGCCCACGGTCGACGGCCGACGGGTGGCGCTGGCCTACTTCAACGAATTACAGTCGGTGCCCGGCTTTGAGGTAGTGCCAGTGGGGGTGGTCGAAACCGCCATGCGGACACACCGCATTCAGCTCACCGGCCCAGCCGAAGCCCGACGTCTGGCCCAGGTATTGGAGGTCGATGCCGTGGTCGTCGGGGCGGTGACTGATTTCTCCCCGTACTATCCGCCGCGTTGCGGTCTGCAGGTCGAGTGGTACGCGGCCAATCCCTGCTTCCACCCCATCCCACCGGGCTACGGGCTGCCTTGGGGCACGCCCGATGAACGGAGAATCCCGGAGCCGGCAGTCTTCGAGGCCGAGATGGCACTGGCCACAGCGCAACTGAAGACGCAGACCCCGGCGTACCAGCCACTTGCGGCGCCGGATGGCAAGACCCCTGAGGCCGGCCAGCCGCCGCCTGTGGGGGCGGACGGGCAACCGTCGACTGCACCTGGTCCGCAGGGTGGAGAAGGTGTGCTGCCGTTGGACTACGAGGCGCCGCTCGAGAGGACACTTGAGGGCAACCCGACCGCCGATCCGACCCCAGGGATGCCGCCCGATTGGCCCGACCCGCGTGGGTTCATCCCCCCGCCGCCCAGCTCTCACCCACCGACGTGTCGGCCGAGCGAGGCCCCGGTGATGCGTCACACGCGGACCTACAACGGCCACGACACGGAGTTTACCCAGGCGTTACACAGCTACTATGCGTTCCGTGATGACGCACGATTTGGGGGTTGGCAGGGGTATCTCCAGCGGAGCGACGACTTCATTCGTTTCTGTTGTCACCTGCACATCTCGGAGATGCTCAGCGCCCGGGGAGGGGCGGGCGAAACGCGAGTGGTGTGGCACTGGCCAAGCATCCGATAACTACTGCTGGCCCGGGGGGCCGCTCTGTCATCGCCGAGGGCAGTATACCAGCCTCCCCACGCCTTCCGCCCCCTTCGAGGAGACGAGCGGCCGTGAGTCAGGACATCAACGTATTGGCACTGGTGAAGGGGTCGGAGCGCTACGTCTTCTTGTACGACGATTCGAGTCGCGCGGAGACGTTGCGGACCTTGGGGCGTTATGCGTCCAATCCGGAGTTGAGCTTCACCTGGTATGATGCCGCCGTGCTCAGCCAGAAAATCCGCCAGGAGAGTCAGAAGTCTTCGCCGGTCAGCCGCTTCGACCTGCCGCTGCCGACCGACCAGGATGAATTGTGCTGAGCGGAACTGCAAATTGAGAATTGAGAACTGCAAATTGCAAATTGAGCATTGAAATAAAGCCGTGCGTTCAACCCCAATTTGCATTTTTCAATTCTCAATTTGCAATTCTCAATTCCGGCCCCAATGCGCACTGCCGTCGGCCGCTTTCTGCAATACCTGCGCGTCGAGCGCAACGCCTCCGAGCTGACCACCAAGAGCTACGGCGAGGACCTGGCCGCGTTGGCCGATTACTTGGCGGAGGCCCGCGAGGGAGTCTGCCCGAAGCCCGGCGAAATCACGGTGCTCGACCTGCGAGGGTACGTCGCTTCGTTGCACGAGTCGGGCTACGCCCACAGCACGATCGCCCGACGTCTGGCTTCGCTGCGGAGCTTCTTTCGCTTTGGGCAGCGTGAAGGCTGGACCAAGACCAACCCGGCCAAGCCGCTGCGCAACCCCCGCAGGGGCCGCACGCTGCCCCACTTCCTCTCCGCCGAAGACCTGGGGCGGCTGCTGGTGGCGCCGCCGGCCGACGAGCCGTTGGGGCTGCGGGACCGGGCGATCCTGGAAACGATGTACTCGGCCGGACTCCGCGTGAGTGAGTTGGTGGGGCTGGACCAGGCTGATCTGGACTTCGAGGCGGGGGTGCTCCGGGTCCGCGGCAAGGGGCGGCGGGAGCGGCTGGCCCCCGTCGGCTCCTATGCGCTGGCCGCGCTCCGCCGCTGGCTGCGCGTGCGAGAGCAGAATCCCCGCGAGCCGGGCGGTGCGCTGGCCCCGGTATTCGTCAACAGGTTCGGTCGCCGGATCACCACGCGGAGCGTGGCGCGAATGCTGGAAAAATACCTCAAACTGACCGGCCTGGACAGCCGCACTACCCCACACTCGCTCCGCCACAGTTTCGCCACGCACTTGCTCGACCGCGGCGCAGACATCCGCAGCGTGCAAGAATTGCTGGGCCACAAGAGCCTGGTCACCACCCAGATCTACACCCACGTCAGCACGGCCGCCCTCCGCCGAGCGTACCAGAAGGCGCACCCCAGGGCGAAATAGCCGCCACTGGCACCCAACCTCTCAGACCGGCAGTGTGCCACTGCTTCGCAGAAGCAGTGCGGGGCGGAACCCGCCGTCACTGCTTGCCTTGCGTCAAGCGGTGGCACACTCTGCTGAGAAACGCGGGCTAGACCGCATTTCTCACCAACACCCGACGTCGGATCACAGTGTGCCACTGCTTCGCAGAAGCAGTGCGGGGCGGAACCCGCCGTCACTGCTTGCCTTGCGTCAAGCAGTGGCACACTGTGCTGAGAAACGCGGGCTAGACCAGCCCCTTTCGGACTGCCCAGACGGCGGCCTGCGTGCGGTCGCTGACGGCGATCTTCCGCAGGATATTCTGCACGTGCTCCTTGACCGTCTCTACGCTGATCTCCAGGGAACGGCCGATCTCCTTGTTGCTTAGGCCCAAGGCCACGTGACGCAGGACCTGGGTCTCGCGCTGGGTCAGCGGCACGTCCTCGTCGTCGATCGCCTGGCGAACCTTCATCGCGGCCGCAATCCTCCGCAACTCACCGCTGCGGCTGGGCGACTCGCCCTTGCCCGCCGCCGTGATAGTGGCCACCATGGCCTCCCGCGTGGAACCCTTCAACACGTAGTCGCAGGCCCCCAAGGCCACCGACCGGGCAATGTACGTGGGATTGTCGTAGGTCGAGAGCATCACCACCTTGCTGTCGGGCACCTTGGCGCGAAGTTTCTCCAGTATGCTCAGCCCGTCGCCGTCGGGCATGCGGATGTCCAGCAGGATCACGTCCGGCTTCAGTCTCTGGGCTTCCTTCAGGACCTCCTTGCTGTTGGCCGCCTCCCCGATGATCTCGATCTCGGTGCCGGCCAGCAGGCTGGCCAATCCGGTCCGGATGACCTCGTGGTCATCGCAGACCAAAAGTCTGATACTCATTTGGTTCTCCCCGAAAAAGGTTGTTCCACACCCAGCCCACAACCGCGGCAATCTGCTTCGATGGGGCCCGCTGGCCGCGGGCGACCCACCGGGAGGGCGAGCTGTGGATCAAGTGCACATACCGTCGTCGTTTCTATCCTAGTATACTTGCGGGCAGGGCAAAATCCCCCAAAGCAACGGAATAACCCCCCCGAACCAGGGGGACATCTGCCAGAAACCGGCCCAATCCGAGGGGGAAACGCCACTTTCGGCCGTTGCGGATGCACCATACAATCTTGAAATGAATCCGATTTTCGCCCATTTTCCGGCTGGGAACACGCGAAACGGCCGCAATTACCCATACTTGGGCAAGAAGGACAGAACCGACGGGGCGTTCGCCACCTTCCGGCCCCCTCTCACCGCCCGGGCGTCCCGGGCCATTGCGCCAAGGGCGTCACGGGCACCGCAGGACCGGTGTCCGCACCGGGGGCGAACAAGACCGCCAGCCGGACGAGCCCCTCATCGCCGGCGAGCCTGACGACCAGTTTCGTCACGTCAGGCTGCTGTCGCTGCGGGGGTTGTGCCTCGGCGGGTTCCGTGGCGAAGCTGGCCCCGCCCGGCGATAGGATCCGCGCCGTCAGCGTCTGGCCACCTTGTCGCAACACGGCTCGATCGCCGCTGAGCTCAATCTTCGCCGGGGTGTGCACCTGCCAGGTGATCTTCGTGCCGGCAGCGCCTTCCAACTCATCTTGCACCACGACCCAACGGCGGTCGAGCAGAGCCACACCCCGGCGGGCCCTCTTTGCCTGCCCGGCGTAGGCCGCCGAGAGGTCGGCCACCGCGTACGCCCGGTCGGGCTGGGAGCCGAAGGCCACGATCGGCCCCGCCGCTTTGGGGTCCTGGTTGCGGCCGTCGATCAAGAGGGTGTTCTGGCCGGCGGTGCCCAGCCGGTAATAGGTCCAGCGTTTGTCGCCGAAGTAGCCGGGGAGATTGTAGTCGTCCGGGCCGAGATCGACCGCCCAACGCTGGCCGTCGGCGTCGAGCACGAAGGTGCCCAGCTCCAGGTGACTGTGGTTGACCTTGTTGTCCCCAGCCTTGAAGCCGAGGAAGACCGCGCGGGGATCGTTCCACTTGCTGCGGATGGTGACTACGTCGGCGTGGCGGAACCAGCGGGCGGTGGCCAGTGCGGAGCCGAGATCGTCGGGCGGCTCACCGCGAGGATCGAACCACCAGAGGTGCAAGGCGGAATTGCCGCCAATGTATTCCCGCTCGTGCCAGGCGTAGAGCGGCTTGTTGAACTCCCGCGCCAGCCAGAACATCTCGGCCGCCTGACCGGGTTGAGCGCCGCCGTCGGCGAAGTTGAACGCCATACGGCTGGGGCCGATGAACTGGATCCGGAAGTCGCCGGTGACGGAGAATCCCTCGAGCTTGCTCAACCCGAAGTCGGTCCCCAGGGCGCTCTGCAGTGCGGCGAGCAAGTAGACGTTGTAGCGTGTGGCGTAGTCCCAGTAGCCCGGCCCCTCGCTCCAGGCCCCGTCGGGGGCATACTCGCGCATGGCGATCTGCACCGAGTTTGCCGCCTGGTGGACGAGGTAGGCGGCCAGTTGAGGCTGTTGGTCGGCCACTGCCAAGGCGCCGATGGTGATCCCGCCGTTGCAGACCTGGTTCCAGTTGTACCCAGATTGGGACCACCACCCGCGGGTACGGTACACCTTCTCGGCCTCGCGGAGCCCCTTCTCGACGATCGCGCGGCGGATCGTCTCCTTCTGCTCCGGCGAGAGCAGGTCGTAGAGCCAGTCGTAGCCAATGGCCAGGGCGTGGGTCATTTCGGCCGTGTCGAGGAAGTGGCTGGGGTTCCAGTCCTTGAAGGCGGCCGCGGCCAGCATTTCCTTCAGCGCCCGATCGGCGTAGCGGCGGTCGCCTTCGATGCGGTAGACCGTCGCCAGGGTGTAGACGCGGTCGAGGCACTGGCGGCTCTCGCTTAACAGCCGGGGACCGATGATCCTGTACTGGACCGTGTCTTCGCTCCGCAGCAGCCCGTCGGCCCGGCGTTTGACGCTCTGGTATATCCGGGCCGCCCGCGCGTCGTCGGCGATCAGTCTCTTGACCCTCTGGAGGTCCTCCGGCAGGGCGATCAACCGCGGGTGTTGGGGGCGGAGCGACTGGAGGATTTCGGCCTCGGCCGGAAAGGCCACGCCGGGCGAGGCGGCCATGGCAAACAAAATGAACGTCAGTCCAAACATCGGAACCTCCGTCGACTGGATAGGGTTAGACTATCATCACCAAGGAACGTTTATTGACCCTCAGAAAGCTAATGGTACATCGTCTAGCCGTCGCCGGCACGGCGACGTTTCTACAGGCCGACGTGCCGTCGGCCACTAAACAGGATGCTGCATTATCTTTCTGAGCATCAATAGCCGCCACGGCTACGCGGCGGGTCGCGATTCAGCGCGGCACATCCCGGTTGGTGCCTATGGAACGACCCGCGGGTTGTCTGAGGATCACATTGCCCTCCAGGTCCCGCCACTCGGTCGCTTCGGGTGTGACCGATTTCCGCGCAAGGTGCTGCAAGTAGTAGAGGGTCGGCTCGACGACGTGCTGATTGTTCAAGAACGGCTCCGTGTACTGGATGGCGGCGAAGCGGACCTGGCCGATGTGGTGCTGCTGCCCCACGTGGTTGTTCCAATCGACGCCCTCGGTCAGGAACCCGTGCGGGCCGTAGTGGTGCTTGGCAATCGCGCGGAGGATCACCAGCCCGTCGATCTCGTACTGGCGGCTTTGGGCCGGGTCGCGCGAGCGGGTATCGACCGCCGCCTCGAAGTAGGCCAGCGCCGCCTCGGCGTTTTCCCAGAGGTAGGCTGTGTCCCAGGACTTCTCCATGTACAAGAGCCCCTTGGTCGCCACGCCGTTGCGGTCCTCGTGCATCTTGAACTGGTCCAGGCCGCCGAGACACTTCTGATAGGCGAAGGTGCGGATCGGCTCGTCGTCCAATAACTTCGAGACCGACAGCAGGGTGCGGAACGCCACGCTATAGGCCACGTTCTCGTGCGGGTCGTAGGTGTCGTGGTTGATGCTGCCGAAAATGCCCCCGGCGCGGATGAAGGCTGCCGTCTTTTCCTTCAGCGGCTCACGGTAATCGGCCAGCCCGCGCCGGGTGAGCGCCGCCTGCAACTGGAGGATGAACAGGCCGTCGGCCGAGGACTGCCAGTAGGTGTCGTCTCCGCCGTCGGGCGACTTGCGGTACACCTTGCCCTCAGGCGTGGTGCGACGGGGAAACCACCCGTTGGGGACCGGCTCGACGTGATCGGCGATCCAGCGAGCGCAGCCCACGGCCGCGGCCCGCATGGCCTTCGCCCGTGGATCGTCGCCAAGCTGATCGGCGAAGATCAGCAACTGGAAGCCGACCTTGGCCATCGAGCCGGGGCAGAGCCAGTCGGAGTTGTGCTTGTAGTTCAGGCAGAGCTTTCCGGTGGTGGTTTCCCGGTAGCCGCGAATCAGGCCGCTCTGTGGGTCGATGAAGCCGCCGTGGAGCACGTGGTCCAAGATGCCGACCGCCTGGCTCTGCCAGTCGCGCTTCTGGAGGAACCCGCCCAGGGCATAGACCTCGTAGGCCCCGCCCACGGCGTTGGCCGCCCAGCCGGGCCCTTCCAGGTTGCCGAAGTCGTGCCAGCCCATCACCTTGCCCTCCGGGTCGACGAAGCTGGAGATCGAAACCAGATCTCCGCGCTCGTCGCGCCGCAGGGTCTTTTCCAGCGTGAAGCGGATCGAATCGAGCGCCGAGTCGGTGATCATGTACTTGGGGTTCTCGGCTACGTAGAACGGCCGGCGGGCCAGTTGGTCGTCCGCCTGCCCGTGCAGCACCGTGCTCAGCAATACCAGACCGACAGCGAAGTTCGACATGGCTTCCTCCTGCGGCAAGTTCGCCTTTGCGGTGGGCGTGTCACATTCTCACGGGCTAGTCTAGTCGGGCGCGCGGGCGGTCGCAACGGGCTTCTTAAGGGTTCCGCAAAGTCAGTTGACAACAGGGGACAATAGCCGGGGCGCCACCCGGCCCGGGGGGGGTTTGGGAAGAATCCGCCCCCCCGGCCCCCGGGGGGGGCCGCGAGTATATGTGGGGCAGAG
>Ga0315291_10012151_pt1 | contig 10457 bp, 12 predicted proteins | sample YL17G12_20_MG_FD_203070 | JGI IMG/M metagenome (GOLD analysis project Ga0315291, IMG submission 203070) | Sediment microbial communities from Yellowstone Lake, YNP, Wyoming, USA - YL17G12_20 | ecosystem: Environmental > Aquatic > Freshwater > Lake > Sediment | place: USA: Wyoming | collected... | reverse complement strand
ACATTTGCATCGACCCTCTTACCCCACCTCAGCCGAAGGGTAAGAAGGTAGAAGAGGAAGATGAAGACGAGTAAAATAGTCAAAAACCTCTCTGAGACGCGGTTTTAAGCTACTTTCGAGCGCATTTACCTATACTTCTTCGGCATCAATATATGCGGCTGATAATGATTATCACTGGCGCGAGCGCTATTATAACCTCATGAACAGTATAGTCGACAAATTAAGCCTCCTGTGATAACTCTAGATCAAGCTGGTCCAGATACGCCCTCATATAAGAAATCCTATTCTCCGCCATCAATCTCGCATCTTCTGTGTAGAATAGGTCGGATAGTCCGAGGAGTTTATCGTGGAAGTGGGCGACGAATTCCTCTATACCCCTCGGCTCTTCGCCACTGTAAGCTGCGGCCCGATAAATGCCAACAGCTCCCAATGCGTCTAGTTTGTCAGCGTCGGATAGGACCTTTGCCTCGACGCTAACAGCGGTCTTTCTTTCCGAGAAGCTGTGTGCGGAAATCGCGTCAGCCACCATTTTGATCCTCTCCTTCTTGAAGCCAATCTTCATGAGGATCGACTTCGCCCTCTTAGCTCCCGCCGATGCATGGTTTTTCTCTCCACGTCCGATGTCGTGGAGGAGGGCCGCCGGTAGTAGGACGGACTCGTCGGCGCCTACATTGTTGCCAAGGAGCATACATGTTCTGTAGACTCGCTCCGTGTGTTCATAGCTGTGTGTGCCGTGCATTGGAAGGCAGCTGATGGCCTCCTCTCTAAGTCTCCTCAAAATGTCCTCGTCGAGCAACCTGCTTCACCCCATTTTAATTACGCTGGAGTCTCGACCGACGTTGATCTGGATGATCCCCTTGAAGGAGGTGATGAAACAGTTCTTCATCTCAACAAGATCTCCTATCTCGATTCCTTCAAGTTCAGCGATTTTCTCGTTCCAGACAGTGAATGATACATTTCCTGAGTCGTCGGCTACTTCACCTTCCACCAGGGTGTGCTCTAAGCCGGAGTAGGTTTTAACCTTCCTCGCCTCGTTCAGCTTCATCACCCTCACTTTGAAGTCTATGTGCTCCATGCCCGGTCTCAGATCCGCCAGCCTCAAAGTCGTCTCCCCTATGTTCAGAATACGAATGTAATGAATTGTATAAAGAGTTGATTGATCAGAGTTGAATCCTTAAAACCCACAAGAGTGTAAATCAAGTAAGATGAAACTACGCCTCAGCCTCGTCTGCTCCCGATGTGGGTATGTCTTCCAAGCTGATCACAGTAAACCTTCGTGTGAGAAATGCGGCGGCCAGCTGGAATACGTCTTCGACGAGGAGTACCTGAAGAAAGTGGAGTTCGTAGGCGAGCTGAGGTTCTGGAGATACCGGCCGATCATGCCACCTGTCCAAAAGGTGGTCAGCCTCGGGGAAGGGGGAACGCCTATACAGGGGTCTCAAAGGCTCGCCGAATCCCTTGGGCTAAGTAACCTGAGGCTCAAGGACGAGACAAGAAACCCCACGAGCTCGTTCAAAGACCGTTCAGCGGCGTTGCTTGTCTCCGACGCCCTCTCGAAGGGGTTCGACTCCATCGTCTGTGCGACCGACGGGAACCACGGTGCGTCAGTGGCTGCATACACTGCTAAAGCGGACATCTCCTGCCACCTAGTCGTGCCAAAGAGCATGGACCTTGGGAAGCTCGCCCAGATGATGGCGTACGACGCCGACATAATTGAGGCCGGGGAGACCGTCGAGGAGGCCGTAAAGAGGGCTCAACACTTAGAACAGGAGAAAGGCTGGTATCAGGCTACTACTGAGCTTAACCCCTTATCTATCGAGGGATTGAAGACTATCAGTTACGAACTGGTGGAACAGGGTGTCGCAGCTGACTGGCTGATTGTGGCTATGGGTAGTGGCGTTACGATTAATTCGCTCTGGAAAGGATATCGGGAACTCAAGGTGATGGGGCTCGTGGAGGAGCCCCCTCGGCTTATCGGTGTACAGGCTGCGGGTTGCCCTCCAATAGCTCAGGCCTTCGAGCAGGGACTTGACGAACCGGTAAAAATAGTCAAGGGAGCAACTGAAGCACTGGCAATAAACGTGGCAGAGCCTCTCTTCGGCGAACTAGCGTTGAGGGCGCTCCACGAGTCAGGCGGCTTCGCAGTGACCGTGACGGATGAGGAGATGATCAAGGCTGGCGGAGAGATCGCGAGGCTCGAGGGCATTTTCCCTGAGCCGGCTAGCGCTTCTACGGTCGCGTGCTTAAAGAGCTTAGTCGAGGCGGGGAAGATTGACAGGCGAGATTGCGTCGTAAGCCTCATAACAAGCAGTGGATTAAAGACCGACGACATCCTAAGAAGTCTAACCAGAAGAACGAAGACTCCCGGATTGGGTTCCAAGCTCTCAACGAAGGAGAAGATTCTCCGCATAATCTTTACGAGCGGAAAAACATACGGATACGAGATCTGGAAGGGCATGGGACAAGATATGACGATAGGCGCCATCTACCAGCACCTAGCTGACCTAGAGGGCAGAGGCCTAATATCTTCGATAGCCCAAGGAAAACGCAGGTACATCGAGATAACAGAGAAGGGGAGGCGAGTGATGTCAGCACTCGACGACCTTCAGGTCCTTTTATAGCCCATTTTAGAGGAATGATAGGTACTTCTTGATGGGCTTCACTAGGAGGAGCGAGACTACGATTCCCACGATCATCTGCCCGACGTTTATCGGAACCTCAGCTATGGCTACGACCTCTATCTGGAAGAGCGGACCGATGAGGAAGTACTGGTAGAGGAAGTAGCCGGTAACCATCGACAGACCGCCGACAATCACAGTGAAAATGGTCCAGCCCATCTCGGGATCGTGCTTCCACGAAAAGTAAGTTATCGAGGCAACGACGAGGACAGAGAGAACGGCCCATAAGGCCTGTGGGATGTTCAAAGTGAAGTAGCTTGACCCAAGGGCGACTTCAACGTCTCCGCTGTAATAGTTGATCCCGAAGTAACCTAGGAGTCCTCCTATGATCAACCCCAAGGTCAGGGTATAGACCCTCCATGAGCCGACGGAGAAGCTCGGCTTCCTTTTGTTCAGTTCTCCTACTATGAATCCCTCGAATCCTTTAATCACCAGCGTGGCTGGCGCGTAATATGAGTATCCGAGGAGCAGGTCAGCGAGTCCAGAGCCTACTCCGCCAGCAAACGCGCCGACCAAGGGACCGAATAGAAGAGCCGATAGAAAGACCATCGAGTCGCCGATGTTGAAGAAGCCCCTGGTCGCGGGGACGTAGACTGAAAAGGTCATTGTAACTACACAAACAAGAGCAGTGAATATGGCAGTCACCGAAAGCATGAATGGTGAGCTTCTCTTATCGTTCATGGCTAAACTAGATCCTTAGAGGAGATATAATAGTTTCTACTATAATATTATACTTCACGCTATCATAGGATCGGTGGGCAACGAGGATATAATCAAGTAGTCGAATCTATACAACGTGTCCTCAGCTGAAAAGGCTGCTCTATTGCTAACACGCCTAGATCCGCGTGAGCTGAGGGTCTTATTAGGAATCGAGCTGGGAATGTCCCATTACGAGTTCGTACCGATAGATGTCCTGACGAAATACTCAGGCCTGAGCGAGGAAGAGGCCAAGTTCTGGCTAGGCGAGCTTGACAAGAAGGATCTACTCTATGGTCAGGCGGAGTCCTATTCAGGCTTTATTCTGAACTATAATGGTTATGATCTACTCGCCTTGAACGCCCTCGTCAAGGGCGATGTGCTGCAGTCACTCGGTATGCCCGTGGGAATGGGGAAGGAGGCTGACGTCCTGGAGGCTATGACGCCGCGGGAAGAGAAGGTCGCTGTGAAGTTTCACAGACTCGGAAGGGTCAGCTTCCGAGACACACGGAGGAAGCGGAACTTCATAGGTAAACGCAGGCACATGTCCTGGCTCTACCAATCTAGGCTGGCAGCCGAGAGGGAATATGAGGCACTCACGAAGGTGTATGAAGCCGGTGTCTCCGTCCCCAGGCCCATTTTTCAAAACAGGCATGTCGTTGTAATGGAATTTATAGAGGGTCATCAGCTCTCGGAGGTCTCGGAGCTGGACGACCCGGAAGCCTTCTTAGAAGAGATTCTGATCAATGTTAAAAAAGCGTACGATGCTGGGGTAATCCACAACGACTTGAGCGAGTTCAATTTGATAGCCTCAAACGAGGGAAAGATCTACCTTATCGACTGGCCGCAGTACATATCCCGAAGCGACCCAAATGCCCAGGTAACCCTGAGGAAAGACATAACGAACATTCTTCGATCCTTCCGAAGAAAATATAGAATAAGCAAAAACATCGATGACGTCATAGCTCTCATATTCGGATGAAAAAGATAACCAGAAATGGTTAGAATAATGGGAAAATTGTTTAAGCTGATTCACTTCGTAAATATCCAGTGATCAATATTGGCCGAAAAAGAAGCAGCCAAGTCCGACAAAGGAAAAGAAAAAAATCTCTACGCAACTCTGAGCGAGAGAGTTTCGAAGGGTGATATTTCATCAGTTGTCGTGGCTAGTAGGAATGGCAAGACCGCCATGGAGATGGCGGGTAAACTGAAAGGTGTAAAAGTCGTGAGTGTGACTGAATTTACCTACACGGACGATGTCAAGAAGGAGATGAAGAAGCTCGGTATCAGTTTCGTTGAGAAGTCCGAGCTACCTATACAAGATAGGGGTGAGATGAGGGATACCCTCCTTATCTTCGGCTCCGGCGTGAAGTCAGCCATAGAAGTCGCAGCTGTCGCCGCTGAGAAGAAGCTCGTAGAGGGCAAGGTCATTGCCGTAGCTGGCAACAAGAGGAGACTCGACACAGCTCTAGTTCTACGACCATCCACCGCTCTAGACATCTCTAACCCTGACCCGTCGAAGAGGCTGTCGGTTCTGGAGTTGCTGGCGTTCCCTAAAAATTTGTAGCGCCACAAAACATAACGATTAATTTTTCTATCTTCAATCCGAAGAGATAACCGATGATCCTAGGCCTATGCGGGAGCCCCAGAGAAGGCGCTACCGAGTATGTATTGCATGAAGCCCTCAATATGATCGAGGCAGAAGGCTACTTGACCAAGTTCTTCTCGGTCAGGGGCAAAACCATAAACTACTGTATCCACTGCGACTACTGTTTACAGAAGAATGGGTGCACCTTCAAGGATGATATGGATGAGTTGTACCCACTACTGAGGGAATCTGAAGGAATCATCGTAGCCTCCCCAGTTTACAACGGCGGTGTTACAGCTCAGACGAAGGCCGTTATAGACAGAACTAGGGCCTTGGTGGCAGCTGATCCTCGGACCTTTAGAGGTAAGAAGGGTATGGCTATAGCGATAGGCGGGGACCGAGTGGGCGGCCAGGAGCTCGCTATTCAGCAGATCATAACGTTCTTCATGCTCAATGGGATCATCGTCGTTAGCGGCGGCGCCTTCGGAGCGAACATCGGCGCGACCTTCTGGTCAAAAGACTCCTTAGAGGGAGTGAAAGAGGATGAGGAGGGGTTCAGGAGCCTGAGAAAAACTGTTAAAAGGTTCATCGAGCTCCTGAACGAGAAAGACGGGAGTAAGAAAGAGCAGGCGGACGATCAATGAAGACAGTTAGGGTCAAGGTTGCCTGGGGCATCACGGGTAGTGGAGATAAGATAATTGAAACGGTGGAAGCTATGACGCTAGTTAAAAAAGAATACCAGGTTTTAGACATCGAGGTCTTTCTTTCCAAAGCAGGAGAACAGGTTGCTAAGTATTATAAGATATACGACAAGCTAAAGGGAAGCTTCGCCAAAGTTTATACTGAAGAGGACGCGAACATACCCTTCCTAGCGGGGCGAACGCAGATGGGTGACTTTAAGTTTCTCATAGTGGCACCAGCAACATCAAACACAGTTGCAAAGATCGCACACGGAATCGCCGACACGCTCCTGACAAACAGCGTCATCCAGGCGCTGAAGGCAAATGTGCCGGTTTACATTATGCCATGCGACTACCACGAGGGCAGGACGACGACTACGCTCCCCGATGGTCGCAAGCTGAGACTAAGGGTCAGGAAGGAAGACGCGGAGAACGTAGAGAGGCTGCAGACTATGGACGGCCTCACAGCGTTCGAGAAACCTGGAGAGATCTCGAGTATTTTCCGGAATGAGTTAGGGGCCGTGGTTTAGGGTCTCCAGCCCTCAAGCAGGAGCAGGAAGATCGACGCCGCCGTAAGGTCAGCCGTTGTCCCAGGATTCATCAAACCTGCAGATCTCTGGAGCTCCCGATCCAGCGCCGATGTCATCTCTCTTCCCCTTTTTGAGCCGAAGCCACCAGCGGACACGATGGCTCGGGCCTTCTCACTCACATCCAGGGCAGCTTTCCGACCTTTCTTTCTGGAGATAAGCGAGTCTGGCTCTTCGGAGAGGAGATATAGGAACGTATCCACAACCGCCACCTTGATGTCTCGGGAGCCCTTTAAGGCGTTGAACAGGTACGGATAACCCTTCGTGAAAGTTGTCTCGAAACCCGACACCCATTCTCTGCAAACAGCATCTCTACCGGCGCACCTCTCGAAGATGCCTTGAAGAGTTATCACCTCGCGGTTCAACCGTTCAAGCGAGGAATCATCCCTGATGTCGAGGTCTTTAACACGTCCTAGAACCCTGTCAGACATCGCTAAGCGGATGGCTTTATACAGGTTTATCGAGTCGATGGGCGTTGTCGATTTTGGTAAGATCTTTACCGTATCCCTGAGTTTTTCTAGATCTAGGGGACCGTCTCTCAATGTGTACCCGGCCGCTATGGAGATCGGTGTGAAGAGGAGAATCACGCCAAGGTTTACGTTACCGCCGCTTTGCCACTTTGATGAAGCCTCTACAGCAGCCAGGATCTTGCTACCTATTCCAATGTCCTCCCAGGTCTTTTGGCTGGTTCCCACATCGTAGCCGCTCATTGCGAGTTCCCTTATGACAGGGGAGATGGCCACGCTTCCCGCGAGGAAGTGCTCGTATCTGGTTGATGGGAAGTCCCTGAGCCTGTGCACGTTCCCAGGCTTAGGATACGCCGATACCTCGAGGAGGGCGGCGAGCTGCGCGCATCCGCCCACGTAGTCCCCTATCTCGTCTCTCTTCAAGCCTGACCAATCGTTATTCTCGTCCACATCCTACTTATATGGTTCTCACCAATATCGTTGGATCGTGGTGGCGAAGTTCATCGAGGGGGACTACCTGGAGACGGTGGAGGGTCTCTTCTTCGCAGTGAAGGGCTTCCGCCATCCCCGAGGCAGGGTGATAGCCTACCTCAGATACATCCCTGATCCTGAAGGTGAGAGACTTCATCTAGGGAAAAGGTATCGTCGAGTATACGACATCGAAGACACCACAGAACTCCTCAAGGCAAAATATCCCCATTATATCGGTGAAGTCGATTATCTAGGTCAGAGTCTACAGACGGTTCCGGTCGAAAAGATAAAACGGGTCTACAACTCCCATGCGACCCTCATGACGATTTTAGAGAACCCGGTAACTGGCCTCGAAGAAGAAGCTAAGAAGTTCGTCTTAGCTTTAGTTAATGAAAGCAAAGTTCCGCTGAAATGTCTGGGCATCTCAGGCTCCTTGATGACCGGGTTCGCCACGAAGGAATCTGACATAGATCTTATCGTACATGGGGAGAGAGAAGGTAGGAAGTTCTACGAAGCACTTTCAGCCCTCAGAAACAAGACTGGAGACTTCAGAGCTTACAACAAAGACGAAGTCGAGAAGGTCGCGAGATCCAGATGGGGTGATACGGGTTTAAATCCCCGAAAATTCTTCGAGATTGAAACAAGAAAGATCCTTCACGGCTTCTTTTTACAAACAGAGTATTTCGTAAGGCTGATAAACGAACCTCGAGAAGCTGAATCTTCGTCAAAGCCTCTCCATAAGATTACGTGCAGAGGCATAGTCTCCGAAGACAAAGACTCAATCTTCACGCCATGCAGATATGGGCTACGTGAATTGAAATTTAAAGACCCGAAAGGTAGCTTCGACATATCAGAGCTGCTGAGTTACCGTGGTAAGTTCACAGAGCAGGCTAAGAAGGACGACTTCGTCGAGTTCAGAGGTACTCTTGAGGAATACATTCTAAACGACGAGAAACGTTATAGAGTTGTGCTAGGTACTCAGGGAGACTACCTCGTACCTGCTGAAACGTTTGATCGATAGTCTTTAGTTTTACGAGAAGGAGTATTTTTGAAAAATTGATGCCCATCAAGGCTCAGAACCTCGAGGAGGCTCTAGATAGGATTGGCTTCGGCAGGGGAAGCATAGTGGAGTCGGTTCTAACGACGCTGAACCCAGACGGATCGGTCAACGCGACCCCGATGGGTGTGATTCGGAAAGGCGCAGTTCAACTAGAAATTAGGCCATATAAATCAAGTAGAACTCATAGTAATTTGAATCGTAATCCAGAAGCTTGTGTAAATGTAATATGTGACCCCACGATTTTCTTGGTTACTGCCTTCAAAGAGGAAAAATTCGACTTCTCATCGCCAAGGTTCAGTCACGACAATTCAATTGAGCAGGCGGACGCAGTCGTTTTTCTGACAATGTTGAAGAGGAAAGAGATCGATAAAGAACGCTCCTCATTCGTCGGAGAAGCTTCATCGATCAAGTTGATCACGGAGTCCCCGACCGTTTTCAGCAGGGGGAGAGCTCAAGCGATAGAAGCAATTATCCACGCCACACGTATTGAATACTACTTGAAAAACCGTAAATTGGTCGAAGCTGAAGATCATGTTGATAGGTTTAACAGGTGTAAACGAGTAGTATTGAAGGTTTCATCACAAGATTCACCAGAGACGAGGACAGTGAAAGCACTTGAGAGACTGATCGATCTTTGGAGGGCTCAGATATAGAAGTAACTATAACAACGCCATCGAGGCTACATTTCAGTATAGTCGATATGAGGGGTGACCTTGGAAGAATACATGGAAGCGTAGGCGTCGCCATCCAGGAGCCTAAGATCGTCCTTAAGGCCTCGCCTGCTAAAACAATGAAAGCTATGGGGCCTCGTGCAAGCCGAGTGCTCGAGTTCGCAGGAACAGTTCTCAGGGACTCCGGCGTGGATATGGGTGTAGAGTTTGAGGTATTATCAGATATACCAGAGCACCAAGGCTTCGGGTCCGGCACCCAGCTCGCCCTCGCGGTAGGTTCCGCCGTTTCACAGATCTACAACCTGGGCCTCTCGGTTGAGGATATTGCGATGAAACTATCCCGGTCTAAGATATCCGGTATAGGCACCCAGGCCTTCAAACACGGCGGGTTCATAGTGGATGGCGGCCACAGAACGGGGGAGCCCAATTCGATACCGCCGCTGATCTTTCACCACGATATACCCGAGGATTGGCTCTTCGTCGTGGGCGTCCCAGAGATAAGCCAGAATGTAAGCGGTGAGATCGAAAAGAAGGCGTTCAGTATGTTCGAGCCGCCGCCTGAATCCCTCGTAGGCGAGGTGGCTAGGCTTGTCCTCGTCAAGATGATCCCCAGCATCATCGACGCCGACATAAAGGCCTTCGGCGAGGCCATGACAGCCATCGACTACAAGTTCGGAGAGTACTGGCTCAAGGTTCAAGGTGGGCGCTACAGCCACCCGCTGATTGAGGCGGGCGTTGGTTTCCTTTTGAATTCAGGCTCGTATGGGGCGGGCCAAAGCTCGTGGGGACCTGCTTTCTACGGCCTTGTCGAGGGCGAACAGCATGCCGAACTGGTAAGAGGGAAGCTGAACAAGTTTCTCAACTCAGAGGGCAGAAGAGGAAGCGTCTTCTGCACGAGGCCGAATAACGAGGGCGCTAAAATTAGAATTACTAGTTGATCACCATAATCAACAGAGGGCTTGGATAGACATTGAGGGTCCTAGCTGTTACAGGGTTATTGGCTGAAGATATAGTGAAACACTCAGCTTCAGAGACAGGAAAGGAGATCGACGTAGTCTCGCTGCCAATTACAGTAGCCGCCTTCATAACGCCCGAGTATGCTGCCAACCTCCTCAAAAGATTGGATCTGCGTAGCTATGACATGATTCTGATGCCTGGATCAGTGCAGGGGGACGTATCATCGGTCGAGGAGGCTACCGGCATCCCGACCTTTAAGGGCACGATACGTGCCGCGGACCTAGCGATATGCTTCATGGAAGGTTTGAATCTGTCGAAGACAACGCCCGCATCAGAGCTTGCCAGAGACATGATCAGAACGAAGGCCGAGGCCGAGATAGAGGAAGCTCTGACGAACTGGCGCGAGGTTTACGTTGAGCGCGGAGGATTAGTAATTGGTTCTGGTAAAGGAGCTGTTCCCGTCGGCCAGGGCTTCCCTATGCCTGTGATAGCGGAGATAGTGAATGCCCCTCAAAGGAAGCTGGACGAGATAGCCAGACTCGCCAGGTACTACGAGGCAGAGGGGGCTCGGATAATAGACGTGGGTATGATGGCAGGAAAGC
>Ga0315291_10012149_pt1 | contig 10458 bp, 9 predicted proteins | sample YL17G12_20_MG_FD_203070 | JGI IMG/M metagenome (GOLD analysis project Ga0315291, IMG submission 203070) | Sediment microbial communities from Yellowstone Lake, YNP, Wyoming, USA - YL17G12_20 | ecosystem: Environmental > Aquatic > Freshwater > Lake > Sediment | place: USA: Wyoming | collected... | reverse complement strand
CGGACCGGCTGTGGGAACGTTGCCGGTTGTCAGTTGTGCACGGACTGCGGTTGGAAATAGCATTGCCAGAAGTAATATCCACAATAATAATCCACGAACTGCCTTGTTCATAAACTGCTTCCTCGCATATAAGATATGAATCTCTTAAAATGATATGAAAGCAGGGTCAAGCAAAGAATGAGTATTAACCCCATAATATAAGATTTCTGTGGCAGAAATCCCCATATATTGCAACAAAAATTCCACTAATGACTCCTATTAATTCCATCTGCGTAACTCTGCGAAATCTGTGGATTGTGAAATTCAAGAAAATCAAAGATTACGCAGATAAATAACATCCACGAATCCGCACGAATTTTCACGAATAAAAAATTCGTGTCCATTCGTGAAGATTAGTGGATAAAAAATCTGCCATCTGTGAAACTCTGCGAAATCTGTGGATTATAAATTTTCCTCTTGTGGATGAATGGCGGTTTCTCTATATACCCAGTTAAAAAGTGCAAGGAGCAAAGGTTTGGTTTCTTTGAAGTCGGGCGATAAGCGTTTGGAGTGGTGTATAATTGCCCTCCTTTTTGTATTGGGTCTTCTTTTCCGCCTGCCAATGATTGAGACCCATCCGCCGGGGCTCTGGTATGATGAGGCGATTGACGGACTTGACGCCCTTTCGCTACACGAAAATCCATTTCAGATTTTCTTCACAACGGAGAACCACCCGCGCGAACCGATGTTTATGTATATTATCGCCATGGTTTTTCTCCTCGTGAAGCCCACCGTCTTTACCCTGCGCGGCGTAAGCGCCCTCATCGGCGCGGCATGTGTGCCGGCGCTTTATGGACTTGTGCGCATTGCCACGCAAAAAAAGCGACTCGCCCTGATTGCGGCGCTCCTCCTCCTGACATCCCGCTGGCACATACATCACAGCCGTCTTGCCCACCGCGGCATCCTGCTTCCCTTATGGCTGTGTCTCTCCTTCGGGGCATGCTTTTACGCCTTGAACAAGAGGCGCATCATATTTTTCATCATAGCGGGCATTGTCTTCGGACTTGGATTTTACACCCATCTATCATTCCGTCTTGCCCCTGTCATCCTGATTTTCCCGCTCATCTATCTTTTAAGAAAGAACGTTCTGACATGGCGGGGTGATAAAGGTAAAATTGCGGTGTTCATCGGCGCAACATTTTTGACCTTCCTGCCACTGGGGATTGATTATATACGGCATCCCTTTCATTTTTCCGGCAGGATGGGACAGATTTCGCCATTCGCCCAGGGGGCAGGAGCCGGAATTTTGTTAATCCTCAGAAATATCTGGGCATCGCTTTTGATGTTTAATTTCAGAGGCGATAAAAACGCATTGCTTAACATACCCGGAATGCCCGTTTTCAATCCGCTGGCATCCGTCTTCTTTTTCTGGGGGATTTATTATTGCCTCCGGCATGCAAGACGGGATGTGTTCGCCTTTTTTCTTTTCCCCTGGATGGGCATTATGCTCCTGAACACCATTTTATCCCCGGAGGCGCCCAATTTTGGAAGAAGCCTTGGAGCCTTTGTTCCGGCAGTCATCATCACCGCTATAGGGCTCTCCGAATGCTATGAATGGCTTGAGGATTTTTTAAGGAGACGCCGCGCGATTATTCTTTTCTCGGCGCTTTTCCTTATTATTGCCGGCTGGGATATGTATCTGTATTATGGATTATACAGGGGCGACATACGCCTCTGGTATCGCACCAATGCCGCATGGGTGGAGGTGGCAAGGAAAATCAAGAATTACGAATTACAAATTACGAATGACAAATTACCAAAAGTATATTTTTATCTGCCGGGGGATATTTATCATCATCCATCGGTGAGATTCATCACATTGGACGTTCCGCACGATGTTATGCGTCCGATGGCATTTCCTGAGGCACTCACAGGACGGAAGGGAGAACCGCCTTGCAACCATCTTCTCCTTGCCACGTCCCTCAATGATTTATATCCAATTCTAAAAAAAGAAATTCCCTCCGGCAGTATTAACGCAGAATTTCGCACACCGGAGGGAGACACATGGGCGCTTTTTTACCTCATCCCAAGGGAGGCGCTGCTGAAAGAGAATCAGACGAAAGGGCTTCTCACAAGATATACCTTTGAGACCAATAAATAAATTTTCATTTGGGATAATGAAGATTCTTTATCCACGAATTGACACGAATCCGCCTTAGGCGGACTGTGGTGAATCTTCATTTTTTAGAGTTTGTAAATCATTAATTGTAACGGCATTGGGATTATTCCAGACTAATTTCCCCATTGACGCGTAAAAGCATATTGGTGTCATATAGACTCAAAATTGCTATGAGAAAGGTCTTATATAGACCAGTCTAATTATTGTTCTGCCAAAGAAAGGGAAGAATGATGAAGACGATCACATCCACAATTGCAGTGGTTTTGGCGATGTTGCTCGGCACAGGCTGCCGCACCAGCACACCAAGGTCAGGGGTCCCGACTCGGGAATCCGCTCCCCTCACAGCATCACCGGCACCTCTGGACATGCAGAAGGCAAAAACGGAGGTGGACACACATTATGTCAACGCACATCCCGAAATCAGGGAGTATGTCCTTTGGACTGCGCAAGCGTTTGGGCGGAGTGGAATGTGGCTCAATGAAGATGCTTTTGCGGCTTTGCCCGACGACGTGCGCGAAGGCAGGATTCAATATTTGATGACCTTGTTCGGACAAGGCGAATACGGACGCCACCTCTGTGCGGGACTGGCAGAGGCGAGTGCGCTCAAGGACAAGCGCCTTGTGCCCGGACTCATGAAGGTGGCAGGTTACCATCGGGAGGACATTGATTACGACTGCCGCCCCAAATGGATGGCGGTCGCCGCGTTGGCACGTCAGGAATCGGACGATGCCGTGCCGTTACTCGTGAGCCTTGTTGATCACGGCAATCAGAACACGCGCAATTGGGCTCGCGCGGCGTTGTCGCGGAAGACGGGCAAGGACTTCGCCCAGGATAAGCAGGCTTGGGCTAAATGGTGGCAGTCGCAGGGACACAAGCCAATAGACGAGGAACTACTCAAGGCCTGGCAAGCGCCGCCTCAGGACAAGAAATGATCGCGTCACGCACACAGCAGGAACGGATTGGAATCGCAGAACAAGCGGGATGCAGGCGACGGCTTACAGTCGCGCCTGACCTGCGACGTTGGTTGAGAAGCCAGGAAAGGAGAGACAATAATGCTGGTAACCACCACATTCACAATCGAGGGATACACCATTAGAGAATACAAGGGGGTAGTCCGAGGAATAATCGTCCGTGCGCCCACCATCGCCCAAGGGATTCTTGGCGGGCTCAAGAACATCATTGGTGGACGAATTGGGGCTTATACAGAGATGTGCGAGCAGGCTCGCCTTCAAGCCTATGAATTATGCATCGAGCATGCGCAAGAATTAGGAGCCAATGCAATTGTGGGCCTTCGATTATGATGCATCAGAAGTTGTCAGCAAGGGTTCGGCAACTGAAGTGCTTTGCTATGGAACTGCCGTTGTCATTGCACTAGAACGATAGAAGAGACCTCCCAACAAGGCACAGAGTTTCTTCTTGAAATATTAAAGAATTCTCTGCGTCCTCTGTGTCCGCCTGAGGCGGACTTGTGTTGAATCTTCATTTTTTAGAGTTTTTAAATCGATATCGTAACGACATTGGCATTATTCCAGACTAATTTCCCCATTGACGCTCAAAATAATCAGGTATTTGTTGAACTCCGCATTGGTTTGATGACAAAGAGTTTCAGGTGTGGCAAGTGATGGGATTATTCGTCTATAGAGAATCATCAAAGGTAATTTACAAACCATTTGCTTGAAGCAAGGTATGTCATCCGGACGTTTCAGGAACTGCTGCGTCACAAAGACGTCAGCACAACCATGATTTATACCTATGTTCTAAACAATGGGGTAAAGGGGGTGATAAGTCCGGTCGACAACATCTAAAAGGTTCATAACCAGGCATATTATATTGCAAATCCGGTGTCCAAAGGTTTTATATGGAAACTATATATATCCAAGTTAGGCAAAGGACTGTAGACATGGAAAACGATTTCCCTTCCGCTTGGGATGTTCCACGACCGGTTGTCCGGCTTTGGTTGACGCTATCTTTGGGCATTCTTGGCGCGTTGCTCTTCCCCGCCAAACAGGAATTTTTCGTCATCCTCTTTGCCAACGTCCGAGGCGTGACGCTGCTTGCATGGATGACGGCTGCCCTCGCCGGTGTGTTGTTGCTTCACCGCGTCGAGGATGTGAAGATTCCCAAGAGTGCGTATGTGCTCATGGGACTGGCCCTGGCGCTGTGCCTGATTTTTCCTCGCGGGGCCACTGAAGAAAAGAGCGGTGAGTTGATTGGTTTTAGCGATGCACTGCTAGGTCTTGCCTGGTTTTGCTGCGTGAGCCTCCTGCTGCTGGCGGTGGGCGTTTTATCTTCCGGATCGCGACTCCGGCGCGAGTGGTCCTGGCTGGAATGTCTGGTGCGCGGCCCAGCTATTGCGTTGGCGGCGCCGTTGCTGCTGTTCGCGTCCCGGCGGACCGGCGACGGCGGGTCCTCCCTCCGTCTGCGAGCGCTGTCGAGAATGGCTTTTGCCGTTTTCCTCCTTGCGCCCGTCGCCAGCTTTGCGCTGCTTACCATCCTGGGCAAATGCGGATATCGAGATCTCGCTTCCCGACTAGGTTTGTTTTGCATTTCCTCCTGTGTGTGGACGTGGCTCGGTTGCGCGTTGCTTTTCTTGCTGAGTCCCTGGCCGGAATATCCCAGCACATCCCAGCCGGGCGACCCTCCGCGCGCGCGCTGGGTTGGTCACTTCGGAACCGCGGTCATCTTGGTGATGGCGCTGCTTGCGTTGCTTGTTTGGCTCCAGGAAGTAGGTTTCCCTCGGTTGCTACCAGGGATTATCTATTTGGCAAGGGTACACCCCTTGCTATGGGTATGGATCGGATGCGCATTACTTTTCTTGCTGAGCCCCTGGCCGGAATATCCCCCCATACCCAAGCTGGGAAATCTTCCAGAGGAGCGTAAGGCAAGCCCGCTGGGAATGATCTTCTTTCTGGCGCTGGCGCTGGTCCCGTTGGCCTCGTTCGCTTTCGGTCCATTTCTTTACGTGGCAAGCGGCCAGCTTTTTGCCAGTACGTTCGATCGCGTTCACGTCGGAGGAGCGATGGACCAGCCGTCTCTCACTAAATGGTTCTTCCTCTTTACATACTTTAGCGCACTGGTGCTTCCATACGTGGCGGTAGCGCGATGGATGAGTGACCGGAGCACTCGATTCGGCTACTGGGCCTTCACGGTCCTCACGATCGCTTTATGTCTGTGTCCGTTGAGCATTCTAACCCTTCCATTTTGGTGGGTGATTCAATACATAGATGCCATGGGGATCACACCCAGGCGCGTCTATGGTCTGGTTTACGCGCTGGGCGGTTACATCGCAGTACTGGGATTTCTGTGCTGGGCCGTCTGGCCGCCAAAGGAAAGCGAAATACCCGTGGAAAATGCCGGGGTGGGAAGTCCATGACTTTATACGCTGAGAATGTCGTGCGTTTCTTTGTCGCAAACCTTCCTGACGCGACTGCTCTCGCTGTTGCCGGTCCGGTGGCATTGGCATGGGCTGCAGCATGCCTGATGTTTGCCGGGCTTTTGAAGACACGCAAGAAGTTCAAGACCGGCTACACACGAAAGGTTTTTCATTTTCTCATCTTTGGCACAGTCGTCGTGGTCCACTGGTTATGGGGAACTGCAGGCGTATGCCTGTTTGGGGGCATGACGAGTTTGGTTATCGCGTATGCGCTTCTAAGGGGCTCGGGCCACGTTATGTATGAGGCAATGGCACGGGAGAAGGATGCGCCAAGGCGCACGTATTATATAGTCATACCCTATTTCGCAACGCTTATAGGAGGTCTCCTGAGCAACATTCTCTTTCCCTCCACTGCCGTCTTCGGCTATCTTGTAACCGGGCTTGGGGATGCTGTTGCAGAACCGGTTGGGACACGCTTCGGTAAGCACGAGTATAAAGTACCTGCCATCAGTGGAGTCAGGGCAATCAGGAGTCTGGAAGGTTCTTGCGCCGTTTTCATTGCGTCGGCACTGGCTTTAACCGCATGCTTTGCCCTTTCACATCAGTTGGATCTGTCCGGGAGATCATTGCTTTTAATTGTGCTGATATCCTCTGTTTCGACGCTGGTTGAGGCAATCTCGCCCCATGGATGGGACAATGCCACGCTGCAGGTAGTCCCAGCCCTGCTCGGGGCTATTTTGAATGTCACCGGGAGCTAAAGCAGGATGCTTAACTTCTATCTGCAAAGTCTTTTCCGAGAGTACGGATGGCAATTCTTCAGGCGTGTAGTCCTGCCGCATCCTGTAAGAACGGCGAAGGCTTTGCTCAATTTCAGCCATCGCGACTTCTCGGGCGGCATGATCACAACGTCCGATGAGGAACCTGACCGACGCCTTGGAGGCCAGCGATCCATCGTTGGGGTCGGCTTCTGTTTAAAGCCAATGAATCCGCCTTGCCTGTCAGGACGTTCCAACCATGACTGCCATTACTTAGAGCGCCTATTGCATTCGGGAATCCCGGATACCCCCGATTGTTGCAGACAATGCGCGATCAGGGAGATAGGGATCAAGACCTTGAAGGCGGGTGTTGCCTTCTACATCATGACTTCCGCCAAGGATATTCTATTGGACGTGTTTACACCTGCCCTTAATGAGGGCCGATTTTCCTCAGGACTTTTCGTGCTTTGTCGCTATTCCCTCAGGCCATTTACAGTAGGTCTGCTGGCATCGGGCATTCGAGGGTGGTTGTTCCCGTTTGAGCGGGGCGATTGCACGGATTACAAGACATGGCTTCTGGCAGATCGCGGAGTCAAAGACGAACAGACCTTTGTCAGCGAACAGAACCGAGAAATAATCATGGAACTCCTCAGGAACGTGACGAAGGAGCCGGACTCCATCAAGAAATACAAAAGGCAGGGCAATATACTCTGTCCCGAAGTGATACTGGAAAAGGTTGCGGAGCCTAACCTGCGGATGGAGTCAGCCTCTTCGCTCCGCTCATCCGCTAAATAGATTAAGAGCCCTTAAAATAATAAATTTCACTACAGTATCTCATGAAAATAAATTTTTATCCGTGACTATGAAAATTTTTGTCCACGAATTGACACGAATCTTCACGAATTATTCTCATTCGTCCGCCTGAGGCGGACTTGTGTTGAATCTTCATTTTTTAGAGTTTGTAAACCATTAATTGTAAAGTCATTGGTATTATTCCAGATTAAATTCCCCATTGACACGCAAAATAAATTACTTATACAAAAAATATCCAAGAGCCTATTGGTGTTATATAGATTCAAAATTGCTATGCTGAAGGTTTTATATAGACCAATCTAATGATTGTTAGATGGGTATTAGTATATGGATGCTGGAGGTGAGCAATATGGCAGTTGAAATCGTTGATAGTGACTACACAATGCTTCGATCCATCGGAAAAGACGAAGCTTGGCTCCACGAATGGATAAAAGAAAAACCAAGCAGGCTGAGCTTGGGCGATATCGAGATTAAGCAATCAGAGTTAGTTCAGTACAAGAACGGTGGAGGTAGATTAGACATTCTTGCTTACAGGCCTGATCTTGACACCTATTACGAAATTGAGGTGATGTTAGGTGAATGTGATTCGGATCATGGATTCAGAACATTAGACTACTGGGCTCGCGAACGACTCCGAAATCCTAATGCGAAACACATAGCTGTTCTCGTAGCTGAGGACTTATCTGGGCGTTACAAATCCTTGATAGAGACTCTACCTCAATTTCTTCCATTCATCGGGATTGAAATAAGCGTTTTAAAATTGCCTTATAAAGATGGAATAGCTACAATTCAGACAAGTATAGTCGCACAACCAGATGACTTAATAATCGATTCTGGAGATGAACCTGGTATAGAAAACAAGAAGGGCGTGGTTCCCAGAGACAGGAACTGGTGGGAAAAGAACTCAAATGCGCAATTTATGCAGACAGTAGATGAAATCTCCAAGTATTGCATAGATAACATTGGGCCTTCACGTTTGGATTTCTCTGCAAATAGTTATGTATCCCTAAAGAAGGGAAGAAGGTGCTGGCTTCCAATGTGGGTAAGAGCAAATGGGGTCTATGTCTATCTTCCAGGGGGAACAGACGGTAGTGAGGATTCCCCTTCAGAGTTTTACCAGCACATAAAAGCAAAGCTTGAGGAGATTGGAATAGACGAGCCGACGTGGACTTATAAGTATAACGCAGGTGCCAATCCAATCGGATTCGCAATACCAAAAGAAAAAGCATCACATTCTATAGTCAAAGATATTCTTGCAAGAGCTTATGAATTGGCGTAAGCCCATCTAAAAAGTCATTGGAGCTGACGCCATAGGGCTTGCTTCTAACGGTCGCAGCGGTTCGTGAAGGCTGGAGTATACCTTAATATTCAATCTTGCAGCTCAATTCTGTCGTTATGTAGCCCAGAGGTAAACTAAATGAATCTAATCGGAAAATTTTATGGTAAAAATATATACTTATATGATCCTGGCATCGATTATACCGAGGAAGATCTTAGAAAACTATTATCGCAATTCAAGCGGATTGAAATATTACGGAAAATTTCCCAATGCTCAGTAAAACTATTTAACAACAAAACCCGACTCGAGATTTCTGGAGTTCTCATCACGAATGATGTACTTCTAGATCTGGCGAAAGCGACAATTCAATATTCTTCAGATACAATCTCAGTCGTAATTCCGGAGGAAGCCTTTATTCACCTCATCAAAATGTGCCATAAAATATATGACAAACATTTGGGTCCGGAGACAACAGACCCGGAAGAGGTAATTATGGCTTTAGCATACCGACAGTTTATCTTCCAAGAGAAAAACTTCAATTTGTTCGCACGAAATTATTATTTGTATAAACATTTATGGAAATCGGTTGATAACGCAAAAGATTTTGATATATTGGCTGAAATTAACAGTATCATAGGTGTGCCGCTTGAGACGTGTCTTGCTTTTACTTATTCTGTACTTGGAAATAAGAACGGCTATTTCTGGCCATCGATCTATAATACAGATACCTTAAATAAATTTGGTAAAAAGTTACACCATAGTATCAGCAAAGAGGATTTTATGAATTGGTTACAATGGTGTAGTGGAGATTATGATGATATCCTCAGTGTAAATCAACCCATAAACCCATTTGTATTATATCCTATCCTGAACACCAGAACTAAGCCTCAACCCGATTTGGAAGAAGTATATATTGTCATTTCGCATCAACTATTACATAATAAAGTAACATCTGGCCTATATTACGCTTTAATGGAGAAGTTCAATCGTGGCACGCAAGATAATCCATTCAAAGAAAGATTTGGATATGTTTTTCAAAAATATGTTGGAAAGCTATTATCCTACTATTTTAAGACTTGGGAAGTCATTCCTGAGATCAAATACAAAAAGGAACATAACGTACAACAGGATACAGTTGATTGGTTTCTATTAAAGCAGGATAGACTCTTGATGATTGAGGTAAAGCAATCATCGTTATTTCTCAAGGCAAAGACAACTTCAAAGATTGATGATATATCTAATGACTTGACATCGACTATTGTCAAGGCCGCGAGACAACTTCAGACTTCTAGAAAAGATATTATCAGTAAGCGTTACGACGAGCTGGCTTTATTTAAGGATGCAAAATGTATTGAATCTATGATTGTAGTTAATGATCCCTTATATAATGCTAATAACATTGTAAAAAATTTGCTGAAGAAGAACATACCTGAAATCGACTTCAATATTCATATTATCAATATCAATGATTTAGAAATCATGCTGTCCAATCAGGTTGAAAGCGAATCATTCTTCGACATTTTGGCTGATAAGAGTATTAAATTCCCCGATTATGATTTCAAAGAGTACAATGTAATGATGTTTCCACCCAATGACAAGGCCGAGATTACTTTCCTAATGCCTTATTTTGATGAAATATTTGGGGAATTCCTATCCGATAAGGAAAATGGGGCTGTATAACAAATAGTTGAATTTGACGCCTTAGGTTTCTCTTGGAACTGATACTTCAATTTGCGACAATGATTGGATATTGCTGTGTTCGGCGGCACAACTTAGCTCCATATTCTGCAACAAATCCTGAGCGGGGTTGCGGATGTTCCAGAGCTGCCCGGATGTATGGCACATGGCAAATTGTGAATAAAAATAATAAATTTCACCACAGTCCGCCTCAGGCGGACACGGAGGACACAGAGATTTATCTTCAGGAATTCTCCGTGCTCTCTGTGGCTCTGTGGTGAATCTTCTTTTCGTAGAATTTCTTAATCAAACAGGCTTCTACGCCGGCGGAGGAAGGCTGGGGAGTCAAGGTCCATCTCTTTTGGCTCCTCTTCCTTGTTCACCGGTTCCTCAAGTTTATCCT
>Ga0315291_10012147_pt1 | contig 10459 bp, 8 predicted proteins | sample YL17G12_20_MG_FD_203070 | JGI IMG/M metagenome (GOLD analysis project Ga0315291, IMG submission 203070) | Sediment microbial communities from Yellowstone Lake, YNP, Wyoming, USA - YL17G12_20 | ecosystem: Environmental > Aquatic > Freshwater > Lake > Sediment | place: USA: Wyoming | collected... | reverse complement strand
ATTATTGCCTTGGCAGCATAGAGAGAAGCTCTCCAGCTGAAATTCCCAGTTCTGTTGCAAGCTGCCTTTCGCCCGCTGATATCCTGGTGTCCCTTTCTACCTTGGCTCCCATGTATTCTCTCGCGATGGTGGCGAACTGCTCCTCCGGCATGAACTCCCTGCCCAGCAGAAGAAGGGCTCTTGCCTGTGCCACTGTGTCATGCGAAGTCATGGCCGGATTTACCATCCTGCCGCCAGTACCACGTTCCGTGTATATGACCTGTTCCACTAGGGTGCCAAGCTCCGAAGCGGCGGCCTCGCTTCCGGCCTCCTGGAGCAGCGTCCTTGCCATTGCTACGTTTTCCCCCTGAACAAGGGCACCCCTGCTCCTAATGACGTATCTCCCGAGCCTTGCCTTAGTTGTCCCGTCCATCACGCCGCCGTATTGCTCTACCAGCCCGGCTGCTTCTCTCGCGGCGTCATAGGACGACGGAAGATCCCTCTCCGGGCCTGCCCTTGAATCTATGCGGTCACGAAGGACCCTGTTGACAGTAGCCGTCTCGAGCGGCATGCCTGCATCATAAAGACTGGACAAAAGGCCGAACTGGTTGCTGCTCGAACCTATCATGGATGCGACATAGTCTCTGGTTGAGCCGGGCGCGACGGTCTCCGCAGCCCTCAGTATGCCCAGGTCATCTCTTTCATTATATCGCACCTGGCTGATGCTTGACCCGGGCTTGTATTTTTCTTCGAGAAGCCTGCATACCACCTGAGCCGTGTCAATGCCCATTTCATCTCCAAGCGTCCTGATCTTCGCAGCAACATCGCTGGCCTTGGCATTTATTTCCTGTGATTTCGGGTGACTTCCCATACCGGATGCAGATTCCCTGAAAAGATAAGTCCTCATGAGCGTGGCCGCAGCAGCCTCGTTGCCCTGCAGAAGGCCTCTGTTCTCTCCAACGAATTCTCCTACAGCCCTGTCGTAAACTCCCCTGTTATTTTCAGCTCCTGCCACATGCTCCGCTGCTTCTGCCATTATCCTGCTGACATTTGCCATGACAGGCTCGCTTTCCATGACGAACCGGCCAAGTTCAGTGTCAGCCGCGAAGGCCCTTGCAAACTCTGCGCCAGTGTTTCCGCTTTGACCTGAAAGCATTTCAGCCATGTACCTGCAGGTGTCGGCGTCCGCATCGTCGCCGCTGGTGTGTCTGTGGTAAGCCCCCAGAACAGAAATGTGAGACTTTTGCGCATCCGCCATTTTCCCGGAGCTTCCGGAAACAGGTTGCCTCGCGCCTTTAGCATACGTATACATGGCAATGTCCCTTGAGTGCTCATCCCGTGCAAGCAGCACGTCCATGATACCAGTGTCAGAAGCAGTCCTTCCGCAGTAGTGTGCAAGGTTTCTTGCTTCATGTTCCCCCATCCTGACTGAATATTTTCTAACGAATTCAGCCATTCCCATGGTGTTTCCTGCCCTGGGCCTGTCGGGCGTTCCGACATTATCAGCTATCTGGGCAGAAACGTTTCTCTGAACAAGCGCGTCAACGGAAGGCTTATCTTCCCTAGTAAGAATGTCTCCGCTAGTCTCCAGCGCATTCAGAGCAAGAATATGGTCTGTCCCGGCTTCGGCGAGCGTGTACACAAGCGTAGCCATCGCGTCACCAGAAACCTCCGCCCTCATGTTCGGCAGGCTCGCAAACCTGTATCTCTGCTCGGGTGTCAGTCCTTTTGCGCCAAGCAGCAACTGCTCTGTGCTGGCCATTCCGGGCAGAGCTACACTGAACTCTCTGGTTAGCATCTGGTACTGCTCCGACTGCCAAGGCGTTGTCTGTGTCTGTGAGAAGGGGCCCATATCACCGCTTGACTGTGTAATAAGCTCCAGCCTCACACTGTCAAGCTCTGCAGTTATCGCCCCTCTGTCGTTAAAACCAGAAGCAACCGCTCTGGCATTGACATAATGGTCACCGGCGCCCCTGCCGCTTGGGTTCAGTGCGGCTTCGACCTCGGACCTGAAGATGCGTGCTGCCTGACTGGTCACGTTCGCCTCTCCAAGCAGCCTCCCGACGGCGTCAACGGACAAATAGCGAAGCTTATCTCCTGTGCTCGTCAGCCCTTCAATTGCGTGGCATGCAGCGCTCGTCGCTGCAGTCGAGGTGTCGTCAGGCTGCGAAAGCGCATCGTTACCTAAAAGAAAAGAAAGCATGTCAAGGGTGTCCTGCTGTTGCTGTGTCTCTGCGTATCTTTTTATTGCTTCGGGGACTTCGTATCTCCTGCCAGTCCGAACCAATTCAGTTAGAACATAATTGCCAAACTGGCCTCCATCGACCCTCTGGCCATGCTGCAGGCTCTTGGGGTCGAATTTGGCCTGATACCTCTCAGCAGCTCTTCTTGCCTCCGCTAAATCCCTTTCGGTACCTGCAAGGCGGGCCCCCGTTTCCTGTAATTCCGACTTAGCATTAACAAGCATTGTCACAACGCCACTAGGCGTTGTGGTATCAGCATCGATTCCTGCCGCACGTGCGGCGCTTCTGTATTCTCTTTCTTGTCCAGTATAACCGTCCAGGCGACTCAGGTCACCCTCGAGAGCGGCGACGTCCGACCCGGGTATAACAACCTCTCCCCTTCTGCCATCTCTTGCGCCGTATCTTCCCAGACTTTGGCTAACCATAAACTCCCTTGAAAATTACACCTTACAGAAATAGATTGTGGTGTATATTTAAATACTTATCGGTAGTGAAAAAGGCTTCATTACTTGGTCTTGTCCTTTTTCTTCTTCAGTTCTTTCTTCTTTTCTTCGCTCTTTTTTTCTTTCCCCTTCTTTTCCCCGTCTTTCTTCTTGTAATAATTGAACCCGTGCTCAACGCAGAACTTCCAGGTCTTCTTTCCTTTGCTCCTCACTGATATCAGGTTCAGCCCGCAGATGCACTTCCTGGGCATGACCGTAAGGAACCCGTGCTGCGGAAGCGGGAAGGAGTGCTTGCATTTCGGGTAGATGTTGCACCCAACGAAACGCTTGCCTGTCCTCTTGGAATGGATTATCATGAGCTCACCCTTCTTGCACTTGGAGCACAGGCCGACGTCATGTTGCTGGCGCTCATACTCCCTTACGGCCTCCTTCATCTCCTCGCCGATGTGCTTCTCATGCTCCTTGAACTTGGCCAGAATCTTCCTCAGCTCCGCCTCGGTGTCCTTGATTATCTTCTGGCCTGTCTTTTCCCCTCCCTCGATTTCCTCCATCTCCTGCTCAAGCTTTTTGGTCAGCTCCACGGAGACGATTTCGGGGCAGTGCTTCTCCAGCGCCTTGGTGACGGCCTTGCCAAGGTCCGTGACGATTATGGACCTGTCCCTTATGTATCCCCTTTCATACAGAGTGTCCAGGATATGGGCCCTTGTCGCCTTCGTACCCAGTCCAAGGTCCTCCATCTCCTTCAGTATGGATGCCTGGGTAAACCTGGCAGGGGGCTGGGTTTTCTTCTCCAGAAGCTCTATCTTCTTGACCTTCACCTTGTCTCCTGAGTTTATCCCTTCCAGCATGACTTCCTTCATCCTCGCGTAGGGGCTGTAGAACTCCATCCAGCCGGGCTTGAGGGTCTTTACGCCATGGGCCGCGAATTCCTCGCCGTCAACCTTTATGGTAATCTTCAGCGTCTCCCTTATGGCTGTTTCGGAGAACGTGGCCATGAACCGCTTGACTATCAGGTCATAGACCTTCCTCTGGTAGTTGCCCAGCTTCATCGGCTTGGCCCCTGTCGGGAATATGGCCGGGTGCGCAGGGTCTGTCTTTCCGCCCTGCCTTGGCTTGAGCGGGCCCGTTGAGAGCAGCTTTTCTGTCAGTTCACTGTAGGCCGGCTGCGCGCCGAGCTTCTCCAGTATGCGCTTGTAGCCTATGGTCGGGGGAAGCTGCTGGCTGGATGTTCTCGGATAGCTGATAAGCGCGTCTTCGTACAGGGACTGCGCTATGTCCAGCGTCATCTTGGGCGAGTAGCCGAACAGGCCGTAGCTCTCCCGCTGCAGGGTCGTCAGGTCAAAAGGGAAAGGAGGCGCATGCTGCTGCTCGCTCCTGCTGACAGACTCCACTTTGCCGTCCAGTCCCCTGCACTTCTCAATGACCTTAACGGCCTTTGGCTTCTCCCAGAATTTCCCCTCCATGTGGTCTGCGGTTATGGCCTTGCTGTCGATGCTCCCGCGCAACTCTATCTCACAGTAGGGCACTGGCTTGAAGTCCTCAATCTCATGCTCCCTCTTTACCATCAGCTCGAGCGTGGGCCCCTGGACCCTGCCCGTAGATAGCGTCCAGTAGCCGCCGACATGCTCCAGCGAAAGCGTCAGCGCCCTTGAAAGGTTGACGCCGAAATACCAGTCGACAAAGTGCCTGGTCAGGCCCGCCTGTATCATGTTATGGTCAAGGTGCTTCGTAAGCTTGCCGTAGGCGCTCACCAGATCCGGAGTTGTCAGGGTGGAGAACTTCATCCTCCTGCCGTCCTTGGCCTTGCAGATGAACCTGAGTATATTATATGCTATCACAGAGCCCTCTATGTCGTAGTCGCAGGCGGAAATGTAGCTGTCGGCTCCCTTGGCCAGCTCGGTCATGCTGTCGAAGTACTTCTTTGCCCAGGCATTTGCCTTCTCGGTGTAGGTGGGCCTCCACTGGACATTGAAGACGGGATAGCTCCATTTAACGCCCTTCTCGGCTTCGTCAAGAACGAACAGGTGCCCGACCGCGGGGGCGATTACCAGCTGCTTTCCGTCCCTCTTTATCCGGTAGTGCGGGACGCCGTCTTTGGAGCGCTTGTCGACGCCGCCTTCGGCGAGCGCTTCTGCAAGCCTCTTTGCGGCGGATGGCTTTTCGGTAATCACCAGCGTGTAGGTCATACTAAAGACTAAAACCGATTTGGTATTTAAGTTTTCACGGAAAGCGTAATAGTTAGCAGTTAATATATTATTATACGAACCCTGGGCCAGCAAAGCTATACCGCCCTGCAAAAAATCACTTAAGCATTCTTCCGCTGACCCATACGTGCTCGACTGAGAATTCGACCGGGTAGTCGCCGGTTCTTTTAAGAGCTACCAGGTCCGCGGGCGCATGTTCCGTGATTCTGCCCCTGCCGCCCAGACCGTACAGCTTTGTGGGACTGGAGCAGAGCGCCTTCAGGCCCGCATTCATTGCGTCGTCGAATCCCATCGGCTCCAGCCTTTCGCCTGTGAAATAGGCGCATGTTCCGTCCGGATTGGTAAGGATGCTGACGTAATGAGGCAGCAGATGGTCCATGGTGGTTGCCTTGCTCCCGCAGAGCGCAATGCCTTCCTTTCCCGCAATCCAAAGCGCCCGGGGGTCTTTTTCGCTGACAACGGCGGCTGTCCCGGCCACCTTCAGCCTTGCGATTCCCGGGTTGCCGGTGATGCCGATATTATCCGTGACCCCCACAATCCTGTCCGGCCCGAAAAGCCCGTATGCATAAGCCGTGAACCCGTCTGCCAGATGGGCGCCGTCCAGTATCTGCTCGGCGTAGATTTTAATTCCATGATCATTAAGCCTGGCCGCACGAGGGATCGCCTCCATTGTCCTTCCCTGGCCGGGCTTGAAATTGGTTGCGTTTGGCCCGTTCCCGTAGTGGATAAACACCATCCTGCCGAGCATGTCTGCGGCATCAACAACCTGCTGGTATCTGGCCCCGCTGTGCCCGATTCCCGGCACGATTCCCCTGTCCGAAAGATACTCCAGAAATTTAAACGTGTCATAGCCGGGGTCAACTTCGCACCACTCAAGGCCGACGCCAACCCGTTTCACAAGATGCAGATGGTCGCCGAAAATCCTGCGAAACCCTTCCGTGGTGGCAGGCCTGAAGTGCTCCCTGTTCTGTGCCCCCACATAAGCCCCGCCGTCGGAAGGGCAGAGAAATGTCCCCTCGATGTCCAGGCCGCCGAAGTTCGCTCCGGGCGTTTCATAATGGCGTATTTTCCCGGCGATCTCAAGAAGCCTTTTCAGCTTCCATTCGTCCGTGGCTAGCGTCGAAAGGAACATGGTGGTTGTGCCGTGCATGGCATGCTCCACCAGTATCTCGTCTATCAGCTCTGCATCAGGGCCTCCCTCAAATGTTTGCGTCTGACGGGAGTATCTGCCTTCGGTCGCATTGCAGCCGTTCCCGCCGCCGTGGTTGTGGGTATCAACAGCCCCCGGAACAAGCAGCAACCCGCCTATATCAACTGTCCTGTAAGACCTGGAAGGAGTCTGCGTGGAATCGGAGAATCCGGTTATGCAGGAGCCGTCCAAATAGACGTCTGTCGCCTGGGGCCTGTGTCCGCCTTCTGTAAATCTGAACACGGTCCCGTTCCTTAGCGCGTATCCCTCAGCCATAAGATTATTTCATGCAAAATTTTATTAATTCGTCTGCAAACGATATGATAACCAGACAAAAGTGCCGGGGTGGCAGAATCTGGCTAATGCGCTCGCCTCGAAGCACAGCTTTTTAGAGGCTTCCGCCGTCTGCAAAAAGCTGTGGAGCAAAAACCACCAAAAGAGTGGTAGGGCAAAATACCTGAAAAGAGATAGCGAGTGTCCTCACGGGCATGCAGGTTCAAAAGCGCAAGAAGGCTAGCGGCAGCTGACGCGTGCACGCCTTCTTAACGCCCCACTTCCATTAAGAACGGATGGGCAAGGGCGCTGAAAATCCTGCCCCCGGCGCTTTATTTTTTCATAAAATGAAAAGCCGCGGCTAAGCGGCGAAACAAAGAGAAATAAAAAATCAAGAAACGGGTTGCCCCGCTCTTGCTCTTAAATTTATACGGGTTTCAGGCCATTACTTAGCCTTCACGACATCCGTGCAGATACCTGCCGCCACGGTCTTGCCCATGTCTCTTATTGCGAACTTGGCAAGCTCCGGGAACTCGGACTGCTTCTCGATTACAACAGGCTGCAGCGGCTGCACCTTTATGATGGCCGCATCCCCTGTCTTCAGCGTGTCCGGGTGCTCGGCGATGGTTGCCCCTGTCTTTGGATCAAGCTTCTTGACTATCTCTATCAGCTTGCCGGCTATGTGTGCTGTGTGGATGTGGAAAACCGGCGTGTACCCCTTGGTTATAACTGTCGGGTGCTGGAGCACGATTATCTGTGCCGTGAACTCCTTCGCCACCGTAGGTGGATGGTTCGGAGGCCCAATGACATCTCCCTTCTTGATGTCGTTCTTGGACAGACCCTTGATGTTGAAGCCAATGTTGTCACCAGGCTCCGCCTTGCTAAGCGGCTTGTGGTGCATCTCTATGGACTTTATCTCAGCTGTCTTGCCGGACGGCTCGATGACGACCTTGTCGCCAGGCTTCATTACGCCTGTCTCGACCCTGCCCACCGGTACAACGCCTATTCCCGTTATGGAGTAGACGTCCTGTATCGGAAGCCTCAGCGGCTTGCTGATGGGCTTCTCCGGGACCGTAAGGCTGTGGTCCATCGTCTGCAGCAGCGTGAGTCCCTTGTACCATGGCATGTTCGCGGACTTTTTCACCACGTTGTCGCCCTGGTATGCCGAGACCGGGACAAACGGTATCTTGTCCGTCTTGTACCCTATACTCTGCAGCAGCTTCGAAACCTCGTGCTTGACGCTCTCGAACTTCTTCTCGTCGAAGTTCACCGCGTCCATCTTGTTTATGGCCACTATCATCTGCGCTATGCCAAGAACCTTGGACAGGTACAGGTGCTCTTTTGTCTGCTCCTGGATGCCGTCCTTTGCCGACACCACCAGTATGGCAGCGTCTGCCTGGCTTGCGCCAGTTATCATGTTCTTGACGAAGTCCCTGTGCCCCGGACAGTCTATCGCTGTGAAGTAGTACTTGTCCGTTATGATGGGCTTGTACATCAGGTCTATAGTCAAACCTCTCTCTCTTTCCTCCTTCAGCTTATCCATGACAAAAGCGAACTCGAACGTTTCCTTCTTCACTTCCTTCGCCAGGTCCTTGAGTTTCCTCAGCTCCTGCTCCGTAAGCGAGCCGGAATCGTACAAAAGTCTGCCTAACAATGTCGATTTCCCGTGGTCTACGTGACCTTCGGTTATTATGTTTATATGTGGCTTTTCCGCCATTATCTCTCCTCCCGTTTGTCATGTTCTCATGGCGCGTGTTTGCGCCATTGGAACCTTATATTATAGAAGATTTATATATTTATATGTTTCGCGGCTGCCCATGGGCCGGAATTATAACGCCTACTGTTGCTTTTCAGGTCGGCTAGTATCTTAGAGGCAGCCCGTCCATCCATTTTTGGACATCGTCGGGCAGAGTCTCGTTAAACCTGCAGCCGAGAAGATGGGGGTATGCATCTCTGTTTTTGTCAATGTTTTCAGCGCATCTGACTACTGTTACGGAAACAGTTAATTGGCGATGAACATCACCGGAGGGTATCTTCAGATCTACCTCGCAATTAGTGCCTGCTTCAAGCGGTTCCGTCGAGTATAGGCCTATCCCAGTGGGGCTCATGTCCCTGACCTTATTATACATTTTTCTCATATGATGAATGAAATCGAAATGAATTTATAAAAATCCCCGGAAAATGAATTCTGAGCCGACGCCTTGGCCAAAACAATAAAAGAGACCGAAAGTATTAAAACTTATAACTTTATTAATCTATAAATTCAAAACCCAAGAGGTTTTAACATGAAGAAGGAAGTAGCAACCGGCAAAAAGGACATAGGGATAGGGTTAAAGGGGCCTGACAAGTCGTGCAAAGATGTGCACTGCCCGTGGCACGGCAGCCTTCCCGTCAGGGGCAGGGTACTGGACTGCGTAGTCGTGTCGACGCGCGCTCACCTTACAGCGATAGTGGAAAGAAGCTATCACAAGCTGGTCCCAAAATACCATAGCTATGAAAGGAGGAAATCCAGGCTGGTCGTACATAACCCGGCATGCATAGCCGCAAAGGAGGACGACTCCGTCGTCATAGCCGAGTGCAGGCCCGTATCAAAGACAAAGAAGTTCGTAATAGTTTCAAAGGTGCAGAAGAAGGTGTAAAAATGAAGTCAATAACCTCAAGGACCGGCGAGCCGCTTCAGGTAGGCTCTGTGTTAAGGTGCGCGGACAACACAGGTGTAAAGGAGCTGGAAATCATATCGGTCAGGGGCTTCAAGGGCATCAGGAGGGCCAGGCCCTCGGCTGGCGTGGCCGACCTGGTTGTCTGCAGGGTCAGGACCGGCACGGAGAAGGTCAGGCACCAGGTCTTCAAGGCCGTCATAGTAAGGCAGAAGAAGGAGTTCATGAGGCCCGATGGTCTGAGGGTGCAGTTCGAGGACAACGCGGCCGTAGTGGTCGACGACAAGTTCGACCCCAAGGGCACCATGATAAAGGGGCCCATAGCCAAGGAAGTAATAGAACGCTTCAAAACCGTTGGCAAGATAGCCAGCACGGTGGTATGATTAAATGAAAAAGAAATTCTCAGCTAGGTGGGTTTCAAGCAAACAGCCGAGGAAGCAGAGGAAGTTCATCCACAACGCGCCGCTCCATGTCAGGAGGCGTTTCCTCTCCGCCAACATAGCGCCCACGCTGCGGGAAAGGTTTGGCAGGAGGTCCATACCCGTCAGAAAGGGCGATGAGGTCAAGATAATGAGGGGCGACATGAGGGGCAAGACAGGGGTCGTGGAGAAGGTTGATATGAGCAGTGGCAGGGTATACCTGGAGGGTATAAAGAACACCAAGGTAGACGGTTCCTCGGTGCCCAGGCCGCTTGTGCCGTCAAATCTCATGATAATCAGGATGAAGGCCGAGGACAAGATGAGGCAGGCCGTTTTCGAAAGGGCAGGCCAGCGAAAGGGGAAGGGTTGATAGCATGCACATGAAGAGATACTCAATGCCGGGATTCTGGCCACTGGGCAGGAAGGTCAAGAAGTTCGTAACAACGCCCCTGCCGGGTCCGCACGGCAAGTACCAGAGCATACCGCTGAGGGTGCTGGTCAGGGACGTGCTCAAGTACGCCAACACGACCAGGGAGGCCAAGGCCATAATCAAGTCAGGAGAGGTCATGATTGACAGGAAGGTGGTTAAGGAGGAGGCGCACCCGGTCGGACTTATGGATGTAGTTGAGCTGAAGTCAGTGAAGAAGCACTACAGGGTAATGGCAGACCACCGGGGTCTTATGCTCACTGAAACCAGCGCTTCCGAAGCCTCAAAGAAGCTGTGCAGGGTAAAGGGCAAGAAGATAATCAGGGGCGGCAGGCTCCAGATAAGCCTGCACGACGGTCGCTGCATAATAGTCGGAAAGGAGAACAAGTACAAGCCGGGAGACTCTGTCCTTATAGAGCTGCCCGGTCAGAAGATACTGCACCACTGGCAGGTAAAGGTTGGCTCTCCTGCAATGATAGTTTCAGGGAAGAATATAGGGAAAAGCGGCAGGATAAAGTCCATATACGAAAGGAAGAGGATGCAGGAAAAGAGCAGGATAGTGATAGAGACCAAGAAGGGCGAAATCGAAACGCTCAGGGACTACGTTCTGGTTGGTGAAGTCAAA
>Ga0315291_10012145_pt1 | contig 10460 bp, 8 predicted proteins | sample YL17G12_20_MG_FD_203070 | JGI IMG/M metagenome (GOLD analysis project Ga0315291, IMG submission 203070) | Sediment microbial communities from Yellowstone Lake, YNP, Wyoming, USA - YL17G12_20 | ecosystem: Environmental > Aquatic > Freshwater > Lake > Sediment | place: USA: Wyoming | collected... | reverse complement strand
GTGGACAGTCGAGACGAACAGGCTTGGTGTCGACTGTGACGGACCAGCATACGCAATCGCCTGGGCCATGGAACTGTATGAGCGAGGACTGATCACAAAAGAACAGACCGATGGAATCGCCCTGACCTGGGGCAACGAAGACGCCGCCTTGCAGATGCTCGACAAGATCTGCAAACGCGATAGCTCCTTCTCGCATCTTCTTGGAGAAGGGGTTGACCTCGCATCAAGGAAGTTCGGCAAAGGCTCAGAGAAACTTGCCTATCACATAAAAGGCGGAAGACTTGAGATTGACCCACGAACTGGTTGGGCGACGGCACTGTCCCATGCGACCTCCACAAGAGGAGCGGATCACCTCAAAGGCATGCCACTCAGCAACGCCTTCGGAGTATGGAAGAACATCCCATACGAATTCACTGACGACAGCAAACTCGACTACAAGGCAGAAGCTGTGGCGTTCTTCGAGAACCTCAACGCTGTGATCGATTCGATCGGACTCTGCAAGAACGACACCTGGTCTCAGTCCGCTGAATGCCCCGGACTCCACGAATTCGCAGAAATGATGACAGCACTTACCGGGAGACAGTACACCGCGAACTCACTCCTCGAGATCGGAGATAGAATATACAATGTCGAGCGAGCCTACAACTCAAGATGTGGACTCACGAGAGCGCATGATAGCTTGCCCGAGAAGTTCTACACAGAACCGATCGAAACGAAGATCCGTGTCGTGGACAAGGAGAAGTTTGAGAATCTCAAGACGGAATACTACACTACAAGAAGCTGGGACCCGGCCACTGGTCATCCCACCGCCAGGAAACTTCGAGAACTGGGCCTAGAGCCGATAGCAGAGGACCTGAAGAAAAGAGGGATAATACGCGACTAGACCTGACCGTAACGTCAACCACCCCCGACGACGTGACCGAGTGTCACACCATCACCTTCCGAAAGCCGAGTCTTCAGGCCCTGCAACTGTCGGTACTCTTTGTCGTTCACAAACATGACCAAGTAGTCCAATCTCTTCGTGTGTTCTGCGAAAGCTTGGCCGAACTTCGCATCGAGAGCTGTGAGAAGATCTTGAAGGGTTGGACTATCATTCAGTTCGACGGTCAGAGAATCAGTTCCAACTACTGAATAGAACGTCCCGTGAAACTTCACTCTGACATGAATCGTCAATGTCCTAGACACATCACAACTGAATCCCGTACTGCTCTTTGAGCTTTCGCGCGGCTTTCTTGAAACATCCCATCGGCGCCTTCGCAATGCCGGCACCTATCTGTCCAATTCCTGGTTTCTTGTGGGCGACGCCCGTGTTGACGACTGGAACAATGCCTGTTCTCACAACCTTTGCCAAGCAGATCCCGGTCGGGGTGCCCTCATAGTCCAAGTATGGGATTCTGAACTCGCTATGCTTCGCCAGTGTTATTTTGTACATTCTCTTTGTCAGCTGAATCCCGAACGATGGAGTCGATCCAACGAATTCTGATATCGCAGGGGATGCTGCCATCGCAAATGCCCCAATCCCGGCCGGCTCCGAAATGTACGAATCACCAAAGACAGGGTTGGCATCTTCCCTTGAGTACCCCTCGAATAGCCTTCCTCCCGTCTGGTGAGGAGCAGGTGCTGTGAACCATTCATCTCCCAGGCCGCTCACTCTGATTCCGAATTCCACCCCGTTCGTCGTCATTACAGTGACCACTGTGCTGAATGGGAGACCGTGTGCAGCGTCCATCGTGACTTTGCTAGATGCCATAGACAGGTTCAAGAAGAAATGGTCGTTGCCTCCCACAAAGTCAAGAATTGAGGAAATCTCTTTCTTGTCCAGCTCCGTTTTGAGAAGCTGATTTGTGATCGTTCGAAAGAAGATCGCTGTCGCAGACTTGTTCCTGTTGTGGCATTCGTCTCCTCTTCGAAGCGCCTCAGCAATTATTGTCTTCAAGTCGATTTCGCCGGAGACTCGGATTGCTTGATCCAAGGCCGGTGCGAGCGTTTCGCGCATCCAGTGGAGACGTTCGATCACCTCCTTGCTGTTGGCTCCGAATCTCAGAGTCTTTGCGCGACCGACGCCCTCGTTGATCGTACAGTATGCCTCATTTCCGAAGGTTCTGTTCTTCACTATGAAGACTGGCATCGAGGGCGACACGATTCCGGCCATCGGACTAACTGTACGGTGATGATGCGTAGGAGAGAACTGGATATCCCCATTGTCAAGGCGTTGAATCGCCTCGCTCTCTGATTCAGCGAGATCCTCGTAGAGCATTGCTCCGATGACAGCACCCTTCACCGGTCCGCACATCTTGTTCCACTGAATTGGCGGGCCAGCATGAAGGAACAGTTTCTCATGCATTCCAGGGATTACTTCTCTTGCGGGGCGAACTCCAGTTAGGACCGGCTTTGACGTTAGTATTCGTTCAACTGCATTGGCGTTGGCTTGTTTCATGCGCTTCGCTGAGGATCGCTTCAAAGTCGAGTTCCTCGAAAGAGTCGGGAAGCTGATACTTGTGGCTAAGTTACTTGAAACTCTTTTCTGTGATTGCCAGAGCCTCGTCGAAGACGTCGACGGCCTTCTCTGCTTGGTCGCTTGTGATGCAGAGTGGAGGTTGAATCCTTATCCTGTTGTAGTACAAGCCTCCGCGGCCCAAGAGAACCCCTCTTTTCGCTGCTTCACCTTGGATCCGAGTAAGGATTTCATCTGGCGCCGGCGCGCGTAACTTCTTGTCCTTGACGATCTCAGCTCCAATCATGAGCCCTCTTCCTTGGACATCATCAAGCATTGGGTGCTCTTGTTGCATCTCCTGAAGCCGTTTCAGAATCTGTGTGCCGACCTTTGCGGCGTTCTCTGGCATCTTCTCTCCGATGATTGCATCGATGCTAGCGAGTGATGCTGCGCAACTTAGCGGATTTCCTCCGAAAGTGGAAAAGTGCGGGCCAAGGTATGAGTCGGCGATCTCCGCTCTTGATGTGATGGCACCCATCGGGATACCGCTCGCGATGCCTTTGGCCATGCTGAGAATGTCGGGCTCAACTCCGTAGTATTCTATCGCGAACATGTCCCCGGTTCGGCCGAAACCTGTCTGGACTTCATCTACCACCAAGAGGATTCCATTCGCCTTCAGAGTCTCGTTCACGATCTTGAAGTACTCCTTCGGAGCGTGGACACAACCTCCGATACCGAAGATTGGTTCCGCAACGAACGCCGCAACTTGCTGCGTCGTCTCGGTCTTCAGCATGTATTCCAAGTACCGAGCGCAGGCGTAATCACATGCCGGTGGGCCTTCCTTGTGCTCCATTGGGCACCTGTAGCAGTAGTACGCGGGCGCATGGGATATTCCTGGGGTGAACGGGCCGAGACCTGCCCTCCATGCTCCGAGACCGCTGAGACCCATTGTGGTGCCTCCTCGCCCGTAGAACCCACATTGAAGACCGATCATCTCGTTCTTCTTCGTGTATTTCTTTGCGAGCGTTACCGCGTGCTCGTTAGCCTCTGTGCCGCTGTTACAGAAGAATGATTTCTTGATCTTGCCTCGCTCGATTGGCACTATCTCTGACAGTTTCTTGGCCAGCTCCCCCATCGGGACGGTGTAGTAGAGAGTCGAGAGATGAGTTATCTTCTCAACCTGGTCTTTGACAGCCCTCACAACTTTCGGGTGACAATGTCCGGCGTTGACCACGGCTACTCCTGCGAAACAGTCTACGTACTGTTTTCCTTCCGTGTCAGTCAGAACGGCACCTTTTCCGTCTGTGAACACGATGTCATGCCAGACATCGACGCAGGGCATCACATAGGATTTCTGCGTCTGAATTACTCTATCTTTCAAGCTCGGTTGATTCATCAAATATCTCTTCCAAATCGTGTCATTCAAATATACTACTTGATTCTCGCAATGAGTTGTCGTGCGCGTTCGGTTGCCCGCTCCACTATCTCGTTCTCATTCACTGTCAGCAATCGTTTCTTCTCCATGAGGATTCTCCCGTCTACCATGACAGTATCGACGTCGTCTCCGTGAGCCGCGTAGACTAGGTGCTGTAGAATGTTCGAGTACTCGCCAAAGTGAACCGGTGTCAGCCGGGGAGTGTTGAGATCGATTGCGATCAGATCGGCCTTCTTGCCTGGCTCAATCGAGCCTAGTTCATGTTCCATGCCGAGTGCCTTTGCGCCGTTGATTGTTGCCATCTCAAGGACCTGGGCGGAGGGCATCACTGAGGCGTCCAGTTTCGTGGCCTTCTGGAGAAGTGAGGCGTACTTCATGACCTCGAACATGTCCACACTATTGTTGCATGGTGCGTCGTCAGGCCCGAGGCCAATGTTCAACCCCGCGGCCATCATGTCCAGAGTTCTTGCAACTCCATTCCCCAGTTTGGCGTTCGAGACTGGACAGTGAGCGATCTGCGTTTGGGTTTGGGCGAATATCTTGATCTCCTTGTCCGAGAGCCACACGCAATGAGCTGCAACTACGTCACGGCCGAGGAGTCCAAGATTGTATACATGTTCCACAGGGCGTTGTCCGAATTTCTTCTTGCAGAGCTCCACTTCGCCGATCGACTCGTTGAGGTGGACGTGGATTCCGACCTTGTACTTGTCTGCAAGTTCCCTTGCCTTCTCAAAGAATTCTGGAGAACATACTGGAACCCACTCGGCTCCGAACCATACCTTGATTCGTCCGTTGGCGGCTCCGTTCTTCGCGATGACTGCTTTCTCATTGTCCGCCAGAGTCTCCTGTCCTTCGATCAGGTCTGCGGCTTCGCTGGATAGGACCGCTCTGATTCCGATCTTCTCTGCTGCATCTGCGCAGGCTGGGATGTGCCGGTACATGTCATTGACGATTGTTGACCCGCTCTTCAGCGCCTCCGCGTACGCGAGCATTGCGGCAGCATATGCATCATCCGGAGTCATCGCTTGTAGCATTGGATAGTAGAGCTTGTCGAGCCATTCCTCCAAGCCCATACGTTCGCCTACGCCTCTGGAGAAGTTGTCCGAGTGAAAGTGCAGGCTCACAAGTCCGGGGAGAATCACTTTCTTTCTGGCGTCGATCTCGCGATCCGCCTTGTGCTTCCTCGTGATCGAGTCCGTGGGCCCGACAGCGAGTATCTTGTCCGCTTCGACAACTACTGCTCCATCTTCAAGGATGGAACGCCTGGAATCCATCGTTACGACGATTGCGTGCTTGAAGATGGTGATTTGCGACATGTCGATCACTGTGGAAAATTCGTTATAAATGACTTATCGCATCGGGATCCAGCCCGCCATGCCACGACATGTGACGGAGTCGTGGGTTGACCGAACGGGCTTTCTCGCATAGTGAGACAACAGGACACGCCGAAACCTCAGAAATGCCCACGCAAAGACCACGTAGTCCTTCTGGGAGAAGAAGAACGCGCTCAAAATGATAACGCTCAGAATCAATGGTCGAATCAGGCAATAAAAAGGGGAGGAAGAGAGAGGTCTATCGTTGCATCAAGCGAAAACAGCTGGATCTGACATCAGCACTGCTATGACTATGAGGGTTGCAACGAGTATTGCGACGGCCAATACCTTCTCTTTTGAGGTCATCTTAGGAGTGGGTAGGCTGACACGCGGGATGGTTTTCGCTGCAGCCATGCCTAGAACCGCAAGTAACCCGCCGATAGCCTCAAAGTCGTACATGAGGTGCCATGGTGCCAACCCGTATTGCTCTTCGGTAATCGTCCCTGCCCAGAATGCTCCGTCCCACGAGAAGCAGATTATGATACTCAATACTGCGAAGAACGCTGCTCCAAATGCTAGAGGGTGATAGTTGGCCAAGTCCAGGTAGCACAGACCGATTGTGACCCAGGCCAAGAAGTGCACAACTGAGACAGCGAGATAGTAGTTGTTCTGTGACCCGATAATCACGTACGCCATTCCGAACATGACTGTAAAGAGTAGGCTGCCGCCAACAAACAGAGCGCCAACCGTCTTTCGATCAGGGCTCTTTGGTTCCTTGATGTTGGGTCCACCCAGTCTACTGAACAGCAGCAAGGCTCCGCAGAGGATCAATGGGTCAGCGATGTACATGAACCATCAGGGTGCCCCACCAGGCAACCAACCTAGAGCGCCTTCCCAGATCTTTCCGATTACGAGCACGACCAGACCGAGCATGAAGACGCGGTTCTTCCATCCGCTCCACAACCGGAGCGCGAATGGCAGGGCGATTAGTATGATGCTTGCCCATACCTGCGCATAATACAGATAGTCCATTATTCTTCACCTCCCCTGATGTCTAGCACACACCTGTGCAATGCTCGACGCGAGTCCATATTCAACGCGTATCAGGCCTTCACGAACTAACAGCGGTGCCATTTCGTCTCACAATGGAACAAGGAGTCCTAGCACTGCTGAAGTAGTGATTCAACAGGCTCGGGCTTCCCAGGTCGGCTTTTCCTCACGTGCGGAAGCGGGATCGAACTAGACAAGTCATATGAATGAACTGGAGTGCCTACAATCACTGGAATGATAATGGACTCATCGTATGCAGGACAGATTCTACGAGTTGATCTCAACCAGAAGAAATGCATCTCTGATCCCGTCAACAGTAGTTGGCTGCGGCAATTCGTCGGTGGGAAGGGGCTGGCTGCTCGTTACCTTTTTCACTTACTCCCGGCAGGAGCGGATCCTCTTTCGCCCGAGAATGTTCTCATTCTGATGACCGGCCCGTTGACGGGCACAATTGCATCCACAATGTCACGGGTTGCTGTCGTCTCGAAGTCACCTCTCAGCAACACATTCCTGGATAGCTACGCTGGTGGCTATTTCCCAGCGGAACTCAAGTTCGCAGGATTCGATGGCATCATTGTGACCGGCAAAGCGCCCGAGGACGTCTATTTGTGGGTAAGAGACGGCAAAGCCGAACTCAAGGACGCAAGACATCTCCGCGGAGCGGACACGCACGCAGCTACTGCTCGAATACTCAAGGAAACTGACAAAGACGCGCACGTTGGTGTCATTGGACCAGGCGGAGAGAACTTAGTCAAGTACGCCGGAATCGCGTTTGACCAGTATCATTTTGCAGGCCGAGGAGGCGCAGGAGCAGTCATGGGCTCCAAGAACCTGAAAGCCATTTGCGTCCGCGGCACCAAAGGAAGCAAAGCGGTTCCAATTAACAACGACAAGAACTTCCAATCACTTGTTCGAGAAGTAATCGACAAGGACATACACAAGAATCCGTATGTGCAGTGGGCGGTCACAACCGGAACGCCCGGCACAATGGACGCCAGCCACCAAGCAGGAATCATGCCAACTAGAAACTTCCAAACGGGAGTCTTCGAGAAAGCACATGAGATCGACTCCAAGGCCTTCAAAGAGAAGATTCTAGCCAAACATCATTCGACATGCTTCAGCTGCGCGGTAGGCTGCAGAAACGAGTCAGAGGTCCGAGAAGGCAAGTACAAAGGCGTGAAGGGCGAAGGGCCGGAATACGAGACACTCACGCTCGCGGGGTCGAACTGCGGAATCGGAGACCTAGGTGCAATTTCTGCGTTCAGCATCAAATGTGGGAAATTGGGCATCGACACGATGTCAACTGGCGCCATAGTGGCTTTCGCAATGGAACTTTTCGAGCGTGGAATCCTGCGAAAAGACCAGATCGGCGGATTAGACTTGCGTTTCGGAGGCGAGGAAGCCTACCTCCAGATGCCCGACCTCATCGTCCTCAGGAAGGGCATAGGGGACATGCTCGCAGAAGGAATGCAGAGGGCCTGTCAGAAGATCGGCCATGACTGTGAGAAGTACGCTTTGCATGTGAAAGGTCTTGAATACCCCGGATATGATCCACGAGGGTCTGTGGCAATGGCCTTGGCGTTCGCGACTTCGGACAGAGGGGCGTGTCATAAACGCGCATGGCCTGTTGCAGTCGAAGGCTTCGGCAAGCTCGACCCGTTCACCCCGAAGGACAAGGCCAAACTAGTCGTCGACGGCCAAATCCTCACGACCATCCAATACTCCCTAGTTGCCTGCGAGTTCATGGGGGTTCAGCTGCCAACAATAGCCAGACTTCTGGAAGCAACAACCGGCTTCAAAGGATCAACAGAGGAATTGCAGAAGATTGCGAGAAGAACGTGGAACTTGACGCGCTTGTTCAACGTGCGAGAAGGGTTCAAGCGTGAGGATGACTCGCTACCTCGGCGTATCAGCGAAGAGAGTCTTCCAGACGGAAAACCCAAGGGGCACAGGCTATCCACTGAGGATTTCCAGTTCATGCTTGACGAGTACTACGAGTTGTGGGGGTGGGATCAGAATGGAATCCCGACACGCGAGACGCTACGAGGGTTGGGACTATCGGAACTCTACGAGCCTTCCTCGTAACCTTCCCGGTAGCGACGAACGCTTTTCCCGAGATGACGTAAGTCTACTCCTCGATGAATGCAACTACTCTGCAGGGGCTTGATTCGCCGTCCACGACCTTTAGCGGAAAGCAACCGATCAATGCGCGACGGTTCAGAACTTTGTCGATGTCTCCACCCACGTTCTCAACATGGATGATTTGGTGTGGTCTGGGGAAGAGCGACCAATGCATTAGGTGTTCCATGTCGTCTGGGAATATTTCCTCTCTCTTCTTTCCGTGTTTCTTCTCAAACTCTTTGACGAACTGAGGTCTCAGTTTACGCAGATCTGCGATGTTCATCGGATGGTCCTGTGAAGCCGCGTCCACTGCAAGCCATTTGAACTTCATCTTGGCGCACCAGTCTCTGAATTCCCATGTTGGTCCAGGATGCTTGTAGAAGTAAGCGAGTTCGTCAGGATCTTTGTCGCCAACGTAGTACTTGTGAAATCCAGTGTTGATTATCAGGATGTCGCCGGGCTTTACTTCGACTTTGTCTGTTACGTTCTTGGGCCCGTAGATGTCGTACTCTCCGACTTCACTCACGTCAACTATCGCGCCTTCTCCGAAGAGTTTGTCCATTGTCAAGCTTGCAAGATCTTCACCCTTCGGGTCAAAGTGCAGCGGCCCGTCGAGATGTGTTCCTGTGTGCGTCGTGAATGTGTACTCCTGCTGACCGTACCCATCGCCAGATATGCGGTTCGTGTACCGTATCCTCATTGCCTGGCCGCCGGGAAAAGGTGGAGTCATAATTCCCATCGGCTGGGTCAGATCGACTGCTTTGATCTTCATGATCATCGCTCGGAAGTGGCCATTGGTTTCGTACTTAAACCGTTTGCAGAACTGAATCGCACGCTCCTACCGAGCGTGATTTCGCACTTCGAGACGATGCCTCTGAAGATCGATATGATAAGCAAGTCCTCAGATCATACCCCCAGAAACACAACCAAGTGCTGAAGCTTGTCGGTCACTCTGCGGGCAAAATGCATAGGCTCACTAGTAGCTCAAGTGTTCCCAAGCGAAGAATCTAGGATCGTCGGATGTGTAACGAATACGTTTCCGAACTCTTTTTACGTGAAGACTGCGAATGATGAGCTTCTATTCGTCACTAACTACTCGTTGCGCTCGCCAATTACCGTCAATCTTGACCCGGTATCCGGACTAGAGCATATGGTCAAACCGATGGACCCTGTCCGCATCGGCAGAAATCGAATCGACATCGGGTCCGGGATTTCAATAGACGCCAGTAGGGCATCACGCTTCCATAGCCGGCCATGCATCTCTAGTGATTCGAGTCCAAAACTCAGTGGAATAGGAAAGGCATTACATACTGCATCGATTCTCCTCAGGATCATTGACACAACTCAGAGCGTCCTCGATCCCAACAGTCTAGCCCATGGAGGAACAAGAGCCTTCGTGGTCAACGGAGTTCTTCTGTTGTGGCATTCAGATTCGGAGAAGCAGTTCCGTGATGCTGCCTTCAATATCGTGGGGTTGGGTTCAGGATTCACGCCATCCGGTGATGACGTGTTAGGAGGATTCCTTGCCGCGTATAATTCTCTTGCAGTGGCCGTTGACCGTGCACCTATCCTTCTGGACCTGTCTCAGCTGAAAGAGAAGACAAGCTGGGTGAGCGCGAAGCTGCTGGACTATATGCAGCGTCTCGTCCTCGATGAGCAAATGAGTTGTGTGATTGATTCGGCCGCAGAAGGAAACGAGGACACCCTAATCGCTAGCTTGGAATCGCTGCTGCCGAGAGGACATACCTCCGGAATTGACATTTGTGCGGGTGCGATTCTGGCGTTCAGTCTGATCCGGGATGTCGCATTCGAGAACGATGAGACAGAAGGCATCGCCGGTCTACTCGGGCTGTCCTCGTAAGTTGTGTAGAGAGAGCACTTACTCGATACGATCACAGAAGACGATTGATCTCAAGAACAACTGCGAATCGGGAGAGTTCGACTATCATATTAATACGAACTTGGAATGATAGAAGACCCGAGGTATGAGAGATGAGTGCGGTCTACTATCCGCCACCTGAGACTGTTTCTTTCCCGGAGCACAAGGTCAAGGTCGAGGACATGGAGCCGATCCTCAGATGCGGCATGCCAGAGATGCAGATCATGA
>Ga0315291_10012144_pt1 | contig 10462 bp, 12 predicted proteins | sample YL17G12_20_MG_FD_203070 | JGI IMG/M metagenome (GOLD analysis project Ga0315291, IMG submission 203070) | Sediment microbial communities from Yellowstone Lake, YNP, Wyoming, USA - YL17G12_20 | ecosystem: Environmental > Aquatic > Freshwater > Lake > Sediment | place: USA: Wyoming | collected... | reverse complement strand
AATTTCAATAAAATCACGTCGTTCGCGAACGACGTGATAAAAAAGAGGCAATCGTTTGATTGCCTCCTGCATGTTTATCTGTTGTGAGTTATATAGTCGGCGAGAACTTTTTGAATCTCTAATGGCGAGAGCAAATTCAATATTGCATAGTTGATTTGCTCCATGATTAGAAGCCCAAGACATGAGAGGTCTTTGCCTTCTAATTCTTTGAGGCCGAAATCCAAGTGAGTAATGAGTGGCCTCACATTGCTAAGACGAAGTTCATTTTCTTCGTCCCTTAGTTTTTTGCCAAAAGCTTTGATCAGATTGCACAGCTGGCCCTGGAATTTTTTGAGGCCACCTGATTTTTGTTTGATGTTCTGATTATAAGCTTGGTCGTGTATGCGCGTAAGTTTATTTCGGCAAAAAATCATTTTTTTTATTGCCATAGGGATATTTTGCTCCAATCGATAATCGGGATATTCATCCAAAGTAGCTGTTTCAAATACGCCTAGGGCAATTCCATTCTGAACAGTATACACTTTCAAACTCATTTTTTCAGTAACGTCTTCAGGGTGAGAGATTATGGGTTTAAAATTTTCTTCGAATGGCTCGGTAATGATGCTTACCCAAAAAGCCGCATTTTGGGGATCGCAGAAACTCGTGGCTTTGATTATTTTAGCAATGTCAAATTCTGACAGCTCGTCACTGTTATAGCAAATTGAAGCTATCTTTCTAAGAACATCTGCGTCAAGTCCTTTTTCTGCATTCAGGCCGAGGATTTTTAAAACCTCCATTATCGGTTTCTTTTTACCTGCCTCAAAAAGGATTTCTACTGCCTTCTGATAATTTGTTTCCATTTTCTTTCTCCTCTCAAAGAACTTTTTGTCTCCGCCTAGAGACATTGACGCTCTCACGTCATTTAGAACTTAGCACTTAAATTCAAAAAAGTCAATAAAATCACGTCGCTCGCGAGCGACGTGATAAAAAAAAGAGGCAATCATTGATTGCCCCTTGATGATTAAAAAATTTTTTATCAATGTTTTCTAGGCCTAAGTCCTTTCGCATTTCTACTCTGATCCTCAAGATCTTCGGAAGTTTCGTAACTTGGGCAGTCATCTGCAGAACGCTCATTTGGGTTGGTAGTAGCTTTACTCTCTTCCCTTCCTCTGGTCGTGCGGCTGAATTGCTCTCCGACTGATTCAGTTTCCTCTTCATAATACCATCCATCTCCGTCGCAACAGCCACAGACATGCATGTCTATACGGCCTTTCCCATCGCATCTAATACATTTCACTCTTTTAGACATTTTGACCTCCTGTATTAGCATTTAGTTCATATTCAAAAAATCTTCTTATGACCTATTATACTTATGTGTAGAAAAATGTCAATAAAAAAAGAGGCAATCGCTTTGATTGTCTCTTTGAATTTTTACTCCCAGGTAATATCAAGTATTGTTTTGGGATCACCTTGCCATTGCTTGGCCAGAATTTCAATTTTGGGTTTTTTGCCGCCGGTTTGCTCAATGATGTATTCAAACCAGCCCATCATCTGCCAGGTAAAAGCTTCGATCCCTTCAGCAATTTTTTTCTTAGAAACAGAGCTTGTTTTAATGTGCCTGGCATCAATTTTTTCAACCTCAGCTTCAAATAAGTTAAAGTTAAAAAGTATAGTACGGATGCCCAGCATATTAGAAATACCGCTTTTAGGGTTGTCTGCTTCGACAATGACCTTATAGATGTTAAAGATTTGAGTGGCGCTTTGTTTGGCCCAAATTTTAACGGCTTTTAGATTTTTTTTGGCAATCAGGTTAAATGTTGCCAAACCGCACCTCTCAAATGTTTCATAAGGATACCATATATTTAAGATTCTACCTTTAATAATGTCCCAATCTTCCTTTTTAAGGAACTGATTCCAGTCTAATGATTGATTCTCCAAAATAAGCTCTCGATAGGGTAAAAGCATCACGCCTTTTACTTTTTCTTCCATGATTTCACCTCCTCTTTAAAGTTATATTTTAACTTAGCAAAAGTGCAGTTTAAAGTCAAGAGTTTGCGCAAATAAATTTTCTTGCTATACTTTTTATATGATATTGTGGCACAAACGATTAATTATTTTTTTAGCTAAAATATTCGGGGTTATTCTTTTAATCATAGCAGTCGCCCTATTTTTTTATTACCAATATTATTTTAAAAAAGATAATCTGATCAAATATGTCCCTCAAAATGCGATTTTTTACTCCACTTTTAGGCTTAATGATGAAATTAAAGAAAATCAGTTTGTAAAAAATTTAATAAGTCAAATTGATCCTAGTTTGGCAGATATAAACCTAAATAATTTAAATAATATGGTCGCTTATAATGCAGCAGCAGCTATAATCCCGAGAGAAAATGATGATATTAATTTTGATTATCTATTAATTTTTAATTTAAATAATAAGCCGATCAATATTGAACAAGATTTTAATTTTATTAGTAGATATCAATTAAAATACTTATTACAAACAAATCAAACTCTGGAAAAAAATATCTTAATAATTAGCAATTCAAATGAGATAATTAATAAAATAAGGGATATTACAGCTTATAAAGAAGAATCATTAGCTAAAAAGGTTAATATCGTATTAGGGCTTAATAAGATTACAATCGATCATAATGCTAGAATTTATTTTGATTTCGCAACTCTGCCTGATAGGTTGAATAAAATACATGATTTGCCATTAAAATTAGCCATGTTTTCATTAATTTCTGATACAAATAAACAAATATTTTTAGGCGCAAAATTTTTAAATAATCAAATATTAATAAAAAGTCCAGAATCAGTTGGCGAAGAAAATAAATCTTCTGAAAATTTTATTTCACAAGTTCCCAAGGATACCATTTTTAGCCTAACTTTTAATCAGGGAGATCAAAGTTGGTTAAATATTAATGAAAAAATAAAAGATTTTGATTTAAATACTTTTTTAACATTGGAAAAGAATTTGGCCTATTGGCAAAATATGTATAAGTTTAATCTGCGTTCTGATATTTTTCCTCTGTTAGCTGAACAATCACAATTAATAATAACTAAAGATAAAAAATATATCTTAATTTTAGAAACTGAAGTCAAAGATATAAGCAAGCTGGAAGAAAGCATAAAGCTCTTTTTAGCTTCTAATAATCCTGTAGAAGAGGGGAAAAGCCTGCCTGATTATACAACAATTACTAAAATTGTTAGAAAACCAGAGGATTATAATTTTGCTATAAGAAAAATTAATGATTTGGACTTGCACTATTTGAATGATACATTTGAATTTGGCTATTATTTTCAGGATAACAAACTTGTTTTGGCTAATTCTATTACAAAATTGGAAGATTTACTGAATAAGACCAATTTATTAAATATAAATGAATTATCTAATTGTGCCATGAATTTTGATAATAATTTAGATAAAATATATATAAATAATGAATTTTTATCTAATTTTAGCCCTGAAATGGCAAATTTGGGCAAATTATTTAAGAACATAGAATTTACTGGTAATTTAAAGGAAAATGGTAAATTTTGGCTATGTTTAGAGTAAAAGTTAATAATTGTGGAAAACATGGGGAAAAAGGCTAAGTTTAAACAAAAATCAATTTATTTGTTTGATTTATATATTAGATTAAAATTTAAAAATGTATGTATTATTTTAGCTAATATTAGTTTATTTTAAGTAGTTATTAACATAATTAACTTGACAAAATGTCCTTAGATTGATATAATGACTACATAATAGAGTACATTTAAATATTTAGAGAAATTGAGCGAAAATTAGCAATTTTAGCTAAATTTCCCTGCCTTCTACTGTTTTCTCCAGGACTTACTTGGAAAAGTTCCAAAAATAAAAATAAAATTCTCTCCTTTCTTGTTATATTTTTATATATTATGGCTTGGTTTCAAGCCGCTAAATGGTAGAAGGTCGTACTTTCACATTGTTCCAAGGAAAGTCGTAACCGACTTTATTGAATTTTTAACGGCTCGCGTTAGGCGGGCGCTAAACTAATAAAGCCGAGGGCCTCGTCTGGCCACCAATTAATTTTTATTGGGCCATCAGTACGAGGCCTTTTCATTTTGCCAAAATTTGCGTATTAGACTTGCCTTTTTTATAGTTTTTGTTTATACTATTTAATACTATTTGCTATAATTATATTAAGCAGATTTTTTAGTTAAAATTAAACTTATGAAACAAGAAGCATTAGAGAAAATTAAAAAAGATCTATCAGTTCGCAAAGAACAAATTGAAAAAGAATTAGCCAGCTTTACTAAAAAGGACGAATTCATCAAAGACAATTATCGTTCAGAATTTCCTGATTATGGCGATAAGGAAGATGAAAATGCTGAAGAAATCGCCCAATATACTGATAATCTTTCCATTGAATTCTCTTTAGAAAAAACTTTGCGCGATATTAATAAAGCTTTAAAACGCATTGAAGACGGCTCTTATGGCAAATGCGCTTATTGCGGCCAGGAAATTGCCGAAGATCGTTTAATGGCCAGGCCAACTTCAAATGCCTGTGTTGAATGCAAAGAAAAATTAACTAGCCAATAAAATAGCCATGGCTAAATTCAAGAAAATTGTTTTATTAGTCAGTTTAAGTTTTGACTTATTTATACTTGAATCTTTAATCAAATACTATTTTTTAAATAAAGTCCCCAAAGAGGGATTTTATTTATTTGATAAATTTTTGCAGATTATTTATACACCCAATCAAAATATTGCTTTTAGTTTGCCTCTGCCCCAAATACTTACTATAGTTATTGTTATAATTATTCTTATAGCTTTAAGCTATATCTGGTGGAAAAGTTTTTTAAAACAAAATTTATGGGTATTAACTGCTTCTTCTTTAATAATTTTAGGTGCTTTAAGTAATTTAATTGATCGATTATTATTCGGTTATGTAATTGATTATATAAATATCTTTATTTGGCCGGTATTTAATTTGGCTGACATGATGATAGTATCCGGCATAGTTATTTATATTTTAAGTGAATTTAAAAAGCCGAGACCCACAATACTCGCTTCGACACTTTAGTGTCGAAGAAGTGTCGGACACTAAAGTGTCCGAGCAAGGATGAGAGTGGTTTTTATCTAAAAAACTTTGACTATTTGAAAGCTTAGTGTTAAGCTGTAAAAAAATCCAAGGAGGTAAATTATGCTTAGAAAAGGAGTGGTAAAAAAAACTGAAACTGGTGAAATCATTCTCTGCGTGGAAACAGATGACAATGTGCCTTTTGGCTGCGAATTAGGCGGCCCAAGGCCTAGGACAATCCGTGAAGAATGGCCTCTTATTCTAGCGCTTCTCGCAATGCCTGCGTTTATAATTTTTATTATAATTGTAGGTATAATCAAAATAGTATCAGGGCATTAAAAATTACCCTAAGAAAAAAACCGTCCACATGGGCGGTTTTATTTTATTTGAAAAAGTGAATGCTTTGCGATAAGATAAAAGAAATTCCGCCAAGAGCAGATGCTCTTGGCTACCCGAAAAAATTTTATGCTAACAAAACTTAATTCTATTGCCGTTATAGGTTTGAATCCTCAATTGGTTGAAGTCGAGGTAGATGTTTCTTTTGGCAAGCCAGATACTTTTATTGTTGGTCTAGGTGATACTGCAGTTCAGGAAGCCAAACAACGTATTCGCTTGGCGATAAAAAATTGTGATTTGCCTTTTCCTTATTCTAAAAAAATAGTCATTAATTTGGCTCCGGCTGATTTAAAAAAAGAAGGTCCTGCTTATGATCTGGCCATGGCCTTGGGCATTGTTTTAGATGTTTATGAATTAACTTTTGATCTTAAAGACAGCATCTTTATCGGCGAACTATCTTTAGAAGGCAATTTACGGCAAACTGACGGGATTTTGCCAGCAGTGATTTTTGCCAAAGAGCAGGGGTATAAAAATATTTTTTTGCCCTGGATTAATTCCCAGGAAGCCAGCTTAATTAGCGGCTTAAATATATTTCCAGCCCGCAATTTAAATGAAATTTTTGATCATTTAACTAATAAAAGTTTAATTGAGCCAATTTTAAGCACTGGCCAGATAAAGTGGGAAAGCGAGGATGAATTGGAAGTTGATATGGCTTATATTGCTGGCCAGGAACATGTTAAGCGCGCTTTAGAAATTGCGGTCGCTGGCGCCCATAATGTACTGATGTCTGGCCCGCCAGGGGCTGGTAAAACTTTGCTGGCCAAAGCCACGGCTTCAATTATGCCCAAGATGACTTTTGAGGAAGTTTTAGAAGTAACTAAAATTTACAGTGTGGCTGGTTTATTGCCTCATAATAATCCTTTAATAACTAAGCGGCCTTTTCGTTCGCCCCACCATTCAGCCTCAGGTGCTGCTTTAGTTGGCGGGGGAAGGATACCTAAGCCAGGCGAAATCAGTTTGGCTCATCGCGGAGTTTTATTCTTGGATGAATTCACTGAATTTCCGCGCAAAGTTTTGGAAAATTTAAGACAACCATTGGAAGATGGCTTGGTTTCCATAGCTCGCGCTATGGGAACATTAACTTATCCAGCCAGATTTATTTTAATTGCAGCACAAAATCCCTGTCCCTGCGGGTTTGCTTCTGATTTGCAGCAGCAATGCACTTGTTCGCCTGGGCAAATTATAAAATACCAGCAAAAGGTTTCTGGCCCGATTATTGATCGAATTGATCTACAGATTGAGGTTCCTCGTTTAAGTTTTGAAAAATTAACCAGTAAAAAAGTCGCGGAAAGTTCTACTGCTATTCGGCAGAGGGTTGAAAAATGTAGAGAAATCCAGCACAATAGATTTAAGGACCTGCCTTTTCTAAATAATAGTGAAATGCGGCCGCAAGATATCAAAGAATTTTGCCAGGTGGATGATCAGGGCATTGCTTTATTAAAAAATGCAGTTAATCAATTTCATTTGTCTGGCCGGGCTTATCACCGCATTTTAAAACTCAGCCGCACTATTGCTGATCTGGAAAACTGTGAACAGATTAAAACCCAGCATTTGGCTGAAGCCTTACAGTATAGATTTAATAAATAATTATTCTTATGTTTAAGCCAGAATTAGTAAAAAGAGAAAAACCTCAAGCCGAGGATGAGAATTATCAAAAAGAGGTAATTAGTTTAATACATGAAAATATTAAAAATTTAAGTACTGGCAGAAAATTGGATCCAGCTCTTATTAAATTGCTGGATGAAGGCAAGGAGATCATAGAGATATTAAAAAATATTGGTAAAAAAGATTTAATTCCTTTTTTGCAGGGATATAAGAAAAAGACAGCAGAAGTTCCTCTATATGAATTGCCTGATGATGAATTATTAATTTCGCTAAGAAAATCTAAAAATTATCAGCCACAGATGATTGAGCTGGGTTTAATTTTGGATGCACTGAAAATTAAATTGAAAAGGGATATCATACAGGATATTTTGAGGCGGGATTTTATTGAAAAAGAAAGTTCAGAACTGGGAGCAAAAATGAAAGAAATGGAAAGGCAAACTTTGATTTATAGCACGGCTATAGGCGATGCCAAGGGCATCTTGTTTCAGCAATTATTGAAAAAGAATATTATTCCAGATGAATTAGATCAATGGGTTAAGAAAGAAGAGAGACATGAGTTACATAAAGCAAAATTTGAATTTGGTAATATAAGCAAAGCTTTAATGCTGGAAATTTTTAAGTTAAGTAATAAAGAAGAGAAATACCAAAATCTGAAGCCTCAAAAACAAAAAGAAATTTGGCAAAAATTAGAAATGCTTAATAATGAAATTGAGGCAGCCCAAAAAAATGATATTAAACCAGTTGATTTTTTTAATCAGCAAACATTAGTATTTTTAAGAGCATTGTTTACTTCAAGTTTTAACAATTTAATGGACAAACAGGATTATCGGGAAAAATTAGAACGAGAATATTTTAAAAAATATTTTATCTAATTAAAAAGCACTGCTTGGTGAGCAAGCAATGCTTAGGTAAAGATTTCATCTAGTTTTTGAATGAGAATTTCAGTGTTGTCATTTTCTACAGCAATGCTGAAAAATTGGCAGCCATTTTCTTCTTTAGGCCTCATAATAATGGCCTGACAATTTGCTCCGATCTGTGTCTGAAAATAAAGCTTGATGGTGTTTAATTCAGAAGGCAGAAATTTCTGGCCTTTTTTTGTTTTGCAAAATATTACACGATTAGGTTTTTCTGGGGTATTAGTCGCCAAAACTAACATTTTTGAGATTTTTTCTCTGAGCTGTTCAAATTTGGCATTAATACCAACAGACCAATCAATGACTTTTTCGTTCATTAGCTTTTACCCCCTTATAAAGAGCGATATTTAAACTTAGCACAATAGAAAGATTTGTCAATAGCTTATCTTATATAACTCAAAGGATTATATCTTTTGCCCCCAAAGCGCACTTCAAAATGCAAATGAGAGCCAGTGGAATGACCAGTAGATCCTTCTTCGCCCAAAACATCGCCGCGAGCTACTCTTTGCCCTTGTTTAACATAAATTTTTTGAAAATGTCCGTAGAGTGTTGTTTTCCCGCCGCCATGATCAATAATCACATGGCAGCCATAACCTGTTTTCATGCAAATCGATGTAATTACCACGCCATCATCTGCGGCCCAGACTGGATCGCCAAAATCACCATCAATATCCAAGCCAATATGGCGCCAGCTAAAATATTGAGAAATGCGGTGTGCCGTTGTTGGCCAAGCCATTTTTTCACCAGCCGGCACATCTACATGAGTTGGGTTAATGATTTTTGATAAAGCTGCCAATTTTGGAATAACGGGTTGCGGAGCATAATAAGGCTGTCCTTCAGGAATAACTAAATATAGTCCGACTTGAATATCACTTTCATCAGCTAGTTTATTAAATTCAATAATTTTTTGTTTATCAATTTTATATCTCTGAGCAATTTTTGTCAGAGAATCACCTTTGGCAACTTTATATGAAATGCCACTAGTGGGCAAAATCACTAATTTTTGTCCTGGTCTAATCAGGCTGCGCATAGTTAAATTATTCTCCCATAAGATTGTTTCTACACTAATACTGAAATTTTGGGCAATAGTACCAAGGGTATCGTTCTCTTTGACAATGTAATCAATCGGTCTGTCTCGTTGGGCCTTAGAAGCTTCCATGGTGGTAAATTCTGGTTTGAGCAAGGCTGACCCCTCGCCGCTTATAAGCGCATTCATTTCTTCTTGGCTTAATTCTTCTTCTGACAAAGCAGAAGTATTGCCTGAAACGGCTGTGCCCTGTGTCTCCAAATAGCTGGTAATTTTTGGCTGGTTATCTTGTAATGTCTCTTCAATATATTCACTTTCCAAATCACTGCCAGTCGCCAAAGCAAATAAAATACTTTTTTCACCAAAGCTTTCAGCTCTAGTCTGATTGGTAAAAAAATTAGTAAAACAGACAATAATGACTAAAATGATTATAATTAAATGGGTAATATATTTATTAACGAACAGATAAAGTATTTTTATTTTTTCTGAAGGGAAAATAATATTTTTAATCTTTCTTAGGTAGTAAAAAAATTTATAAAGATTTATAATTATAATTTTATAGAAAAATAAAGCCAGCCATTTTAAAGGAATGGCAAGTGGTTTAAGCAAATTAAAAAAGGACTTTATAATAAATTTAAAGCCTTTAATGATACTCAATAAAATTCTAATCAGAATTGATTTTATTTTATTGTTAATAAATTTTTCCCTTTTCACCTAGCCAGGCATTTTCTCTAAAATTAGTATTAAATTGACAACCCACTTTTAAATAAAAAAATGCCTTAAAAAGCAAGATGAAATTATAGGTTAAATATAACAAATTATTATAAAGGTGTCAAAGTCTAGGGGGATTAGGTTAGGGCTAGGGCTAAGATGCCAGTTTGGGCTAAGGCAATAGTTTGGTAGACGACCTTGCACTTATTAACCCTTTGACCAAACTGGCTTCTTAACCTTTACCTTTTAACTTTACCGATATTAATTAAAAGTTTATGGTTGACAAACATTATGCTTAAAGTTAAGATATATATATCAAAATTTTCCCGAAGGGATCACTTCGTGATAAATTTTAATTTTTTATTTTTAAATTAAAATGTATGAATTCTAGCTTAATTTTCGCCTTAATTTCAGCTCTTTTGGCAGTTATTTATGGTTTGATTCTGATAAAAATAATTTTAAAACTGCCAGCTGGCAATGAAAAAATGCAGGCGATTGCACAAGCAATTCAAGATGGGGCCAAGGCCTATTTAAATAGGCAGTATAAGACGATAGGTATTGTAGCAGCTGTTTTAATTTTATTAATCGGTTTGCTGCTTGGCTGGAAAACTGCTCTGGGATTTTTAATCGGAGCTTTCCTATCTGCTTTAACCGGATATATTGGCATGAATGTTTCAGTTAGGGCTAATGTGCGCACTGCTGAAGCAGCTAAACAAGGTTTAAAACCAGCTTTGAATGTAGCTGTCCGAGGTGGTGCAGTCACTGGCTTTTTAGTAGTG
>Ga0315291_10012143_pt1 | contig 10462 bp, 8 predicted proteins | sample YL17G12_20_MG_FD_203070 | JGI IMG/M metagenome (GOLD analysis project Ga0315291, IMG submission 203070) | Sediment microbial communities from Yellowstone Lake, YNP, Wyoming, USA - YL17G12_20 | ecosystem: Environmental > Aquatic > Freshwater > Lake > Sediment | place: USA: Wyoming | collected... | reverse complement strand
AGGCCGAGGCCATCGCCAATCTGCCCTCGACCGATGATTCACGCAAGTACGCGCGGCAGGCCATCAATGCGAAGGTGCTGGGCTGGGTCATCGACGGGCAGTTCGTGGCGGATGGGAAGCTCGAGGCAGGCACGAAGGCGTCGGTGGTGCTGGATCGCACGAACTTCTATGCCGAACAGGGCGGGCAGGTCGGCGACACCGGCCGGGTGGCGTGGGAAGCCGGGGAGTTCGCCGTTGAGGACGTCAAGCTGGCCGGCGGCTGCATCCTGCACGAAGGCGTCGCGGGAAAGGGCTGCCTGAAGGTAGGCCAACTCATCCGGTGCGAGGTGGATTCATCGCGGATGGACACGATGCGGAACCACACGGCCACCCACCTGCTCAACTGGGCGCTGCGGAAGGTCCTGGGCGATCACGTCAACCAGGCCGGGAGCGTGGTCGCCCGCGACCGGCTCAGGTTTGACTTCTCCCACAACAAGGCCGTGACGGACGAAGAACTCACCGAGGTCGAGCGCCTGGTCAACGAGCGCATCCTGGGCGACGAGAAGGTCCTTGCGTTGTCGGCCCCGCTTGCAGAGGCCACGAAGATTCCCGGCGTCCGGGCAGTCTTTGGCGAGAAGTACCCCGATCCTGTCCGCGTGATAGCAATCGGGACCGACGAGCCGCTGGTCCGCGCCGATGCGGCCTGCGCGGTGGAATTCTGCGGGGGGACGCACCTGGAGCGGACCGGCCAGGTGGGGCTGTTCAAGATCACTTCGGAAGAGTCCGTAGCCAAGGGCGTGCGGCGGATCACGGCCCTGACCGGCCGGGCGGCGGTGGAGTATGTCCAGCAGATTGACGGCGTCATCCGGCGGCTGTCTGGCGCCCTGCGCGCAAGTGCGGGGGAACTTCCGGACCGCCTCGCCGCGATGCAGGAGGAACTGAAGCGGTTGCGGAAGCGTGCTGCCGCGGCGCCCGGTCAGCAGGAATTCGCGGTGGAGGCGACCGTGCAGTCCTCCCAGGGTCCGATCCTGATAGGCCGCACCGCCGTCGCCGATCCGCAGGCGATGCGCGGCCAGTGCGATCACCAGCGCCAGAAAGGCGCCGCCGCAATCTTCATTGGCGCCACGGGCGACGAGAAGGTTACCCTGATCGCAATGGTCAGCCAGGAACTGGCCAAGGCCGCTGGAATCAGCGCTTCCGAATGGGTCAAGGCCGTCGCCCCCGTTATTGGTGGCAGCGGCGGGGGCAAGCCGACCCTGGCCCAGGCGGGGGGCAAGGACGTGTCCAAGCTGGCCGACGCATTGGCCGCTGCGGCAGCGTGGGTGAGAGACAAGGCCCTCTGAGCCGCCGGGTCGCGGACCGCCCCGCGCCCCGTCGGGGCGGCGCTGTTTTCCCTTGACAAAACCTGGGGGGACACCTAGTTTCCGGCCAAAATCCCGGAAGGGATGTTGCGCACCGGGCAGGGTGCCATCCCGGGCCGTTCCCTCCGCTGGGCGGGTGGAACCGTCGCTGCCTTGATTTGAGGACCAGAGATGCTCCCAACACAGAAGCTCAGCCGGGCCAGGACTCGGAGCCGGCGGAGTCACCACGCCAGAAGAGCGGCAAACTACGTGGATTGCCCGCGCTGCAACTCTCCCAAGCTGCCCCACGCGGCCTGTGACAACTGCGGGTACGTGCGGAGCGGGCTTAGCCTGAAGGTCAAGAAGGAGAGCTAGTCGATGCGCATCGGGATCGATGCCATGGGAGGCGACAATGCCCCCCGTGAGGAGGTCCGAGGCGCATTGGCGGCCCGTCAGTTCCTGGACCGGGGGGACAAGATCGTCCTGATAGGCCGACAGGACGCCATCCGCCAACACCTGGCGGAAGACCCCCGGTGGCCGGAGTTCATCGAGATCCACCACGCCGAGCAGGTCATCGGCATGGACGAGGCGCCGGTGGAGGCGCTGCGCAGCAAGCCCGACAGTTCCCTGGCGGTGATGACGCAGATGCACGCCAACGGCCAGACCGACGCATGCGTCTCCGCCGGCAACACCGGCGCCTGCGTGGCGGCCGCCCAGATGCGCCTGCGCCGCCTGCGGGGCGTTCACCGGCCCGGCATTGCCATAGTGACCCCGACCCACTACGGCCCGGTGGGCATCTGCGACGTGGGCGCCAACGTCAATTGCCGACCTCAGCACCTCTACCAGTACGGCATCATGGCCTCGGTGTACCTCCAGTGCATCTGCGGCGTGCGGAACCCGCGCGTCGGGCTGCTGAGCATCGGCCAGGAGGACGCCAAGGGCAACGAACTGGTCAAGCAGACCCGCTCGCTGCTCAAAAGCGACGCCAACCTGCGCTTCGTGGGCAACGTCGAGGGGCGGGATATCTTCCGCGGGGTCTGCGACGTGGTGGTCTGCGACGGCTTCGTGGGCAACGTGGTGCTGAAGCTGATGGAGGGCATGGCCGAGGGTGTTATACGGACGCTGCTGGATGAGCTGAAGGCCATGCTTCCGGGTAAGGAGAATACGATTCGCGAGGCCGCCGGCTCCATCATCGCCAAGTACGACTACAACGAATACGGCGGCGCGCCCCTGCTGGGCGTCGGGGGCATCTGCATCATCTGCCACGGGGCCAGCAGCGACCGAGGCATCATGAACGCCGTCCGGGCAACGATGGACTTCTCCAAGCGCCGCGTGAACGAGCAGATCATGGAACTGCTGTCAACGGGCCAGAGGGTCGCCGATGTCTAGGCCCCTTCGCGCGGCTATCGCGGGTCTGGGAGCGGCCGTCCCGCCGAAGGTGATGACCAACGCGGACTTCGAGCGGATCGTCGACACCACCGACGAGTGGATCACCCAGCGGACGGGCATCAAGGAGCGGCGGATAGTCCAGCCGTCGGGCAGCACCGCGAGTCTGGGCGCCGAAGCCGCCCTGGCGGCGATAGCGGACGCGGGCATCCGGGCGACGGACCTGGACCTGATTATCTGCGCGACGATCACGCCGGACATGATCTTCCCCGCCACGGCCTGTTTCATTCAGCAGAACATTGGCGCCACGGACGTGCCGGCCTTTGACATATCGGCGGCGTGCAGCGGCTTCATATACGGCCTGGCGGTGGCCGACAAGTTCATCGCCACGGGGACCTACCGGCGGATTCTGGTGGTGGGGTCTGAAACACTGACCCGGTTCACCGATTACACCGATCGCGGCAGTTGCATCCTCTTCGGCGACGGTGCCGGAGCGGTTGTGCTGGAGGCCACGGAGGATTCCGCCAGGGGCATCAACTATTCGGTGCTGCACGCCGACGGTGGCGGCTGGGATTACATATACGTACCGGCCGGAGGGGCGCGTAGTCCGGCCAGCCACGAGACCGTCGACCAGCACGGGCACTACATCAAGATGCGCGGCCGCGACGTCTACAAGTTCGCCGTCGACAAGATGCAGTGGCTGCTGGAAGAATGCATGAGGCACTGTAACCTCTCCGTCGATGACGTGGACATGGTCATCCCCCATCAGGTCAACAGTCGCATCATCATATCCGCGGCGGAGAAGGCAGGCCTGCCCATGGAGAAGGTCTACATCAACATCGACCGTTACGGCAACACCTCAGCCGCGTCGATCCCGCTGGCGATGCACGAGGCAAGGGCGGCAGGCAAGATCGGTCCCGGCTCGCTGCTGCTTCTGGTGGCCTTCGGTGCAGGCGTCACCTGGGCCGGAACGGTCCTGAGACTCTAGCTGCCAACCGAAGCCCAACCGTGAAGACGGCATTCCTATTCCCCGGACAAGGTTCCCAACAGGTCGGCATGGGAAAGGACCTTTTCGACGCCTTCCCCGCCTCCCGGGAGGCCTTCCGGCGCATCGAGGCCGCCACGGGCCTGCCGCTTGCCAGGCTGTGCTTCGAAGGCCCGGAGGAGGAGCTTGCCCGGACCGACGTCTGCCAGGTGGCGATATTCGCCGTTTCGGCTGCGGTGCTGGCTGGCATGGAGCAAGCCCTTGGACCGAGGCGACCCCGCCCAGGCTTCATGGCAGGGCTGAGCTTGGGCGAGTACACGGCCTTGCATGCGGCTGGGGCGACGGACCTCGAATCGGCCGCCAGGTTGCTCGCCCGGCGCGGAGAACTGATGCAGCAAGCCGCCGTCGCCGCGCCCTCAGGGATGGTGAGCGTCCTGGGGATTGACCAGCAGAAGGCGACGGAGCTTGCCCGCGCCGCGGCGGAAGGGCAGGTTCTGGTCTGCGCGAACTTCAACTGTCCCGGGCAGATCGTGCTCTCCGGGCAGATCGACGCCTGCAAGCGGGCCGAGGCGATGGCCAAGGACTTCGGCGCCTCCGGTGCGGTTATGTTGAAGGTCGCCGGTGCGTTCCACAGTCCCTTGATGCAACCTGTGGCCGATGAGCTGGCGGCAGCCGTGCGGGAAGTGAGTTTCCTCGCTCCCCGTGTGACGGTGATCGCCAACGCGACCGCGCAGCCGTACGGGCAGGCCCGGGATATCGGCCCGATGCTGCTCCGGCAGGTGGTCTCCCCGGTACGCTGGCAGCAGTCGATGGAGTATCTGCTGGCAGAGGGGGTGGAGAAGTTATATGAGATCGGCCCGGGGCGGGTGCTGGCCGGGCTGATGCGGCGGGTTAGCCGCAAGGCGGAAGTCACTTGCATCAACTCCCGCCAGGCGATAGAGAATCTCGCCAGGACCGCGTCCTGAGGTCAAGATCGAGGATTTACATGAAGGACAATGAAAAGGTTGCGATCGTCACCGGGGCGGGCAGGGGCATCGGCCTGGAGATCACCCGCCAGCTCCTGTCGGCGGGCATGACCGTGGTGGCGGTGGACCTGCGTGAGGACCTGCTGAATGGCCTCCCCGCGGCGCTGGGCGCACCGGTGGGCAAGCTGGACTGCCGCGTGATGGACGTGACCGATAGCGCCCGTTTCACAGGCCTCATAGACGAGGTGGCGGAGAAGTACGGGCGCCTGGACGTGCTGGTCAACAACGCCGGCATCACCCGCGACGGGTTGCTGCTGCGGATGGACGACGCCGACTGGGAGCTGGTGCTGAAGGTCAATTTGACCAGCGCCTTTATCGGCACGCGAGCGGCGGCCAGGCACATGATCCGTCAGCGCAGCGGCTCGATCATCAACATGTCCAGCTACTCCGGTCTGGAGGGCAACCGCGGTCAGGCGAATTACGCCGCGTCCAAGGCCGGGCTGCTGGGCCTGACCAAGACCACCGCCAAGGAACTGGCCGGCAAGAACGTCCGCTGCAACGCGGTGGCCCCGGGCTTCATCAAGACCGAGATGACCGACGTGCTGCCTCAGCAGGCCAAGGACATCGCGCTGGAGCAGATACCTCTCAAGCGCTTCGGCGTCCCCGCCGACGTGGCAGATGCGGTAGCGTTCCTGGCTTCCGAGGCCTCTTCCTACATCACGGGTCAGGTCATCAGCGTCGACGGCGGCATGCACACGTAGACAGCCCCGCCGGCCATGAGGAGGCTATTGCATGGCCAAATGGGCGAAGCTATAGTACCGCCCGCCCGCGGATGGGCGGCGCGGACCTGGAATCCGTAGGACCCAATCAGGGAGGCCACGAAAGTGCCTGACGAAATCGAAGAGAAGGTCATCGAAATCGTTGCCGAGCAGATGGGCGTGGACAAGAGCGAGATCACTCGCGAGACCTCGTTCGTCAACGATCTCAACGCCGACTCTCTGGATACCGTCGAGCTGGTCATGGAGTTTGAGGACCAGTTCGAGCTCAGCATCCCCGACGAGGAGGCCGAGAAGATTCAGACGGTTGGCCAGGCGATCGACTACATCAAGGCAAACTCCAGCAAGGCTTGACCAGGCCGGAGGAATCGCACTCGATGGCCAAACGCCGCGTCGTATTGACGGGCTTGGGCACCGTCAACCCCCTGGGCCACAGCGTGCCGCAGTTCTGGGCTGATCTGATCGCCTGCAAGAGCGGCATCCGCCCCATCCGCCGATTTGACGCAAGCCCCTTCGCCTCGCGCATCGGCGGGGAAGTCCAGGACTGGGAAGGCGTCAATGTCGAAGGGTTCGATCCGCGGGAGTCCAAGCGGATGGACCGCTTCGCCCAGTTCGCCGTTGCCTCGGCGCTGGAAGCCGTCAAGGACAGCGGCGTTGACTTCGACAAGTGCGACCTGGACCGCTGCGGCGTCATCGTCGGCAGCGGCATCGGAGGCCTGGAGGAACTGGAGACGCAGCACAAGCGGATGCTCCAGAAAGGCCCCGACCGGGTCAGTCCCTTCACCGTCCCCAAGCTGATGGCCAACGCCGCAGCCGGCAACATATCCATCATCTGGGGCCTTCGCGGGCCGAACATCGCAGTGGTGACCGCCTGCGCATCGGCTTCCCATTCCATCGGCGAGGCCATGCGATGCATCCAGCGCGACGAGGCCGACGTGGTCCTCACCGGGGGCAGCGAGGCGGCGCTGACCCAACTGGGGTTGGCCAGCTTCTGCGCCCTGAAGGCCCTGTCCACCCGCAACGACGACCCGGAACACGCCTCAAGGCCCTGGGACAAGGACCGCGACGGATTCCTGCTCTCCGAAGGCGCGGGCATCATCGTCCTTGAGGACCTGGAGTTTGCCAGGAAACGCGGCGCGAGGATCTATGCCGAGCTGATCGGCTACGGCGCCAGCGGTGACGGCCACCACATCACCGCCCCGGACCCAGTGGGCAAGGGGGCGATACTCGCCATGAAGCAGGCCTTGCGGGATGGCGCCGTCAGCCCCGACCAGCTCGACTACATCAACGCCCACGGCACCAGCACCGTGCTTGGCGACCTGGCCGAGACGCTGGCGATCAAGCAGGTCTTCGGTGAGCACGCCAGAAAGGGCCTGATGGTCTCCTCGACAAAAAGCTCCACAGGCCACCTGCTGGGTGCCTCAGGCGGGGTGGAACTGATCGCCTGTGCCCTGGCCATAAAGTGTGGCATCGTCCCGGCCACACTGAACCTGGATCACCCCGACGAGGAATGCGACCTGGACTACGTCCCGCTGGTCCCGCGCGAAAAGAAGGTCAGCACCATCCTCAGCAACAGCTTCGGCTTCGGCGGCCACAACGCCTGCCTGCTCATCCGCCGGTTCGACGGATAGGCGGTGCCATGGCTGCGTCGTGTGCAGCCACGTTCCTTTCCCCTCATGCACGGCGAGCCCAGCGCGCCGCTGGACGGAAGGGGTTGCCTGGCAGAAACAGAAGCCCTTGTATGGAAACTGCTTGGGGCAACTACGCGCGACGGGGATCGAACCTGTAACCTTCGGTTCCGTAGGGCATATGGCTAGTTGTAACAGCCTTAGCCAAAAAGCATTACAACGCGTTTTCTGTGCAAATACAAGGGTTTACAGCAGTTGGCAAGTCACTGAGCAGTTGATCTGGAATCACTACCACGTGGCGACTGACCCACTCAGTGACCCACCCCCAGAGAATCAAGACTGCCTTTGTCGAAGGTTGAAAGGGGCGGGCATTGCCGTCCTGCCCCTTCTTGCTGGGCGTTGGCCCAAAGCGAAGGTCAGGGCAACCGAGGCATTTTCCCGTGTCTTCCGCTTCCGTTGAACCCAAAGTGAAAGCAGATCAAGGCGAATCGGCCGATCCCTCGCCCCGACCATTGATCAGATCATCCAGTGGACGGTAGGCACGTAATCGGACGACCTTCTTAGCCGGTATGTTGATGACCAGGCCCGTGCGTGGATTCCTACCCGTGCGGGCGCTGCTGGGTCGAACCCGAAGCACCCCTAAGACCGGGGAACACGAATTCCTTGGTACTCACCGCCATTCTTGCCGGATGGTCACCGCAACACCCGCACGGGACCCAGCAAGCCCAGCGGCTCTTGAGGCATCGACCTGTCAAAGGCGTTATCGCCCAGGCGGCCGACGAGCGTTGTAGTGACTTCGACGCGAAGACAATGTTCGCCCAGGCCGGGGTTTCCCAAAAAGTGCCGGTGCGGCGGACAGATGCGCACGCCCATGCTTCTTCCGTCCAAGAAGACCTCGCCGACCTGGTGCAACTCCCCGAGGTCAAGCCATCGCTTGCCAGTGTCATCGGCGATAGGAAGCATCGTCTCATACGCGATGATCCCCGCGAAGTCGCGCAGATCCTGGCAGGCATCCAGATTGCAGAGGCCCGAGATGCTGCGCCAGAACGAGAACCCGGAATTGCTTTCGGCCGGGGCAACGGATACCCGCCAGGGGCCCTCCAGGGTTGCGGCCTCCTTCAGATCGCCCGCCATCGGCATGTATTCCGTGTTCGTGCGGACAGCGGCGGCTGGATCAGGGAATACGACAAACAACGATGAGAACGGTTGTATCCGCAGCCGCACCGACACCTTCTGGCCACTGCGCTCAAATGGGATGGGCCCAAGCGTATCGTCGATTGCGTCATAACAAAGCGGATCGAGGGACTGCCGTATCTGGAGTATGGCATCCACGGCGAGGCGCGGGTCTTCGTTGGCACAGAAAAGAAGCTCCATGCCGCCACGCCGATACCGGTACACGCGCAGGTAAGGACAGGCCGGCTCCACGACGGTGTCCGCCAAGCCCGCCGGCACCGGCGAGGCCGCCAGTTCGGACACGGGACAGACCGACACCCCCGGATGAGACCGCAGCGTTTGCAGTTCCCCCGGCAGGAGCGGGCAGTCGCTGGCAGAGATCGGCAGGTCGCCCGTGAACACCACGCGAATCCCGGCCTGGAGCAGTTGCACGATTCGGCGCAGGCAAGCCAGTGGCAGTCGCTCCGCAGAAGGCACGATCAGGCAGGTAAATCGCTCACGGTTCACGCGGAAGCAGCCGTTGCCGATCCGCGTGACATCCTCGTCGACGAGCAGGTCGATCGGGACTATGTCGCAGTCGATCTGGCGTCGGGCCAAAGCCCCAACGGCATGATGGAAGTGCTCGCAGCGCCCGGCCCATTCAGCCTCGGCGTGGTACAGGACCGCCACGGGCGCAGCATGCTCGCCGCCGGAGAGCAGATGGCATAACCGGCTGGCATAGGCCGACCAGATGCCGAAATGCCGCCATTGGGGGTTGGCTCCCCGCGCGTAAAAGTGGGGCGGACAGTCTGGGTCCGGATATTTTGGCGAGAACGCGTGTGGGACAAGGAAGTTTGCGCCGCGGCTGCACGCATGATCGGTCAGCCACTTCATGCCCGTCAGCCCGAGCTGCCATCCGTATGCTCCAAAGAGCTCGCACATGGTCAGCCCGCCCTTGCGAGGATCCAGGTGTGCGCATGAACTGGCAAGCTTGGCAAGGCCCCAGTAGAAGAAGGACATGTCCAAGAACCCGAAGGGTGTAAGGACGCGCCCCTCCGTCAGGCCAGGCCAAACCTGGCATACCATGTCGAAGCCGGACATGTCTTGGCCTTGAAGCGCGCGGAAGAAATGCCCGGGCCCATATCCGAGGCGGGCGTGCGCGTTGTTGTCTTCGACTATGTGGCCGATCAGCCGGACGCCGTGCTCGTGACACCATCGGCCGATCCGCCCGGTGAAGTTGGCGCCGAATCGCCGGCTGACCACGTCCATGAACCGGTAGCGGGCGCGGTTGGATAAGTCCCCCGCGTCATTCCAGAGCGCCGGAAGAACGGACCGAAAACTGCCGCCCCAGCCGTTGCCAAGTTCCGCCAGCAGATCGTCGCTCCAGGGGAGGACCATCGGATATTCCCCCAGGACCGCATCGTAGGTGCCGGTGTTCCCGAAGCGAGGCTCGTCGGTGAAGAACCCGGCGATCGTCTTGCCGAAGCGATCCGCGTAACGGCGGAAATGGGCCTCGTGGACCTCATTCAGGTAGGCGTCAACGGCCTCCGGAAGCAAGGGGTTGAGGTAATCGCGTGTCCAGTCCTCTCCGCCGCGGCGTGTGCGGACCAGGATGAACACCCGCCACCAGCCGTCCGGAACATCCCAGTACAGCCTGCCGTCGCTGACTCTGTCGGTCAGGTCGATCAGCGTTGACGGGTCGATTGCTTCGCCGTCGGCGCTGGTTCGACGCGCCGCCACCACACCGACCAGCTGCTCGTCGGCCTCCAGCCAGGCCCGGATCCGGAATGACGCCCCGTGCAGCGGACCCCGCGCGTCGACCGGGCGCTGGGCCAGGTAAACCTTCAGCAGGTGAGGATACCGCTCTCGAATTCTGCCGTACGCAAATCCGCTGGGGTAGGCCGCATCGTCAAAAAACCACACGCGCATGCCCAGGCGATCGGCCTCGTCGAGAATGGCATCGACAGATTCCCACCAGCCCGTGCCCAGGTAGTCCGGGTGAGGTCGGGATTCGAGGACGCATTCGCGGATGCCGACCGCGCGCATCTGCTGCAACTCTTCTCGCAAGACCGCCGCCGGCTCGCCGTGCTGCCAGAACAATGGCGCAATGCGGGATTCTACGGGCTCCCCCGGCGTCAACGCGCACGTTACGTTAGGGTATCTCGAATTCATGGACGGAATATAACACTTCTACATGCAGACTGTCCATTCGCTCCGACGCCTCTGGGCACCCGGCGCGCCATCCATCGCC
>Ga0315291_10012142_pt1 | contig 10462 bp, 7 predicted proteins | sample YL17G12_20_MG_FD_203070 | JGI IMG/M metagenome (GOLD analysis project Ga0315291, IMG submission 203070) | Sediment microbial communities from Yellowstone Lake, YNP, Wyoming, USA - YL17G12_20 | ecosystem: Environmental > Aquatic > Freshwater > Lake > Sediment | place: USA: Wyoming | collected... | reverse complement strand
GGGCAGGGTCTTTATACCTTTTCACGGAGCGGTCGGTGTTGATACTCACCACAAGGACATTGCACCGCGAGCGCGCCGCCTCAAGATATGCCACATGTCCGGCATGGAGGATATCGAAGACTCCGTTCGTGAGACCGACCGTCTTGCCCGCCTTGCGCAGTCGAGCCACAATCGGCGCCAGCTCTTCACGCATCATAATCTTTTTTGCGCTCTTAATCACAGCGGACTGTCCTTTTCAAAATTCACATGTTCCGAAAGACTCTATTCCTCAGCGTTCAAACCTCAAGACCCCGAACCGCCAGGGTTCACAGGGGAAAGTAGACATTTTGTTCCAGTCGCTCTCCTCTTTCTGCGGTCTCTGTCTATTGCGGCGCACGTTAAAGCCCCACAATGTGGCGGAGGTCGGCGCATCATCCTGCCCGATGGCGGCAAGGGGCATGCGGCACTCAACAGACCAGTAATCCTTTCCCCTATGAACAGCGTGGTTATACCAGGGTGGGACATTGCCCTTGCCCGCGAGATAATTAAACGTTGTGCCGGCGGCATTAATAGATGCGCGGGAGTAAGTCTTCATCTCATGAGTCGCGTCAATGAAGACCTCCACCTCGTCATCGCCCCAGGTGAACGATACGGGAGGGCTGGCGAGGGTGACAGCCTTGTCAGGTTCGGGTTCGGCGCAATGGACGCCGATGTAAAAATATCCGTCATCATAAAGGGTGCGCACCCAGGTCTGCTGGGCTGCCATATCGCCGCCCCTGTTGACCTGGAAGTTTGTTATTATATCGGCGGACTGCCACGCTGTATCGTCAAGGATGCCATCGATGGTCGGCGGAGTCTTCGTGTAATGAACAACTGACTTCGGCGGGATGCACAGCTCATGCCGGGATGTGAGCACAACCGAATCGCCGCGCAGGGTGTTGTAATAGGTCTGGATGAGGGCGTAGGGGAGGCTGTAATCTTCAAAGTGGCGGGAGGGCGACTTGATGCGGACGGCGACATCCTCGGTGCGACCGGGGGAGATAAGGACGACCTGCTCACGAGGCTCCACGATAAAGGCGGGGTTCGGGGTCTCCCACCGGACGGTATAAGCATTCATCTCCACTGTCCTGTTTTTAACTGGAAATGTGTAAATGGTGTTCAGCGGGTAGTCGGCAGGGTCTGGAATCTGGCCGCCGGAAGAAGGCAGGAAATAAGGAGCCGCACGGGCGAACTCCTCGCGGGTAACATAATCGGCAGGTTTGACGCCGCCTGCGGGAATGACCGCCTCCGTGACCGCCTCGCCGTTCACGGAGACGTATAAAAACTGGTGAAAGTAACCCACCTCCGGGGCGGAGTAACTCATCTGAGCGGAGGAGTTGATGATAAAACAGCGCAGACCGTCCACCTCCTCAAAATAATACTTATGGGCATGTCCGGCAATGACGGCGCGGATGTTTGGATATTTCTTCAGGATGGTGCGCACATCCGACCAGTTGGAGCGCACATCCCTCCAGAGCGGACGGTGCATGAAGATAAAGGCATGGTCGGCGCGGGCGGACTTTTGCAAATCCCTGTCTAACCATGCAAGCTGCTCCGCCGTTACCTTTCCATAGTTCAGGTTGTAATCTGTGTTCAGAACCACAAAGTGGCTTCCCTTGTGGTCAAATGAATAATACAGGCGGTTCTTGCCCCAGACCTCGGCAAAGAGCGCCTGCAGGGGTGTTGTTACAACATCGTGGTTTCCCGCAACAGGGTAAAATGGCATTGTAAGCGGGGCAATCTGCCTTTTGAAACTTTCCCATTCCTCCCGGATGCGGACGGGGTCATAAGTGTAGCCCTCAATCATATCGCCCACATGGATAACAAAATCGGGTTTGAGGAGGTTCACCTCCTGAACGATGCCTTCAAAGACCTTGGGGTTCTGGAGCTGGCTGTCGCCAAGGACAGCGAACTTGAAATCTCCCGCGAGGGCAACGCCTGCAAGGAGTGTCAGGATGAAAAATAAGACCTTCCTCATATATCCAAAAACCCGCCTTATTATCTAAGGATATTTCACAGCCCTTTTCTGCATGTTCCGGCAGATAAATAAAACACTTATCTCATTTCAAGCGGGGGAATCAAACAAAAAGTGTCCGCAGGGAGACCTTCACGCGCCGGATAAGAACATCCTGTTTCTGTGGTCAATCTTTTACAGGACCTTTTTCATGATGGCGAAGCGGCGGGTGATTGTAAAACCGAGACGACCGTAAACGCCCTTTGCGGCGCGCTCCCCCGTCCACAGGACCCATGCGCAATGATGCCCCTTGATGCGCATCTGGTAAAGCGTCCTGGCAAGCAGAACGGAGCCGATTCCCTTGCCCTGGCAGTCATCCGATACGCCGAATGGTCCAAAGTGGTCGCCCTCATACTGGCAAAAACCGATAATCTTCCCCTTGTCCACTGCGAGTAAGATGGAATCTTCCTGGAACATCCCGCGGGTGAGGTCAATCAGATTGCGGCGGGCGTCCTCGAGCCAGGGTCCGGGCATGATACTGCCCTGAAATTCCAGATAGGCGCACAAATCTCCCCGGCGATAGGGACGCACCTCAATTCCCTCCTCGAGGAGCTTTTTTTCCTTCTGAAGAACCTCCTCCGTGAGGCAGAATCCGGATATGGGGGCGTCCATGGCGATTGCCTCAGTATATTCAACAAACCCGAATTTCCGAAAGAGGCGCACGCCGTCCGCATAAGCCTCCTTGTCAATGCCCGGGACAAAATAGTTTGGCGTGTAAGGAGCAATAAGGATGTTTTTGCGTCCCCTGTCCTTGAACCACTGGATGGAATTCTCAAGGAGCGCGGAGCCGATGCCTCGCCGCCGGAAATCGGGATGCACGCCAAAGACCGTTATGAACCCGTCATCAGGTCGCAATCCAACATTCTCAATGGGCTTTTTCAAAACAAGGCGCAGGGCAAGACCTGCCAACCGCCCGTCCTCCTCCGCAACAACAAGGCTATCCGGCTCACGGTTGACGTCAAGGATAACCTTCCGCTCCAGTATGTTCAGCGTCACGGCGTCTAACGGCAGAGCCGCCGCCCAGAGCGTTAGAAATTCCTCCGTGTCCCTCCCCTCAAAGGGTCTGATGGTCGCCATACGTCCCGCCCTCCTTTTCCGGTTTTCATAAAAAATGATGGGGAATATGACCAGTCCACGGGATGGGTTCAAGTAAAAATACTACTTTTGTCTTTCAGGTCTGACGTCCCTCTCCTGCCTCGGCGTAATTATATAGGGGTTGAATTTCCGCGGATATTTCCACACAAGACAGACAGGCGTCGGCGAGAGATTGTATCCAGTCAAAGCCTCGCCTTTATTTATGGTGTAATATCGCCTGCCCTCCGCATTGTTAACAAACTCGTAAAGAGGCGTTGTGCCGGTTGACGCCGCATCTGAGCCTGCGGGCAGGGCATAAAACGCCACATGCCACGCCTCATCCGGAGGCGGGGATGGCTCCTTTGTGGACAGGCGGGGCGAGTTCCCCTCATAATATTCATACACGGGAACCGTTCCCTGCGCCTGCCTGTCCGGCGCAAGAAATACTATCTTCCGCTCCGTGACCAGGGGCTCAATATTATCCCCCGTGAAATGTTTCAGGTGTTTGCTGTTTTTCAGCCAGTAAACAGGCACGGGCAGAATGAGCCTCATATCCGCAAGGTCTATTTTATACATCACCTGATTGTAATCATAGCGCGGCGTGGGGTTTTCATTGCCGGAAAAGAGCGTGGTATAGGTGCCTTCAAAAAATACCTTGCGCCTGTTTTCCTTCGCAAGGGGCGGGTGCTGGACAACGTTGTAAAAGCTGTATTTTTTGTGCGTGACAATTTTCTGCGCAAACATCCAGGGACCAAGAGGCGTGTCCCCCTCGGCATACCAGATTTCCCCCAGGAGCGTTGTCCCGAATACCTCATTGAATATCATCACCCATCTTTTGCGATACGGATTCCACGCAATGGAGCCTCCGTGAAAGAGAATCTCCTTGCCTGAGGCGATATCAACCGGGCCGAACCATTTCTCCTGGGGTTTTATGAGTCCAGCGCCAACAAGCTGATTTTGCTCCTTCTGTCCGATTGGAGAGGTGTTTTTCCTCCAGGAATAGACAAGGGCGCCGTCAGGGGCGCGGTCGAGTCGGCTCTTCGCCCCGTCAAAGCGCTCCCCCTCACTCAGACATGTGAATGCCTCATACCGGGCATGGTCAATGACGGCGTCATACTGCGAGGGCGTCCGGTAAAAACCATCAGCGAAGAAGTAAAAATATTCAACGCCGCCTTCCGTGTATGTGAAGGGATATCCATTGGGCTGGATGACCTCATCAAGGGGATATTGCCGCAACTCCTCAAAGATCCCCTTTTCGTCATTGAATTCAACAATACCCCTGCCAACGGTTTCCATGAGAGGCTTGATTTTCGCATAATGCGCAAGGAGGCGTTCGCGCCCAGCCGCATCCTTTACCGTGAGGAGGCAACCAAGCCAGTAAGGATTCCCGGGACCGGGGAGCGGAACCATGTGGCGGACAAAATCCCCGTCGCGGAAATATTCAATATCGATACCGACATCGGGGTCAAGTCCGCCATCCGCCGGCAGAAGGGATGTCCCGCAGGTGCTTTTGAAATTTCCCGCCAAGGGGTGTCGAGGATGCCCCGTATCTCCCCACACCCAGAAAAGCCTCCCCTTATAAATGGTGCAAAGCGCGCTATCCTGCCCGCAGACGTTTGCATTGATGACGGGAGCCTTGATGGGCGGCGCATCGCCGAGGAGGAGGCTGTCATGATAGATGCCCGTGCCGGTGATGCGATAAAGCCGCTGGGCGATTATCTCGCGCCTCATGGTGATTATGGCTGAGCCGCCGGGGATGACATTCAAGATTTTCCCATATCCGTCATAGGGGTCTTTCTCAATGGAGTAGCCATCGCTTTCTATTGTGAAATAGACCTCCTTATTCATGAGGGCGGGTTCATAGAATGCGACAACGCCCGCGCTGTCCGTATAATGAACGACATTGGTCAGGGTTGTGAGTTTGACGAGCGGAATCCCGCGACTGGTCGCCTCATCCGCCACCTTAATGCGGAAGAACATCTTCGGGTCGGTGGAATTCTGGCAGAAACATTGAACAACGGAAAATAGATACAATATCAAAACAAAATAAATACGTTTTTCCATAAGACCGCCGCATTACAGATTATGATAAAACAAGTTCTGTCAGTGTCATCATCGGCGTCAAGGCAAAATGAGTCACGGGATAAATCTTGACACTAACGGTTATCGCAGTTTAATAAATGGATTAAATGTGATGAGGCGGAATCGATGCGTTACAATAAAGCAGTCGTTGGAATCGGGTTGTTTTGTATGATTGCAGGAACATGCACAGCGAACGTTCCTCTGGTGGGCGTGTTTGGATTCGGGATTCCACTTTTTGCGGCATTCTTCACTTTTGGAATCTCGTTCGTTGTGATTGTTCTTATTGAAGGTCTGGTGATAAGACGCATCTCAAAGATTCTCTGGCATCGCGCTCTCTTGTATTCATTATACACCAATGCCCTTTCCACATACGCAGGAATGGGTATATATAGTATGTTTCCAATGTCGCTTATTACGTTCTCTGCAGGATATATCGCATGGACGTTGATTTTATCTCTGGGGACGGGCGTCGGCTTTTATTTTTTATTAAAACCTTTAACAGGATGGGGATTCATTCTCATATTATTGTCGCTGATATTCGCCGCCTCCGTTGCCGCCATGATTTTCATAGGTTCACCGATTTGGCCCCGGTCTATAACATGGGCATATTTCTCTCTTTTCCCCGCTTTTCTTGTGACGATAGTTATCGAGGGAAATTACCTGATTCGCAAGATGGAAAAGAAAAAGGCAATCAAGGCTGTGCTACTAAGTAATATATTGAGCTACATATTACTTCTCCTGATTATTTTCATTCATCGTGATGCCATTCAGAAAAAGATCGCCTTCACCACAGATTATTATTCTCTTTCCGGCGAGGCTGCGGCAAAAAGAGGGGATATTCGCTTGGCTCATTCTATGATTGAAAAGGCTCGCGCCCTGCAGTTGGACAAAATTAAAGAATACCCGAACTATACTTATTTCCCCATGGCGGAGATTCATGTCATTCACGTATTAATTCAACATAAGCAGTATCGTGAGGCAGAAGCTATCACATCCGACACATTATCACTGAAAGTCAACATGTCCTTCTGGCGGGAAGGACTGGAAAATAATTTGCGCGAAATTCAAAAACTCCGCGCCAAATCAAAAACCCAATGATTAAAAAAGGCGCGCGTGTAATTTAGGCAAAGGCTGTGGTTTCATGTTGCGGCCGCGGGAGTGGGTGACGACATCAGCGCCTGCGCCCTGAAATTTTTTGTCTTAAATAAAATTAATGTCTTGATATGTATCTGTCTGTTTAATTATACATCATCCTAAATGGTGAGGGGATTTTCCCTGAGAGCTGACAAAGTTGTATCAACGCATTCTGCAACAGATACACGAATGTGTCCGGACGTGCCGGTATGTGATGACTCTGCATGCAGAAGAGGAGATGGATGAAGACGGACTTTCGATTTACGATGTGGAAAATTGTCTGCTGACGGGACAAATCGAGGAACGCCAGAGGGATATCCAGACGGGCGAAATTAAATATCGTATCTGTGGTAAATTCATCAATAGCGGGAGCATAGAAGTTGTGGTCAAATTCGGACCAACGGGAAACCTTGTGATTATTACCATGTATTTATCCTGAAAGGGAAAGATAAAATGGTCAAATGTGATATTTGCGGCAAAGCGGGAGCGCGGGTGCGCCGGGTCTCCCGTTCCTATGGCAGGGGAGACAACATCCTTGTGATTGAAAATGTTCCCCTCATCAGTTGTCCCCATTGTGGGGAGAGTTATCTAACCGCCGAAACCCTACATGAAATCGAACGACTCAAAATGCACCGGAAAAGTCTTGCCACGGAAAAAACGGTTGAAGTGCTGGTTTATGCCTGATTTAATAAGCGGAAAACTGAATATCAGTCATGCGTGTGCGGGACTTCAGATTGCGACCCGGTGCGCGGACTTTTTCGGCAAGGGCTTCGGGATTAATGTGCGCCCGCGCAAACGCTCTGAATCCCGCAAACGCCTCTGCTCCGCATGGAATTCATCCCATTCTTTATTCTTCTTGCGCTCTAGGTCGTCCGCCGGCTCAAGATGCGACTCCCATTCAAATGTCCTGTGTTCCCATGTGAGATTGTCGCCGTTGCATGAGAAGACGGTGTATCCAAAGTCGGAGCCTGTCCAGATGCCCGCCCACCATGCGGCGCTCGCCGCCGTGCTCGTCACATACCAGACGCCGTTGAAATAATAATCCTCCACGCGATGGCTGTGCCCCTGAACGAGCGCCTTGACGCCGTGCCGCTCTAAAATCAGGCGCAGTGCTTTATTATTATTTATGACCATGCCGGACATTGCCCTGGCGTCCGGACTGCCCTGTATCTGTCCCTCGTTGCAGAAAACCGCAACGTGGGAAAAGACGACCGTGGGGCGCCCCGCCGCCGCGCCCAGATCGCCCGCCAGCCACTCCAGTTGCTCCGCGTCAACCTCACACACATGCGAAGGTCCGGTATCAATCACCACACCTTTGATGCAATCGAGAACGACAAAATGCCAGCCACCATGGTCGAAACTGTAATATGGTGAGGGCCATTCCAAAAGATCCATGATGCATTTCTTGCCAAGGTCGGGATCGTTGACGGCGACCTTTCGGCGCGGATGCCACCCTAAGACATCATGATTTCCCATGCACGGAAACCACGGCATGGCAAGTTCGTTGGAGATATCACGGAAGATTTTCGTGTCAGCGATGAATTTCTCCTTTGTGTTGTAATTTCCATCAAAAGGCATATCGCCCCCCATAACAACGAAGTCAGGTTGCGGACTTAGGGCATTCACGGATTCTATGCACTTCAGATACCCTTCATCGCCCGCTCTCTTTGCCTGAACATGCTGGTCTGTTATGTGAGCAAGGGAAAACCCGCCGCCTGAGCCGCGATTGACATCCTTCTTTTCCCTGTAAAGACCAAAACGCGCGCATGACGTTGCCACGAGCGCACCTGCGCCCGCTCCGGCAACTGTCCTCAAGAATTCACGCCTTTCCATAACGTTTTTTTCCGCAGAGCACAAAAGCCCCGGCTCTGGTAAATACCATCAGCCGTTGCAATTCGTTTCCTCCGCGGCGCTTTCTCCTTTCACAGGATTAAAATTCCGACAGCCGGACAGCCTTCTTAAACGCATCTCGTTCCATAATTCTTTATACCTCCATTTAATTACGGTCTTATTTCAATACTCCCGCAACCCATACAGGTCAAGGAGAACACGACCCTCCCCTTTGCGTGGATAAAATAACCGGATAATCCTTATTGACAAAAAAATAAAAAAAGAATATGGAAAAATCGGGGGATTGACTTAACCCTGATGTTCTCCACGCTCCCCGCGTGACATTATTTAATGTTTGGGGTTTTAAATAATTGAAATTCTTCTCTTGAATTTTTCGTTATCGTGTGTTTTCTAAAAATTAAATTCAGGTAGGGTTGTATTAAGTCCGGTTTATATTTTTTACATGAAATGAACTCAACATTACCAAAAAGGAGAGTGATAATATTGCAAAATACCACAAAAGTTTTTTCACGGGTTGTGCTTACGATAATATTCATGTCTATATTTTCTATTGCACAAACTGTTTTTTCAGATGGAGAGCTTCAATGGGTCCGCAAGGGGGCGAGTGGAGAGGATTATGCTATTGCAATGGCTCCCGGCAGTTCTGGAACAGGATGGGCGGCTGGCGGTTTTAATGGAACAGCTGTATTCAATCCCGGTCAAAGCGGAGAGTCAACGATAGTCTCGGCCGGTCAATCGGATATATTTGTGTCAAAGTATGACTCAGCCGGAGCCATTCAGGTTTTGAAACGCGCCGGAGGTCAGATGAGCGATGGAGCGAGAAGCATTTCCACATATTTGGATGGAGGAGCGGTTGTATCTGGATTCTTCACAGGCTCGGCAACCTTCGGTCAGAAAGAAACGAATCAGACTGACCTCGCCACAACTGGAACCGGTGGTGACGCTTTTCTGATGAGATTGGATTCGAGTGGGAATCTGCTTTGGGCTAAAAACATTTCGGGAGCATCGTCCAACACCGGGGGTGATTCTGTTGCTGTTGGGTTGGATGGCAGCATCGTCGTCGTGGGTCAATTTGAAGGAACCGCAACGTTCGGTCAGGGTGAACCTAATGCCACGGTGCTCATATCTCAAGGCGGGCATGATATTTATCTGGCTAAATTTACATCAGGGGGGGCATTGATATGGGCTAAACGCGAGGGCGCTTCCAGCGCCGATCAGGCACGAGGAGTGTGTATTTATGCGGACTCAAGCATAAGGGTGGTGGGAAATTACCTGGGCACAACGATATTTGGAGCTGGCGAGCCTCATAAGACGACCCTGGCTAATGCAGGAATATGGGATTTTTACGTTGCCCGTTTCAACTCGGATGGCTCACTTGCCTGGGCTAAGGGAATAGGAAATTCATCTGAGAATGTCTCTCAGGCGATTGCGCCAGGACCCAATGAGAGCTGCTATGTCACGGGACGCTTTGCAGGAAGTCTGACTTTTGGAAAATGGGAGATAAATGAAACCACGCTTACTCCTGCTGGAATCGACGATGTCTTTGTCGCCCGCTACAATTCCGACGGCACGCTGGCTTGGGCGAAAAGCGCGGGGAGCAATGCAAAGGACGAAGGATTTGGGTTAGGGGTGGCTTTGGATGGGGGCATTCTCGCCACGGGTGTTTTTAGAAACACCGCCATATTTGGTTCCGGAGAAAGCAATCAGCAAACCTTGGTTTCTGCGGGCGGGTATGATGGCTATGTGGCAAAATATAACGCTGATGGTTCCATCGCGTGGGCAAAGGGGTTCGGAGGTCCTGGACCTGATGTTGACAGCTTCGAGGGAGGATATGGGGTTTGCCAGAATGCCGATGGGGCAATTTTAGTGTCAGGACATTTCGAACAAACCGCAACATTCGGCAGTGGAGAAACGAACCAAACTCAGTTAACCGGTGGTGGTATTTTTGTTGCTCGCCTTGCCGGAACAACTCCAATAATGACTCCTACACCGACCCCCACTCCAACCCCCACACCCTCCCCGACGCCTCCCGCTAATATCAGTTATAAGGTCATTGACCTCGGGACGCTGGGAGGTCTTGAAAGCCATGCATACGCAATTAACAACATGGGTCAAATAGTGGGACATTCCACACTCCTTAACAATGAAACCACCCACGCCTTCCTTTATATCCGAGATAAGAGCACCACCCCCACCAGCATGATTGACCTTGGCACCCTTGGCGGTTATAACAGTTATGCATATGATATCAATATATGGGGGCATGTTGCCGGGGCGGCACAGACAACA
>Ga0315291_10012139_pt1 | contig 10464 bp, 8 predicted proteins | sample YL17G12_20_MG_FD_203070 | JGI IMG/M metagenome (GOLD analysis project Ga0315291, IMG submission 203070) | Sediment microbial communities from Yellowstone Lake, YNP, Wyoming, USA - YL17G12_20 | ecosystem: Environmental > Aquatic > Freshwater > Lake > Sediment | place: USA: Wyoming | collected... | reverse complement strand
CGCCCGTGGCGCGAGCGGCTCGGTCTCGGCTCTCGGGGTTGCGCCACCGCGCGCCCCACCGCCCCCGCCGCGCATGCCACCGCCACCCCTCATCCCCCCGCCGCCACCGCCGCGCATACCGCCACCACCTCTCATCCCACCACCGCCACTCATGCCCCCTCCACCGCCACCCCGCATACCACCGCCTCCACGCATTCCACCCCCGCCGCCCCCACGCCCACCTGCGGCCCCTCCCCTCATCCCCGCGCCTGCGCGTGCCTGGCTAGCCAACCCCTCCTCCTGCACCCGCCGCGCTGCCAGGTAGGCCTGCGCCGGCATCACCCGCAGGTCGAGATAGCCTTGGCCCGAACCTAGAAAGTCGGCCAAGCTTGCCGGCCTATGAAGCTGCAGCACAATCCCCTGGTAAGGGCCTTGTGAGGTTACCTTCAGGACCTGCGGCCCAATGTACGTTTTGTCGTATACCGGCTCGGCCTTGCCGCTTCCCCACGGCAATACCTTGATCCCGCCTGAGTCCAGTTGGAGGTCGCCGTCGTAGATTAGCGCCTCTCGTTCAGGCCCGACCAGACTCGCGATCTGCGCCTGGCCCAGACCGGCCGCCAACGCCAAGGCCGCCAGCGCCAAGATCAAACCTGCCATCCTTTTGCGTGACATCATCACACCTCCGGCTACACCACAAAGTGTGTCAGCACTTCGTTCGACAACAGCCACTTCTCCCGCGGAATCCAGAGCCGCCCCTCCTCCGCCACCAGCACCCCTGCTCGGCAAAGCCGCTCGATCTCCCCCGGGAACGCTTCCCGCGGAGCCAGGCCGCAGCCGCTCAGTATCTCCTCCTCCGACACCCCCTCGGCCCGTCGGAGCCCCAGCATCAACGCCTCCCCTGCCCGCGCCCGCGCGGAGAGCCTCTCCGCTCGCGTCACCGGCAGTCTCCCGTGCTCCAGCCACTCTGTATAGACTACCGGATCGGGCGAATTGTTCCAGCGCACGCCACCCCGGAATGAGTGCGACGAAGCTCCTATCCCAAGGTATTCGGCGTTCGCCCAATACCTCCTGTTGTGCCGGCACTCCCGCCCCGGCAGCGCGAAATTCGAGATCTCGTAGTGGAGGTAGCCGGCTTCGTCCAGCATTTCCATCGCCAGCAGGTACATGTCCGCGGCCGCGTCATCGTCCGGCTCTGGGACCTCGCGACACTCCACCTGCTCCGCCAGGGGTGTTCCCGCCTCGAGCGACAGCGCATACACGGAAACGTGCTCCGGCCGCGCCGCCACCGCCTCCGCCAGCGTCTCCCTCCACTCCTCCAGCGATTGTCCAGGAAGTCCGTACATGAGGTCCAGGTTAAGGTTCGTGCAGTCCGCCGCTCTCGCCCCCGCGATGGCCTCTCTCGCCTCCGCCGCGGTATGCGCCCGACCGAGAAGTCTGAGCATCTCGTCGGAGAACGACTGCACTCCAAGGCTCAGCCGGTTGATCCCCCCGGCCAGCAACCCGCGCACCTTGCCGTCATCCACCGTCCCCGGGTTCGCCTCGACCGTCACCTCGGTCTTCGGATCAACTGCGAACCGCTGCGCGATCCGCGTCAGCGCCTCCGCAAGCCACTCGACCGGCAGCACCGTCGGCGTCCCCCCACCCAGGTAGATCGTCTCGACAATCGCCCCATCGAACTCCTCCGATGCCGCGCGACGGTCCAGCTCGATCGCCATCGCATCGAGATAGCGGCGCGCGAACCCGAGGCCTCCGGCCTGCTCCAATGGACGTGACGCGAAATCGCAATAAGCGCATTTGCTAAGACAGAAGGGAAAGTGGAGGTAGATTCCGATCATGAACGGCATAAGCCATCCGCCAATGGACGCCGATCTATCCGCTTAAGGCAAACGCAGGCAAACATAGTTCTGTAGGGCGCGCTGGTCTCCGCCAGCGCGCCGGTTTTCACATCGGCAGGAGACAAGCTGCTGCCCTACAGAGCCCGCCGAAGCTCAACAGCCAGCGCGTTCTCATATACCTTCTCGAAAAAGCCGCACCCCAGGGTGTTGCTGACCTCATAGGCGCAACCTATCATACGCTCAGTCAGTCGGTCCAGTTCTTCCCGTTCCGCATCTGTCTTCATCGGCGTCCATCGGCGGAAGACCGTCGTTTCTCAGTCCGCAATCTTCAGCACCGTCAGGAACGCCTCTTGCGGGATGCTCACCTGGCCGATCTGCCGCATTCGCTTCTTCCCCTCTTTCTGCTTCTCGAGGAGCTTGCGTTTGCGCGTGATGTCCCCACCGTAGCATTTGGCGATCACGTTCTTCCGCATCGGCGCAATCCGCTCCGCCGCGATGATGCGCGATCCCAACGCCGCCTGCAGCCGTATCTCGAACATCTGCCGCGACAGCGCCGCCCTCAGCCTCTTCACCAGTTGCCGGCCCCGCTGTTGCGCCCGCGACCTGTGCGTGATGACCGACAGCGCATCCACCGGGTCCCCGTTGATCAGGATGTCGAGCTTCGAAAGGTCCGACTCCCGATAGCCGATGAACTCGTAGTCGAGCGAGGCATAGCCCCGCGTCCGCGACTTGAGCTGATCGAAGAAATCCAGAATGATCTCGGACAGCGGCAGCACGTAGGTGAGCACGACCCGGTCGGTGTGCGACTGCTCCATCGCCTCATACTCGCCCCGCCTGTCCTGGCACAGCTCCATGCACGGCCCTACGTAGGCCGACGGCGTCATGATCGTCGCCCGCACGAACGGTTCCTCGATGGCGACCAACTTATCGGTGCCCGGCAGCTTCGCCGGGCTGTCCACGTCCGACACCTGCCCGTCAGCCATGTGCGCGCGGTAGACCACGCTGGGCGCGGTCAGCACCAGGTCCAGGTCGTACTCCCTCTCCAGCCGCTCCTGAAATATCTCCATGTGAAGCAGCCCCAGGAACCCGCACCGGAAGCCCGTCCCCAGTGCCGCCGACGTCTCCGGCTCATAGGTCAACGCCGCATCGTTCAGGCCCAGCTTCTCCAGCGCCGCCCGCAGCAGCGGGAAGTCCGTAGTCTCCGTGGGGTAGATCCCGCAAAACACCATCGGCTTCGCCGGCCGGTAGCCGGGCAGCGCCTTCGGCGCCGGGTTCGTCGCGTCGGTTATCGTCTCACCCACCGGCGCCTGCCCGATTTCCTTGATCCCCGCGATCACATACCCCACCGACCCCGCCGCCAGCTCCGCGATCGGCTGAAGCCCCAAGCCGAAGACGCCGATCTCCTGCACCTCGAAGCGGCGCTTGATGGACATCATCTGGATCTGCATGCCCGGTGTCAGCCGCCCGTTCCGCACCCGCACATAGGCCACGATTCCCCTATGCGGATCGAAATGCGAGTCGAAGATCAGCGCCTGCAGCGGGGCCTCCGGGTCACCTGTTGGCGCCGGGATTCGCTGAACCACCGCCTCCAACACGTCCTCGACGCCATCCCCCATTTTCGCGCTCGCCAGAATCGCCTCCTCGCCAGGGATCCCGATGATCTCCTCCAGCTCCAGCCGCGCCCGCTCCGGCGATGCGTTCGGCAGGTCAATCTTGTTGATCACCGGGACAATCTCCAGCTTCTGCTCCTGCGCCAGGTGCACGTTCGCGACCGTCTGCGCCTCCACCCCCGACACCGCATCTATCACCAGGATCGCGCCCTCCGCCGCCGCTAGACTCCGCGAAACCTCGTACGTGAAGTCCACATGCCCCGGCGTATCAATCAGGTTGAGCAGGTACTCCTGCCCGTCGCGTGCATGGTAGACGAGCCTTATCGCGCTCGCCTTGATCGTGATCCCGCGCTCCCGCTCCAGGTCCATCTGGTCGAGGACCTGCTCGCGCATCTGCCTCGCCCCGATCGTGTGCGTCATCTCCAGTATGCGATCGGCGAGAGTTGACTTGCCGTGGTCAATGTGTGCGATTATGCAGAAGTTCCTGGTACGCTCTTGGTCCGATGACATGGGGTCCACACTCACTCGACGGGAACAGACGCGGTCGCGGTCCGGCGACGGCGGACTACCTCCCGGAAGCTCTTCAGCTCCGGCGCCCGGAGAAGATACAGCACCAACACATATGATACCCCACCGGCCGCCAGACTGGCTAGTACCTGCACGGCAACCCTGGCTGTCTGCGGGCGCGCGCCCGCGGCCGCTCCTTGCACCACCTCCGGCGCGGCCGCCAGGAACTGCGTCGCCGGCACCCCCAGCAGGCCCCCGACCCACCGCGATACGACCAGCCCGACCATGGCAAGTGCCGCCGACGCCACCAGCACGCGAATGAACGAAAGTGTTATCGCCCTTCCGTCAATCCCTCCCAGCCGCCGCCGCAGCAGCTCGAACATCACCAGCATCCCGACGCTTACTCCGATCGAAGTCGCCGCCGCGATCGCCGCGTACTGAAGTTTCGTCCGCATCAGTGCAATCGCCAACGCCAGGATGAGCGCCGTGTACCCCACGCCGACAAGCGGAGGCGTGCGCTTGTCTCTTAGTGAGTAGAAAGCGCGGTTCACGATCTGAAGCCCCGAGAGCCCGATCAGCGACGCCACGTAGAACAGCAGGCTGAACTCCGCCGCCGCCACCGCGCTCTCGGTGAACTGCCCGCTCCGCCACAGCAGTCGCAAAGTCGGGCCGGCGAGGGCGAAGAGCGCCGCGGCCGACGGAACTGAGAGGAAGAAGACGGCCCGAAGCGAGGCCGAGAACGTGCGCCGGAACTCATCCATCTCTCCCGCCGCGATGCGGTCGGCCAGCGCCGGAAAGACGGCCGTCGAGATCGCTACCCCGAACAGCCCCAAAGGCAGCACGACCAGCCTATTGGCATACCGCAGGCTTGTCACCCCGCCCGGAAACCACGATCCGAAGAAGCTCGGCAGCCACAGCAGACATATCTGCGTGAACGCCAGCCCGGCCATGTAGGGCAGGAAAAGACGTATCACCTCCCTCACCCCGGGATGGTCCAGCTCCAGTGCGGGCCGATAGCGAAACCCGCGCGCCACCATGCTCGGCACCTGCACCACCACCAACAGAAACGCGCCCACCACCACACCCACCGATAAGATGAGCAGGCCCGCGGGATCGCCTGCGTACCGGTTCACCATCATCCCGCCGGCGAACGCCCCCCCGATGATGCCGAAGTTGTAGACGATCCACGCAAAGGCCGGCGCTGTGAAATGGCGGTGCGCCTGGAGTATGCCGGTGAAGAAAGCGCTCAGCACCGTGAAAACAACCATCGGCGCGAGAATGCGAACATAGTGAGCGCATTCCGCCATCGCCTGCGGGCCGAGCTTCTTGCCGAACCCCGGCGCGACCAGCATCACCAGCCACGGCGCGAAGATCACGATGAGGACCACCCCCACCACCGCGCAGAGCGTGAACAACGTGATAATGCTGTTCGCCGCCCGCCAGCTTTCCCTCTCCTCACCCCGCCTGAGGTATCCCGCGAACACGGGTATCACCGCCGCGCCCACCGCGCCTCCGGCCAGCAGGTAGTACAGTAAATCCGGCACCATGAAGGCGGCCCAATAGGCATCGGTATGAGTGGTTGCCCCCCAGTAATGCCCAATCGCCCGGTCGCGCACCCACCCCAGCAGCCGGCTCAGCAGGCTCGCGACCATCATGATGCTCGCCCCGGCGATGATGGTCTGTCGTTTCATGGGGCCGATTATAGCCGTCTGCATCTTGGGTGACAAGCCAACGCCCGGCGCGGGGTGTAGCGCGGCCATCGCCAACTGCGCTTGCGCAGGAGGCGAGCGCCGCCGGGCGGGCAGAGCCGTATGCCGTTGTAGGGCGGGCGTGCCTACGCCCGCCGGCCTGCCCGCCGCAGGAGGGCCGTTTTGTAGGGCGGCCAGCGCCCACTGCGCTTGCGCAGGAGGCGAGCGCCGCCGCCAGGTCGCGTGAAGAGCTCCCTCTCCGCAGGAACTCCGCTCCCCCATGCGGAAGCTGCCGTAATCGGTGGATGGTTTATTCGAGTTTGCGAGATCGAACGTGGAGAACAGCAGATGACAGAGTTTCGCCTGACTCACCTGCGCAAGCCCGAGGTGCTCGCAGCTGGCTTCGAGGTCGCCGTCTTCCCCGTCGGCTCCACAGAACCCCACGCCGAACACCTCGCCTATGGGACCGACTTCTTCGCCATCGAACGCTTCGCCGAGCTGGCCGTGGCCGAGGCCAACGCCCGCGGCGCCCGCTGCTTGCTGCTCCCTACCTTGCCCATAAGCTGCAACGAAAACGTCCGCCTCTGTCCCTGGGCCATCAGCCTGCGACCCCGCACGCTCATGGATCTCGTCGCCGACGTCGTAACCACCGCCGAGCGCAACGGCGTCCACAAGCTCGTCGTCCTCAACGGCCACGGCGGCAACACCTCGGTGCTGCAAGCCGCCCTGCGAGAGCTGGCTTCGAAGACGACCGCCTTCGTCGGCGTCGCCGAGCAGTTCTCGCTTTCCCACGATGTCGAGGAGGCGATTGCAGAGACCAAGGAACGAGGTCACGCTTGCGAGAGCGAGACCTCCGTCATGCTTCACATCGCCCCTGAGCATGTGAAGATGGAGGCCGCCGTGCCGACTCGCATTCGCAAGTCCATCTTCTCTCAGGGCGGCATCTTCTTCGTCAACCCCTGGCACCTCTACACCATCAACACCGGCATCGGCGATCCCACCAAGGCCACCGCCGATAAGGGCCGCCGCATGATCGAGGCCGCCGTGGACCGCCTCGCCCAGGCGCTCAAGGAGCTCAGCGACGCTCCGATGAACGACCTCTTCCCTTACCGGGACTAGGCCTCTCATGCTCTGGAGGTCGAAGGCCAAGCGAAAGACCAAGGGCGAGCTTGCCCGCATCGGCGAGGATCACGCCGCGCGCTACCTCACCTCCAAAGGCTATCGCCTTCGCGAGCGCAACTACCGCGCCCATGCCGGCGAGGTGGACATCATCGCCGAGCATGACGGCGGGCTGGTGTTCATCGAGGTCAAGGCCCGTAGCTCAGATGAGCACGGAACACCCGTCGAGGCCGTCACCACCTGGAAGCAGCGCCGCATCGTGTCCGTCGCCAACTCCTATATCCGGAGTCACGAGCGGCGCGAACGAGCGATGCGCTTCGACGTCGTCGAAGTCTTCCTCACCCCCGCCGGCCGCGTCCAGAAGATCAACGTCATCCAGGGCGCCTTCGACGCCGGCCGCTGACGACTGCTCACACCAACCCCGCCCCCAACGCCACCGCCAGTAACAGCAGCACACCCACCAGCACCCGCACCGACTGCATCGTCACCTTCCCCATGTACCTCGAACCCGCAAACGCTCCCACAAAGGCCGCTGCTGTCCCCGCGATGACGAGATTGCCAGGTCTTCCGCCACCCACCTGCGCGAAGTAGCCCGCGTGAAACGAGATTCCGTACACGAGCATCCTCGCAAGGTCACCGCGCCCCGCTGCTCCCTCCTCCACCTCCACCGCCCCCGCCTCCCGAGAAACCCCCTCCACTGCCCGAGCTGGAGCTGAACGAACTCGTCGCCGTCGCCAGCGTCGAGCTGAACGACGACAGAGCGCTCCCTATCGAATCCATCGCTCCCAGTGGTGACCCGCTCGCGCTCACCCAGTAAGGGAACGCCCCGACTGTGGACGTCTGCTCGGCCACCTTCGGGTACAGCTCCTTGAACTGCTCGATCACCCTGTCCGCTACCCCCAATGTGATCGCGTAAACAAGATACTGCTCCCACAGCGCCATCGCCGGCGCGGGGTAGTCTTTCATCTGAGAGAAGTCAGTCAGATACCTCCTGAACGCCTGCCATTTGTGCAGCTCTCTGGCCGCCTGCGGCGTACGCCTGAGCAGGGCATAGCTCGCAGGGACCATCGCGAATCCCACAGCCCCCGATGCGAAGAAGAACGGCGACTGCAGTACACCGCCAAGCATCACCGACACGAAGAACGCCGCCGCACCAATCGCGATCCCTACCCCCAGCATCGTATTGCTCTTCGGGTCAACAACCGCGATCCGCGCCGCCTCCTTCTCAGCCACCGCTTTCCAGTGCTTGAACCTCTGCTGGGACGCGGTCGGGTGGGCGCGCGCGTTCTTCGCAAACCCCTCCAGCGACACAACATTGCCTGCCGTTGCGTCGAAGAGGATGTGGTTGACCAGATAGCGCTCTGACCCGCTCATGTCCTGCTGGCGCTCGGGCACTCGCTCTATCTCATACTCCTGCTCGACCTTCTCGCCCAGCAGCCCTCCCAGTCGTTCGTGCCGTTCGGTCTTCACTATCAGCCGCAGCGCGCCGCGCCTCACCAGGTCCATCAGCGTCGCCGTCATGTCGGCCGGCGTCAGTTGCTTCCATCGCCACAGATACGCCAGCTCGTTCGGCGTCCAGTCCGCGGGCGGCTCTCTGAGGTATTGGGGCAGGTCGTGTTCCTTGTACTCCCGCCCGTAGCTGATGTACATCGTGAGCCACGCAGCGAGCGCCGCGAGCGTGATCAGCGCCGGGATGATCGCCTTGGCTCTCGCCCGCTTGCGTTCCCCATTCGCTTCGGCTGCCCAGCGCTGCTCCTCCCCCAGCACCCGCGCCTCAATCGCGTCACCGTACTGCCGCGGGCTCGACGCGATGGCCGCGCTGGGCAACAGGACCCGCAGCTCCAGCATCTTCCCATCCGGCAGCGGCGCACAGGTGGCGACCACTTCGCTGCTCCCTATGAGGACCTCCCCCCACAGCGGCCCGTGGGCATAGGCCCTCACGCTGTCGGGGCTTATGCCAGGAGGCAGGCTTACCGTCACGCGCGCCTGCTTCACCTCCGTCCCGCGATCCGGCTCGATGAACTTCCAGTATAGCTGCGCTACGTCCGCGTGCTTCTCCACGGCCCCAAGCACATCGTAGTCGAGCGTGAAAGTGGCGACCCGATCGGCGATATCGTAGTACCAGAAGATCGCCGTCTCACCGAAGCTCTGCCCGACCCGATACGTGCCCGGCTGCTGCCCCTGCCCCTCGCGATACTCCTTCCCATCTTCGGTCAGGGCGACGTTCACAACGCTCACCTGTGGCGCCACCGGTATCTTCCGCCAGGCCTCATGGAAGTTGCCGCGGAAGTCGTACTGCCTTACCTCCCGCACGTGCATGGAGCCGTCCGAGCGCACCTCCGCCTTCACCTCGATGCTGGGGTACCGGAAGCTCTTCCCCTCCGCCGCGCCCGAACAAGCAAGCGCCCCCAACAGCAGAATAGGTACCAGTCTCCTGGACATGAGCCGTCCTCCCACGGCCCAAGTATGCCACGCGCCGGCCACAATCTCAACTCAAAGAGGAAGCGGTCTGTCGTGGGTGGAAACTGATGTTCCGTGCCCGAGGGGAATGCTACTGCAATCCCACTGAGCGATGACGGACTGATATGCTCGGCCGCATTGATAGCTGCGCAGTTCTCGGAATAGACGCCCATGTGATCCAGGCCCAGGCCGATGTCGGCTCCGGCCAGACCAAGGTCACCGTCGTCGGCCTGCCCGATACGGCCGTGCAGGAGGCGCGCGATCGCGTCGCCTCCGCCATCCGCAACTCCAGCTTCTCCTTTCCGACCCACCGCGTGACGATAAACCTCGCGCCGGCCGACCTGAGGAAAGAAGGCCCTGCCTTCGACCTGCCAATGGCCCTCGCCGTCCTCGCCGCCACCGAGCAGATCGTCGGCCCCGACATGGACAAGCTCATCGCCGTCGGCGAACTCTCCCTCGACGGCTCCGTTCGGCGAATCTCGGGTGTGCTGCCGATCGCCCTCGCCGCGCGGAAGGCCCGCTGCGCCGGGCTGATCGTCCCCGCCGACAACATCGCCGAGGCCACTATCATCGAGGGGCTTAACGTCTACCCGGTGCGCACCCTTTGGGAGGCGGCAGAGGTCGTCGCCTACCCCGAGCAGCGCAAGCCCGCTCCCCTCACCCCCTTCGACTGGCAGCTCGCCGACCCGACCTACCCCATAGACTTCTCGGAGGTCAAAGGCCAACCCCACGTCAAGCGCGCGCTCGAGGTCGCCGCCGCCGGCGGCCACAACGTCGTCATGGTCGGGCCGCCGGGTTCGGGCAAGACCATGCTGGCGATGCGACTGCCGACGGTGCTGCCGCCGCTGCAGATGGAGGAAGCCCTCGAGGTCACCAAGATCTACAGCATCACCGGCAAGCTGGCGCCTGGCAGAGGGCTCGTCACCACGCGGCCCTTCCGCTCGCCTCATCACACTATCTCCGCCGCGGGCCTCGCGGGCGGGGGCACGATCCCGACTCCCGGCGAGATCTCCCTCGCACACAACGGCGTGCTCTTCATGGACGAGCTGCCCGAGTTCAACCGCGACGCGCTGGAGGTTATGCGCCAACCACTCGAGGACGGAGTAGTCCATGTCAGCCGCGTCGCCGGCGCCGCCGACTTCCCCGCCCGCGTCATGCTCGTCGCCGCCCTCAACCCCTGCCCGTGCGGCTACTACATGGACGCCACCCGAAGCTGCACCTGCTCCATCACCAAGATCCGCCGCTACCTCCAGCGCATCTCCGGCC
>Ga0315291_10012135_pt1 | contig 10468 bp, 9 predicted proteins | sample YL17G12_20_MG_FD_203070 | JGI IMG/M metagenome (GOLD analysis project Ga0315291, IMG submission 203070) | Sediment microbial communities from Yellowstone Lake, YNP, Wyoming, USA - YL17G12_20 | ecosystem: Environmental > Aquatic > Freshwater > Lake > Sediment | place: USA: Wyoming | collected... | reverse complement strand
GGTGGGCACGGCCGCACGAGCGGAGGAAAAAATGGAAGCCGCGAAACTGAAAGGCCGCATCAAGCAGTCGGTCTCCAGGTGGTGTTATGGCAAGATCCCGATGAAGGAGTTCTGCCAGGCGTGCGCGGCCATGGGCCTCAAGGGGATCGACCTCGTCGGCCCCGGCGACTGGCCGGTGATGAAGGAGTTCGGCCTCGTCGGCACGTGCACGCCCAGCATCGGCAAGGGCCTGAACCGCAAGGAGAACCACGAGGGGTGCCTGGCGGCCATGCGCAAGGCGATCGAGCAGACCGCCGAGGCCGGCTTTCCCAACGTCATCGCCATGTCGGGCAACCGCGAGGGCCTGTCGGACGAGGAAGGCGCGAAGAACTGCGTCGAGGGCCTCAAAGCCATCGCGGGCCTGGCCGAGGAGAAAAAGGTCACGGTGGTCATGGAGCTCCTGAACTCGAAGCGCGACCACAAGGACTACCAGTGCGATCACACGGCGTGGGGTGTGGATGTGTGCAAGAAGGTCGGCAGCCCGCGCGTCAAGCTCCTCTATGATATCTATCATATGCAGATCATGGAGGGGGACGTCATCGCCACGATCCGGCAGAGCATCCAGTACATCGGCCACATCCACACCGGCGGCGTGCCGGGCCGCAACGAGATCGACGACACGCAGGAACTGTATCACCCGGCCATCATGCGGGCCATCGCCGACTCGAAGTACGACGGCTACGTGGCCCACGAGTTCGTGCCGAAGCGCGACCCGCTCACGAGCCTCCGGCAGGCGGTGGCCATTTGTGACGTGTAGACCCATTGCGGATTTCGGATTGCGGATTGCGGATTGAACGGCAAGACAGCCGCGAACCGTGTAGGCCGCGGCAACGCCGCGGCATCAACGGGTCATGAGCGACTACCACATCAACATCTTCTATAGCGAGGAGGATGGAGGCTATATCGCGGACATCCCCGACCTGGAGGCCTGCTCGGCCTTCGGCAGCACTCCCGAGGAGGCGTTGGCCGAGGTCACGCGCGCCAAGAAGGCGTGGCTTGAGGCGGCGCGTCAGGCCGGCAAGCCGATTCCCCCGCCGAGGTATCGTCCGGCGATATACCAAGCGTCATAGCCGCCAACGCCCCGCGGTCGCGTCGCGCGGCCGGGCAAGCCGGCTGTGGCACACGCGGATCCAGGAACGCAGCCGCGGCGTTGCCGCGGCCTACATTTCGCATTCCGCATTTCGCACTTCGCATTATCCTTTGACGGCCCCCGCCGTCAGCCCGCTGATGAACTCCCGCTGAAGAATGAAGAACAGGATCATCACCGGCAGGATCGCCAGGAGCGTCCCGGCCATCATCACGCCGTACTCCTGGCTGTAGGTGCCCACCATCTGGTTGAGGCCGATGGGGATCGTGAAGAGGTCGGAGGTGTGAAGGATGATCTGCGGCCACAGGAACGAGTTCCAGTTGCCCATGAACGACACCAGGCAGAACGCCCCGATCATCGGCCGCGAGACCGGCAGCGCGATGTGCCAGTAGAGGCCGAACTCGGTGCACCCGTCCATGCGGCCGGCCTCCAGCAGCTCGTCGGGCATCTGGAGCATCGACTGGCGGAAGAGGAACATTCCGAAGACGCTCACCATTCCCGGCACGATGAGGCCCAGGAAGGAGTCCATGAAGCCCATCGTGAAGATCAGTTCGTACAGCGGCGCGAGCATCACCTGGCCGGGGATCATCATCGTGCCGAGCATGACCATCATGATGAGCTTTTTTCCGCGGAAGAAGTACTTGGCGAGGGCGAACCCGCCGAGCGATGAGAAAAACATCTGGATGAGAACACTTGTGCACGCGACGAACAGGCTGTTCATCATGTACCGGCCGAAGGGGATGCCGCGGCCGGCCAGGGCGACGGTGTTCGGCACGATGAGCTCCAGGACCGCGCGGTTCAGGCGGTGGGCGTCGCCGGCCTCGAGGCCCGCGCCCAGGCGGTCCACCAGGCCGCGGACGTGCTCCGCCAGCGGCAGGCCTTCGACGTCCGCCTTGTGGAAAAGGTCAGGGACGCGCAGGCCGTCGTTCAGGGCGGCCATGAGAGGATGCTCTTCCTCGGGGGCGATCTTGCCGCTCCGGGCGACGGCCGCGACCTTCTCGCGGGCGTCGGGCGGGAGGCGGTCCCACACGCGCGCGGCAGGGCCGGGGCGGCCTGCGCGGCCGTCCTCGGCGAGCTTGCGGCACAGGGCCGGCCAGTCGCGGACCTCGCCCGTCGCCAGGGCAGGGGAGCCGAAGAGCTTCTGGAAGTTCTCGGCGCTCAGTTGGCTCGGCGGAGGGAAGAAGAGGTAGTGGAAGAAGTCGTCGCCGTTCTTCACCGTGGCCGCCGCCAGCCACACGAGGGGCGTGAGCATCGCCACGAGGGCGGCGAGCAGCACGGCGTAGAGCGGTATCTGAATGAGTAGTTTTCGTGCCTTCACGTCAAGTATCCGCCCCGAGCCAGTTGATTTCGGATGGCATTACGTTTCCCTTTTCCAGGTTCCGGCCAGGCGCATCTGGAGGAGCGAGATGCCCAGCACGCCCAGCGCCAGCGACCACCCGACGACCGACGCGTAGCCCAGGTCGCCCGCCTCGAATCCTTTCTGGTACAGGTACATGACGATCGTGAGGCCCGCCTGCTCCGGCCCGGGGCCGTTGCGCAGCATCAGGTACGGAAGCTCGAAGAGCTGGAACGAGCCGATGGTCGAGAGGACCACCACGAACACCGCCACCGGCTTGATGCTCGGCAGCGTGACGTGCACGAATCGCTGGAAGGGGCCGGCCCCGTCGACGGCGGCGGCGTCGTACAGGTCCTTGTCCACCGCCTGGAGGGCCGCCAGGAAGTAGATCATATTGAAGCCTACATACATCCACAGGGCCGTGAGCACCAGGGCCGGCATCACGCGGTCCGGGTCCCCCAGCCAGTCGGTGTTCGACGGCATCAGGGCGACGGCCGCCAGGGCCCGGTTCAGCAGGCCGAGCCGCGGCGCGAAGATCACCGAGAACAGGACCGCCACGAACACCTGCCCCAGGAGGTAGGGCGAGAAGAAGCCGAAGCGGAAGGCGTTCCGCAGCTTCAGGAACTTCGCGTTCAGAAGCACCGCCAGGCCCAGGCTCAGCGGCAACTGGAGGAACACCGAGAACAGGGCGAAGACCGCGGTATTCTTGACGGCGACGTAGAAGTTCGGGTCCCGCAGCATGAACGCAAAGTTCCCGAGGCCCACGAACACCTGCGACTTCGGCCCGCTCGTGATGTAGAACGCCAGGACCAGGCTCTTGGCCATCGGGTACAGCGCGAAGACCGCGAACGTCAGGAGGAACGGCGCCGTGAAGAGGTACGGCGCGTACTTGTGCTGCCAGCGATAGTAGGCCGAGCCGAGCATGGTCAGAACGGGTTCCTTTTCATCATCTCGCGGACCTCGTCGGCGGCCCCCTTGAGGCGGGCCTCGGCGAACGCGGCGAATCCCGCCTCGCCGTTCTTCTTATAGTAGTTGGCGCACGACGAGACCACCTCCGAGAGCTTCCCCTTCGCGAACTCGATGTACGGGCTGGCGTACTGCGGCGGCACGTCGCCGGCGAGCTCGGCGTACAGTTTGCCGATGGGCTGGTTGGACCAGTACGGGCGAGGCTCGTTGATCGCCTCGTGCGTCCACGCCTCCTTGAGGGCGGGCAGGATGTTGGTGTCGCGGAACCGCTTCGCGAGTTCTTCCGGGTTCAGGTACAGGTGCTTCGCGAGCTGCCAGGCGAGGTCCTTGTTCGGGCAGGCCTTCGTGAGGCCGAGCATCGTGCCGCCCCAGCTCGACGTCCGCCGGCCGCCGGGCTTGACGGCGGGCAGCGGCATGAGCGCCAGCTTCCCCGCCATCCGCGCGATCTGCTGCTCGGTGAACTTGCTCCGCCAGTCCGGGCAGGTGAAGGTCAGGAGGTACCCGTCCTCGACGGCCTTGACCCAGGGCTGGCCCCAGCCGGGGTCGTCGGCGATCATGTTCGGCCCCGCCACGAGCGGGATGTACCACTTGAGCGTCTCGACGGCCACGGGGCTGTCCATGATGCAGCGGCCGCCCGAATCGAAGTACCCCCCGTCGCGCTGGAAGAGGCACATCTCGAGGCCGGAGGGGCTGGCGTCCGGGAAATCCAGGAGGTATCGCTTGTCGGGGATCGTGACGCGCCGCCCGATGGCGATCAGGTCATCCCACGTCTGGAGCTTCGAGACGTCGATCCCCTCGGCCTCGAAGATGTCTCGCCGGTAGGCGAGCATCACCGGGTGCACGTCGTGCGGAAGGCCGTAGATGCGGCCGCGATGGGTGTACGGCGCGAAGCGGGCCTTGACCATGCGGTCGAAAAGCCCCTCGGCCTTGAGGCGCGGCGTGAGGTCCTCGAAGCCGATGTCGTCGGACGGACCGCGGAAGAAGCTCCCGGCGGCGCTGATCTCGACCTCGACCATGTCGGGCACGTCGAGGTTCGCCCAGAAGGCCGCCCGCAGGCGCGTCGTCACCGCCTGGCCGTGGACGAACTGGAAATCGACGGTCTGGCCGGGATGGGCGGCCTCGAACGAGGGCTTGGCGTTGAGGTAGGCGTAATAGTGCGTGTCGGCGAAGGTCCAGAACCGCAGCGTGGCCTGGGTCCGCTTCACAGGATGCAGGAGAAGCCACCCGCCCGAGACGAGAACCAAGAGGAGGATGATGAGTGGGGCCTTGCCGAAGGGGAACCAGTCGCCGAGGCGGTCCATGGCCGCCTCCCACCGGGTCGCCCCTTGTGTCTGCATGCCGTTTTCCTCGCCCGCTGAGCAGGCCACTCTTATTCCTTACGCCGCCCGGTCCGTCAAGCGCATTCTCGCTCAATGCGAAATGCGAAATGTGAAATGCGAAATGAAGGGCGAAAGGCAACGGCACCGCGGGGGTTGAAGCCAGTCATGCCGTGAAGGTTTTTGCTTTTCACGCCGCTTGGGCGGTGGTATGGTTGTCGGGCGAAACCTTTATCGAAAGGAGCCTCGCATGCGTCGTGTCACGTGGTTGGCGGTTCCCGTCGTTTCGATCCTGGCGGTGGCCCTCGCGGCCGCGCTGGCGGCGGTCGGGGAAGAGCCGAAGGCCGGCGAGGGCGGTTGGATTCCGCTCTTCAACGGCAAGAACCTCGACGGCTGGAAGGCCCAGGGCGACGGCCAGTGGAAGGTCGAGGACGGCTGTCTCGTCGGCACGCCCAGCAATGCCCAGGGCGGCGACCTCTTCACGACCAAGGAGTGGGACAACTTCGAGCTGAAGTTCACGTACAAGGCCGTCTGGCCGGCCAACAGCGGCGTCTGGTTCCGCACCCAGTACCAGTTCGACATCCTGGAGTGGAAGGACCCCGTCGCGTTCAGCGGGACGCTCTATTGTCCGAACAAGATGTTCATATTCAAGAACCTCGACAAGAGTATCGAGAACCGCGAGGGGTGGAACGAGGGCCAGGTCTACGCCAACGGCGACGGCCTCATCCAGTGGCTCAACGGCAGGAAGATCGGCGAGTGCCGCGACACGAGCTTCACCAAGGGGAAGGTGGGCATCCAGGTCCACGGCGGCAAAGAGTTCGAGAACATGAAGATCCTCTTCAAGTCCATCGCCCTCCGGCCGCTGAAGGAAGGCGACAAGCCGACCGCGCCCTCGCCGCCGAAGGCCGAGGCCAAGTAGGGCTCGGTGAACGCGACAACCGGCGGCAATCACGCTCGGCGGCGAGCCGAAGGCGACCGCGTCAGGGGGCTCGTCATGGACGCGCGAACATACGCTTCGATAATCCTGGCGGCGATGGCCTGCCCCCTGGCCGCCGAAACGGTCGTGCTTCAGCAGGGCGCCGAGGGCTACGCCGGGTGCGTCGCGGCGACGCTGCGCGCGGAGGAGAAGGGCAGGGCCGAACCTGCCGAGGCGTCGGTCCTCGCCCTGCGGGGCTCGAAGAACCGCGCGCTCCTCAAGTTCACGCTGCCGGAGGCGCTGCGGGCGAAGCGCCTGGCCCGGGCGCGGCTCGAAGTCTTTGTGCCGGAGGCGAAGGACCTTCGGATGATCTTCGAGATCCTCTGCCGCGAGGTCCTCGAGGACTGGCAGGCCGAGGCGGACTGGAAGTCGGCCGGCGGCGGGCGGGCGTGGCGCGACCCCGGCGGGACCATGGACCTCGCCGCCGACTACAAGGTCGGCCGGCCGCCCGGGGCGCTCGACTCGTACTCGCTCTGGGAGTACGACGGCCAGTATTTCCCGCACCGGTACGCCTTCTTGGGCGTGCCGCCGGGTGGGAAGTGGATCGACTTCAACGTCACGCCGCTCGTGCGGAAGTGGCTGGCCGACCCCTCGGCCAACCGCGGCCTGGCCCTGGCGCCGATGGACCAGGCGGACAAGCGGTTTCCATGCCGCGGACGTATTGACATCCCTTCAGCCACGAATGCCGACGCCGCCCGCCGGCCGCGGCTGGTTCTGGACTTCGAGCCGCTCGGGAAGCCGTACCTCGCGGGCATGACCCACACGCTCGAGAAGTTCTGCGACCGCGACACGCGCTACCGCTTCTTCGGACCGTTTGTCGAGAAGTACGAGCTGGCGATGGCGCGGAACGAGTACGAGGGCTTCCAGGTGCTCGTGTACCCGATGGTCGCCGACCTCAAGGGAGTCGCGATGGCGTGGACGGACCTCGTCGACGCGGCGACGGGGGCGACGATCCCCAAGGAGGACGTCGCCTGCAACCTCCAGGACGTCTTCCGCCTCCACCCGAACAACAAGATCAGCGACTGGTATTTTCATGGCAAGAACTTTGAGGTGCCCGACCCGCTCGTGGCGGCGCGGCCCGCGGACCTGCCGGTCCACGCGTCCACGCCGTTCTGGTTCACCGTCCGCACGCGGCCGGCGACGAAGGCGGGCACGTACCGCGGCCGCGTCACCGTGAGGCCGCAAGGCGCGCCGCGGCGGGACCTCGAACTCGCGGTCAAGGTCTGGGACTACCGGATTCCCGAGAGGTGGAACTTCCAGACGATGGGGCAGACGTGCTGGGACCCCATCCGGCAGGTGTACGGCAAGATCACGCCGGAGCTGAAGCGGCGGTTCGTCGATTTCCTGCTCGACCACCGGTTCAACCCGACCGAGCAGTACGCCGACAAGCTGTCGCCGGACCTCGAGGACATTCCGTATGGCGTCGGGCGCGGCGCGAACACGATTTACCTCTCGGGCAACTTCCGCGGCAGCGCCGACGCCCTGCGCGAGCGGTACGAGGCGGTGCGGAAGCTCGGCTTTATCGACATGGCTCTGGTGTATATCGGCGACGAGACGAACAAGTGGGACGAGATGCGCCGCCGCAGCGACGCGATCCGCAAGGCGTGCCCGGAACTCATGATCATGATCGGCGGCTCGTTCCCGCGCCCGGAACTCGACGGCGTCATCGACATCTTCGACCCGCAGATCGACCTCGCGACGAACAAGGTCTACAGCCTGCCGGCCGGCCAGATGCGCCCGCTCATCGGCGCGGCCCAGGCCCGCGGCGAGAAGTTCTTCTGGTACGTCGCGGCCGGGCCCATGCTCCCGTGCCCGAACGTCCAGATGGAGGACCCCCTGATCGCGTCGCGCGTCCTCTTCTGGATGACGTGGAAGTACGGCGTGACGGGCTTCGAGTATTATTGCTACAATATATGGACTCATAACCTTCCGACGAAGGACGGCAAGCGCTGGCCCGACAAGCCTTTCTACCCGCGCGGCTGGGGGACCACGAACGGCGACGGGATGCTCTTCTATCCTGGTCCCGACGGCCCGTTCAGCTCGGTGCGGTTCGAGAACATCCGCGACGGCATCGAGGATTGGGAGAGCCACCGGGTGCTGAGCGATTACGCCGAGGCCCTGAAGGCGAAGGCCGAGAAGGACGCGGCCGTGAAGGCGAAGGCCCAGCCGCTCCTCGAGAAGGCGAAGGCGATTCTGGCCGTGCCCGAGGAAGTGGTCGGCGCAGACTTTTCGAAGTGGACGTGGGAGCCGCCGGTCCTCCTGAAGGCCCGCCGCGACCTGGGCGAGACGATTGAGGCGATGACGAAGCTGGTGACTGAGGCCGAGATGCAGGCCGTGGCCGACGGTCGGCGCCAGGCCGACGCGGCCCGCCAGCGCGCGATGCTCAAAGCCCGGGCCGCCGCGGCGAAGTAGAGTGGCGCGCCACTCTTTCGAGGCCGCCGCGGGCCTGGATGGTAAACATTAGAATTGTTGGCCGCCCAATCCGCAATCCTCAATTCGCAATCCGCAATGCCTTACTTCAGGTGCGGCGCCTGCCAGCTCTCGGGCGTGTAGTGGTGAAGCTCGATGCGGTTGCCGTCGGGGTCGCTCAGCCACGCCTGCCAACTGTGGTCGGAGCCGAGGACGGGGTCGGAGACCTGGGCGCCCTTGGCCCGCAGGTCCGCCACCGTCCGCCGGATGTCGTCGACCTCCAGGCAGCAGTGCTGGTAGGACTGGCCCTCGCGCGGCCCGCCGGAGGCGCCCTTGAAGAGCTCGACGAAGCACCGCCCGCCGATGTGCAGGTACACGCCGAACTTCTCGCCCTTGTCGCTCAGGAAGTCGAAGGCGTGCTTGAAGCCCATCGTGTCGCGGTAAAACGCCTGGGCCTTCGCGAGGTCGCGGACCGTGAAGCAGATGTGCGCCAGGCCGGTGATCATGGAGTTCTCCAGTTCGGGGCCGCGGGTCGCAGGTCACGCCCGCAGGGCCATGAAGATCCAGTAAATGATGGCCGTCAAGACCGCCGACGCGGGAATGGTGATGAGCCACGAGCCGAGGATCCTGCGGATGACTCTGAGGTCGATAGCCGCGAACCCGCGGGCCAGGCCCACGCCCATGACGGCCCCGACGATGACGAAGGTGGTCGAGATGGGCATGCCGAGCTTCGAGAAGACCAGGACGGTGGTGGCCGTCGAGAAGTCGGCCGAGAAACCGCGCGTGGGCGTGATCTCGGTGATGTTCGTGCCGATGGTCTGGATTACCTTGTAGCCGTAGGTGGCCAGCCCCACGACGATGCCGAAGCCGCCCATCGCCAGGAGCCACGCCGGGATCTCCACCTCGGTCGGAATCACGCCGCCCCGCAGGATTTGGATGGAGGCGGCGAGAGGGCCGATGGCATTGGCGCAGTCGTTCGCCCCGTGCGCAAACGACATGTACGAGGCGGTGAAGATCTGCATGTAGCCGAAACACCGCTCCACGAACTTGTAGCGCTCGGCCCGTCGGACGCGATGGTGCCACATGCGCTTATGAAGCAGCACCCGAAGGGCGACGCCCACGGTCAACCCAAGGCCGCCGGCGATCGGCGCCGCCCACTCCAAAGGCAGGTCAAGGTGCAGCCCCGGCAACCCTTGGTAGACGACGGAGAAGGTCACGATGGCCACGAGGCAGCCCATGGCGACAGGCACGGCGGTCAAGGCCATGAAGGCGGGGTGGCGGCTCTGGAGGACGAAGCGTCGCACCAGGAAGCGATAGAGGCTATACGCCAGGATGCCGCCGGCCAGCGGGGAGACGACCCAACTGGCGGCAATCGATCCCATCTTCGACCACTGGATCCACTGCGGGCCGACGGCCACGGCCGCGAACCCGATGACGCTGCCGATGATCGCGTGCGTCGTCGAGACCGGTTGGGAGAGGTACGTAGCCACGTTCAGCCAGAGGGCCGACCCGATGAGGGCCGCCAGCATGCCGATGGCCAGCATCTGGGCATTGCCCTCGAAGGCCACGGTCTTGACGATCTCTCCGGAAATGGTCCTGGAGACGGGCGCCCCGACGAGGAACGCGCCGGAGAACTCGAAAACGGCGGCCAGGAGCACCGCGTGTTTGATCTTCAGCGCCCCGCCGCCGACTGAGGCGCCGAACGCATTGCCGACGTCGTTGGCGCCGATGTTCCACGCCATGTACAGGCCGCCGACGAGGGCGATGACGATCAGGACGGTGGTGGTCAGCACCGGCGGCTCCCCAGGCGTCCGCTATTCCCCTATTTGCGGGTGATCATCAGGCGGAGGTTCTTGCCGACGTTCTCGGCGTGGTTGGCGATGCCCCCCAGGGCCTTGCACAGCTTGTCGAGGAGGATGATGACGATCGGGTCCATTCCATCGGTGGCGAAGAGGCGCCGCGCGAACTTCCGGCTCAGCTTGTCCGACTCCCACTCCATGTGGGCGACCTCCTGGATGCGGCGAAGCACGTCCTCGGCGTCCGGCCCGACGAACGCCTCCTTCTGAAGCTGCGCCAGCCGCTCCGCCAGGCTCAGGAGCGACTCGCTCACCTGGACCACCTTGTCCACGAGGGCCAGGAAGTCGTCGTGGAAATCCTTCGGCAGCGCCAGGCACCGGAACGTCGCCACGATGGCGAAGTCGTGGGCGTCATCGGCGATCCGGTCCATCTGGGCCAGGAACCTGGCCACGTCCTCCCGGTCCACCGGCAGGAAGTACCGGTGCGGAAGGCTGTGCCGCACCTGGTCTTTCAGGAGGTCCGCCTCGTACTCCGTCTTCGAC
>Ga0315291_10012134_pt1 | contig 10468 bp, 7 predicted proteins | sample YL17G12_20_MG_FD_203070 | JGI IMG/M metagenome (GOLD analysis project Ga0315291, IMG submission 203070) | Sediment microbial communities from Yellowstone Lake, YNP, Wyoming, USA - YL17G12_20 | ecosystem: Environmental > Aquatic > Freshwater > Lake > Sediment | place: USA: Wyoming | collected... | reverse complement strand
CTCAATACCGTCCTGCTGGGAATCGCTACCGGCTCGGTCGCCTGCGAGGCGGCTCTGAAGATCATGCTCATGCACCACGAGCGAATGAAGAGGCCCGGGCCGCCGGTCTTCGTCGTGCTCGACGGCAATTATCATGGCACCGGCTTTTTCTCTCAGAACCTTCGCGGCATGTGGCGTCCCTACGTTCGCAATCTGAAGGTTGTGACGGTCCAGCCCAACGACGAGGAGCAGTTGGAGAAGGCATTCGCCCGCTACGGAGACAGGATTGCGGGCTTCTGGGCCGAGCCTGTCATGATGAACCGCGAGGCCATCTTGGTGCGGGCGGAGTACCTTCGGTTCGCCCGCAAGCTGACCCGCCGGGTGGGGGCGTTGATGACGGTCGATGAAATCCAGACGGGGTTTTGGACTCCCGGCCTGTTCATGTACAGGCAATCGGAGATCACGCCGGACATCGTCGTCGTGGGCAAGGGTATGAGCGCCGGCCTGCACCCGCTGTCCAGCATCATCTACCGCCGGGAGTTGGACATGCTGGCCCAGTACGATGCGATCAGCACGAACGGCAACGCGGCGTTGGCGGCCCTGGTGGCTTTGGCCAATATCGAGCTGTTACACAGACACGCCAGCCAGGTCACGAACGCCCAGGAGTATTATTACCGGAGGCTTTGCGAGCTTGCGGCGGAGTTTCCCGACCGGATCGCCGCCGTGCACGGCAACCGGTCGATGACGGGGCTCAAGTTCCGCCAGGTGGAGGATGCCCTGGCGTTCCACAAGAAGTGCGTCGAAAGCGGCCTGTGGCTGCGCGTGCATGCGTACCACGCCGGCCACAGCACGATCCTGTGCAAGTTCGCCCTGTGCCTGGAACCGGCCGTGGTGGACGAGTTCATCCGACGTTTGCGGGTGCTGCTGGAGGCTGAGAAGTAACGCGATATGTCCCGGCTGTTCGAAGTCAAAGACGTGGATCGAAGGTTCTATCGGGAGAAGCTCGAGAGCTTCCTGCCCGACAAGATTATCGATATCCACACCCACGTCTGGCTCAAGGACTTCCGCAAAGCCCCGCCGACCGGGCGGGCCGTAACGTGGCCGCTGCGTGTCGCGGAGCAGAACCCAACTGAGGACTTGATTGAGACCTATCGGTTGATGTTCCCCCGCAAGACGGTCAAGCCGTTGATGTTCTCCTTCGTGGAGTCGCACGAGGACGATTTTGCCGGGGCCAACGCTTACGTCAGTCGTGCCGCGAGCGAACATGGTTTTGCGGCTCTCGTCTTCGCTTCGCCAACGTGGTCCGCGGAGAGGCTGGAGCGCGAAATCCGGACGGGACATTTCCTCGGGGCGAAGGTCTATCTGACGTTGTCACCGACTCATATACCGGTGGACCAGATACGGATTTTCGATTTCCTGCCGCATCACCAGTTGAAGGTTTTGGACGAGCATGGCTGGATTGTCATGCTCCATATCCCGCGCTCCGGCCGGCTCCGCGACCCAGTCAACCTCGCCGACATGCTCGAAATCGAGCGTCGGTATCCCAACGCCAAAATCATCATCGCGCACGTGGGGCGGGCGTATTGTCCGGAGGACGTCGGCGATGCGTTTACGGTATTGGCGCAGACGCAGCGCCTATTATTCGATTTTTCGGCCAACACGAATGCGGCCGTCTTCGAGCCGCTCATCCGGACCGTGGGGCCACGGCGGATTCTCTTCGGCAGCGACCTGCCTATCACCCGGATGCGCATGCGCCGAATCTGTGAAAATGGGAGATACGTCAACCTCGTGCCGAAGGGCCTGTATGGAGATGTCTCCGACGACAGCCACATGCGCGAGGTCAGTGGCGAGCAGGCCGATATGCTCTCGTTTTTCCTGTATGAGGAAATCGATGCCTTTCGGCGGGCGGCACAGGCTGTCGGATTGACACGGCAGGATATTGAGGCGGTATTCTATGGTAACGCCGCACGGCTCATCGAGTCAGCGTCCGGCCGCGCCAGCGACCAATCGTTTTGAGATTCAGGAGGCTATGTGAAAGACTACGGATCTTTCGAGCTGCACCTGCTGGACTATCTGGCCTTCGGCGCCTATTTCGCGGGCCTGTGCCTGATTGGCTATTGGTTCGGCCGGAAGAAGCAGCAGGACTCGGCCGACTATTTTCTCGCCGGCCGGACACTGCCGTGGTACGTGGTGGGCAGTTCGTTCATCGCCTCCAATATCAGCAGCGAGCATTTCATCGGCATGATCGGGGCCGCGTTCATCTATGGCATCGCGCCCGCCATGTTCGAGTGGGCCAATGTCGCCACGTTCAGCCTGCTGATCTGGTTTTTCATTCCGTTCCTCCTGGCGGCGAAGGTCTTCAGCACGCCCGAATTTCTCGAAAAGCGTTTCAATCCGACGATCCGGCAGTTCTTTGCCTACGTCACTGTCATCAGTAACGTCGTGGCGTTTCTGGCCGCCGTGCTCTACGGCGGGGGACTGGCCCTGAACAAGCTCTTCGGCTGGGAGCTATGGTTTGCCATTGCCGCCCTGGCGGTCGTGTCGGGAGGCTGGGCCGTCTATGGCGGCCTTCGGTCGGTGGCGTGGATGGACGTTCTTACGGTGATTATCATGATCGCCGGCGGACTGATGGTCACGATTCTGGGCCTGTATATGCTCTCGGGCGAGTCGCATTCGCTGGTGGAGGGCGTGAAGGTCATGCTTGTGCGCAATCAGGCGAACGATGGTGTCTGGGCCGAGGTGGTCCGGCAGAACGCCCCGCACATCGTGCGCGCGGACCACTACAATCGGCTCTCAGTCATTCAACCCATCACGCACGAGCTGACGCCCTGGCCGGGCCTCATCATGATGATCTTCTCCGTGAGCATCTGGTACAACGTGATCAATCAGTTCATGATTCAGCGCGTCCTCGGCGCCCGGGACATGTACCACGCCCGGATGGGCATCGTGCTGGCGGGCTATATGAAGATCATCCTGCCGGCCATTGTCGTGCTGCCCGGACTCATCCTCTTTGCCAAGTACCCGGATGTGATGAAGCTGCCGTGGGACCAGATTCGGCCCGAGGCCGACAAGGGATACGTCTCCATGCTGCAAAGCATCGTCCCGATCGGGCTGCGCGGGCTGTTCCTTGCGGCGTTGTTCGGCGCCATCCAATCGACCGTCAGCGCCGTGCTGAATTCCACCTCCACAATCATCACCGTGGACATCTACAAGAGGACCCTCCGCCGGGATGCCTCCGAGAGGCAGCTCGTGCTCGTGGGCCGGTTATCCTCCGTGGTGGTGATGGTGATCGCGGCAGTTCTCGGGGCCTTTATCGGCCGGCTGACGGGTAGTCTGTTTCTCTATATCCAGTCCCTCTATGCGTTCTTCGCCCCGCCCTTTGCGGCGGTGTTCCTGCTCGGCATCCTGTTTCGACGGATCAACGGGCGAGGGGCGACCGTGGCTGTCATTTCCGGGTTCGTTCTCGGCATTCTGCTCAAGGTGTACGTGCAGCTTGATCAATCACATCCGGCATGGCTGGAGCCGCTTTGGCAGTACATTCCCGCGCATCCGGCGTGGCTGGAGCCGTTCCAAATGCAGGCGGCCATCAACTGGGTGTTCTGTGTAATTGTCTGCACGGGCGTCAGTCTGCTTGCGCCGCGGCCGGACCCAAGCCAGGTCACCGACGAGTTGACGATCAACTGGCGGAAGCTGAATATCTTCGGGCAACTTGGGACCCACTGGTACACCAGCGTGTATCTCTGGTGGAGCCTGTTTGCCGCCATTGTCACTGCATTGGTCCTTGTATTCTCAGGGCTGGTTTGGTAGTGAAGTAGCATGGGCGTCCCGCCCATGGATTCGGGATCACGGGCAAGATGCCCGTGCTACGGGGATCGAAAGGGCTTCAGTTACGGGAGATGAGTTATGACTGCTTCAAACTTCAGGCGTGGCTGTAGGGTGGGCTGTGCCCACCATCTTTTCGCGTTCGACGATAATGGTGGGCACAGCCCACCCTACGGGTCTGCTGTCAGCGGTTTGTCGCGACGGCAGTTTCTCAAGTCCAGTGCCGCCCTTGCCGGGGCCACGCTGCCGCTGTATTCGAGCCTCGCGGTTAACGCCGCTCCGAAGAAGATTCGCATGGGCGTTGTCGGCGGCGGGTTCGGTACCAGCTTTCAGTGGCATGAGCATCCCGACTGCGTTGTCGAGGCCGTCAGCGACTTGCGCCCGGAACGCCGGGCGGGGCTGATGCGCGTCTACAAGTGCAGCAAGTCGTACAACTCGCTCGAAGAACTGGTGCTGGACAAGAATATCGACGCCGTGGCCATCTTCACGGAGGGTCCGAACCACGTCAAGCACGTCGGCGAAGTGATGAAGCACGGCAAACACGCGATCTCCGCCGTGCCCGCTTCGTTGGGCGGCGGCATCGAAGAGGCGGAACTGCTCCTCGACACGGTCAAGAAGTACGGCCTGACTTACATGATGGCCGAGACCAGCTTTTACCAGCAGCCGACCATCTCCGTCCGGAAGTTCCACGAGCAGGGCAAGTTCGGCGAGATTTTCTATTGCGAGGCGGAGTACCAGCATCCCGGCCTGGAATCGCTGTACTTTGAGAATGGTAAGCGCACCTGGCGCTATGGCCTCGCTCCCATGCACTACCCGACGCACTGCACCGCGTTCCTGCTCGGCGTCACCGGCGAGCGCATTACCGAGGCCGTCTGTTACGGTTGGGGCGACAACGACCCCATCTGCAAGGATAACGTCTATAAGAATCCGTTCTGGAATGAGTCGGCGATGTTCAAGACGGATCGCGGCCACGCGTTTCGCGTCAACGTGTGGTGGAAGGGTGCCCATCGCGGGACCGAGCGGGCCCAGTGGATCGGTAACAAGATGAGCTTCTACGCTGACCATCCCAACGGTCTGGGGCCGGTGATTGTCCGCTCGGCCGAGGGACGCAAGGAGAAGGACGACGCCGGTTTCGTGCGCGACCTGCCCGAGATGGAGAAGTACCAGCAGCCGGCCTGGTGGAAGACGGACATGCTGCCTGAGCCGCTGCGGCACGACACCGGACACTACGGCTCGCACTCGTTCCTGACGCACGAGTTCATCGACGCCCTGACGCACGACCGCCGGCCCACCGTGGACGTCTATGAAGCCCTCTCTTACACCGCGCCGGGGATTATCGCGCACGAATCGGCCCTGCACGGCGGCGAGTTCATGAAGGTCCCGCTGTTCGCTCGGCCTGCATAGGGCGGACAGTCTACAGGAGTCTCTACATGATGACAAGAAAAGCTCTCTGGCTCTTGGCTCTTGCGGTTGCTCTGCTCACGACTCATGGAGTTCTGGCGACACAAGACGAGAAGGTGGCCCAACTGGCGAAAGAGGTGGGCAACAAAGGATGGATCATCTACGCGTCTCGGGGGGAGAATGGGACGTGGGACCTGTTCCTGATGCGGCCGGACGGCTCCGGACGCCGCAGCATTACGAACACGCCCGATTATGAGGAAGGCGGTCCGCGATTCTCGCCCGACGGCAGGAAGCTGCTCTACCGCCGGTTCGCAAAGGGCACGACCATCCATCACGACCTCTGGGGTTTTCAGGGCGACCTGATGATCGCTGAACCCGATGGCTCAAGGGCTGTGCAGATCGGTGGCGACCGGGAATATCCCTGGGCGTCCTGGTCACCCGACGGCAAGCAGATCGCCTGCCTGACTCAGAAGAAGGGGATACAGATCGTTGATCTCGAAACGAAGAAGGTCGTCCGCGAGCTGCCGCGAAAGGGCATCTATCAGCAGCTTTACTGGTCGCCGGACGGGCAGTGGTTCTGCGGCGTGGCCAACGCCCGCATGATGTGGACGATTGTCCGCATGAACGCCCAGACCGGCGAGCTGAACGTCGTGCACGAGTTCCAGAGCTGCACGCCCGACTGGTTCCCGGATGCCAAGCACATCATTTACCCCTCGCGGCCCGCCGGCCAGCCGGGCAATAACGGCCAGGGCTTCACCCAGCTTTGGTTCAGCGACGGCGAAGGCAAGGACGCCAAAATGATCTATGGCGAGGACGGCTATCACATCTACGGCGGGGCGCTGTCGCCCGACGCCGGATACGTGCTCTTCACCCGCTGTCCCCAGGACGGCGGCGGGTCGGAGAAATCGGGGGCACCCATCTGCGTCATGCGCATGGCGGACGCCCCGGCCATCGCCGGCCCGAGTCCGGACCTTCGCAAGGTCCACCCCGACGCCAAGGATGCGCCGGTCCTGCAGCTCGTCGAGGGCTGGGAGCCGTATTGGACATACGCCGAAATAGGAGCACAGAAATGAAGGTAGTTTCCGCGTTGATATTATCGCTGATCGTATTGTCAGGTGTCTCCTGTGCCAAGAAGACCGATACCGGCGCAGGTTCCAAGGTGACGACCCTCGGTAGCATCGAGGTCACGGCCCAACTGGAGGAGATTCGGGGCGACCTGATCAATGACCCGCTATACGATTACGCGCATGTGATGAAGTACAAGGTGCTTCAGGTCCATCGCGGAAAGGTGGACAAAGACATCATTTACGTCGGCCATTACAATCCGGCCAAGCCGCGCGACAGCGTCGCCGATGCCCGCGTCCAGGAGAAAGAAATCGGCGGCAACGTCAAGCAGTTCCGTGTCGGCGACATCCATCGCATGGCCCTGGAGGTCCCCATCGACGACTACTACATGGGCGGAATCATCAACAAGTACTTCGGCGAGGTCAACGATCCTATTTACTGGGCCGTCTGGACGGACAAGGCCGCGAAGTAACTGATGGCATTTACCTCGCACATATTCCTCTTTTACTTCTTGCCGGTACTGCTGCTGGTCTATTATGCGGTGCCCGGGCGATTTCTCACTGCCCGTAACGTCCTGCTGCTGGCGGCCGCCTATGTCTTCTATGCCTGGGTGAATCCGTGGTTCGCGGCACTGCTCTTTGGCCTGACGGTGGTCAACTACAGCCTGTTGCGCCTTATCGCTGGGCGCCAGACTTGCACTCGCGTGGACATGCTTGACGCATCAACTGAAACATGCCTACGCGAGCGTAGGCATGGCACCCGATACGATCTGCTGCTAACGAGTGCCGCCATTGCGATGGATCTGGCCGTGCTTGGCTTTTTCAAGTACATGGGATTCTTTGAGCACATCGTCAACCGTCTGGTCGGCTTGGCTGGCGCCGGTGCGCTGCCGGTGCTTCAGGTCATTCTCCCAGTGGGAATCTCGTTCTACACGTTCAAGGTCATCAGCCATATCGTGGACGTTTATCGTGATCAGTCGCCGCCGGCGCGGTCGCTGCTGGATTTTGCGTGCTATGTCTCGTTCTTCCCGCAGCTCCTGTCGGGTCCCATCCAGCGGTATGGCACCATCGATCGCAAATCCGAGCCCGTGCCGACCTTCGCGGACCAATTGGTCGCCCGCGCGCACACGCTCGATAAATTCTCGTGGGGTGTGGCCCTGTTCATCCTGGGCTTCGCCAAGAAGGTCCTTCTGGCGAACGTGGTGGCGCAGATCGCGGACGCCGTGTTTGCCGCCGAGTCGCCGGGCACGCTGGATGCATGGTTCGGGGCCTTGGCCTACACGTTTCAGTTGTATTTCGATTTCTCTGCGTATTCGGAGATGGCCATCGGCCTCGGGTTGATGCTGGGGTTCGAATGTCCCCGGAACTTCGCCGCGCCGTACCGGGCCGACAGCTTCGGTGACTTCTGGCGACGGTGGCACATCTCGCTGTCGAGCTGGCTGCGGGATTATCTCTATATCCCGCTGGGGGGCAACCGAGCGGGGGCCGGCCGGACATATGTCAACTTGATGATCGTATTCTTGCTTTGTGGTTTGTGGCACGGGGCCGGTTGGACGTTCATTGTCTGGGGCGCCTGGCACGGCTTCTGGCTGGTCGTGGAGCGGGCCTTCGGCCGCAAGCCGATCTATGCAGCCCTGCCCGCACCGGCCCAGGTGGCGGCGACATTCTTTCTGATTACCGTAGGCTGGGTCCTCTTCCGGGCGGAAACACTTTCGGAGGCCGGAAGGATGCTGGCCATCATGTTCTCGCCGACGACGGCGCAGGGCGGCTCGGCGCTTTTGCCTGCCGTGATTTACACGCGCGGTCACCTCATCACCATGGCCCTGTGTGCTTTTCTCGCGTTCCAGCCCATTCAAGGCTTTGACTGGACCCGCCGGCTCGACTGGTTCCGAGTCCTCGTGCAAGCCCTCTTGCTCGCTCTTTCACTGATGACGATATTCGCGCAATCGTTCCGGTCGTTTTTGTATTTTCAGTTTTAGGAGACCCGTTAGTGACGGCAAGCCGCAGACAACAAATCTGCCTGATCGCTGTCTTTCTGGCCCTGATCGGCATTGTGGCCCCGAGCCAGATGGTCAGCGAGCTGCGCGAGGGCGAGACGCCGCAGATCGTAGAACTCTTCCACCAACCACCGACGCGAGCGAATCTGAGGCGGCTTGAGACCAATCTGGAAAATAGGTGTCGTTTGGCTCAGATGGTTCGACCGTGGACGCAGTACGCCCGTTTCGTCCTGTTCGAGGACGCGGGCGACAAGGCCCTGGTCGGGCCATCCGGCTGGTTCTTCTACCGACCGGCCGTCCAATATTCGATTGAGCCGTGGTCCCCGGGCGCTGCCGATGCGCAGGGAGACATCGTCAATGCCATCATTTCGTTCCGCGACCAGTTGGCTAAACGTGGGATCAAACTCCTCATAATGCCCGCGCCGAACAAAGCCAGCATCTACCCGGAAATGCTGGCCGCCCGAACGGCAGGGCTCTCGGCGCCGGTGAACCCGACGACCAGGGATGTCCTGGCGAAACTGAAGGGGGCGGGTGTGGAAATCGTCGACCTGTTCGAGGTCTTCGGCGCAGCGCGTCGAGAGAGCGACACAGCTTACTACCTCGCCCAAGACAGCCACTGGTCGCCCGAGGGGATACGACTGGCGGCGGCGGTGGTCGCCCGCAAGCTCTTCGATGCAGGCTGGGTGGCAAAAGGGCCGGTCCAATATGAAATGAAGCCCGTGACGATCGAGCGGTATGGCGATGTGCTCCGGATGATGCGCACGCCCCAGGTCGAGCGGCGATTCCAGCCGCAACGAATGAACTGTACGCAGGTGGTCAATGCGGAGACGGGGAAGCCCTATGTGGACGACCCGAACTCGCCGGTCCTGGTGCTCGGGGACAGCTTCCTGCGCATCTTCGAGCGGGATGAGCCGGGCAGTGGCGGCTTTATCGCCCACTTGGCGTACCACCTCGGTTTCGGCTTGACCTCCCTCGTCAACGACGGCGGGGCGTCCACCCTGGTGCGCCAGCAATTGGCCCGCAAGCCCGCTCTGCTCCAAGGCAAGAAGGTGGTCGTCTGGGAGTTCGTCGAGAGGGACATCCGCTTCGGCACCGAGGGTTGGCAGGTCATCCCGCTGCCGTGAGAAGGCCACGGAGAACTGCATAGGACCTATGTTTGCCAGACTCGGGACTGGGGACCCGGAATTGCCCGCGAGCGGAACGTGTGGTACTGCGCGATGACCTTCTGTCCGAAATCCGAGGGCGGCTCAATGCCTGATACTTGTCTGAGTGTCTCCTGCACACCTTCCTGACGGATCATGGTCTGCAGGCGCATGGCGTGAACGTCTTCGGGGTAGTCGTAGCACAAGGCGGCGGCACAAATCGTGGCGATGTGATCAGGCCGTATGGTTTGGGAGCGGCATAGTTCGGCGGCCCCGATGATGCGGTCGTCCCGCCCCAGCTTGCGAATCGGGTCCTTGGCTACCCTGGTAATCGCGTCCCGGAGCAGGGGATTGCCGAAACGCACCCGGACATCCTGGCGAATCTCCATGTGCTCGCGCCGGTCCAAGTCGGCCGGATAACGACGCAGAAGGGCTTCCGTCGTCTCGTCGAGAGCGCCCTCGAATACGGACCTCACGAAGTCGTCTTCGAACGTCTCATGAATGTAGGTGTGGCCTCGCAGATATCCCAGATATGCCAAAGCGGCGTGCCCGACGTTGTGCGTGAAGATCTTGCGTTCGACCTCGGCTTTGAAGTTGCCTACCGGATGGAATCCCTCGATGCCGGGTTCACCCGCGCGGGCCGCCTTGCCGTCGTACGGGACGTCCCGGTGTGCATCCGCGACGACCAGGAGCGGATCATCCTGCGGCGCGCGGGCGCCGGCGCCGCCCACGATCCGGGCTATGCTGGTGCCCACAAAGCAGACCTGCGCCTCGGCCCAGGCTCGCGCGGGGCCTTCGAGCAGGCCCCGCACTTTCTGCGAGAGCAGGGCGGCGGCACCAAGCATGTTCTCACAGAGGTAGACGTCCAGTGGCTCGGCACCTCGCGCGAATCGCAGGCGGATGCCCGCCGCCAGCAAGGGTGAGATCGCCTCGAGGCTCGCCACGCCGACGGCCGTAGCTGCCACGTGGGCCTGCGCAATCGTCTCTGCGATCGCATCTTCCTGATCGGTGCGCATCGCCTTGAAATGGTCGATGGTCAGCTCGCGGGCCGTCTGAGAATATG
>Ga0315291_10012131_pt1 | contig 10469 bp, 6 predicted proteins | sample YL17G12_20_MG_FD_203070 | JGI IMG/M metagenome (GOLD analysis project Ga0315291, IMG submission 203070) | Sediment microbial communities from Yellowstone Lake, YNP, Wyoming, USA - YL17G12_20 | ecosystem: Environmental > Aquatic > Freshwater > Lake > Sediment | place: USA: Wyoming | collected... | reverse complement strand
ACCCCGAAGACGAGCATGCCGTAGTTGAGCAGCACCGACAAGATCGAGAGGCAGGTCACCTCGCTGCCCCCGCCCAGGCCCCCGGAGGTGCTGAAGGCGCAGCCGACCTTGTCCTCGACCTTGCCCCAGACACAGGTGGACTCGTCGAAGAACTTCTTCAGCTTCCAGCTCAACCCGCCGCACCAGGTGGGCGAGCCGACGGCGATGCCATCGTGCTCGAACAGATCGGATGATTGGGCTTCGTCCACGTGCCTTATCGTGACCTCGACGTTGGGCAGCGACTCGGCGCCTTGGGCGACGGCCTCGGCCATCATCTTCGTGTTGCCCGACTGGGTGTCGTAGAGGACAAGTATCCTCACCATCGGTTTCTCCTGACCGCCGGCAGATCACTCTTGGCCTTCGCAGGCGGGGCGCGCAGTCCTGCCGAAGAGGGGGGTCAAGACGACAGGGCAGCAGCTAAGCTCCTGCCCAACGGGAGAACAGTACGATGACATCGCGAGAGCGAGTTGCGAAGTGTCTGAGAGGGGAGCGCCCCGACCGGGTCGCGATCCATGAGGCGTTCTGGGAGGCGACGGCTAATGCCTGGCATCAGCAGGGCCTCTCGGCCGGCGTGTCGCCGGACGACTACTTCGAAACCGAACTCCGCACGATAGGCATAGACAACTCCTTCGGCTATCCGCCGGAGGAGGTTGAGCGCACCGATGAGTACGTCATCGCGCGCGATAGCCGAGGCGCGCTGATGCGCAACTGGTTGGACCACCGCTCAACTCCGGAGCTGCTCGACTTCGCCATCAAGTCGAGGGCCGATTGGGATAGGGAGAAGGCGCGCCTCACGCCCGACCCTGCGCGGGTGGACTGGGATTCGCTCCGCCAGCAGCACGCGGCCCTTAGCGAGCAGGGCAAGTTCATCTGCATCTCCGCCGTCCCCGGCTACGAGGCGACCTGGCCGAAGCTCGGCCCCGAGGAGTTGCTCATGGCCATCGCCGAGGATCCGGAGTGGGTGATGGAGATGTATGAGTACGATGCCGAGATGATCGTCGGCATGGCGAAGCTGTATGTCGAGCGCGGCTTCGAGTTCGACGGCGCCTGGCTGTGGGACGATCTCGCGTACAAGAACGGTCCCCTTTTCTCACCCAGGGCCTACCGCGAGCAGCTCATGCCCTGCCACAAGCGGGTCAACGACTACTTCCACTCCCAGGGGTGGCCGGTGATTCTGCATTCGTGCGGGAATGTCACAAGCCTCGTGCCGGCGATCATCGAGGCAGGGTTCGACTGCCTTCAGCCGCTGGAGGTGAAGGCGGGCTGTGACCTTGCCGGACTGGTGAGCGAGTACGGCCGCGACCTCAGCTTCATGGGCGGTGTGGATGTGCGCTCGTTTTTCGCTGAAGATGAGGCCGAGCTGGAGCGCGAGGTGAGAGCGAAGCTCGCCATCGGCATGACGAACCCACGCGGCTACACCTTCCATTCCGACCACTCGATCCCGACCCAGGTGACGTTCGAGCGGTACAGCAAGGTCGTGGAGCTGGTGAGGAAGGTGGGGGTGTACTCGTAGCTGGCGGCGCGCAGGGGTAGACCTGCGCGCCCTACAGAACGGTGAGCCGCGTCAGGCTGAAAGTCAGGCTGAGCGGCTCGTCGCTGGGACGAAACGAGTACTCAAGCCGAATGCGGCCATCCGGCAGCCTGATCTCGCCGACCGGGTCGCGCACGCGATCCCACCGGCCGCTCATGTCGCGCGCATAGACGAGCCACCAGCCGGCCGGCAAGGTGATGGTGGTCTCAGCCTGCGTCTTGTGCGGCGTGATCGTGAGGGTGAGCTCGAGCAGGTTCTGCTGCTGCTCCTGCCCGGCCTTAGCCGCGATCGCGGCCGATCCGGCCGCGAGCTTGAGCTGTCCACCAGCGAGGTCCAGCCGACCCTCTGCACGCCGGAAAAGCGAGACGACCCTCACGTCTGCTTTCCCTGCCGGGGCCTCCCCGAGGCGCGCGATGAGGTCGAGGCTCGCATCGGGAAAGGGGAACGGCTGCTCGCGAATCGGCGCCAGGCACGACATCAGGTCGTTGACAACCCGGTCCGTGTCAAGAAAGACGTGCCCCCTGTTCTGCACCCATAACTGCGGGGGGCCGGCCCAATCGCGCCTCCAGTAGTCGGCGATCTGCCGCCAGCCCGAGGGCGCGCGGCTGCGGGAGATGATGATGGCCGAGCTGGCGCTGGGCAGCTGACCGCCATAGGCAGCCGTTGCGAATACCTGGTTGCGCTGGCGCGTAAGCTCGCGGGCGATCCGGGCCGCGTGCTGTGGCGACGACTGGTGCAGGATAAGAGCTTTGCCCGCGGACTTGAGGAGTTGCTCTCCGTCGAACGGCGGAGTGGCGACTGGGGCGGCGGCAGTGGCCGGGGTCTTCCTCGGCGCGAGCCGAAGCTTCCCGTCCACTGTCTGGGCGGTGAACAGCGCCCGCACCATGCCGACCAGCACGACGGCCGAGTCCCACAGCCGCCGCTTCTCCCCGCCCCAGGCCGGATCGTACATGTCGTGGTACTCCCAGACACAGCCGGTCGCCGAAGCGAGCTTGAGCACGCGGCGGCCGAGGTCGGAAGTGAAGGTGCAGCCCGGGCACTCGGCGGCCGCCCAGATCACGTAGCCGGCAGTGCCGCCGCAGACGGTGGCGCTGCGCGGGTGCGTCCTGATGCCTCGCTCGTAATTGAGCCGGTCCCAACCGGCGGCCAGGCCCGACGCGATCCGCGGGTCGGTTGCGGGCAGCACGCCCAGGATGACAGCTCTCGCCAGCACTTCGGGACAGAGCGACAAGTCCCGCGATCCGTCCGCACCGTACCCGGTCGCAAACCAGTCTTGGGTGCCGCGCGGCAGGAACCGCTCGACCGCACCCCGGGCGCGCGATGCGATGCTACGGTAGAGGGCGGCGCGCTTTGCGTCACCGACCCGCACGGCGAGGTCGGCCGCGTATTCGGCGGAGGCGATGAGCAGCCAGGAGTTGTCGAGCATCGCGTCGAGCTCGCGCACAGGCGAGGCCAGCACCCACGTCTCGTCACCGTTCATCGGCTGGAGGCCGCTGCTGGGCACGGCCGCCTGATCCATGCATCCGCTGACCATGTCCCAATAGGCGGCGCCATCCACGCCAGCCATCCGTTCGGCATCGCGGACCATCAGGACGAAGTAATGCGGCAGTTCGACACCGTGGTAGCCGTAGGCGGTAGAGCGCTTCCTCGCTATCTCGTAGTACGAGGCGATGCCGGATGCCTTCCATGCGGCGTGGAAGAAGTCGAGGTTGAGCTTCGCCTCATACTTGTGCCCCAGCTCGAGGAGAGCGCGCTGAACCCAGTAGCTATCGCGGACCCAGGCGCGGTCGTGTGGGTAGCGGAGCGCACCCGTGTGAATGGCATCGCTGCCGATGTGCGCTCGGACCAGGCAGAGGAGCGAGTCGAGCAAGTCGTCAACCTGTTCCTCGCCCGTCTCTAGCGCCGTCTCCCCGCACCAGGCTTCCCAGTTGAGCTTCGTCTGATTGAGCAGCTCAAGCAGCTTGGGCAGAGCCACCCGGGCCTGCTCGATCTGCCCCTCAAGGGCTTTCGGTTCCCGGGTCGCGACAAGTATCACCGCGGCGGAGGCGCGCTCGCGGGGGTCAACTCGTCCGACCGAGAGCTGAGCCTGCTCCTCGCGCAGGTTCAGTCGCGCGTCAGATACAATCGCGAGCCTATCCCCCACCTTCAGAGCGTGGTCGTCGAGTCGCTCCTGCTCGCCCTGCGCCACGGCCTTCAACAGGAGCTGGACGGATCTGGCGCGCTCGCCGATGTTCTCCACCATGAACCATCGGCAGAGGAAGTTGGTTTCGGGACCCATCGGCGCGAAGTCAACGATGGTGAGCTTCAGGTCACCACGGCTCGACTGTGAGACCCCGATCGAGGTGTGGCGGATACGGCTCAGCGTTTGGTCGGGGAAGCTCGCGAGGGCAACAGGCTGCTTTGCCTCCTGCCTGGTGATGCCTCGCCCCTTGACGAGAAGGCTGATGGTGAGAGGTTTCGCAAGCGGCCGGACCGTGCGTTTGTCCGCCCAGAAGACGTCCAGGGAGGTGAGGTCATCGCGGTCGGCCCCGATGCCGGCGAAGACGTTGGGGCTGCCGAGGGTCAGACCATCTGGACTGGCGGGATGATCGGGCTTGGCGCCGGCGTGCCTGAACGTCTGCCAGACGGAGAGCTCCTGCGCGTCGAGCCAGGCCGACAGCGCCTGCCCCTGTTTGGCGCCCGCTGGCGGCCGGCCAGCGCAGCCTGACAGGGCGGCCAACACAAGACAAGCTAGCAGAACCTTCGTGAAACGTCGCATCGCAACCGTGGCTCGCCGCATGACTGTCACCGCCATGCCGCGAGCTGCGGATACCTTCGTTGTCGGTCGGCTTGGTCCTCCAATGGGGCAGCGCTGAACAGGAACTCACGTCGGACTCGCGTAATGAGGCGGCAGTTACACCGGAGGAAGCACAGATGGAATGGCAGGGATGGGCAGGGCGGCTGACCGAGGTGTTGGGGGAGACGGGAGGGGAAGCGGCGGAGCTGTGAGGCCGACGGAGGAGGTGGCAGACTCAGGCCTCCGCCCATAGATGGTGGCCCATCTCACCCCACCACGGCTAGCCGTAGACGCCAGCTTCCTCGACGGTCACGTGCTCGGGGTCGAGCAGGTAGTCGTCTTCCTTCGAAACCGTCCCCTTCACAAGCACCCAGAAGGCGCTGTCCTTGTCCTCCAGAACGCCTTTGGGTAGACTGCTCCGGATCTTCTGGATCAGTGCCGAGCGGGTCGCCGCCAGACATGCCGCGCCAGTGCCGAGGCTGTGGGCGCCGGCCATGATCATTGCCAGCCGTCCCCGATGTTCCGGGTTTGGGTGCGGTCCGCGGATGATGATGCCGTAGTCCTTTGTCCAGGTGATCTCCTCGCCTTCGACCTCGAACTCCCCGACCAACTCGTCTCTGTCTCCGCTGGATGAGCGGTAGAGGGAGAGAGGCGGCTCGGACGTGGCCCCGGCGTGGCCAGAAGCCGGCTCGAAGAGCCAGCGCAAATCGCCGCGTTTCTGAAGGTCAGCCAGCAACCGCTCTGCCGGAGGGTTGACCCTATGCGACCCAATCAGGTACAGGTTAAGTGGGGATGACAGCAGGTCCGGGGGACTGGCCTGGGCTGAGATCAACTCCACACCGCCGAACTCGCCCCTTATAGCGCCAAAGGCCGAGATCAGCCCAATGATACCGATATTGTCGCCATACGTCCGGCGATCGTAGTTTGTCGCGCTGACGTTGCCGGGCCGCTCCTTGGTATGCCTGGGGCTGGCCACGATGTAGTTGGGCTGCGGAATCGGGGCCTCCAGCATGTCGCGCAGCAGAGGCAACTGCGAGTTCATGCGGGATCTCAGATGGTCTACCAGATCAAGATCCAAGCTGCGTAGGCCGTTGCGATCTGTGGTGTAGTCCAGTGTCTCCAGCCCGCGGAGGTCGGCGGGCACGTCTGCATCGTTGTTGCGTTCTACTAGCAGCAGTGGAGGCTTGTTCATCGCCACCGCATAGCCTATTTCGTAGAAGACGTTCGCGGTGTGTTCGCTGATCTCTGCGACCACCACCTCAGACCGCAGTATGAGGAAGTGGATCTTGGCGAGCAGATCGTATCCGGAGCTCTTGAGCTCGTCGGCGCGGATGCAGGCTATCCCGAACTCCTTGTTCACGAGTCGCTTGACCCTGTCGTAGAGTTCCCAACGCTTGTCGAAGGCCATCACCACGAAGATGAACGGCCGCCCGCCGGTGAGTTCGTGCACCATGTCCCGAATGGTGAGTTCTCGCAGGTCCATTTGCTCTGCCCCTCCAAGCGTCATCTCAACTCACCACCCGCTTCGGCGGGCCGCCGCCCGCGCCCTTCCGCTGACCTTACCAGCCGCCGAGGCAGAGGACACACGGTTGCTGGCGGACTTCGGGGCGCGCGTCAAGCCCGGATCGGGTACTCGCCCCAGCGGAACGTGGCTTCGATCATCGCCTGGTAGTTGGCGAGGGGGACGTAGCTGGCGATGGAGTTGCTGCTGCCGACACAGTAGCCGCCCCCGGGGGCGAGCTCGCGAATTCGCCGCCTCACTTCGGCCTCGACCTCCTGTGGCGTGCCGCGGGTGAGCGTGTGACCCAGGTCAATGTTGCCGATCAACGCCAGGTCCCGGCCCCACTTGCGCTTCACCTCGACAATGTCCATCGCCTTGGGTTCGATCGGCTGGAGCGCGGTGATGCCGCACTCGACGAGATCGGGGATGACCTCCCAGAACACGCCGTCGCAGTGGTAGATCAGCGGCATATTCCTGCCCGCCGCGACTTCGCCATACCGTTTGAACCACGGAAACAGAACGCGGCGGTAGAAGTCGGGCGAGAAGAAGAACCCTGAGGCGTGCGCGATGTCATCGGCGAGCCAGAGGGCCGATACGCCGGGAATGCTCGCTGCCTGCTGGAATACCTCGAACAGGAACGAGCCGATCCGCTCGACCACTGCCTCCACCAGCGCGGGGTCGTCGTACAGCGCCAGCGCCATGCCCTCGAAACCCATGAGCTGCCGGCTGGTCTCGAGGATGCCCCAGGTTCCTGTGGTCAGACCCATCCCTGCCGGGAGGATCTCAAGCGCGCGCCGGATGTGATCGTACTTCACCTGGGATGTGTCGGGCCACGGGTAGCGGTCAACATCCTGCTTGCTGCGGATCGCCCCTTGGTGCTTCTCCATCCACGCCTTGTCCACCGGGGCCTCGGAGTAGGTGCTGTACGCGCCCTTAGTGACGTGCCATCCCTCCGGGAAGAGGTGCAGATACCACGGCGCGAGGTGGATGTAGTCGTACCCGGCGGCGTGCCAGAAAGCGACATCGGCCTCCACGTCGTAGTCATCGGTGCCGACCAGCGAGTTGCCGACGTGCCGACCGATGAGCGCCTCCTTCACCGGCGGGTCCATCAGGAACTCGGAAAGCGGAACCCGGTCCGGCTCCTCCCGCCGCAAGGCGGTAAGGAAGCGGTTGATGTCAGGCTTGCGGTCTGCCATTCGCTGCTCTCGCCTCCGGATTGTGACTGATCGTGTGCGCGTAGCCTCCCAGAACCCATGCGGATGTGTCAAGAAGGGAGGCTCCATTGCAGCTTGGCTGAGGGCCACACAAAGCGGCCTCCCGATCCTTGGACCGGGAGGCCGCGTTCCCCTCGCCTCACTGTGGGCCAGGTCAGCGGAAAGCTCTGTTGCCAGCGGCGCGGCCAACCAGGACGATGTCGTCCTGTCCCTCGATCTCGTCGCCGTCATAGGTCGCGCCGGTCAGGACGGCGATGCCATCCTGAAGCTGAACTGGATCGAGCAATTGGCTATCGAACTGGAGCATCAGGTCAAGCAGGCCGTCGCCGTCCACGTCCTCGGCGTGCGCCATCCACTTGGCGTTCTTGCCGCCGGTCACCGCGACGGGCGCGCCAGCCAGCAGCACCGTCGCCGGATCAATCTGGGTGGCGTCGAATCCCTCGGAGGAGAACACCGCGACGGGAAGCACTCCGCGTGCCTTTAGGTTAATCGGGTTGGGCTCGCTGTCCGGCTTTATGTCAATCTCGACCTCGATCGTGGTCTCCGGTTCCCATAGGGCCACGTCATCGAAATAGACGACATTGGAGAAGGTGGACGACGATGGCGAGCTTACGCCCCACTTGTCGAGGACGATGGTTCCCCACAGGCTGTCCTGGAACTCGCGGGGCATGATCGGCACGTCCTCGGCCACCAGCAGGTCGTTCACCCACAGGTCAGCAGTTAGCGACTCGAAGTCAAGGTCGGTCTGCACTCTGTACCATTGACCGCGCGCGCAAGGGCCCAAATCCACGGCGCTCTGCCCCTGGAAGGTGATCCGTCCGGCCTTGGCGTCAAGCCGGAAGTAGTTCCACATGGGGCCGGTGCGGTCGAACATGCTGTAGATGCTCATCATCCCCACGCGCCCGCTCCAGCCGTTCCACTGATCGGCACAGAGGGATGCCTGGTAGCTGAGGTGATCGGGCACTGCGTCGAGAGTGATGCAGTCCAGGCGAGCGGACCAGGGCCAGCTATCGAGCCGGAAGGAGCCGACCCCGCTGTGCGCCGCGGCCTGGCTCACGTACGCGCTCTTGCCGGCGACGAGCACGTACCAGCCATCCGCCGCCGGGTAGGTGTCATTGGGGAAGGACTCGAAGCCCTCTTCGAAGGGTAGTGTAGTGGCGCAGGCGGATGCGGCAAAGCCGAACACCAGGGCCAACAAGACGGCGGAGACGAAAACCACTTCGCGTCTGTCCATCGGTGCTACCTCCCACCGAACAGGCCGCCCGCCCCACGGCGGACGCCTGCCACCGCCTGCATAGTGGTTATTCCACAATCGTCGCTGCTCTGGAAGGGCACGGAGAAGCCGAGAATGGCCGCTCTGCAGCCGTTTCCGGGGCAATATGAGCCGTCCGGGGACTGGGTCGGGGGATTCCAGGGCATGGAGGTCTGCTCGTTGAAGACAGAGGGCTGCATTCGGGTCCTGGCTCGATTGGGCCGATGCGCGGAGGACGTGGGCGGCGCGGATGACAGCAGGCACTCCTGAAAGCGAACGGCAGGTTGGCGGACGGCAGGGGCGAGGGGAGATCACGCCCGGGGTGGTCGTCGTGGCAATCCTGCTGCTGGTCCTCCTCGGCGTGCTGGGGTTCTGGCTGGACTGCTACCAGCGCGCCTCGCCCAGGTACGGGGCGGGGGTGCCGGCCGCCGGCCCTTTTGCCCTGCTCTTCCTGCTAGCACTGATTGGCACCGTTCTGCCGGCGCGTCGCCGGCTGACGCGCCGGCAGCTCCTCGCCATCTACATGATCGTGCTGGTCGGCGCGCCGATCATCTCCTACAAGGTGATGGAGAGCGCGCTCGTCCACGCCACTATCCAGCGCTACCTGGGCATGACGAAGAACCTGCTCTGGCAGGACACATTTCTCAACACCATCCCCTACTGGCTCGCGCCGACCGACCCGGCCGCGGTCGAGGCCTTCTACCACGGCCAGAGCGCGGTGCCGTGGTCGGCGTGGTCGTCGCCTCTCTTGGTGTGGTGCTCGTTCATGGTGGCGCTGGGCGTGTGTTCGGGCTGTCTCATGCTGCTGGTCCAGCGCCAGTGGATCTCGCACGAGCGGCTCGCCTTTCCTCTCGCCCAGGTGCCGCTGCTGATGGTGGCGGAGTCGGACGGCGGCGAGGGGCGGCCCACCGCGCGGCTCTCGGCCGCCCCGCTTTTCTGGCTCGGGCTGGCGGTGTCGTTCGGGGTAACGGCTCTCGTGACCGCGTCTCGGTTCGTGCCAGCCATCCCGGCCATTCCGCTGGGGCCCATCACGGTGATGGAATGGCATCCCACCGGGCCGCTCGCCGGCCTCGATGAACTGAACCTGGTGTTCTGGCCTTGGCTGATCGCAATCGCCTACTTGATCCCAAAGGACCTTGCCTTCTCCTGCTGGTTCTTCTGGTTCGTGCGGCTCAGTCTGCACGTGATCGCGATTGCCGCCGGGGCGACGCCGCAGCGGCCCGCCTGGCATTGGGTGAGCGAGTTCCCCGCGCCGCTGTTTCAGGGCACCGGCGCGCTGCTGGCGATCTCGGCGCTGTCGCTGTGGTCGGCTCGCCGTCACCTCGGGCGGGCTATTCGCATCGCGTTCAGCCGCGAGTCGGGCCGCGCCGATGCCGGCGAGCCGATACCATACCGGTGGAGCTTGGCCGGCTTCGCGGTCTCGTTCGCCTTTCTGGCGTGGATCTGCTGGCTCGCGGGATGTAGAGTCAGCGTCAGCGTCGCGCTGGTGCTGGTGATCCTCGTCTACTACCTGACCTGGACGAGGCTGAGGGCGGAGACGGGGCTGGGCTTCATCCCATATCCGCTCTTCATCCACCAATCCATCGTGGTGCCGCTCGGTACCGCGGTCTTCAGGCCGCGCGAGATGATCATGATACTCGCCACCCACTGGTCGTATCACGGCGGCGGCGACAGCTACGAGATCGTCGCGGGCAATGCGCTCGAATCCATGAAAATCGGCGACGCCGCCGGCGTCAGGATGCGGCCGGTCGTGCTCGGCATGGCCATCGGACTGGCGGTCATGGTGGCCTTTGGCGCGTGGATCACCCTCACCGGGATGTACCACTACGGCTTCCTCAACACCGGGCCGCGGGGGATCGAGCACGAGCTGAACGTCTATAGCTGGTCATTGCAGGAGTACTACACGAGCCCGGCCGGCAGCGACGTCCCGGGCACGATCGCGATGGGCGCAGGGGTGCTGGTGACGCTGTTCCTGGGCGCGATGAGGCTGCGGTTCTGGTGGTGGCCTCTCAACCCGATCGGGTACCTGGCTGCTCACACCTGGGTGATGTACATGTACTGGTCGCCGTTCTTCATCGGCTGGCTGGCGAAGACGCTGGTCGTGCGCTATGGCGGCCTGCGGCTCTACCGGCAGACCATGCCGGTGGCGATCGGCT
>Ga0315291_10012130_pt1 | contig 10469 bp, 9 predicted proteins | sample YL17G12_20_MG_FD_203070 | JGI IMG/M metagenome (GOLD analysis project Ga0315291, IMG submission 203070) | Sediment microbial communities from Yellowstone Lake, YNP, Wyoming, USA - YL17G12_20 | ecosystem: Environmental > Aquatic > Freshwater > Lake > Sediment | place: USA: Wyoming | collected... | reverse complement strand
CGCCTCGTTCTATGGAACCGCCGGAGAGGATGGCCGCCCCGACTTCAACGGCGACGAGAGCGTGGATCTGAAGGACCTGTCCATCCTCGCATCCAACTACGGTCAGGAGGGCGCGGACGCTCAGGCCGGCGCGAGCGCCACACGTGTATCCCGCGCTGCCAGGACGTTGGCCGACGACATCGCCCACGAACCCACCGGCGGCAGCGTCAGCATCATGGCGGAGTCCAAGATCGTCCGCGAGGGCGACTCCTTCTGGGTCACGATTCGGGTTGCGGCGGGCGGCCAGGAAGTGGATGCAGCCGAGGCCGACGTTCGCGTGGACCCCGCCTATCTGACGATCCTGGGCGTGTCCGGGGCCGGACCGCTGGACTTTGAGCCGCCCGGCAACTCCTTCAACCCCGCTGCCGGAACCGTCCGCTGGGCGCGCGCCAAACTGGGATCACCGTTCCCCACAGGCACGTTTGAACTGTGCCGCATCCAACTGCGTGCAGTCCGTACGACGGCGCAGACAAAGGTTGACCTGGTGTCACCGAGCGATGCCCTGCGGAACGGCAGGTCTGTCCTGGGAAGCCTGTCGGACGGCGCGATTGCCATCGGCCCTGCGCCGACCGCCACGCCCACGGGCAGCCCTACGCCCACGCCGCCACCCACGGCTACTCCCACGGCGACGCCGTCCCTGGGCGCGCTGCAAGCGATTGCCTTCGTGGATCTGAACGGGAACGGGCAGCGCGACTACGGCGAGCCATTCGTCGCCGGGGCAGTCCTCACGGTCACGAACTCCGCGAATGCGCAAATGGGAAGGTTCGTGGCGGGCGCGGCGGGCATCCCGACCGGCATGGACCTCCCGCCGGGAGTCTATGGCGTGACGGTGCAAGTGCCCCCTATATATGCCGTGTCGGAACCCGTCCGTCACGTCCCCGTGGCGGCGAACCAGTGGACGCGGGTGGAATTCGCTGCTGTGCTCGCTCCGCCTACGGTTTTAGGGAGTCAGACTGGAGATGGCTCGTGGGCGACGCTGGGCGCGGTGGACATGCTCGTCAGCCCTGCCACGGCGAACGCCTACACCGGCCAGACCTTCCGCCTGACCGTGATGCTCTCGGCTGGCAGCCAGGAGGTGGACACGGCTGAGGCGTACATTCAGGTAGACCCGGCCTATCTACAATTGGTCAGCGTCCAGCCCGTAGGGCCGCTGAACTATCCCGCTCCGGGCAACTACGTGAATGCTTCGGCGGGGCGGCTGAAGTACGGCGCAGTCAAACTGGGCGCACCGTTTCCGACGGGATCGTTCCCGCTGTGCACCATTGACATCCGCGCCGTGACGCCGACCGGCTCCGCGAAGGCTATCCAGTTTGTGTCTGGCAGCGAAATCATGCGGACGGGCGTCTCCATCCTGGGACGGCTGGTCAATGGACAGGTGAACGTGACGAACCCGCCGCCCACAAATACTCCCGCGCCGACGCACACGCCAACCGTCACGCCGACGCCCACCCCAGCCCTGGGAGGCATCTGGGCTGCTCTGTACAATGATATGGACGCTGATGGGGAGCGCGATTCCGGGGAGACTGATCTGCACGAAGGGCGCATTCTGCTGAACCGAGCGGGCAGCGCGCTGGGCGAACTGTCGCCCGCCACGCCTGGCCGCTGGGGTTGGGCCGAACTGCTCGCCGGGGTGTACCTGACCGAGGCCGAAGCGCCGGAAGGGTATGCCGTCACCACTCCGCCGAAAGAGGTTGAGGTTGTGGCGGGGCAGTGGGCTGGGGTGCAATTCGGCCTCGCACCGTCGGATGAGCCAACGCTCACCCCGACGCCAACCGCAACGCCCGAGCCGACGCCGACCGCGACACCCGAACCGACTCCCACGCCGACCCCGACGGCTACGCCGGTCACGGGCAGGATATACAAAGTCTGGCTCTGCATCACGCTCTACCCCGGACGCTGATGCCCTGTGGTTCTTCCGCGCCTCACACTTTTCGCATTTTGCCTTCTCCAGCGTCCGTGCTAGAATAGATGCGCGTGAAGCGGCGTCGCTGATTTGCCCGCATGCGGAGGTGCAAAGTGAACCCCCTATCACAGCGATGGAAATGGGCAAGGATTGCGCTCATCATACTGCCTCTGCTTCTGCTGGCAGCGATTGGCTTGTGGTTCTGTCCGCCGTCTGCATCTTTTCCCCTTGCGAACCAGGTCTTCTGTGCTGTGCCGCGTCCTCGGGCGAGTGGCATTCAGCACCCTTCCTCTGGATCGGTCCTAATCGTGCGTACCGATTCAGGACGGGTTTTTGACGAGGCCCAGGCCTTGCTGCCGGACGACAGCAAGCCTAAGCTGGGCGAATCGCCTGCATTTGTTGCCTGCATTTCTGCTGATTGGCACGAGGAGACAGTTCGCGTGATATCGCAGCCTAACAGGCGGGAAGTTTCCCGCATCACCCTGAAGGGCGAGGAGTCGCTAGGCTACAACGCTCAGGATGTAGACCCTCCGCACGGAGGCCCTCCAGTTCCTCTGTCTGTCGTCACATGGCTGGCCAAGACGCTGAACTTCAACGTGGAGGGTGCGCTTCTGACAGGCGACACGCTCGGCGGGTATGGCCCCCTTGTCTTCAGCGCGGATGGCGCTGTTCTGGCGACGGGCGGGCCCGATGATGAAGTTATCCTGTGGGATGTCGCCTCTCAGGAACGGGTGCTCAACCTCAGCGGTCACACCGAACCGCCGCGAGCGGGTTTCTTCACAGCAGGAAACTCGCGCTTACTGACCATCGGCTTTGAAGGCGAAGCCATAGAATGGAACACCGCCACCGGCGCTCAGGAGCGCACATTTCGCGCTCCGAATCCCGCGGTTTTCTGCCACGTCTCCGATATTGCGCTTGATGCCGATGGGATACTTGCCGCCACCGGCTGGTCCTGCTTGAGCGATCCCACGCTGGCAAAAAAAGGATCTTTGGGATGGGCCTTTGCGGCGCCCGACTCCCCTCTCGTTCTGTGGAATATCGGTACAGGCGAACGTGTCATATCACCGACTGTGGATGTGGGAGATCGTCCGCTGCTCATGTCGCCGTTAATCGTTGGCGACAAGGTGTACAATCTTGGAGGGGGTGAGGGTATTCTACTCTCGCACAGTCTGGATACCGTGGAATTCAGCCCCGATGGAATGATGTTGGCGGGCGGGCATAAGGACGGTGTCTTCCTGACCGACTTTTCGTCTGGAGAGACAAAGCATCTCGGTGAGGATGTCCTGGGAGTCCAGACCCTGGCCTTTAGCCCGGACAGCCAATTGCTGGCGGTGATGTTTGGGAAACCGTACGCCTCCCAGGTGTGCACGTTTGATGTGAAAAGCGGCGACCGAGTAAACTGCCTCAGCCTTCCTATGCGTGAAGGGGCGAGCATTGCGTTCAGCCCCGACGGCCAGTTCCTCGCGGTCTCTGGCGCACACGGCAGCGAGAGAGTCGTGCTGTGGAATCCCTACACCGGCCAGGTAGCCTGCACTCTTCGCGGCCACAGGTCATGGAGCATGGATGTCGCGATGTTTGGCGGTACGTCGCTCACGCCGGTCTGGTATGGCGGAGTGCAGAGGGTAGCCTTCTCGCCAGATGGCACGCTGCTTGCCACTGGTGGCGGTGATGGTGTGGTTCTCCTTTGGAACGCGCAGAGCGGAGAGCTGGCGAAGCCGCATCCACGATAATATACAACGCTGGAATGTTCGCGGAATACAGGTTGGAAGCAACCTCCCGCAGGTTCTGAACCTGCGGGAGGTTGCTTTGACAGAATTCCGACTTTATGGTAGGATTTCCCCCGCCAATATGACAAATGTCATATTCGCTGCCGCGCATCGGGCGTATACTCTTTTCTAGGAATGATGCAGGAAGGTTCTAGTATGCAGAACGAAGCGATTTACATGGACAACGCCGCCACGACGCAGGTAGACCCCGCCGTGGTGGAGGCCATGTTGCCTTATTTCACCGAAAGGTACGCCGTGGCGTCATCGCAGTTCAGCCACTCGCCGGGCATTGAAGTCCGCGAGGGACTTGAAGCCGCCCGCGCGACGATCGCTCAGGCTCTGGGCGCGGCCAAGCCCGAAGAGGTCATCTTCACGTCGGGCGAGACCGAGTCCAACAACTGGGCGCTGCGTGGCATGGCCCAGGCGTTCCGAGGCAAGAAAAACCATCTTGTCGTTTCCAAGATTGAGTCGCGGTCGGTGCTGGATACGGCAAAGGCCCTGGAGAAAGAGGGCGTCCGAGTGACTCACTTGGACGTGGACGGAGACGGGTTCGTGAACCTGGAGCAACTCCGCGACAGCCTCACTGAGGATACCTTTCTGGTCTCCATCCAGCACGCCAACGAGGAAATGGGCACGATCCAGGACATAGACGCCATCGCCGCCATCGTCAAAGCGAAGGGCGTAGTGTTCCACACCGATGCGTCCCAGACCTTCACCAAGGTTCCGCTGAATCTCACCGAGACGCCCGCCGACCTGGCGACGATTACCGCGCACCTGATCCACGGGCCTAAGGGCATCGCCGCGCTGTATGTCCGCGAAGGGACGCCCATCGCCAAGTGGATGCAAGGCGGGTTCATGGAGTTCAACCTGCGCGGCGGTGTGGAGAACGTGCCGGGCGCGGCGGGGTTCGCCAAGGCGGTGGAACTATCCAGCGCGACGCAGGTGGAATACACTGCGGCCCTGCGCGACCTGCTGATTGACGGCATCATGGCGCGAATTCCAAAGACCGAACTCAACGGCCCGCGCCACCGCCGCCTGCCGGGCAATGTCAACGTCTCGTTCCACTACGCCGAGGGCGAGTCCACGCTGCTGCACCTGGATATGATGGGCATTGCCGTGGTGACCGGTTCGGCTTGCTTCAGCCGATCGCTGGAGCCGAGTTATGTTCTGATGGCAATGGGAAAGACCCACGAACTGGCCCACGGCTCCATCCGCTACTCCCTGAGCCGTTACAACACGGTGGACGAAGTGGATCGCGTGGTTGAAGCGACGGCGGAGGTCATAGAGACTCTGCGCCGCATCAGTCCGCTGGGCAAAGATGAAAAATGATTCACCGCAGAGACGCAGAGGACGCAGAGAACCAATTCTGTTTCTGCCTCTGCGAACCCTGCGTCTCTGCGGTGCAACAGTTCAAGGAGGATAGAACTCATGCCGATTCCGTATAGCGAGAAAGTCATTGAGCACTTCAAGAACCCGCGCAATGTGGGGCGATTGGAGAATTTTGATGCCAAGGCCACCGAGGGAAGCCCGGCCTGCGGCGATATGGTCACGCTCTACTTGAAGGTGGATGACGCGTCCAAGACGATCCAGGACGTCAAGTTTGAGTCCTATGGTTGTGCGTCCAACATCGCCACCGGCTCCATCATCACCGAACTGGCGAAGGGCAAGACCCTGGAAGAGGCCCGCAAAATCACCTGGAAGTCTGCCGCCGAGGAGTTGGGCGGCCTGCCCGCCGTCAAGGTACACTGCTCGGTGCTGGCTGTGGACACCCTGCGCGCGGCGATCCAGAACTACGAGGAAAAGCATGGCCTGGTCAAGGACCGCGTTCCGACCACGGCAGAAGTCGTTGAGAAGCGCCTGCGCCATGTGATGAATCCGCTCACCGGCCTGGACATTGTCAAGACCCACATCGTCATGGGCGTGGAAGTGACCAACGGCGCGGTCGTTGTCCGGGTGGACTTGTCGCGCGATCACCAGTTCGCCAGCAACATAGAGCAGGAAATCAAGGAACGCATTGAACCTCTATGGGACGTGGGCGAAGTGCAGGTTATCTTCAACGACGACAAAGAGGAATAAGTCTCACGAAGGCCCGCCGGTTTGCGCGGGCCTTTTGACAGCAAGTCAAGGATTCTAGCATAGAGCATACAGAGACCACAGAAAAAGAGAAGGAGAAAAGAATACTCCCTCCGTGGTCTCTGTGGTGAACCAAGTTCTCAGGAGGACGAACGTGGCGAATATAGTTGTAGACGTCAAGGGCGAAACCTGCCCCATTCCGTTGATTGAGACGCGCAAGGCCCTGCGAAAAGCCGCCGAGGGAGACGTGGTGGAGGTCGTGGGAACGCACCAGGCTTCCAAGCGTGAAATCCCAATGGCGGTCAAGAATCTGGGTATGGAATTGATGAATATCACTGAGGCTGAGGGCGGCGTCTGGCACATCTTTATCCGACGGTAGCGCAGAAAAGGAGGCCGGTTATGGCTGACAAAGCGACCCTCGTCGTTCACAGCGGCGACTACGACAAAATCTACAGCGCCCTGATCATCGGGACGGGAGCGCTGGCGAACGGGCTGGACGTATCCCTGTACTTCACCTTCTGGGGCCTGCAGCGGCTCAAGAAGGATGGTCTGGAAGGCGGCCCCCTATCCAAGATGCACATGCTGGGGCTGGGCAAGTGGATGATCCGCAGCCGGATGAAGAAGGCCAACGTCGCCAAGTTGGAGCAGCTGATGAGCGCCTTTCGCGACCTGGGCGGGCGGATCATCGCCTGCGAGATGACCATGGAAATCATGGGCGTCAAGAAAGAAGACCTGCGCACGGAATGGATTGACGACTACGGCGCGGTGGGAACCTACGTGGAGGAAGCGAAAAACTCCAAGATCACGCTGTTCATATAGCCGTCGGCCTTTGGCTCATAGCCTGCTGCGGTTCCAGAATGATCATGAGTTGGGTAGCCCACTGTCAATCGCAGCGGGCAACTCTACCACAAGCGTGATGTCTGTTTCGCCGAAGTCAGGAGCGGGAGCACAATGAGAGCAGCCCTCAGGTGGAACGCGAAACTGGTTGCTGTTGCATACGTCTTCCTGGACTTGCTGTGCGTCGGCGCTGGGATGGGCGTACCGGTTTTCTGCATCTTGCTCGGCTTCCCCGCTGGGTGGTATCTGGCGCGGCGGGCGGCGCTGGATGACGGAGGCGCGAGGAACGCGCTCCGGCGAACCCTCCTCTGGACAGGACTGGCGGCACTGTTCACCTTCGTCGTGATGGCTGCGCTTTGGGGGCCGGCAGCCGCCATGCTGTTTGACCCGAATGCGGACCTGGCGAACTTTGGCATCCCCATGATCCTGTACACCCCCAAGGCCAGTTTCATTGGCTGGTTCGTCTTGATGATCTTCATTTCCCCGTTTCTGCAGTGGCTTTCCGCCGTTTTTTCCGCATTTGTGACCCTCGCTTGGGCGTGGAAGGGGGCCGCGATTGGGCAAGGCTGAGGAGTACCGCAAGACCCTGCGGACGCTTGCCGACTGGGAACCATTCCTGTTGAAAGAATCCGGCCTCCCAGGTCCTCGCGGTAATCTGGAATTGGCCCAGGCCGTTGCCGACGAGGGCCGCGAGGAACAGTTCCTGCGCTGGGCGGCCCTGGGCGCGGACCAGGCTCCCGTCAATATGCCAGGAGAGTTCCTCGCCTTCTGCGGCGTCGTGGGATTGGGGCGGCTGCTGGCTGAGGGCCGCCGCGACATGCTGCACATCCTCCGCGCTCGCGCATCTGACTCCCGCTGGCGCACCCGCGAGGCTGTCGCCATGGCTCTGCAGCGCCTTGGGGATGCGGATATGGCCGCACTGCTGGGCGAGATGGAGCGGTGGAGCCGGGGCGGCCTGCTGGAAAAGCGGGCGGCTGCGGCGGGTTTGTGCGAGCCGCGCCTGTTGCGGGAGAAGCGCCACACAGCGCGGGTACTGAGGATTCTGGATAAAATCACGGCCTCATTGTCCCAGATTGCTGACCGCAAGGGTGAGGACTTCAAGACGTTGCGCAAGGGTCTCGCGTACTGCTGGAGCGTCGCCGTCGCCGCGCTCCCTGAGCAGGGTAAGGCGTACATGGAAAAGTGGCTTGCCAGCAGCGACAGGGACGTGCGCTGGATCATGCGGGAAAACCTCAAGAAGAACCGCCTCGCGCGGATGGATGCCGCGTGGGTGGCGGAGTGCCTGGCGCGGCTGGAACCTTGACGCGGACGCCCCCTATCATCTTTTGCCTCCTGCTCTTCCCCGCGGTATAATCTGCCCTGAACGCGTCATGGAGCACACACCATGCAAGTCTACTTCGCGGGCACGATCATGGGCGACAGACGGCATCTCGCCACTTTCCGCCGGATTGTGGAGCACATCCAATTCAGGGGCCACACCGTTCCTACCGCCCATGTTGCGCGAGAGCGCGTCCTGGAAGAAGAGGCGGCCCATACCCCGCAGCAGGTCTACCAGCGCGATGTGGCCTGGATTCGGGGGGGCGACTGCCTGGTGGCCGAGGTGTCTACGCCGTCGCTGGGTGTGGGCTACGAGGTCTCCTACGCGCTGACGCAGGGCAAGCCCGTCCTGTGCCTGTACCGACGGGGCCAGTCCCTATCCAAAATGATCCTGGGCTGCACCGAGCCGGGTATGATCGTGCGCGACTACGGTGACGAAGCCGAAGCTCTGGCGCTCGTGGACGCTTTCCTGGCACAGGTGTCGCCGTAAGAAGATTCACCGCGGAGAACGCAGAGACCACAGAGAGAAAGAAGAATCTATCCCCCTCAGCGTGCTCTGCGCTCTCTGCGGTGAATGGTTTCTCTTGAGAGGAGTGTTGGAATGGACAAACGACAATGGGGATTTGCGACACGGGCGGTGCATGCGGGCGAGCGCGCCCCGTCGCCTGATTTCACGCCGATCGCGACGCCCATCTACAACGCCGTCACCTACGTCTACCCGGACATGGAGACGCTGGACCATGTCTTCGACGATCCCAACGCGGGCTACGTCTATTCGCGCTACGGCAATCCCACGTGCGCGGCGTTTGAAGAAGCGGTGGCGTCGCTGGAAGGGGGTGAGGCGGCCATGTCCTTTGCGTCGGGGATGGCGGCGATTCACGCGGCGCTCCTGGCGGCGGGCGTGCGGGCAGGGGCTACCATCGTCGCTGCTCAGGACGTGTATGGCGCGACCTATGCGCTCCTGTCGCGACTGTTGGTGTCGTTGGGGGTGGACGTGGTCTTCGCCGACTTTACCGACGCTGCCGCTGTGGAGAAGGCGCTGGCGCAGGCGCGTCCGGCGGTGGCGCTGTTTGAAGCCATTTCCAACCCGCTCTTGAAACTGGCCGACGTCCCGCGCATCGTGGAATTGGCCCACGCGGCGGGCGCAAAGGTCATCGTGGACAACACCTTCGCCTCGCCGTTTCTCCTGCGCCCGTTGGAGTGCGGCGCAGACTACGTGATGCACAGTTCCACCAAGTACCTGGCGGGCCACGGCGACGTGCTGGCAGGCATAGTGGTCACGAGCGCACAGAACCGCGCGGCGCTCTTTGAGATCACGAAGATGGTGGGTGGCAATCTGGGGCCGAATGAGGCCTATCTGGCCCTGCGTGGATTGAAAACGCTCCCCCTGCGCATGGCACGCCAGTGCGAGAGCGCGGCGAGAATCGCAGCCTCCCTGGAGGCGCACCCGAAAATCGCGACGGTGCGCTACCCCGGACTGCGGAGCCACCCGCAACATGCGCTGGCCCGACGCCTGTTCCCGAAGGGACTGTACGGCGCGATGATTTCGTTTGACATCCGAGGCGCGGGGCGGCGCGAGGCGTTCCGCTTTCTGGAGTCCTTGCGTTTGGTTTTGCCTGCGACCAGTCTGGGCGATGTGTACACGCTGGCGCTGTATCCAGCACACTCTTCGCACCGCGCGCTGACACCGGAGCAGCGGGCGGCCCTGGGTATCGGCGACGGCCTGGTGCGCCTGTCGGTGGGCATAGAGGACGCCGACGACATCATCGCCGACCTGGCCCAGGCGTTGGAAAGGGTTTGAACCTGCTGGTGCGGGAAGTTGTATTCCTAATATGAGTCCAGGAGGCTCTGACACGACATCATGACCCGCTTCGTGCTCAGGCGGTTGGCCTTCATCATCGGAGTAAGCCTGGCAATCATTTTCTTCGCCTTCTTCGGGATGCGGATGGCGCGCAACTCCACGTCTCCCGCCCCGTCGTACAACCCTGCCCCGGCAGCCCAGTACGCATGGACGGCCACCGGCGACTACGTCAGCGGCCTGTTCCGCGGCGACCTGGGAACCATGACCGTGCGCCGGGGCCGCGCGTCGCGCCAGGTGCCCGTGATGGAGACACTGGCCGACACTTTCCCCAAGAGCATTGTGCTGCTGGTGCTGGCCCTGGTCGTGGCCGCGCTCATCGGAATCCCCGTGGGCGTGTTCGCAGCCGTGCACCGCCGCTCGCCCCTGTCTCTGGGAACCATGACGTTGACTTTGCTAGGCATCTCCTTGCCCAGTTTCTTTGTTGCGGCATTGTTCCAGATTGCCGAAATCTACTGGTACCGCCAATTTGGATTTCAGTTAGTGCCCGTGGGTGGTTTTGGTTGGGATGCGCACCTGGTGATCCCGACCCTTGTGCTGGCGGCGAGGCCCCTGGCGCACCTGGCTCGGATTTCGTACATGACTTTCTCTGAAATACTTGACCAGGACTACATCCGCACGGCCCAAGCCAAAGGTCTCTACGATTCTACAGTGGTGCGCGGCCACGCTTATCCGA
>Ga0315291_10012128_pt1 | contig 10470 bp, 6 predicted proteins | sample YL17G12_20_MG_FD_203070 | JGI IMG/M metagenome (GOLD analysis project Ga0315291, IMG submission 203070) | Sediment microbial communities from Yellowstone Lake, YNP, Wyoming, USA - YL17G12_20 | ecosystem: Environmental > Aquatic > Freshwater > Lake > Sediment | place: USA: Wyoming | collected... | reverse complement strand
CGGCTCGGTTCCCTGGAGGTCGGCAAGGCCGGCTACGTCCTGATCCTCAGCGGCGATCCTCTGGATTTCAACAGTTGGGTCGAGAAGGCCTATATCGACGGCGTCCTGGCCTACGACCGCGCCAAAGACGTGCGGCTGAAAGAACTCCTCGGGCTGGAAGAAAAGCTCGCCAAGAAGAAGGAAGAGGCTAAGAAGCCCGACGCCGAGCAGAAGAAGGAGGACGGGGAGAAAGACAAGAAGAAGCCCGACGACGAGCAGAAGAAGGAGGACGGGGAGAAAGACGAGAAGAAGCCCGACGTCGACCACAAGAAGAAGGAGGAAGAGAAGGACAAGAAGAAGCCCGACGCCGAGCAGAAGAAGCAGGAAGAAAACCGATGATGTCCGCCAAGTCGACGCCTTTGACGTTCGCCGCGCTATTGGCCGTGGTCGTATGGTCGTCTGCGGTCGAGGCCGGCACGGACAGCTTCGCCCTGCGCGCCCGGCGGATTCTGCCGGTTTCACCCGACCTGCCGTGGGTGATCGAGAACGGCGTGATTGTCGTCCGCGACGGCCGCGTCGCGGCCGTCGGCAAGGACCTCGAGATCCCGCCCGATCTGCCCACCATCGACTTTCCCGACGGGACCGTCGTGCCGGGGCTGGTGGCGGCCGCGTCCAATCTGGTCGGGCAGCGTCGCGGCGGCGAATCGGTCTTAGTCATCTCCGGGCGTGTCATCTTCCGCTCTGGTGGCGGCGCCGCGGAACAGGGAGACGAGTCGATTGCCGCCGGCTACCGGGCGGCGGATGCCTTCGACCGCTACGCAGACTACGCCCGGACCCTGGCCGCCGGGGTCACGACCGTGCACCTCAGCCCGGGGACGGACCGCCTGCTGACGGGGCAGGGTGCGGTGGCGAAGCTGGGCGGGCCGCCGGCTGCGCGGATGCTGCGGGAGCGGGCCGACCTCAGCGTCAACCTGGGTCCCGACGTGTACAACCCGCCCCCCGACGTGACCTTCTCTTTCCCCGCCTCGGCCGACGTGCCCATTCCTCTGCCGCGTCCGCAGCGGCCGGCGTCGCGGATGGGCCAGTTCTTGGTCCTGGAGGAGGCGATTCGGGACGCGATGGCCGGCAAGCGCGGCCAACGGCTGAGCATCCACGGCCCCGCCCTCGCCCAGGCCTGGAAGGACAGGCTTCCCCTGCGGGTTCGGGGTGACCGGGCGGGCGACCTGCTGGGCACGGTCAAGTTCCTGCGGACCCAACAGCGGGCCGGCTACATCGTCGGCGGGGCCGAAGCCGATCGCCTGGCGGATGCCCTCCGGACGGCCAGCGTCCCGCTGGTCTACCAGTCGCGCGATCAGTTCCGAGCGCCCGGCAGCGACATCGGCCGCCACCCGGAGGGTACCCGGGCCGTCCTGGGCTCCCCGGCCTGCGATTTCGACGCGCTTGACGGGGTGAAGCTGGCCCTGGCGCCACCGGTCGGCCAGCCAGTGGCCGACCTCCGCCTGGCCGCGATCCGGGCCAGCGGCGCCGGGCTGGGGCCCCGCCGCGCCCTGGAGGCCATCACCCGCATCCCGGCTGAAATCCTGGGGGTCGCCGAGCGGGTCGGCAGCCTGGCCCCCGGCAAGGATGCCGACCTGCTGGTTCTGACAGGCGATCCGCTGGAGGTCTCCTCCCACGTCGAGCGGGTGTACGTCCAAGGCCGCTGTGTGTTCGAGCCGCCGACCACTCCTGCGGAGCGACCAGTCCCACGGAGCGGTGTCCGGCGTCCGCTGGTCGTCAAGGCCGGTACGGTCTGGGCCGCGCCCGGCAAGGAGATTCACGACGGGCAGGTCCTCATCGAGGACGGCAAGATCGTCGCCGTGGGCCGAAGTGTCCCCCATCCGCCGTTTGCCCACGTGATCGACGCCCGCCCCGACGGCTTCGTCACCCCCGGATTGATCGACAGCTACGGCCACCTGGGGCTCGGCGGAGACCGGACCTCGGTAGGCCGGGAGGTCCGCCTCTCGAAGCTTGTCGGCGCCGCCGACGTGACGGACCAGCGCGTGGCCGCCGCCGGGGTCACGACCGTGCTCACGGCACCCTACGCGCTGTCGGGCATGAGCTCGTCGGCCGCGGCAATCAAGACGGCCGGAAGCCGACGGCCGCAGCGCGTGGTCCGCGATCCTGCCGCCGTGTTGTTCGACCTGAGCGGGGCCGATCCGAGCACGGTCCAGGAGACATTGGGCAAGACCTTGGAGGCCGGAAAGAAATACCTCGATACCTGGCAGAAGTACGAGAAGGACCTCAAGGAATTCCTTGAAGCCCAGAAGAAGGGTGAGAAGCCCAAGACCAGCGAAGAATCGAGAGACGAAACCGAGAAGTCTTCCGAGCTGGATCCGGTCTCCGGAACCTGGGAGGTGCGGGCGTGGGGCGGCCCGCTCCCCGGCGAGGTGACCGTCACGATCGCGGTTCAGCTCAGCGGCACCGCCGTGGAGGGTCGCATCACGCAGTCCAACATGGGAATCACCGGCCGCCTCTCCGGCACCTTCGACGGCAAGCACCTCTCGGCGACCATCGAAGCCTCCATTCCCGGCGAGCAGGTCACCGCGCAGCTCGAAGCCGATCTGACCGGCGAGGACCAGTTTAAGGGGACCATCAGCGTGATGGGCTTTTCCCTCCAGGTCGAAGGCCGCCGCGTCGACAAGACGCCGGTCGAGCTGAAGGTGACCAGCACCCGCCGGCTGCGGGGCAAGGGCGGGCAGCCGTTGCCGCCCAAGGTGGACGAGTCGTTGGAGCCGCTGAAGGACTTGCTGGAAAAGAAGATCCCCGCCGTGGTCGCCGTGTCCACCCCCGCGCAGATCCGCGAGGTGCTCGCCCTGCTGGTCGACAAGCATGAGCTTCCCGTCACGCTGCTGGGGGCCGAGGGGGCCTCGGTCCACGCCGCCAGGCTGGCTGAGAAGAAGGTCGCCGTGATTGTTCCGCCGGCGGTGCTCCGCCAACGTCGGGACATCGAATATCTCCAGGCCGACGAGCTGGCCCGCCGCAGTGTGCCCATCGCGTTCCAAAGCGACGCCGAAGACGGTGCCCGGGATCTCCCGGCCGTGGTCCTCTACGCCGTCGAGCGGGGGCTCAGCGCCGAGGGGGCCCTGGAGGCCCTGACCATCGGCGCCGCCCGGGCGCTGAAGATCGACCGCCGCGTGGGGTCCCTCGAGCCCGGCAAAGATGCAGATTTGGTCATCTTCAGCGGGCGCCCGTTTGAAGGCGGGAGCCGTGTTCTCAGGGTAGTAGTCGACGGAGAGGAGGTGCGACCATGAAGGGCCGTCGGTTGGGGCTGGGGATTTGGGGTTTAGGATTTGGGATTTCGGATTTGGGATTTGGGATTTCAGGTTTACTGCCTGTCCCAAATCGTTCTCCCCTCGCCCCGCTTGCGGGGATGCCAAATCGATCTCCCCTCGCCCCGCTTGCGGGGAGAGGGGCCGGGGGCGAGGGGTCTTGGAATAGGCTCTTAGGGTCTGAGAGTTCCCCTTTGCCGGCATCCCAGCCCCGAGTCCCAAATCCCAAATCCCAAATCCGAAATCTCCTGCTTTGCACCGTACCGGCCTTGGGGCTGTGGGCCCTGCTGGCGTCGCCATCGTGGGCTCGTGCCGGCGAGCCGGAGCGACTGGCGCTCCGCGTCGGCAAGGTCGTCACCATGGACGCGGAAAACCGGGTGCTGAACAACGCGACGGTGCTGCTGAGCGACGGCAAGATCGAAAAGGTCGGCCCGGCCGACAGCGTCCCTATCCCCGACGGGTACAAGCTGATCGAGAAGCCCGACCACTGGCTGCTGCCCGGCATCGTGGAGGCCCACAACCACGCCGCCGGGTCGATGCGCGACCTGCACGACTACGTCTACCTGACCAATCCGGGCCTGCGCACGCTCGAGGCGCTGGTTCCCGAAGGCGACGACGCCAAGCGGGCCCGCGCCGGCGGCGTGACCACGGTGCTGATGATCCCCGGCAGCGGAAACAATCTCAGCGGCCTGGGCACCCTGACGAAGCTCGGGGGAGACAGCGTGGATGAGATGCTCATCCGGTCCCCGGGCTGCCTCAAAGTCTCCCAGGCCGGCAACCCCGAAGGGTACTGGTACGGCGTCGGTCGGGCGTTCATGTACTACAACCTCCGGCAGACGCTCCAGAAGGCCCTGGCCTACCACCGCGCATGGGAGCAGTATGAAAAACGGAAGTCCGAGAAGGAAGTTGGGGATTTGGGATTTAGGATTTGGGATTTGGGGATTTTGGGAGCGTCAACTCTCAGCCCTCAACCCTCAACTCTCAACTCTCAACCCTCAACTCTCCACCCTCAACCCTCAACTCTCAACCCTCAACCCGAGTTCGACCTGTTCTGGGACGACTTCCGTCCCGTGTTCCAGCGGAAGATGATCGCCCTGGTTCACACCCAATGGTACCAGGTCGTGATGTCCACCGTGGACATGATGGCCAAGAAGCTCAACATCCGCACGGTGCTGGGCCACAGTTGCTTCGAGGCCTACCAGACGGCCCCGCTGGTCGTCGAGCAGGGCGACGTCTATGTGTGCGAAGGCCCCCGCCAACTGCATTTCGACCGGCGCCAGCGGAAGATCATGGGCAACGCGGCCCGGTGGTGGCAGGGCGGCGTGCGAAAGCTCTCGGTCAATACCGATTCGCCCGTCATCCCGCAGGAGGAGTTGCCCTTCCAGGCGGCCATGGCCTGTCACTACGGCTGGAAACCCTACGAGGCGCTCCGCGGCATCACCCGCATCACCGCCGAGACGTTGATGCTCGAAGATCGCGTGGGCTCGATCGAGCCGGGCAAGGACGCCGACCTCGGACTGTGGACGGGTGACCCGATCGACCCCCGATCGGCCTGCGAACTGACGGTGATCAACGGCCGGATCGTGTACGATGCCCAGGTGCGACGAGAGTTTTAGATGGGGGGGATTAGGGATTGGGGATTAGGGATTCGGTTGACGTAGCCGGTTTTGACAACACCGTTTAGCGGGCGGGCTTGCCCGCCGTTTGGCTGCCGCGCGAGGCCGCGTTGGGGATTGGGGATTAGGGGATCGGCAGATTCTGGGAGCATCAATCTTGGACTCTCAACTCGAAGCGGGTTCTAACATGCGAAGATTCCACCATCTGTCGGCCGTGTTACTGCTGACCGTAGCGGTCTTCGGCGGTGGGGGGATTTGGGATTTGGGATTTGGGATTTGGGATTTGGAATCTGGGGAGTCTGAACCATCAACCCTCAACCCTCAACCTTCAACCCTCAACTCTCAACCCTCAACCCTCAACCCTGAAAACGAAGAGCAGGAGGCCTTCGTCGTGATCAAGGCCGCCCGCGTAATCACCCTGGCCGGCCCCGAGCAATCCCGCGGCGAAATCGTCCTGGCCGACGGGAAGATCCGGCTCACCGGGACCGAATTGGAGTATCCCAAGGCTGCCAAGGTGATTGACGCCCGCGGCGAGGTCGTCATGCCGGGCCTGATCCTTCCCCGAACCCGCTGGCAACTGCCCGGCTACAGCCGGTCCGGCGTACACGGAGACCAGGGGGCTGCTCAGGAAGTTTTCCTGGAGGAGATCGACTTCCAGCCGCTGTTGGAGGCCGGGTTCACGGCCGTGTGTTTCTACCCCGCAGGAACCGGGATCTCCGGCCCCGCGGCCGTCTATCGCACCGCCGGGAAAACGGAGAACCGGGCGATGGGAACCGCTTACCTGCGGATCACCATGTCCAGCCCGGGCCGCGACAAGCAGGTCCTCCGCCAGGCCATCGACAACGCGCGGAAGGAAATCGAAAAGGTGGAACAGGCCCGTAAAGCCTGGGAAGAAAAGCAGAAGAAGGCCCAGGCAGAAGCCGCCCAGAAAAAGCCGGCCGAGCCAGCCGGCAAGCCGGAGGGCGAAAAGAAGACCGAACCGGCCAAGGACCAGGACGGCAGACAGGAACCCAAATCCCAAATCCCAAATCCCAAATCCCAAATCCCAAATCCCGAGCCGGCCCCACAGCAGAAGCCGGAGCCCGAGAAGTTCGTCCCGCCCAAGATCGACCCGGCCGTCCAGCCGCTGGTCGATTGGATTCGGGACAAGAGGGGCCCGGCGCTGCTGTTAGAGCTGGCCTCTGCCTCGGATCTCCGCCACCTGGACGACGTCCTGGAACGGTCGCCGGAGATTCCCCGTACGTTTTTTTGCCTGGAGAGAGGCTCGGCGGCGGATTATCACCACGTGGTGGCGGACCTTGGCAGCCGCAAGGCCCTCGTGTTGTCGCAGCCGCTGCTGGGGACGTTGCCTTACACGGCCACCCGCTACAACCTCCCCGCAGAACTCGCGGCGGCCGGCTGCACCCTGGTCCTGCTGCCTCAGGCGGAGGCGGCTTCCGAGCTGAAGCACGTCCGCAGCCGCTTGGCCGATCTGGTCCGGGCCGGTCTGCCGCGCGACGAGGCCCTCAAGGCCGTCACGCTGGGCGCGGCCAAGGTCCTGGGGATCCAGGATCGGCTGGGAACCATCGAAAAGGGAAAAGACGCCGACGTCATCTTCCTCGACGGCGACCCGCTGGCGCCCGAAACGCGGGTCACCCGCGTGATGATCGGCGGCGAAATCGTGTGGGAGGCCCCGAAGCGACCATGATACGCCGATCCTTCACGCCAAGTGGACCCACAAAGAAAGCTCGGCCCTCCGTGTGCCGCTGCTTCGTCAATGCTCGGCCTTCTGTGTGCCACTGCTTCGTCAGAAGCAGTGCAGCACTGCTTGCCGGCAAGCAGTGGCACACGATCCTCAAAGCACAGCTCGTTGTGTGGGTCCACGCAGTCGTCTGCGTTCTCGTCCTGGTCCAAGCGATCTGCGCCCGCGCGGCGAGCCCGTCGCCCGGGCAGGCGGCGGCCGCTGAGCACCAAACGACCGATGCGCCCGAAGCGCGGCCTCCGCAGTTCAGGAAAGGGGCACCCCGACCGGAGCCGAAGCCGGCCGAGCCGCAGCAGGCACCGCAAATCGAGCCGGAGGAGTCCAAGCCCCGCTTCTTCGCCGTGACCGGCGCGGTGGTCCATACCGTCACCGGCCCGGTGCTGCACGGTCCGACCGTGCTCTGCAAGAACGGCAAGATCGCCGCCATCGGTCACGGCGTGGCGATCCCGAAGGAGGCCGAGACACTCGATGCCAAGGGCTTCCATCTCTATCCCGGCCTGGTGGCCGTCAGCAGCAGCGGCATCGTGGGCAGCGAGCCCCCGGAAGACAACACCGATCTTTACGACCTCTCGCTGACGCTCGCCCTGGCCGGCGGGGTGACGACCGTGGTCACCGGCAATACGGCGGCCAAGCTCACCTTCGGCACCCTGGAAGACCATGTGGTGAAACGTAACTTGTTCACCACGCTCCAGTACAGCACGCGCAATCCCGACGGGCGCCGCCAGTTCCGCCACGCCTTGGATCGTGCCCGCCAGCACCTCCGCGACCTGGAGGCCCACGAAGAAAAGAAGAAGCTCGACCCCAAGGCCAAGCCGCCGGACAGTGCGTGGGTGAAGGGGGAATACGAGACGGCGCTGAAGCTGCTGCGCCACGAGGTCGTCGCCCTTGCCGACGCCAACACGGCCTGGGAGCTGGAGGACCTGGCCACCCTGGCCGGGCAATACGACTTCCGGCTGGTCGTCCGCGGCGCGGTAGAGGGTTGGGTGGCCGCCCCGGCCATGGCCCGCGCCGGCTTGCGCGCCGTCATTACACCCCGTACCCGGCGCGACGCAGACGAGCGCATCAACCGTCCCAACGGCTCGTCCATCGAAAACGCCAAGATCCTCTACGACCACGGGGTGACCTTGGCGATCGTCCCTGCCAGCTCCGGCACTTCGCTGAGCGGGCTGGCCGGGCGTGATCTCATGTACCTCCCGATGGAGGCCGCTTTTGCCGTCCGGGGCGGACTCCCCGACGACGTCGCAGTCCGCGCCGTCACCATCGACGCCGCCCAAGTCCTGGGCATCGAGCACCGTGTGGGCTCCGTCGAGGTGGGCAAGGACGCCGACTTCGCCCTGGTCGACGGCGACCTGCTGCACTACATGACGCTGGTCCGCTGGACGGTGGTCAACGGACGGATCGCCTACGACAAGGAAAAGGATTCACTATTAAGCCACGTCCGCCGCGGAGGCGACCAGGATGCGCCCGCGCCCCCGGACTACTGGCCGCGACGCCTGGGCGAAGAGCGGTGAGTTGAGGGTTGAGGGTTGAGGGTTGAGGGTTGAGGGTTGAGAGTTGAGGGTTGAGAGTTGAGGGTTGAGAGTTGAGAGTTGAGAGTTGAGAGCGGCGAGTGTTGGAGAACTCTCCACTCTACACTCGCGCCCACCCGCTCGCCTACGCGGTCTCATCCCCTTCCTAGTCCTCTTCGTCTTCGTCGCAGTCGGGATATTGGGGGGGGGAGGCGCCGTGCGTTTCCAGGATGCGGGGGTACTTGCCTTTCTCGGCCGGTGCGTCGGTCTGCTCTACGGCGATCTCGTGCCACCACTCGTCGCCGAAATCGAACAAGTAGTAGAACTTCCTTCTGGGCGTCAGGCCCAGCGACGTGAGCTTCGCGTCCGTGGTTTTCACGCCCGGCTCATCCCCCCCGGCGTCCTCGGCCGCATAGGAGCAGGTGTATTCCTGGGCGTCACGAATCCTGGCCCGGCCCTTGGAGCCGGGCTTGGGAAAATAGAAAGAATACAGGTGTTCTTCCTCGCGGTCGAACGCATCAAAGATGGCCTCGTGCAGGTCGTCCAGCGTTTGCGTGCCGCGGACCGCAATCCGCCGCCAAACGCCCTTCGCACCCGACAGGGCGACCTTGAATATGAACACAGGTTGGCTCATGCCGAGATCCTCCAGTGGCTGAGTTGATTTCTGAATTCTGAATGCTGAATGCTGATTTGATGAGACGGCCACGGCCTAGAGTCGACTTCTTCCTTCGACAATCGTCATTTAGCATTCAGTATTCAGCAATCAGCATTCCCTACAGGATGAACTTGCTCAGGTCCTCGTCCTGCGCAAGGTCTTCCAGCCGCTCCCGGACGTAGGCGGCGTTGATCTCCACGCGGCCGATTCTCATGTCGGGGGCCTCGAAGCTGAGTTCCTCGAGCATCCGCTCCAAGATGGTGTACAACCGCCGGGCGCCGATGTTCTGCGCCGTCTGGTTGACCTGGAAGGCATAGGTAGCCAAGGCGTCGACGGCGTCGTCGGTAAAGCTGAGCTCGACGCCTTCGGTGGCCAGCAGCGCCCGGTACTGCTTCGTCAGCGCCCCCTTCGGCTCGGTCAGGATCCGCACGAAGTCGTCCTTCCCCAGGTCCTTCAACTCCACGCGGATGGGAAAACGGCCCTGAAGCTCCGGCATCAGGTCGCTGGGCTTGGCGCGGTGGAACGCGCCGGCGGCGATAAACAGGACGTGGTCGGTCTTGACGAAGCCGTAGCGGGTCTGCACGGTGGTCCCCTCCACGATCGGCAGCAGGTCGCGCTGCACGCCCTGGCGCGAGACGTCGGCCCCGTGCGTGTGCTCGCTGGCTACGATCTTGTCCATCTCGTCGATGAAGATGATCCCCACGTTCTCCGCCAGCTCGATGGCCTTGCTCTGCACCTTCTCCTGGTTGATCAGGGCGTCGCATTCCTGCTCGAAGAGCACCTGGCGGGCCTCGGTGACGGGCATTTCGCGCCGCATGCTGCTCTTGGGCAGGATCTTCTCGAACATCCCTTGCAGGTCCACGTCCATCTGCTCCATGCCCATCGCGGTAAACATCATCGGCGCCGCCCTCTGTTCCACCTGGATCTCCACGCGACGCTGGTCCATCTCGCCCGAGGCCAGCATCGCCCTGATCTTCTCCCGCGTCCGCTGGTAGCGTTCGGGTGAGTCGGGGCCGTCGGGCAGGGCGTCGAACGTCGGGGGGATGGGCGCCAACAGGTCCAGCAGCCGCTCTTCCACGCGGCGGCGGGCCTCCTCTTCCACGCCCTGGCGCTCCTGCTCGCGGACCAGCCCGATGGCGTTCTCCACCAGCTCGCGGACCATGCTCTCCACGTCGCGGCCGTAGTAGCCCACCTCGGTGTACTTGGTGGCCTCCACCTTGATGAACGGGGCCTTGGTCAAGTTGGCCAGCCGGCGGGCGATCTCCGTCTTGCCCACGCCCGTGGGACCGATCATCAGGATGTTTTTCGGCGCCACCTCCTGCTGCATGTCCTCGTCCAGTTGCTGCCTCCGCCAGCGATTGCGGACCGCCACGGCCACCGCCCGCTTGGCGTCGTCCTGTGCCACGATGTGCCGGTCCAGCTCCGCCACGATTTCCCGAGGGGTCAAGTCTCGCACGCCAACTCCTCCACCACAATGTTTGCGTTGGTATGGACGTCGATCCCGGCAGCAATCATCAACGCGGTGCGAACGATCTCCACGGCGCTCAGTGAGCTATGGGCCAGCAACGCTCGGGCCGCGGCCACCCCGTAGTTGCCGCCCGAGCCGATCCCCAACACGCCGTCGGTGGGCTGGATCACGTCGCCGTTTCCGGAAACCAGCAGG
>Ga0315291_10012127_pt1 | contig 10471 bp, 10 predicted proteins | sample YL17G12_20_MG_FD_203070 | JGI IMG/M metagenome (GOLD analysis project Ga0315291, IMG submission 203070) | Sediment microbial communities from Yellowstone Lake, YNP, Wyoming, USA - YL17G12_20 | ecosystem: Environmental > Aquatic > Freshwater > Lake > Sediment | place: USA: Wyoming | collected... | reverse complement strand
TCGGAACAGTTGCGACCCCGGTTCCGCCTTTTGCGACAGTCAAGACACCGCTGATGTCTGCAACCGGAACAGTGATGGAAGTGTTAATTGCTCCAGACCCTGCGCTTCCAAGGGTTTTTACATATCCAGCAAGAAATGAGTTAAGAGCGGTCGCGCTCGGGATAGAAGCATCAGGAACACGAACGATGTACGTTCCAGAAGAAGAAGCTCCACCGGCCAGTCCAGGAGTTCCTTGCGGGCCGATTGCGCCAGCGAGGCTGATGAGCGAACCAATAGGGATAACCGTGGTCGGAATCGCGTTCGGGATGCTCAACAATCCGGAAGCTGGATTCTGAAGGGTCAATTGAAGCCCATCAACCGACGTGACCTGCATGTATCCTAGACCCTGCACGGATACAAAGAACTGACCGGCAACCGATTCTGGAAGAAAGTCCGTCGCGTTTACATAGACCAAAACGCTAGACGCAAGAGCGGGGGTGATAAACGATGCCGTGGTCGTACAAAACGAATTGATTCCGTTCGTTCCGTTCGTGCCAGCCGCACCAGCCGCACCACGCGGTCCTGGAATGTTTACGATTACAGGGTTTGTGCAGCTCATCTTGAAATCAGCCTCCTCTTATTTCCACGTTCCTGCAATTTTAATCTTCGGCGCAGACTGTTTCCACACCCCGGCCACCTTTATCCAAGCGACTGCCTGCTTCCAGATTCCAGACACTTTTATCCAGACATTGTTTACAGCCGTCCCCTGATTTGAAAGAAGGGTGAGAAGCATTAAGGCATCCCCCTCATATTGCTTTCGTGGTCGGTCCAACAGCCTGTTTCAAATATCTCGATGGCGTTTTCACTTCCTACAAGGTCGCTCGATGGCGGATTTCGGAATGCAACGGGCTGGTCCACGGCGTAAAAAACCCCATCGACCCAGCAGTCTTGCGTGAATCGAAGCACTTTCATTTTACGCAAAAATCAGCTCGCCAACGATGTCTCCAACACCCACTGGAGTAGTATCTGCGTCAGGCGATCCGGTTACGATTGTCAGTCCGATTCCTGTTGAGAACCCGATGCCCCCTTCAAACGAGAAAATAGACAGTCCGTTTGGTGGGACCGCTATTGTCCTGACAACACCGACACCCGCCGCAGGTAAAGTGGCTTGGTTGTGCAGTTTAACAAATCTCCACGACGCTGTCGTGTTGGCCAAAAAACACCCCATGACTCGACCACCAGCAGCTTTTACGATGGTCGCGTTGGTCGATGCTGCTGATACTATGTGGGCTCCGGCACCGGCACCAGTAGAGCTACCTCGATATTGTAAACCAACGTCGCCGATGATTGCGGAACCTGCGGGAATTCCGGACTGAAGGCTTGTTGGAATCGGATTTGCAGCGCCTTGAGAACGATTACCTTGGATATAGACTGGGAAATTCGCGAACTTTTCAATCGCGCAAAAAGAAATCGTCCACGTCGTCGATGATGCCGGCGCTGTGGTCCCATTGAAGCTCCAGACGAACAGGTAAAGCTCAAGGTTGTCGTCTGGTATGTTTTCAATGCGACTGCCACGAGTAACTGTTGTTGGCGCAAGTGACGACGAACGCAACTGGTCCGACCAGAACACCTCGCGACCTGTCAGCTCGCTGCTTACAACAGTGCCCGGCGATGCTGTGGTGTTGATGGCAGGCACGCTGTCGCCCTGCGCCCAACCACGACGTTGAGCGTCTAGGTTGAACACAGTTGCCGTGGCTCCAGTAAAAAGATTCCGAACGTAACTGTGACCAAACACCGTGGCCGTACAGGAACCGGAAGCAGGCCAGCCAGCCACCGTGATATTGTAAGAAACCCCGGCAACGACCGACGCGATAGCGTACCGTCCTGGTACACCGACAGCGCCAACGATACGGCCTACTTGGACAAACTGGCCGACGCTTGTGGCTGTGAACAAATGGCCAGACTGAGCGACAGTGATGCTTGTCGCCGAGTTGATGGTGACGGCCAGCCCTTCGCCAATCAGGTCGGCCAGCATTACTGCCCAATTGTTGTTGGCGATGCGCTGCGACGAAACGACAGAAAACTTGAGCCGCATCGCGCCGCGCCATGAAGTCGTTGAGCGCGTAAAAAACTCTGAATTTGCGGTCGTGCCGGCGACTACCGAAAGCGCACCTGATGCCTGAGAAAACGAGACGCCAGTGCCGGTTGTCGGGGTCTGGAACTGATCCGAAATCACCGATGCTCCAACCTCAGAAAACGAGACGTTCCAAATTTCTTGACCGATTGCGCGGACCGGCAATCCAGGGGCTTCATTGTCAACAACGCGGGTCGATAACGCAGGAAGTTTGCTGTTGATAGCGGAAGTCGATGTTGCAATGGCCGACGTATCAACTTCAACCGCCAACAAGGTTGTTTCCGTCGATGCACCAGAAGGGAGCGGCAGAGGAGTTGCGCGGAGCTGCGCGTCCGTCAACGGTTGAGAAAGGCCAGTATTAGCTGTGACAGTTCCTGAAACCGGAACCGCTGTCGCCCTCAACTGCGCGTCCGTCAACGGTTGCGACAGTCCAGTATTGGCCGTCACCGTTCCCGTCACAGGCATTGGGTTAGCAGTCGAAACATCGACAGCAACTCCGTCTGCTCCAACGCCAAGTTTTACGCGCTGATGCAAAACTCCAGCGATTTCGTCAGCGGCCACTACCGCGCCGGCTCCGGGTGTGTATCCTACATTGTCGGCCATAAATTAAGTGTATTGAAGATAGATGTCCCCGTCAGATCCGCCAGATGGTGCTGCGGTCCCGCTTGTGATTGTTTTCTGAGCATCAAGATTTGATCGAGCGGAACCTGTATTTGAAGCGCCTGTTCCACCGCTTGCAACCGCTAGGATTCCTCCAATCGTCATCACGCCGCTAGTGGTGATTGGAGAATTTGAAACGGTAAGTCCGGTTGCTCCACCAGAAACTCCAACGCTTGTTACAGCAGGAGAAGTGTAGATGACGTTTACTACGTTGAGCGTATAATCCAACTCATTTTCAGAAATTGTTGAAACAACTCCGGTTCCTACAAGTTGAACAGAAATGTTGTAGCTGCTCATGGCGGGACTGTGATTCCGTCACAGACGATAAGTTTGTAAGTGCCGGTTGTTTTTGGACCAAAAGTTCCAACAACTTGGAACGAAAAATCAACGTAGTACGTTCCAACGGGCCAGGTCGTGGTAGAAGCGCCAGATGCCACAAAGTTGATTGTGGCGTTTCCGCTTCCATCAACCGTCCCCGCAACTGTTCCAAAATTGTAAAGCAGAACATCCGCAGAATCTCGAATCTGAGAATATCCAACGATTCCAGCCCAAGAAATTGGAGGATTGGCGGGAATAAAAAGAGAAACCGCAAACTGCTCGCCAATTTTAATAGTCATCACGCCAATTACGGCGCAATTATCGCCGGAAGGCTCGCAGTCGGTTGCCGTTGTCGCGCACGGCGATGAACAAGAAGATCCAAAATATGGTTGCGCTGGCATAACCGAGTTAAACTGTGAATCGGGCAAGTCTTTATGCAAGAACAAAACATTAAAGAGCATCCGTTGATTGACCACAAGTACGGGATTCGTTCCCCGGTCAAGATTCCAGATCTTGAACTGGAACTGTACGCATTTCGCAATCGTCTTCAGCCAAATGAAGGCGGACTTGGAACCTTCAACCATTTTGTCAACGTCAGCAAAATGGTGTGGCCAAAGATGAGTTGGAATCCTTGGCTAGAAGCTCAAGTGGAAAGCCTTTGCGAACATGATTACGTTGGATGGGCGGGATGCGGAGCAAGCGGAAAGACCTTTGGCGCAACGCTTTTCGCAACAGTATGGTGGCTTGCCAATCCATCTAAAACAACCGTCGTGCTTACTTCCACCACGGCGAAGATGATCCGGAAGCGTATGTGGGCCAATCTTCAAGAATTGGTCCGCAAGTCGCGAGGGTTCCCCGGCAACATGGTGGATTCCAAGATGTCTTTGCAGGCAATCAAGGGCGATGATCGACACTCGATATCCGCGATTGCTGTCGCTGAAGGAAACACGTCCAAGGCGGTGGCCAACATCCAGGGTATCCATGCAGAGCGGGTGATGGTCATCATCGACGAAGCTACGGACACTCCCGAAGCCGCTTTCGAGGCTTGTACCAACCTGAGCAAAGGCTGTCGCGAGTTCAAGATGTTGGTCATCGGTAATCCCGCGTCAAAGTACGACCCTCATGGACGTTTCTGCACGCCGGCAAAAGGATGGCGCAGCGTCACCATCGAGGATCAGCACTGGCTTACAGAGCGCGGTATGTGCCGACGGTTTGACGGCATGAAGTCTCCAAACATCAGCGAGGGACGAACCAAGTACCCTTATCTGATCACGCACGACCAAGTTCTGTCGGCCATGCGCCATGAGGGCGAGCAGTCTCCTACGTTCTGGAAGTACACACGCGGGTTCTGGTCGCCGGACGGAATGGTGAAGACGGTTCTGTCGGAATCAATCATCGAGACGTACACACCTACAAGAAAATTGGTGTTTACTACAAACGTCCAAGTTGTTGCCGGCTTAGATCCCGGTTTTGGTGGTGATCGATGCGTGCTTCGTTTTGCAAAAGTTGGCACCGCTAACGATAAAGTAAGCATCCTTTTTGGAGATGTGATCCATATTTCTCCAAATGCACAGCTAACCGAGCCGGTCCATTACCAGATTGCCAACCGGGTAAAGGAAGAATGTTCTCAGCGAGGAGTCCCACCGGACAAGTTTGCTCTGGATTCAAGCGGCGAAGGAGGTGGATTGGCCGACATCCTGACCCGAGAATGGGGCGTTGTTCATCGAGTTGAGTTCGGCGGATCCGCTTCGACCATCCCGGTCAGCGATGAGGATTCAAGGCCATGCAACGAAGCATACGATCGAAAAGTCACTGAGTTGTGGTTCTCGATGCGGAAGTGGGTTGTCGAAGAACGTGTCGGAGGAATGGACATCGAGACGCTTCAGGAGTTCTGCGCTCGTATGTTTGACGATTCCAAGCGCAAGATATCCGTAGAAACCAAGACCGTGATGAAGCAACGCACCGGCAAATCGCCTGACTTGGCCGACGCAGCGGTAGTCTTGCTTGATTTGGTTCGCAAAACTGCTGTCCTTGAACCCAGAGCAACTAAAGTTGACAAAGTTTGGGAAAAGCTGGTCCGTGAAGCAGATTCAATCTATCACGACGAACAAATTGAAGGATGAACAAAAGAACTGGATACAAAATCTTGAACGAACACATGGTCATCCCCGGTGGATGGCATTATCGGGTTCCAGAGACAGGTATCGAGATTGCTGGCGGTTCATGGCCACAACTCCATGAGTTCATCAAGAACCATTACAATGCGAACGCAATCCAGATACCGGGAAACCTTGATGACCTGATTGTTGAATATGCGTGCCGAAATGGGGCTGATTGCACGTATGACGAGGTCGAGCTATCCAAGCCGGCAGGACGCAAATCATTGGAGATTGGTGACGTTATCCGTTTCAGCATGAGTCTTCTCCACGGATTGACCATCGGTGGAGGGAAAGTGGGCCAAGAAGAGGCGAATCGTCGCGCCAACATCTGCGCTGGATGTCGATTCAATAGAAAACCGCTTGGATGCACAGGATGTAATGCGCGAGTATTGAAAGATGCTGTCAAAACATTTTCTCAACACGGAAGCACCCCTGTTGACGAACAGCTACAAAGTTGTGAGTTTTGCGGCTGCTTTATCAGGAGCCTGGTATGGTTTCCTATTGAAACGCTCTATAAATTTGCAGACAGTACAGAGAACGAAAACCTTCCGGATCACTGCTGGAAAAAACGACCATGTACGGCAACCTAGTCCAACTACCGCTCGAAACCATCGATGAAGACGGCAAAGCTCCTGAGACGCGCCTTGCTGATGCGGCATCTGCTCGCGAAATCTTCCAGAAACTGATCTCAGCGGATCAGCTTCGCAATGCTACGCGGTCCAAGCTGCGCGGACTTGTCGATGGCAATCCTCCGTACAATCCAGCGGAGCTACGTAGAAACAACCAAGCGTTCCGCACCAACGTGAACTTCCGCGAGTCGGAAGCGTTTCTTTCGTTGGCGATGTCGGCTTTCTATGACGTGTTCGCCGAGGTTCCGACCTACGCAAACATCCGCACCGCTTACGGAAACGACATGGATAAACGGGAGGAATGGTCGAAGATCATCACCGAAGAGTTCGACCGCCTCCAGAAACTCGACAAGGACTTCGATTACACCATGCAGCTTTCTCAGCGAGAGATGGTTCTCGTTGGAGATGGCCCGCTGATTTTCGAGGATGCAACTGATTGGCGATGCAAAGCCATCATGGCGAATGACTTGCTTGTTCCTGATGGGACCAAGTCGAACGTAGGCGATTGGAAGGTCGCTCTTGTCCGTACTCGTATGGGCGTGGACGATTTGTTCGAGAAAATCCAAGACGAGGAAGCTGCGACCGCTACCGGCTGGAACGTGGATTACGTCCGCCAGCGGATCCGCTCCGCGATGCCTGAACCGTATCGTTCTGGCACTCAATACGATTGGGAGTTTTTCCAACGTCAGCTTCGTTCAAACGACATCACTTTCTCGGCCCGGTCCGAAGTTGTTTCGATGTGCCACGTTTTCTACAAAGAATTCGACGGCAAGATCAGTCACGCAATCATTGATGAGCGGGACAGCCAGGGGTTCATGTACCGGAAGCTGCGTCGATTCAGTCGATGGGAGCAGGTCATCCATCCGATGTACTACGACCGTGGCGACGGCGAGCATCACGGCGTCAAAGGTCTTGGAATCAAGATGTTGCAGGCGATGGAGTTGAAGAACCGACTCCGTTGCGCGATGGTTGATGCCGCATTCGCTCGCACCCAGATCCTGTTCCGACCGCTCAACGCCAACGCCCTTAGCAAGACGAGCGTGGTGCAGCAGGGTCCGTACGCGATTCTCCCGCCTGATTACGAAGTCATCCAGCAGAACATTGCCGGCGTCCTGGATGCGCCTATGGCGGTCAACGCGGACCTTGAGAACGTGCTTCAAGGTAACTTGTCACAGTACAGGCAATCGCTCTCCAAGCCCCAAGGAAATCCCAAGACGGCGTTCGAGGTAAACGTGATGGTGTCGCAGCAGTCTGCGATTGGTAAGACCCAGTTGAGCCGGTACTACAACCAACTCGATTCGTTCTTTGAAGAGCGATACAACCGCGCTTCAAATCCCAACCTGAACCCGATCACGAAGTCTGATAAGGACGCCATCGAGTTCCAGCGTCGATGCAAAGAGCGCGGTGTTCCTGTCCAAGCCATGATGGATATTGATTTCGTTGAGGCCACCCGGACGGTTGGCCAAGGTTCTCAGTTTGCGAAACAGCAGTTGCTTGGTTCTTTGCTCAGTCTTTCTGGCGCGCTTCCCGAAGGCGGCAAAATCAATCTGCTCAAGGACTACATCGCGGCACAGGTTGGTCAGCAGATGGTGGACAGATATCTGCCGAGCCAGGTCCAGTCGTCTCGCGTCCAAGACCAAGCTGCTCTGGCTGTGCTTGAACATGCGTCGCTTAACCAGAGCAACATGCCGATTGTCACCGACACGCAGGACCATGTGGTGCACATCGAGACGCACATGGCCGCTGCGAACCAAGCCGCTTCATCGCTCCAAAGTGGCGGAAATCCTCAAGAGATCATGTTGTTCATGCAGGGTATCGGGCAACACGTCCAAGACCATTTGCAGCGTCTTGCCACCGACCCCGCTCGCCGGCAACAGGTTGATGCGTACTCGCAGAACCTCCAAGAGCTTGGCAAAACGATCGAGCAGCTTGGCCAGATGCTTCAGCAGCAGCAACAGGGTCAGGCGCAGATGCAGCAGGCGCAGGCCATTCAGCAGGGTACTGATCCTCGTACCGCTGTGATGAACGCGGATATCCAAGCAAAAATTGCTCGCCAGAATGCGGAGACGATGGCCAACATCCAGCGACAGAACGCAAAGTCGAACGCAGATTTGTCCCGCCGCAACGCGAAGACGACTGCGGACATCCAGCGAGCGAACGCAACTGCCGAGTCTGACTTGGCGCGGTGATAATGAAAAACATACATTTCGTACACGGCCTTCACGACGACGGATTCCACATCTGCGAACGGATTGCAATCGCTTCAGCTTGGGTCAACAACCCGGACTGGAGCGTTTTTCTTTGGACGCCCAAGGAACCAACCGGCGAACAATGGGAAAAGCTCAAGGCCAAGGTTCCGGTCCGCGTGATGCTGATCGACAACCCGATACAGTGGAACGGCAACAACATCCCAAAGCATCAGCATCGAGCCGACCTGATCCGCCACACCGTCCTGTACACGATGGGCGGAGTCTATGCTGACACCGACACCATCACGGTCGCTCCATTTCCAAAAGATTGGCTTGATCACGACACGGTCATCGGTCGCGAGTTCTGCGGTTCGGACCCGACCATCGGCCTGTGCAACGCGGTCATGTTCTCCAAGATGCACAGCCGGTTCCAATGGAAGTGGCTCCAGAAATGGCAGGAGTTCGACGGGAGCGGTTGGAACGAGATCTCGGTCCAGTACCCGATGAAGTTGCATCAAGAAAATCCCGGACTAGCCAAGGTCGTTGACTTCGAGATGTTGGGGTTCATCCATTGTGAATCAAATAAGTATTGGCATGGAATCCATTCTCTTGATGGATGCGTGATTGCCCACTTGTGGCGGACCTATCACGACCAGACGATGCGCTCGTTGACGGAGGAGAAGATTTTGAAACGAGAAAACACTTACTGCGAGTATGCTTCAAAATACCTTTGACCGTATTTATCGGAACGATGAGTGGAACGGAGGCTCTGGACCCGGGTCTCATGCACAAAACACAGCCAAGTACGTCGAGTTCCTGAACTCATTTATCCGCGAGAACTCAATCAAGTCGATATTGGATGTTGGATGCGGAGATTGGCAGTTGATGTCGATGGTTGATTTGTCGGGAGTGCGATACAAAGGAATAGATATCAGCCAAGTGGCTGTTGATATTGCAAAGACTCGCGCCCCGTTTGGAACTGATATCAGCGTTGGGGACATCGGCGACATCCGAGAATCTTTCGATCTGGTCCACGTCAAAGACGTGCTCCAACACCTTGAGTTTTCGAGGTGCAGAAAGATTCTGGACACGATTTCTTCCCGACATAAATCCGCGCTTGTCATCAACGAGTATCCAGGAAACACCAACGACATCCAAGATGGTGGTTACAGGCCGTTGAGCATCGCTTCTGATCCTCTTTGTTGGCCGAGATCAACAATGATCAGCGTGTTCAATGAGCCTGCGTTTAGAAAATCAGTAACATATATCTATCCATTATGACTCCACATGAATTGCTAAAAGACTTTGTATCAATCCATTATCCAAAGATGGGTGGATGGTGCGACCCTGAAAAGGGGTTCCAGATTGGAAGCCTTGTTCTCGACCACAAGCCTCAACATATCGCGGAGGTCGGAGTGTTCGAGGGCAAGTCCACGCTCGCTTTGGCTTATGCCTGCAAACTCAACGGTAGCGGAACCGTTTATGCAATCGACTCTTGGAAAAAAGAGGACTGCATCGATGATGAGACAAACCCCAACCAAGAATGGTGGTCGAAGCTGGACCTGGGCGCTCACTACGAGGCTTTTGTGGGCCACTGTGTCCGTGCTCAGGTTGTTCGTCAGATGCAGTTCTGTCGTATGTCGTCTTGGGATGCTTCGAGGTCGCTCCCGGACATGGACATGGTCCACATCGACGCGAACCATGCTGAATGGCCGTCCACCAGCGACGTCGTCAACTGGCTTCCCAAACTTAAGGTGGGCGGTTATCTGATCATGGATGATGTGAATTGGGATTCCACGCAGACGGCCATCCGGCTTGCGGAGAAATACTGCTCGCTGATCCAGCGGTTCGACCTGAAAGAAAGCGTGTTCTCAATCTATCAAAAAACCAAGAAATGATACCGATTGTAATAACGCAACGCGGGTCGGAGAGGATTGGACCCGTCACTGAAAGGCTTGGCAAATACGGGGTGGAAAAGTTCAAGTTTTTCTATGGGTTCAACGGAGCAAAGTCCGGGTTGAAGGTGACGATTCCATACACCCATAACGACCCTTCAAATCCTCATTACATCGGGTCAAAAGAAATCGGCTGCACGATGTCGCACATCATGTTGTGGACCGCGCTAGAACTGTCCGATGAGGATGACCATTGGCTTATATTTGAAGATGACGTGATGCTTCGGGATGGATGGAGGGAATCCATCAACGTCGCTCTGGAAGAAGTTCCAAAAGATTGGGACATGATTTTTGTCGGGTCATGCTGTGCAGAGGAGCGCGTAGAAGAAAAAGTCGGTAGCAATCTGTATCGATGCCATCCACTTTGCACGCACGCATACATTGTTCGCCGGAAAGCGTTGAAGACATTGCTGGAAACAACGGTTGAAATCTTTGCTCCAATTGATTT
>Ga0315291_10012126_pt1 | contig 10472 bp, 7 predicted proteins | sample YL17G12_20_MG_FD_203070 | JGI IMG/M metagenome (GOLD analysis project Ga0315291, IMG submission 203070) | Sediment microbial communities from Yellowstone Lake, YNP, Wyoming, USA - YL17G12_20 | ecosystem: Environmental > Aquatic > Freshwater > Lake > Sediment | place: USA: Wyoming | collected... | reverse complement strand
AACGAATTCATCCTCGACGTCGCCGCACTCGCCGACATCCGCTTGTGGCCCATCGCGGTGGACGGCAAGTACCAGGACGTGGAGAAGATGGCGGATGGCGAGCTGGATCTGACGATCTTCAACGGCGCCGTCCGAAACAGCGAGAACGAGCACATCGCGAAACTCCTCAGGAAGAAGTCCAAACTCCTCGTGGCGTTCGGCTCCTGCGCCCACATGGGAGGAATCCCGGGTCTCGCCAATTTCACCACCAAAGAGAAGATTTTTGCCACCGCCTATCTCGACAACCCCTCCATCGAACCCGGAAACCACACGCTGCCGCTCCCGGAGACCAAACTCAACGGCAAGACCTTGAACATCCCGACCTTTTATGACCAGGTGTACAAGCTGAATGACGTTGTCGAGGTGGACTATTACGTGCCGGGCTGTCCGCCCGCGCCAAACCAGGTGAAAGCGGTGTTGCTGGCCGTGGCCCAGGGCCAGCTTCCCGCCAAGGGATCGGTGGTTGGGGCGTCGGAGCGCGCCGTGTGCGAGGATTGCCTGCGCGAGAAGAAAGAGAAAAAAATCACCCGCTTCTACCGTCCCTGGCAGATCATTCAGGACCCCAAGCAGTGCCTGATGGACCAGGGCATCCTGTGCGTCGGGGCCGCCACGCGTTCCGGATGCGGCGTGCGTTGCCCCAACACCGGCCAGGGGTGCCGCGGCTGCTATGGGCCGCTTCCGGGCGTCATGGATCATGGCGCCAAGATACTGAGTTCGGTGGCTTCGATCATAGACGCCAAGACGCCTGAGGAAATCCAGCAAATCCTGGAAGGGGTGCCGGATTTCGCGGCTATCGCCTACCGCTTTGGCCTGCCGGCTTCCCTGATGCAAAGGAATGTCTCCCAATGACCACGACCATTACCATTGATCCCATCACCAGGTTGGAAGGGCACGGGAAGATCGAGATTTTCCTGAATCCCGACGGGAGCGTGAACGACACCTACTTCCAGATTCCGGAGCTAAGGGGCTTTGAGCGGTTCGTGGTGGGGCGGCCCATCGAGGAGATCCCCCGGATCGTGACCCGGATTTGCGGCGTGTGCCCCGCCTGCCATCACATGGCCGGCGCCAAGGCCGCGGATGGATGCTTTGGCGACGTGACGCCGCCCCTCGCACACAAACTCCGGGACATGTATTACCACGCGCACTTCATGCATTCCCACATCGCCCATTTCTACGCCCTCGCCGCGCCCGACTTCGTCGTCGGCCCCGACTCCGACCCGGCTATCCGAAACATACTCGGCGTGGTGGGCAAGGTGGGGCTGGAGATCGGCGGCGCCGTGATCAAGGCTCGGGCCCAGGCCCAGGAAATCCAGCAGATTGTCGGCGGACGCACCACCCACCTGGTCTGGTGCGTTCCCGGCGGCGTGGTCAAGGGCATTAACAAAGAGGACCTGGAGAAGATAAAGCCCCTGGCGGCCAACTTGTATGACTTCGCTCTGTTCTCCCTGAAACTCTTCAAGGACGTGGTGCTGGGGAATCCCAAGTACGTGGACCTGATTCTGAATGGCCCTTATGTCCTGAAGGTTCAGAACATGGGCCTGGTGGACGAGAACAACGCCGTGAACTTCTACCACGGCAAGGTCCGAGTCGTGGATTTCGAAGGCAAGGAAATCTGCAAATACGAGCCCAAGGATTACGCTCAACACGTGGCCGAGCACGTGGAGAGCTGGTCATACCTGAAGTTCCCCTACCTGAAAAAACGCGGATGGAAGGGATTTGTGGAGGGAAAAGACTCCAGCATCTACATGGCTACCCCGTTGTCGCGCCTCAACGTCGCCGACCGCATGGCCACGCCGCGCGCCCAGGAGGCCTTCCAGGAAATGTTCTCGACCCTCGGCGGCAAACCCTGCATGGCCCTCATGGCCGCCCACTGGGCCCGCCTCGTCGAGATGATCCAGAACGCCGAGATGATCAAGACCTACTGCGACGATCCCGAGATCACCGGCGAGAAGTTCCGGGTTCTTCCCACGGAGGCCACGGGCGAAGGCATCGGAATCGTCGAGGCCATGCGCGGCACGCTCACCCATCACTACACCTGCGACAAGAACGGCATCTGCAAGAGCGCGAACCTGATCGTCGGCACCACCAACAACAACGCTCCGATCCACATGGTCACGAAAAAGGCCGCCTCCGCCTTTATCCAGCCGGGCAAGGAGATTACCCAGGGCATCCTGAACATGATCGAAATGGCTTTTCGCTCCTTCGACCCATGCTACAGCTGCGCCACCCACAGCCTTCCCGGCCGGATGCCCCTGGAAGTCCGGATCTGGAAAAACGGCGAAGTCTTCCGGCACTTCAAGCGCGGTTCATAATGGTCCCACATGAACCAAGTATTCCCCACAATATGATGAACATTTCACGATCATCTTGTTCCTCTGCTAGGGGAGAGAGGTTCCCTTTCTTTCCCTCTCCTGGGGGAGAGGGGCAGGGGTGAGGGGTCTCTTGGCAAACCATTCTCAAGACGGAAAAGCCGTGGCCCCCGCGCGCCGCACACTGATTCTGGGCATGGGCAACCCCATTCTGTCCGACGACGCCGTCGGCATCCGCCTTGCCCATGATCTCCAGACCCGTCTGGGCGAACTGCCCGACACCGTTTTTCAGGAAGAGTGCTCCGTCGGCGGCCTGAACCTCCTGGACGTCGTCTCGGGTTACCAGTGCCTCATTGTCCTCGATTCCATCAAGACCACCGGAGGGAAGCCCGGGGACTGGCACTACTTCAACGCCACCCGCCTGCGCGAGTCCCTGAACCTGAGCAGCGTCCACGACGTGAATTTCGCCACCGCTCTCGAACTCGGGCGCCGCCTCGGCCACACTATTCCCGAAGACTCCGAAATCCATATCTTCGCCGTGGAAATCCAGGACAATATCACCTTCTCCGAATCGCTGACTCCGGCCCTCAAAGCCCGCTACCCCGCCTGCCTCGAAGAGATCCTGAGAGCCGTCCGGAAACTCCTTGCAGGGTGACGGCGGTTCACGCTCCGCTTTCCGGGAACTCATATCAGCCTAAGAACCGCACTTCAAACCACCAATTCACACGAATACACACCAATAGCTACGTCTTGGCGCGAGGACGGGGTTCACCTGTTGCGTGAAGATGATCAAGAGGGGCAACACGAGATTTCTTCGTGTTCATTGGTGTCCATTCGTGGTTCAACTGCGGTTTTTGGGATCAGTCCTCGGCGCTCAGTCCTCAGTCCTGAATCAGTGGGGCAGGCCCCACCCCACGGCTTTCATGGTAGACCCTCTCGGGGGTGAGAGGGTCAACCTTGTGTAAGAGATTCGTAAGAAAAACATGAGGGCGCCGGACAAAGAACCGCCCCCTGCGGCCATGCGGCGCGACAGGGGGCGGGCGGACTTACTTTGGGAGTGCGCAAGCCATGCTTGCGCCTTGGTGGCACATGCAACACCGTCTATGGATCCCGTCCCTGCGTCAGTCCATGTCCTTGAGAGTCTTCACGTCATCGAAGAAGTAGTCCGGAAGGGGCCACTTGTCGTCAATGCGGTCGTACATCCCCTGTTCCCGCGGGCTTGGCTGCGTGCTCTCGAGAATGGCCGGCGTCACAAACAGGAACAGCTCGGTCTTGTCCAGACTGTTCGCCTTGTTCTTAAACAGCCATCCCAGCACGGGAATCTGGTGGAGCCACGGGGTCCCTTCTATCCTGTCCAGGGCGCGGGACTGCCGCAGACCGCCCGTCAGGATAGTGTCCTTGCTGGCGACAATCACGTCGGTTTTGGTCTTCCGGCGGTCTATCACTGGGACGCCACCGACCTGCCCCGCCTGAATGGACTGATTCGTCTCGATAGCCATGCGAACATACCCGTTGGACGTAATGGTCGGGGTGACGGTAATCACGATGCCCGTGTTCTTGAACTTCCACTCCGGCGCCTGCTGATTCCCGCCGCCGACCGGAACCACGGTCTGGTAGGGGATCTCCGTCTCGATGTTCATCTCGGCCTTCATCTTGTTCATCGTAACCACTCGGGGATTGGCCAGGACCTCGATCATTTGCCGCGACTCGAGTGCCTCGATGTAGGCGGCCACGTCGAAATTCTGGTTGAAGATCTGAACCACGTCCCCGTACCCGGCGCTAAACGCCGGTATGACTCCTGAGGGATTGTACGCACCGATGGCGTCGGCGGGAAGTCCGCTGCCCGCCGGGTCAACCAGAATGGGGTTGACACCTGCCCGGTCCCGGCGCCAGATACTGAACTGCGAGCCCAAGTTCCGCGCGGCCGTCTGGGTCATGTCCACCAACCGCGCCTGGATCTGCACCTGCTGCTGGGGAACGTCGAGTTCCTTGATGAGCTTGAGAATATCGTCGTATTGGGGCGAAGGCGCCGTCACGATGATGCTGTTGGAGGCCTTCTGAGCCACTACGCGGACCATCGCCTCTTCGATGCCCTTCAGACGGGTTTTCACGTCCTGGAATTTCTCCCCCGACTTCTCGTCCTTCGTATCTTGATCCTTGTAGAGCTTCTTGAGGTCATCCGCCAGTTCCACCGCGTCCAGCCAGTTCACGTGCACCATAGTGGTCTTGGTCTGGCCGACCTTGTTCTCGGGCTTGTCCAAGGCGGCGATGACGGCTTTGATATCGGCCATGATCGGCGGAGGCGCGGTGATCAACAGGGCGTTGGATTCCCTGTGGTAGGAGATCCCGACGGCCTGTTCCTGAACGTTTTGCAGGCCCTGCTCGCCGGATTCGCCCCCGCCGCCGCTTTTGGCGCTCTGGGCCCTGGCTTGGACGAAGAGAACCTGAAGGTCCTTGGCGAAGCGTTCCGCGTCCAGATACCGCAAGGGAATCACCTCGGTCAGGGTCTCAATCCCGGTGCGGCCGAGATAACTCTCCTGCACGATGCGTACGATGTTCTCCTCTTCCGTCACGACAAACCCCAGCTTCTGGATCCTGAGAATGTTGTCAAGAGCGACGCCCAACTGGACGTTCTCCAGGTGGATAGTGACTTTCCCCTGCACTATCGCCGGGTTCATCAGGATATTGAGTCCGGACTTTGCCGCGATGAGCCGAATCACGTCCTGCAATTCGGCGTCCCGGAAATCCAGAACCTCCATCTTGCTTTTTAGAATCTGGTTGGCGGTCAGTGCGCCCGACCGCTGCTCCCACCCCTTTGGGGCTCGTACCATCATGGTGCCCGCCCCCGAACCGGGTTTCTGCGGCCCCGGCGCAACAGCCGCCTGGGCAACGAGCGCGGAGGGGATCAGGAGACTGGCCGGCAGCCAGAGGGCGCAGACAGTGGTTAACAGTGCTCGTTTCATGGGAACAGTCACTCTCCTTCCCGAAGTTTGACAGGGAAAAGTTTGTCCTTCACCTTGTAAGTTACGGTGTCTCTTTCGATCTTATATACGACCACGGGCATATCCTGGCCCGGAATCATTTCCCCCACCCGCAATGTGTACGGACCCACCAGACATACCGGGTCCCGCGCGCTCAGGATAAGACCGGTGGTGTTGTCCTTCACCCATTCGGGCAGGCGCGCCTCGCCCACCTGGGAGGCGATAGCCAGCACCATCCCCGGCGGAATCATCCTCTTGAGGTTCTCGAGATCCAGCGCGCTCTTCTGGCGGAGCTCCACCAGGGACTTCATTTGGATCCACGACGCCGGAAGAGTGTCCAGCATGCGAACCGCGTTCGCGTAGTTCTCGTACGCCTTACGCCAGTCCTTGGCCTTGGTGGCTGCCTCCCCCACCCGCCGGTACTCATCTGAACGCACGCGGACGTGCGTCCAGGGAACCAGCATGGGATCGGCCTTGTCTCCGGAATCGTAGATAAAAGAGGGATCCGACCCCAGCAAGGTGTCCATTTCCGCCTTGCTCAGAAGCAACGGTTTGGGTTTGATTTCCTCTTCGATGCTGAGAATCCTGGGGGCGGATACCTCGGTCGGGCTGGTTGTCCCCTCGCCCGGCGCCGGGCCTGCTTCCGTGGGCGCTGGCGGCGCCGCCGATTCCTTGTCCCCAACGCCTTGTTCCGAGAGGCTGTTGGGGGCCAGCTTTCCGGCGGCCTTCTCGATGCCTATTTCCCCCAGAGCAGACGCGCATAGGAAGGCAAGCAGAGACGTTACCGCCAAGAGGGAGATGAGGGCGGCGCCGCCTTTGGGAAAACGGAGAGAGGTTCTGGTCATGGAAAACGCTCCTTAAAAAGCGCCGTGGTTGTGCAGGGGCTTATGTTTCATGGCGAAAGCAAACGGATCCCCTATTCCTTCAACATGAAAGTGGCCACATGGACCTCGACGGGATGCTGCAGGGGACGCTCGAGGTCGTTGCTGATCTTCAGCGTCTTCACCCGCATGAAGCGCTTCGGGTTCTGCTCCACAAAGCTGAGAAACCTGCCGATCTGGTCAAAAAGCCCCGTGGCGTCAATGGCGTATGGAATCTCGGCGTGACGCTCATACTCCTGGACTTTCTCGGGGCCCACCTTCGTCGTCAGAACCCCCGTCGTGCGCAGGATATTCACCAGCGCGTCCAGGAAACCCTCCGGCTTGCGGGTCCGGGGAAGCATGCTGGAGACTTCCTTGATTTGCTTCTTCAATTCCTCGCGCTTATCTTTGGTGGCTCCCTCGAATTCCGCGATGGTCTTGAGTTCGCTGTTGACATCCTTGAGTTTCTTCTCCTTTTCCGTGTACCGGGCCTCGGCGCCTTTCAGGCGGTCGGCGCCAAACATCCACCAGTACCACGCCATTAAACCCAGCCCCAAGACGCCGATCACGACAAACGTCACAATCTTTTTCTGCTGTTGCTGGTTCAGAGCCATGTTCGTAGTCCCTCTGTATGTAGTGGAAACTTCAGCCTGTTCTTTGTATGTAGTGCAGGCCTCAGCCTGTTCTTGTATGTAGTGCAGGCTTCAGCCTGTTCTTGTATGTAGTGCAGGCTTCAGCCTGTTCTTTCTCCCTGCTTGGACGTTGTTGTCACGGTCTAAAGACCGCACTACGAACCTCACCTCGCGGAGCCCGCGGCGGGTCTGCCGCGGCGGGGCGCCGCCGGCTTCTCCTCGGTCTTGGTTTCCGTCACGGGCGGCTTCTCCGTATTCACGGAAAACTCGAACGCCCACACGAAAACGCCGTCCAGAAGCTTTTGCTCCATCAAACCCATGTTGACCGCCATCTTCTGTTCATCATCCTGGGTCTTTTCGAAGAAGTCTTTGAACCGCCGCACCTCGCCCTTCGCGTTTTTCATCTCGTACTGCTGCATGTTCCTCTCGAATTCGCTGACCTTGGCGATCCGGTCCGACCCGTCCTCCCGGATCAACGTGGCCGCCTTGATGATGAGGGTCTGGCTAATCACCTGTTTCGGAATCATCTTGGGTTCCGGGCCCAGTGCCCTGACCTTGGCCGCCTTCTGTTTCTCGTCCAGTACGGCGGTTTCTGATTCCTTCTTTTTCTTGGCGTAGGCGGCTCTGGCCTCCTTGGAACTCTCCGTCTCAACCAAGTCCACCTTCTCGGTCACCTCGACCCCGGTGATGTAAACGTCCTGGGGCACCAGGTTCACGAGCATGTTCAGCTTCTCGGACCACAGAAGCCGGTTGGCGGGCTTGAGTTCCTGAAGGATTTCCTTCTGGTCCTGCATGAGTTTCCATTCCGCGAAATCCTTCTCGTAGCCCGCCTTTTTCGTCTCAAGGTCTTTCTTCTGTTTGTCGCATTCGGCGTTCATTCCGCTTTCCTTGGCTTCCGCCTTGGAAATAGGCGACCAGATCAGGCCGTAGCCAACGATGATCCATGCGGCAAGCAACACGACGAGGACCCCCGCCATCAACGCGGTGCCGACAGCCGGAGAAATCCCGCCGAACACGGCCGGGCGGGCCTTGGCGCGCCCCTTCTTGCCCTGGAGTTCGGGTGGAAGCAGGTTGATCTTGATCATAGCGTTCAGTCCACCACCTTTCTCAAAGCCAGACCGATAGCGACGCTCAGCATGTGTTTGTTATCGCGTATGAAGCCGGCGTCTATATCCGAACCGGTAACCGGAATGCGCTGCAAGGGATCAATGATCTCAACCGGCAGGTTCAACTCCCGCTGGACGTAACCGTCGAGCCCGCGCAGAACGGCCGAACCGCCGCCCAGAACCAGGCGGTTCACCTTGAGGCCGCGGGACTGGTTTTCGAAGAACTGGATCGAACGCCGGATCTCCCCAATCAGGCTGTTGAGTGAATTCTGGATGGCCCGGTCGGCCTGCGCGGTCTTGGAAATCCCCCCCGGCTCCCCTCCAGTCATCGCCTCGACCGTCGAACGGATGGTGTCCATGATGCTGGAGGCGTCGGGCTCTCCGCCCGCTGCCGTGTCATCCCCGCCTTTCTTCCCCTTGGGCGCGCCACGCTCGATCTTCAGCGCCTCCGCCTCCGCGAACCCGATCTCAAGACGCTGCTGGAGCGAGGAGGTGACCGTGTTGCCCCCGATGGAAATGTCGCGCGAGAACTTCGGGGTCCCGCCCGAGTAAACCGAGATGCTGGTTATGTCTCCCCCGATGTTCACCAGGCCCACCACGTCCTTGGGACCCGTGTCGTAGTTCAATTCGTAGCAGTTCAGGAAGGCGAACGAGTCCACGTCCACCACCTCCGGCGTCAGGCCCGCTTCGCGGACCAGGGAGACGTGGTCGATGATAAGCTCCTTGCGGGCGCACACCAGCAACACGTCCATCCGCCGCATTTCCCCTTCCCCGGAGTGTCCGATCACCGCGGAGTCAATGTTCACGTCTTCCACGCGGAAGGGGATGTATTCCTCGGCCTCCCAGCGCAGGGCGTTCTTCAGCTCGGTTTCGGGCATCTCGGGAAGGTGGATGTAGCGGACGATGATGGACTCCCCCGCCACGGCGGTCACGGCGTTGGTGGCCGTGATCTTCGCCTGGGAGAGAGTGTTGCGGATGGCGGCGGCAATGGCCGAGCGCTGCTGCTCGGTCTGCGGAGGTTTCTCGCCCGAAGGGTAAATCTCGGCGACCCCGCATTTCTCCAGCTCAATGTTCTTCTTGCCCCTCTTCTTGAGCTGGACAGCCTTGACCATGCGGGTCCCGATGTCCAACCCGATTGTCTGGCGTGAAAGGAATGCCATGACCCTCTCCTCTTCCCGGCTGGGCTTTTAGTTTCCGCCGCAGAAATGTTCCCTCAACACAGCAAAAAACATCTCGGCCGCTTCCTCGAATACCCCACGCGACGACCCGTCCTTGATCGCATTAGCCCTGTAGAACAAGCCCTTTCCTCCTTTAGAAAGAGGAAACTCTGCGCGAAGGACCACCGTTTTATTGCCGAAAAAAGAGCACCCCGATCTCACACCAATTCAACTTATCGCACATTTCCCCCCCCAACTCAAGAAAAAAACAGAGGAAATCGTGAGGGGGGGCCGCCCCTGCGCCGGCATTTTGACGCCCCCTCCTTGATATTGACTTCCAATCACCGCAACCTTAGAATCAAACCCGCGTTGCCGTGTCTGCGCACACCCGGGGGAAACGCGGAAGAGGGGCACACCGACAAGATGCTTTTTGGATGGGAAAGACTCACGCAAGAGGAATTGGACCGCATTGAAAACGGGATCGTGGACAACACGGTTTATGGCGGTCCTTTACACCTCGAAATCGAGCCGACCGACGCGTGTAATCTCAACTGCTTCTTTTGCTGCACCGACTGGTTCCGCCATGGCGACTCGATTCCGTGGGAGACCCTGAAAGCCACCCTCGAGGAAGGTGTCCGCGGAGGCCTGCGCTTTCTGAAGCTTTCCGGCGGCGGCGAAAGCCTGGTCTATTCCTCCATCAATCCCCTCTTGGATTTCTGCGCGCGGAACAGTCTTCGGATTGTTGATCTCACCACGAATGGAACTCTACTGGCCCAGTTCGCCCAACGGATTGTGGACATTGGGGCGGATCTCATTTACATCAGCCTCAATGAGCCGTCAGCCAAAAGGTACTCCCAGACCATGCGAGTGCCCGAGGCCGTCTTCCATAAGGCAATCCGCGGGGTGGAGGCGGTCTGCGCCGCGCGGGATGCCGCGCGTCCCGATCAGCGCCCAACGGTCGCGCTGCAGTTCTTCATCTGGAAAGACAATTACCGCCTGCTTCCCGAAATGTACCGTTTCGCCCACCAATTGGGGGTGGACCAGGTCATTATCAAGACCCTGCTGTTTCTGAAACCGGAACAGAGAATCCCTCCGGAGGAACATCAGGCGGCACGCGAGACAATCCTTGGGACAATTGAGGAAGACACCCGCCGCGGCGATTTCAAACTCCGGTTTGACCTGAGCCGGGAAGGCGGGGAACTGAACTCCTTCGCGCTCCAGGAGCAACAGAAGCGCCTGCCGCAAGGGGTGAGTGTCGGACCGCGGTTCGACGAGCGAAACCCGCGGCGGGAATTCTGCCTCATGCCGTGGTACAGCGCCACCATCGGGGCAACCGGCGCCGTCTATCCTTGCTGTGTGTTCGTGGAGGAGAGGGGGAAAACCGCCGG
>Ga0315291_10012124_pt1 | contig 10473 bp, 9 predicted proteins | sample YL17G12_20_MG_FD_203070 | JGI IMG/M metagenome (GOLD analysis project Ga0315291, IMG submission 203070) | Sediment microbial communities from Yellowstone Lake, YNP, Wyoming, USA - YL17G12_20 | ecosystem: Environmental > Aquatic > Freshwater > Lake > Sediment | place: USA: Wyoming | collected... | reverse complement strand
GTGATCTTTGCCACTTCCCGGATCAGATTTCCCGCGTGATAGCCCGCTTCCACCAGGTCTTTCGAGACGCCGCTGACAAGCTGCACGCCCGCGTCGCTTGCCGCGCCCAAAACCACTATCGCCGACCCAAGCCGCGCCCGAAGATCATCGGCCAGCTTTCGCATCGCCTCCGCGCCGAGGCCCTCGACGCGCGCGGCGATCAGTTTGACGCCGTTGACTTCGATGACCTGGCCCACCAGCTCATCCGCCACCGCGCCGGCGCCTTTCATCTGAAGGCGGCTGATCTCACGCTGCTTGTCGCGCAGTTCGGTCTGGAGCAACTCGATACGCGCGGGGAGGTCCTCGGGGCGGCACTTGAGATCGCCGGCTGCCTGCTCGAGCAGCTCTCGCTGCTTCACTGCCAGGGCCTGCGCCTCTCTGCCGGTGACGGCCTCGAGGCGCCGGAGGCCGGCGCCGATGCTGCTCTCGCTGATGATGGCGAAGCCGCCGATGGCGGCCGCGTGGGTCAGGTGGGTGCCGCCGCAGAGCTCCTTGCTGAACTCCCCTATCTGCACCACTCTGACCTGCTCGCCGTATTTCTCGCCGAAGAGCGCGGTCGCACCCATGGCGCGGGCTTCATCGAGCCCCATTCCCTCGATCATCAGGTCGTGATCCTCGAGCGCAAGCTCGAGCACGCCCTGCTCGATCCGGGTGCGCTCCTCTTCGGTAAGCGCGGAGAAATGCGCGAAGTCGAAGCGCAGCCGGTCCGCGTCTACGAGCGAGCCCTTCTGCACCGCGTGCTCGCCCAGCACCCTTCTCAGTTGGTGATGGAGGAGGTGGGTGGCAGTGTGGGCGCGGGCGATGGCGCGGCGGCGTTCCTCGTCGACGCGGGCGGTCGCTCGCTGGCCGGGCTTGAGACTGCCGCGCGCCACGCGCACGACATGTGCGTGCGCGCCTTCCACCGGGTAATAGGCATCCAGCACCTCGGCCTCGACCTCACAGGCGCCTTCTGCAGAGGCAGGGGCAAGTCCCGGCTGAGCGGGAACGGCCGGCGGGCGTGGGCACGCCCGCCCTACAAGTGTGCCCCGATCGCCGACCTGGCCGCCGGATTCCGCGTAGAAAGGCGTGCGGTCTAGGAAGACGTCGGCCTCTTCGCCCTGGTTCAGGCGATCTAGTGACTGCCCGTCCTTCACGATGCCCAACACGGTGGATTCCGCGCCGCAGCTCAGGTAGCCGAGGAAGATCGTCTTGCCGACGAAGCTCTGGTAGCCCGACCTCACCGAGAAGGCGAAGTCGGCATGCGCTCGTGACCGCGCGCGCTGCCGCTGCCCCTCCATTGCGGCTTGGAAGCCTTCTTCGTCGAACTCCAAGCCGTGTTCCGCGGCAATCTCAATTGCGATCTCCTTCGGCAAACCGTATGTGTCGTGCAGTCTGAAGGCCTCGAGTCCTCTCAGTGCCTGCCAACCCGCTTCTTTGCACAACTTGATGGCATCCAGTAACGGACCCCATGCTCGCTCCAACGTATCCTCGAACTGCCTTTCCTCCTGCTTCAGCCAAGTGCTGATGCGCTCCTTCGCGCCGCGCAGCTCCGGGTAGACATCGCCTAGTGTCGCCACGATAGCGGGCGTCAGCCCGAACAGGAACGGCTCCTCGAGGCCGAGCTTCCGCCCATAGCGATAGGCCCTGCGCAGAAGGCGCCGCAGGACATAGCCTGCGCCCTCGTTGGAGGGTGTGAAGCCGTCGGCCAGCAGAAAGGCAAGACCCCTGGTGTGCTCGGCGATGATCTTCACGGCGATCTGCTCGGCTTCGCCCAGCCGCTCGGGCAGATCCGGCCTGGCCTGGCGCGCCCGGGTGATGACCGCGGAGACGATCGGCGCGAACAGGTCAGTGTCGAAGATGGAGGGCATGCCGTTCACGAGCGCGGCGAGCCGTTCCATCCCCATGCCGGTGTCAATGCCGGGCTTGGGGAGGGGCTCGAGCTCTCCCGACGGGAGCTTGTTATACATCTGGAAGACGAGGTTCCACAGCTCGCTGAAGCGCGCGCAACCGCAGGTCGGGCTGCATTCTGGCTGCCCGCAGCCGCGATCTTCCCCGGTATCGAGATGGAGTTCGGTGTCCGGCCCACAGGGCCCCGAGTCGCCCACCGGCCCCCACCAGTTCGTCTGATCTGAGACGATCCGCGACCGCGGCACGCCGATCTCGTTCCTCCAGATCTCAGGGGATTCCTCATCCTCGGGGTTGACCGTGATCCAGATGCGGGTCTTCGGGAGCTCCAGCACCTTGGTGACATACTCCCAGGCGTAGATGATGGCCTCACGCTTGAAGTAGTCGCCGAACGAGAAGTTGCCGAGCATCTCGAAGAAGGTGCAGTGCACCGGGGTCAGCCCCACCTTTTCGACGTCATCGGCACGGAAGCACTTCTGGCAGGTGGCGACGCGGGGCGCGGCCGGGGGGACCAGCCCCCTGAACCAGGGCACGAAGGGCTGCATGCCGGCGCTGGTGAACAGGGTCGTGGCGTCGCTGGGCTTGAGCGGCGCGCTCGGCAGCACGCGATGGTCGTTGCGCGCGAAGTAATCCAGAAAGCTCTGCCGAAGCTCCCGGCTCGTCATACCTGCTGGTCTCCGATCAAGTTAGCGCCCACTATTTGGGCGAGCGGCCTTGTATAACAATTGCGCCGGCGCGGTCCCGCCCGGCGCAACCCCTCCGGCCCGGTATTATAGCAGACTCAGACGGTCTCCGCACCCGACGCTTCGGGGGAGAAGAGCTCGGGCCAGAAGTGCAGGAGCACCACCTTGATCGCCCCGGCGACTGGCACGGCGAGCACGGCCCCGATGAACTTGAAGGTGGCCGCTCCCGCCAGCACGGCGAAGATCACGACGAGTGGATGCAGCCCGACGCGCTTGCCGATCACCCTCGGAGTCACGAGGTAGTCGAAGGCGATGTTGCCGGCGAACAGGACCCCGACCACCATCAGTATGCTGCCGACACCGTGCTGTGTCACGCCCATCGTGAGGGCGATCACAACCAGGGAAGCGGGGAATCCGACGTAGGGGACCAGATACAGCACGCCCGTCATTATCCCCAGCAGCACCGAGAACGGCACGCCCGCCACGCTCAGTACGATGATGGCGAAGATGCCGACCAGCACCACCAGGATGGCCATACCGAGCAGGTAGCTGCCGACCAGTTGGTTGATATCGGAGAGCACGGCCACTACGGCGGTGCGGCGCGGCTCGGGTATGGACCTAAGGAGCTTCTGGCCGAGCCGACGGTAGTCGCGCAGCACCCAGAAGGTGACGATGGGCGTGATGACCAGGAGAGAGACAAGGACGAGGGAGCGGTTCAGCAATTGGATGCTGCCGCTGAGCAGGCTAGCAGCGTACTGCTGGGCCTTCTCGCCGAGGTTGGCGAAGGCCTTCCGCACATCCGTGGGCAGCATCCCAACCACCCTCCCCCAGGCGACGATGGTCTCCTGCGCGCTCATCACCAGATGCCGCGTCTGCTCTTCGTAGTAATCGTAGCGGTTCACCAGGTCGCGCGCCTCCGCTGTCACGCGCGGCACGATCAGCAGCACCGCCAGCACGAACAGGGCTAGGAACGTGCCGAAGACGAGGCCGATGGCGCGCTCGCGCTTCCAGCCACGCTTCTCCAGCACCGTGATGCCGGGGTTGAGAAGGTAGGCGATGAACGCTCCCAGCATGAATGGCAGCAGTATCCCTCTCACGCGATACAGCAGCGAGATGACCAACAGCACCCCGATCAGGCCGGAGAGCCACTTGGGCCAGGCTACCAACCGCTCCTCGGGCCGATATGTTTCCGCCTGTCCGCCGAGCGTCCGCGTCGTCGCGGCGTGGACGACCGTGACGATATAGGCGATGATTGCGACTGCGATTATCGCTACCAGAGCAGTTGGCAGATCCAAGCTAGGCCTCCCCAGCGTGATCGTGTCACCCCGACGCCCGCACCCCCGCCCCGGCGCCTCGCCTCACGCGTTCTCCTGCTCGCGGACGGCCTCGCGCAGCTTGGCGAGGGCCCGCTGCTGGAGCCGCGAAACGTGCATTTGCGAGATCTTGAGCCGTTGCGCCACCTGTGTCTGGGACAGGTTGTCGAAGAACCGGAGCTCGATGATCTTGCGCTCCCGCGGCGTGAGCGACCGGAGGGCCTCGGCCAGCCGTGCGCGGCGCTCGAACCGCTCGATTTCGGCGTCCACCTGCCCAACATAATCGGACAGCACGCTCCGCGCCTCGTCGGAATCGGTCCCAAGCTCGCTGTCAAGCGACGGCAGCTCGTAAAGCTCCCCCAGCTCCATCGCCTCAAGCGCCTCCTGCTCACCCACACCAAGGGCGTCCGCCACCTCCTTCACCGTCGGCACCCGGTCCAGCTTCTGCGTCAGGTCGTCCACCGCCTTGCTGGCCGCCAGGTTCAGCTCCTGCAGCCGCCGCGGCACCTTGACCGCCCAGCCGCGATCTCTGAAGTAGCGCCTGATCTCACCCACAATCGTCGGCGTCGCGTAAGTGGCGAACCGTATCCCCCGGCTCGGGTCAAAGCGGTCAATCGCGTTGATGAGCCCGATCATGCCCACCTGTGTCAGATCCTCGAGGGGCTCGCCGCGGTTGGCGAACTTGCGCGCCAGGTAGCGAACGAGGTTCATGTGGGCCAGAATCAAGGCCTCGCGCACCCCGGGATCCTGGGTCCGCTGGTATTCGGCGAAGAGCTCCGGCGTGGCCGCATCGCGCAATGGCTTACGCTTCGCCGTCGCCTTCTCTGCCGCTGCTTTTGCCTCCGCCGCTTCCCGCGGGTTCATGGTCATATCAGTCCATACCGCCAGTCAGGGTCTGACCGCCAGTCAGGGTCTGTGCTTCACCATCCGCACACAGGTGCCCGAATCGGAGTCGCAGCTGACCTCGAGCTCGTCCATCAGCTCGCGTATGACCATCAGCCCGAGGCCTCCCTCGTCCCACTCGCCCTGCGCGCCCGGTTCGGCCGCCTCCGGGTCAAACCCCTGCCCTTGGTCTATCACCTCGATCATGAGCTGCTGTGGATCAATCAGGAACCTGACTATGATCTCGTCGGCGCTTTCATCGGCGACATGCTCGACCGCGTTGGCGCACGCCTCTCCGACGGCCAGCTCGAGGTCCTTTACGATGTCGTAGGTGAAGTCGAGCTGGGAGGCCAGCGCGCACGCGGCCATCCGCGCGACCCGGACGAACTCGGCCCTGCGCGGAATCCTGATTTCCACCTGATCGGGGGCCTTCGTCTTCATCCTCGCACCTCCTTAAGAGCAGCGGCAACGTCATCATAGATTCTGAAGACCTGAGTCAGGCCCGTAATCTCGAATAACCGCTTGACCCTCGGCTGTGCCGCGGCGATAACCACATCGCCGCCTGACTCCTTCAGCCTCTTGAGGAGCCCCACCAGCATCCCCAGCCCGGTGCTGTCCATGTACTCCGTCCCACCCAGGTCAACCACCAGGTTGTGCGCCCCATCGGAGATGAGCTTGAGACCCGACTCCCGCACCAGCCCCGCGTTCGCCACATCCACCTCTCCCGCCAGTGACAGCACGGCCGTCTTGCCATCTTCAGTCCGCGCCTCAATCTTGAGCGGCGTCATCGGTCTCTCCTATCCCGCTTCCGTTTCCACTCCCTCTCCGGTGCGACCCTTGCTCCTTTGACCCGCCACCGTCGCCAGACCCTTGCGCACCCCTCCCAACCAGGCGCCGACCTTCGCCAGCGCGGGCTGCAGCGCCGAGAGCGCCAGCAACTCCGGCTCGATCCGCTCCGCCACCCGGTCCACCCGGTGGAGGGTGCTGGCCAGCTTCCCCATTCCCTCCTCTAACTTCCCGGCCGCCCGCTCAACCCCTCGCGCGGCCTCACTCCAGGCGCGGATTGCCTCGCTCAGTTCCACCTCCGCCAGCCTTCTCATTCGTTCGACGGCCGCCTGCGCCCGAACCGCCACAAGGTAGAGCCGCACGGACACGACCACCACCGCCACTCCCGCCGCAATCGCCACGATCAGGCCTACCGTGTCAATCATCCAGCCCATCTCCTGATTCAGTTTACAGCCCCTGCTCTATCACCCCGCCCAGCGCCACTGCCTCCCCATCATACAGCACCGCCGCCTGCCCCGGCGAGACCGCCCGCTGCGGCCGCGCGAACTCCACTCTCGCCTTGCCGTCCTCGGGCCGCGCCTCACAGGCCACCGGCTTCGCGCCGGAGCGGATCTTCACAGTCAGGCCGAGCCCCTTCGCCGGCAGCTCGGCGAGCGACACGAAGTTGACCGCTCCCATCACGAGCCCCTTCGCCTCCAGCTCCTCCGCCTTGCCGACGATCAACTGGTTGCGCGTGACATCTATGCCGACGACGTAGAGAGGCTCCCCGCACGCGGCGCGAAGGCCCTGTCTTTGCCCGATAGTGTAGAAGGCGACACCCCGGTGCCGCCCGAGCTGCCTTCCCTCGCGGTCCACGATCGGCCCCGGGATGGCCACCTCGGGGCGTCTCCTCGCGAGGTACTGCCTGTAATCCTCACCGATGATGAAGCAGATCTCCTGGCTCTCCGGGGTTTCGGCCGTCGCCAGCCCAAGCTCCGCCGCGCGCTTGCGTGTCTCCTCCTTGGTCATGTCGCCGAGTGGGAAGATCGCCCGCGAAAGCTGCTCCTGGTTCAGCCCATATAAGCTATACGACTGATCCTTCGCCTGGTCCCTTCCGGTTAGCAGCTTCCACCTGGCGGATATTTCGTCATATGCGAGCCGCGCGTAGTGACCGGTGGCGAGCTTCTCGGCGCCGATCTCGCGCGCTCGCTGGAGGAGGCGGCCGAACTTGACGAAGGTGTTGCACCTGATACATGGGTTGGGTGTGCGCCCCTGCGCGTACTCGTCGCAGAATGGGTCTATCACAAGAGCCTCGAACTGCTCCCGCAGGTTCAGCACATAGTGCCGGATTCCCAGCGCGGTCGCGACCCGTCTAGCCCGGTCCACGGCGTCGAGGCCGCAGCACCCGCGCACGCCAGGCGGCACCTCGGCCTGCTGGTCCCGCGGCCAGAGCTGCATGGTGAACCCCACCACTTCATAGCCCGCGTCCAGCAGCAGGGCGGCGGCGACAGAGCTGTCCACGCCGCCGCTCATGGCCACGGCAATACGTTCGGTGCTCATGTGTGAAGACCGGGGGGAGCCCGCAGAGGGGCTCCCCTACGGGTGAATGCTCTTACCGCGACTGACCCTCCCCGCGCCTTTCCCACTCTTCCATTCTCGCTTTGATCTTCTTCTCGTAGCCTTGCTCGGTGGGCTCGTAATAGCGCCGCGATTTCGTCCCCTCCGGCAGGTACTCCTGAGGAACAAAGTGGCCCGGGGAATCGTGCGGGTACTGGTAGCCTTCGCCGTGGCCGAACTGCTTCGCGCCCGGGTAGTTCGCGTCGCGCAGATGTTTCGGGACGCGCGGGACGACACGGTTCCTCACGTCCTGCATCGCCCTATCAATCGCCAGGTAGGAAGCATTGCTCTTGGGCGCGGTGGTGACATACGCCGTGGCCTGCGCGAGCGGTATCTGGGCCTCGGGGAGTCCGACGTACTCGACGGCGTGGGCGGCGGCGGTGGCGATGACCAGGGCCATCGGGTCGGCGTTGCCGACGTCCTCCGCCGCCTGGATCACGAGGCGGCGGGCGATGAAGCGCGGGTCTTCGCCGGCCGCGATCATGCGGGCGAGCCAGTAAAGCGCGGCATCGGGGTCGCCGCCCCGCAGGCTCTTGATGTAGGCGGAGATGACATCGTAATGCTCATCTCCGCCCTTGTCGTACTTGAGCGCGCGGCGCTGGGCCGCGTCCTCCACGAGCGCGAGCGTCACGACGCGCCTGCCGCCAATCTCGCGGGCGAGCTGGGCCGCCGCCTCGAGCGCGTTCAGAGCGGCGCGGGCGTCGCCGTTGGCAAGGTTGATGATGTGGTCGCGCGCCTCCGAGATGAGGTCAATGTTCATCCGCCCGAGGCCGCGCTCCTTATCGGCGAGGGTGCGGTCAACGATCGTCCCGATCTGCTCGGGGGTGAGGGACTCGAAGACGAAGATGCGCGAGCGGCTTACGAGGGGGGCGTTGATCTCGAAGAACGGGTTCTCGGTGGTGGAGCCGATGAGGGTGATGGTGCCGTCCTCGACGAAGGGCAGGAAGGCGTCCTGCTGGGCCTTGTTGAAGCGGTGGATTTCGTCAACGAAGAGAATGGTCTTCTGGCCCTGGGCCTTCATGCGCTGCTGGGCCTGCTGGATCACGCGGCGGATGTCGGCGACGCCGGAAGTTACCGCACTGTACTTCTCGAACTTCGCCTTGGTGTGGTGGGCGATGATGTGAGCAAGCGTGCTCTTGCCCGTACCGGCCGGCCCGTAGAGTATGACAGAGGAGAGTTGGTCGGTCTCGATCGCAGTGCGGAGCCAGGTGCCGGGGCCGGCGATGTGGTCCTGCCCGACGAACTCATCGAGGGTGCGCGGCCGCATGCGGGCGGCCAAGGGCATGGCCCCACCCTTGCCCTCCCGCGCTGCCTGACGGTCTTCCTCAAACAGGCTCTCGGCCGCGTCGTCCGCTCGCATGGCCCGATTCTACACGGCACAAGAGGAGGAGTCAACGCGGACGTGACATCGAGCGGCGGACTCACTCAGTGCCGCGTACGTGACGGAGCGGACGGAGACGCACACCGGCCTCGGCGATAACTGCAAAATGGCCGGGCAAATGGTCCCCTGTGCGTGAGATCACGGCGAGGAGCGATGCCGCTTTCCAGGCGTCGGCCAGGAACCTCACTGAGCCTGACCGGTCAGCAGTATCTCCTCGGAACCCACCGCATCGGAGGCATAGGCGAGCGCAGCTTGGACATCGGCCTTGGTCAACCGTGGGTGGTCGCGCAAAATGGCGTTAATGCTCACACCGGCGGCGAGCTTTCGGAGGATCTGCTCGACCGGGATTCGCGTCCCCGCGATGACGGGCTTGCCCAGCATCACGTCAGGATCAACCGCTATTCTCTTCCGCCAGTCGTTCATGCTTCCATCCTCTTGCGTTGCAGCCTCTGTCCAGGCCGATTCTAGCACGGCGCAAGAGGGGGAGTCAACGCGGGTTGACTCACTCTGAGCGAGAGAATTATTAGCCGCCGATAAACGCGAATGAACGCAGATGAAAGATAGAATGCCCTGGCGGGCATGGGAATGCCCGCCAGGGGGAAAGTCTTTGGCCTTCATCCGTGTCTATCCGTGTTCATCTGCGGATAAATCCTTCTGCAATTGTGTTCTGTTTCTCATGGAGCGTGAACTGTTACCCTGCGAGTGCGGCAGGCGCATCGCGGCAACTTGTGGAATCAGGACGCTATGAACTGGATACGCCAACGCGTCCTCAATCGCGAGCTCGTTACCGGCACCTGGCTCAATCTCGGCTCTTGCGTGACGGCGGAGATCGCGGCCCAGGCCGGCTTCGATTGGGTGGTCATTGACATGGAACATGGGGCGGGTGATCACGAGAGCTGTCTCCACCAGTTGCAGGCGATCAGTGGGACCCCGACCTGCCCGATCGTCCGCATCGCCTGGAACGAGGCGCCGCGGTTCAAGCGAGTGCTCGATCTGGGTGCGGCCGGGGTGGTGGTGCCTTATGTCACCACGGTGGAAGAGGCCCGCGCCGCGGTGGCCGCGATGCGCTATCCGCCGCAGGGGATTCGCGGGGCAGCCAGCATCCACCGCGCGGCCCGCTTCGGCCGCGACTGGGCCGGGTACCTGGCCGCGGCTAACGACAACTTGCTGACAGTCCTGCAGATTGAGTCGGAGCCTGCTCTCAAGGCCGCTGACGGGATCGCGGCCTTGGACGGCGTAGACGTGCTGTTCGTGGGCCCGCTGGACCTCAGCATCAACCTGGGTATCCCGCAGGAGTTCGACCACCCGCGCTTCCGCGCCGCTCTCGCCACCGTGGGGGAGGCCGCCCGCAAGCATGGGAAGGCAGCTGGCATATTGCTGGGCAGACCGGAGCAGATCGAGCAGACCGTGGCCGACGGCTACACCTTCATCGGTCTTGGGTCAGATGGCGGGGTGTTGGCGGAGGGGATGCGGGGGCTGGCGGAGGCGTTTGAGCGATACCGGTGAGTGGAGGAACGAGGCCACCGCGGATGAGCGCAGATGAGGGGCGGCACCCGCCCTGCGGAACGGCACAGCCGGCGGGCGTGGGCGTGTCCGCCTCAGGCGGGAACGCTCGCCCTACAGAACAGCTACTGCGCGAGTGGCCCTCCCCTGAACCGATTCGTGATCGGCAGCCTTCTGTCCCGCCCGAAGGCGCGGGAGGTAATGCGCGGGCCGGGTGGGGCCTGCCTGCGTTTGTACTCGCTGTGGTCCACCATCTCCACCGCCCGGGCCACGACCTCGGGGTCGTTGCCGGCGGCCACGATCTCCGCCACTGGCTGATCCTCCTCGACATAGGCTCGCAAGATCGGATCCAGCACGTCGTATGGCGGCAAAGTATCGGTATCTTTCTGGTCGGGCTTCAGCTCGG
>Ga0315291_10012120_pt1 | contig 10475 bp, 7 predicted proteins | sample YL17G12_20_MG_FD_203070 | JGI IMG/M metagenome (GOLD analysis project Ga0315291, IMG submission 203070) | Sediment microbial communities from Yellowstone Lake, YNP, Wyoming, USA - YL17G12_20 | ecosystem: Environmental > Aquatic > Freshwater > Lake > Sediment | place: USA: Wyoming | collected... | reverse complement strand
ACCAGGCTGCGATTGATAAGCTCCTCATCGAACTGGACGGGACAGAAAACAAATCCAATCTTGGTGCCAACGCAATCGTGGCCGTATCGATGGCCGTTGCAAACGCTGCCGCCGAATACAGCGGTCTTGCGCTTTACAGCTACCTGGGCGGCGTAAACGCAAGGACGCTCCCGGTCCCGATGATGAATATTGTGAACGGCGGAGCTCACGCTGACAACAACGCCGACATACAGGAGTACATGCTTGTTCCCGCTGGCGCCTCTAGTTTCAGCGAAGCGCTAAGGATGGGATCGGAAATTTTTCACAATTTGAAAAAGATCCTTAGCGAGAAAGGCCATGTGACGACGGTTGGCGACGAAGGCGGTTTCGCTCCCAACGTCAAGTCAAACGAGGAGCCGCTCTCCCTCATGATGCAAGCGATTGAGAAGGCAGGATACAGACCGGGCGAACAGGTGTTTCTTGCGATAGACGCAGCGGCAAGCGAGTTCTATCAGAAGGGAAAGTACGTGCTTCAAGCTGAGAAGAAACTTCAGAAAACAGCAGCTGAGCTTGTGGAATATTACAGCCACCTGGCATCCAGGTACCCAATCGTCTCGATCGAAGACGGTCTTTCTCAGGATGATTGGGAAGGATGGAAACTCCTCACGAGCAGGCTCGGCCAGAAAACGCTGATTGTCGGAGACGACCTCTTTGTCACGAATGTGAAACGTCTACGTCGAGGTATCTCGGAGAAAGCCACAAATGCGATTTTGATCAAGGTGAACCAGATCGGTACTGTCACAGAGACGCTCGAGGCGATAGAGACCGCCAAGCGCGCTTCATTTGGAACTGTGATTTCACACCGTTCGGGTGAAACCGAGGACACTTTCATCGCGCATCTTGCTGTTGCCGTGAATGCGGGCTTGATCAAGACAGGCTCGCTGTCACGGACTGAAAGAATCGCCAAGTATAACGAGCTATTGAGGATTGAGGAAGAGCTGGGCGAGGCAGCAGAGTTTGCGGGGATAAAGGTGCTGAAAGTTGCGGGGTCCGACACACGTCGAGCCGCGGCAAGGCCAACTCGAACCAGGGCAAAGTAGCTGTGCTTGCACGCGCGGCGGGCCGTGGCCAGGCAGGCATGGATAGAGTAGCTGTCCTTGAACGCACGTCGAACCCTGGCGAGGCGTTCCCCGGTAAAGATCAAGGTGAGACCACAGAGTTTGCGGAGACGAACGTATTAATAGTATGACACGTAGAGCCACCCCGACTGAGGTGGCGAGAACCGGCACGTGGAAGACATAGCAAGTAGAATCAAGCGACACAGACTTGTGAGATATCGAAGACCCGAGCCAAGAGGTAGAAAGGCCCTCATCCGGATCGCTCTACTGGCCCTATGCATCTGGCTCGCATACCAGGTGGTTGCGAGTGAACACGGCCTTGTCAAGATGACGCAAGCAAAGAGTGAGCTCAAACGACTCGACAGCGAAACAGCTCTACTTGTGAGAGAGAAAGCGAAACTGAGCGAAACCGCAAAGCTCTACCAGAATAACCCGTTTCTCCTGGAAAAAGCCCTCCGCGACCAACTGGGCATGACGAGGGAAAACGAACTAGTCTATAGGTTCGACGACGTTCCCGAGAAGGAAGAGCCCGCAAGCAGCGAAGCCGCCAAATAGGCAATATTCGAATGACTCTTGACGAAGATCTCGTGAAGGCGGTCGATCGGGCCGTAAAGCGACTCCGGACCACCCGCTCCGCATTTGCGCGGAAAGCGTTGCGCGAAGCACTCAGGAGATTGACTCTCGCCGGGCTTGAACGTCAACACCGAAGAGGCTACGAAGCACGTCCCGTCAGGAGGGGTGAGTTCAGTCCGTGGGAAAAGGAACAGCAGTGGGGTGAGGAATGAAGAGAGGTGAAATCCGCTGGTACAAGTTCAAGCCTTCTGACAAACGACCTCCTGTGCTGACTCTTACACGTGATTCGATTCTACGCTATCTGGGCGAGGTCACGATAGTTCCCACACTCAACCCCGCGTAACCCCTAAGCTACCCGGCCAATGAGCCCAGCCTCCGCAAAGATCACTTTTTCCTCGTTGACTTGTTTTCCAAACTCTTGAACTCCTTAGCGCCTGGCGGAGTCATATACAGTTCATAGACATATTCGTCCTTGCTCACAAACTTAGTAACGCTCCGGACTTTGATCGATTTGCCCGTCATTGGGTCTGGCCAATCGCCGGACTCCGTCTCGACGCGGGTCAAAGTGTCCCGAGTTCCTTCCGTCAGATAGAAACCTGTGCTCTGATTGTCAATCCAGAAGGTTACATATTTCTTCTTCAGATTATCGTAACCCACAATTTCCAGTCCTTCAAACGGCTGTCCAAACATGGTTCCGGCAAACTTCATCATGAGAAAGCGACCTCCCAAGATGACGCTTGCTTCGCACGAGCTTTGACTCGCAACTGATTCTTGCCCTGGAGCCATCCACGCCGTCGTCGTTACGTCCCACTTCCCCACAAGGTCATTGAAATAAGCATGGTTCTCATTCGGCGCCATCATCTTCATATATTCCTGAACCATCTTCTGCTGATCTTCCTGCGTATCAGCCGCGGATACCTGAAGCGGGGCGAAGGCAACGACGACCAAGCACAATGCAAATTCGGCGAGCGAGCACAACGAGGACGGAGCAAACAAACACGACACCAACCTAGCCACGCAGCGAGTTACGTGAGACATTTAAACCTCCTTAAAAAGTGACCTTCGGCAATCGCCGGACATTCGAGCAGGTATTCTCTAACTTCTCGCACCCTCGTGCAAGAAGGAAATGATGGCTCTCTCCTACCCACTTGGCTCTCAAGCGAGTAAGAATGGGATAGCTTCGCTGGCATTGCCCCTTGACAAATCGAGGCCAGGGCATTATCGTTATAGTAGGAAAGTAAGAAAGTAAGCAGTCAAAGCTATTTCGATGACAATTACCAGTTGGGGGGACGACATGGATGCTGTAAAAATCGGCCCGAAACACCAGATTACCATACCCGTAGCTGTATTCAGGAAACTGAGGCTGGATGCAGGCGATTTCCTTGAAGTCGAAACAATGGACGAGGCCATTGTTCTCGTACCACGGAAGCTGATTCCAAGGAGCCAGGGGTGGTTCTGGACGAAGCGCTGGCAGACGATGGAAAAGACGGCCCAGGGGGACTTGGATAGCGGACGCGCGGTTGAGGCCCCGTCAATGAAGGCCCTGCTAAGGAAGCTAAAGAAATGAAGGTTCTAGCTTCCTTGCGCTTTAAAAAAGCGTATCAGAAGCTTGCTAAGCTCCTCCAAGAGCAGGTAGACAAAAAACTCCTGCTCTTGGAGGAGAACCCCAGACATCCTTCCCTACGCATAAAGAAGATTGCTGGAACGCCCAACATCTGGGAAGCCTCCATAACGATGAAGTACAGGATCACCTTCCAGATATCCGAAGGGGTTATCATTCTACGAGTCATCGGAGAACATGAAAAAGCACTGAGGAACCCGTAAGAAACAATCTGCGCTCGAAACCCCGGTCCAATCTACATAGAAACAAGATAGCATCTGAGTCTCTTCACAGCCCCAGCACAAAATACGAGTCCATTGCCGAACTCTACCCACACTTTTAATGGGCTTGACAAGCCCTTGGTTTGCCTCTATCTTTATCACTGCAAGGAAAAATCGCGGGGTGGAGCAGTCTGGTAGCTCGTTGGGCTCATAACCCAAAGGTCGCTGGTTCAAATCCAGCCCCCGCTACCAACGGGTAAGTCCCTGAGACTTAACAAGTTTCGGGGACTTACATTTTTGTGTGGATTTCGGAATTTGGCAAGATTTCGGCCGTTTTGCTAACATTTTGCTAACAAAATTCTGATAATGACTTGCAGCAGATTCAGTTGACGCCTTCGATTTTCTTGAGAAATATCACACTTCTAGTTTCTCGCGACTGTGCCTTCGTGGCAGCTTTTTCATGTAAGGACATTTTCACCAAGAATGAATTCATCGAGTCTCCCGCTAGCTTTTCCTTGGCTCTCGACTATCGGTTCCTTGGATTTCGAGCTACCGGGGCTGATACTGAATCGCAATTGCCATAGCTAGGCGTGTGGCAATGTACGAGGTTGCACTTGCTCGATTCTCCCCCTGTGATATAATGCACTCGCAGAAAGTTGAGCTGCCGGTTCAGCCGCATCTCGGCAAAACGGTAGCAACCCGTGGAGTTTGTCTGGCTGGTACTCGTTCAGTGGCGAGTATGCAATGGTCAGACCTTCACGAGAGATGGGGCATGAAACGTGACCTCCAGCCAGAATCATGTAGCTGAGAAAACGATGTCGACATTTCGAACTGTTCGCAACAGAGATGCAAGGGCGACGATTCGCGGTTTTCTCTACCAGGTCGATCTTACTATCGAGAGATGGTTAGAGCTGGACGAAGATGAGGTACTCGAACTGGAGAGTGGAGAAGATTTCGACATCATAAACAGGGCCCTTGAGAGCGATGATGAGTCGCGGGGCGACCGGCTACTTAACCAAGTGAAAAGCAGTGATTCCAGGCTTTCGCTTCGCAGCCCTGTCGCACTCGGGGCAATCGCCAACTTTATTGAGCACAGATTGAATAACCCTGAACGTCGGCTCCTTTTCCGCTTCATCACAAATGCTCCTGTCACCTGTGAGCGACCAGCCGTTTTTGATGAGAATACCCCTGCTATCACGATATGGATGCGACTTCACTTTGGGGAACTGCGTGGGATTGAAGCAGCGGAGGCGCGGGGAAAGATAAGGTCCTTTCTTAGCCTGCAAAAAAGACCCGCCAGACTCAGCATGGCTACTTGGGGCCGCCTTCTGTCGCACCTTGATTCTGCAACTGACGCCGAGTTCGCGGCGATAGTAGATACTTTTGAGTGGGTAACTGCGCAATCCTCGCCTGAGGCAATGAGTAAGCGGATCGAATCGCAGCTAGTGGAACTCAGATACTCTTCCTCTCCGGAATCAGCTCACAATTTGTACAGTCGACTATCCCTGCATGTATTCAAGCTTCTTTCTACACGAGGATTGAGAGAGTTGACACGCGCCTCACTGAAGGAACAGTGCGCATTGCCGGAGATCCCCGCTAACGTGAAAATTCAACTTGCCAGGCTTGAGGCACTGCAAGACGATCTGGAACAGCGTGTGGCGTCCCATGAGTTAGCGCTCAAAGAACAAGCGATTGCGCTTGCTAACCTCCAGGAAATGGGAAGTGGGGGCGTGCGTCTAGATACAGAGCTCACTCTGTCAGGCATGACTCCTACTATCCAGGTTCCGCCACGTGTGGAGAGAGGGAGTTGCCGCGAACAGGCTGTCGACAACATAACCGCTGAGCTCAGCCACAATGCATGGATGGCAATCTATGGTCCTTCAGGCACTGGCAAAACTCAGCTCCTAATTCTTGCTGTTGAGAGACTGGGGCGATGCAAGGCGTGGGTCCGACTTAGCAGCAAACCGGCGCATTCTTCCCTTTGCCTGGCTGCCCTGGAGCATTCGCTAGAAGTTGCAACCCACTGTCCGATTGGTCCCGATAGACGAATATGGTACGACACGATATGCAGGAGGCTAGAGGAGAACGCAGTTGTGGTGATAGACGATATCCCAAGGCTTGCTGCGAATGATCCCCTTACAGAGAACATCGTCCTTTTCTGTTCAGCCTGCGATCAGCATAGCATAGATCTCTTGACGACCAGTCCGCATCCGCTCCCTACTACGGTACTTGAAAAGCTTGGCACTGTAGGCGTTTGTTCGAAGCAGATGCCTCCGTTGAGCGACGAAGAAACTCGAGAAATTCTGGCTGCACGGGGAGCACCGACCGAACTCCTGAAGTCAGCTATGGTTTCTTTTCTGAATACAGTGTGCAGACAACATCCTTCGTTGGTGGCGGCGGCAGCGCAATACCTTGAGAAGAATGGTTGGCGACTCGCCGAAAAGGAATTTGATTACCTCTTGAGAAGCAAATATGCGACGGAGGTGAACCGAGAAACGCTTGACAGACTTCTGCAGACGGTGGCGAGTGCCCAAGGTCGTGAGCTGCTGGAGCGCCTCGCGTTAATCCCGGATCGGTTTGGCAACGAAGAAGTGAAAGTTGTAGCGGATGTGCTTCCTCGGGTCGAGAGACCATTTGACCAGCTAAGTTTCCTCCTTGGAATATGGGTGCAGTATGACGCTAGCAATCGTTACCTATTATCGCCGCTCGCCAAGTCGTTAGATTCACCGAACCTCGCACAGAAAGTGAAACAACGGGTGCATCTCAATCTGGGCAACAGCCTACTTGAGCGAAGAGTTCTGAATCAGGTGGAAATGTCTAATGTACTGATCCATTTCGCCAGTGCGGGAGCCTGGGACAAAGTCGGAAGTCTTCTGCTTGTAGCCCTCCAGACCATGTTCACACAAGGTATCCCATCTTACGATGCCGGCTTGCTGTCCGTGTATACTAGCATTCCACTTCCCACAGACATAAACCTGGGTCTCCGTATCTACATCAGGGCATTGCAGATATCCCTCCACGCGCGAGCCCGTAGACCATTCGAGTTCTTACTCGGAGATATCAATTCGATGATTGCTGCCGCCTCGGACGAGGACGCCCCTGCTGTTTTCGCTGCTAGCATCAACTTAACCATCGCTCTTGCGGAATTAGATCCGGAAACGTCGTGCGAGAACTTGAATCGCTCATTCACTTTACTATCCACAGTGTCGAAGGATAAGAAGTTTACGGAGATTTTGAGTAGCCTGCCATTGGGCTCGCTGATCTGGATCTCGGCACTGAACATTTCCACATCGGAGCAGATTCTGAAATGGATGGCCGCGATTAGACAGATGCCATCATGGTTGAGTGAGAGAGCGGAATCTGATGAACTGATCGAGATCGGCTCTATTTCGGTTGCGGATGGAATATGGCTCCGGGAAGCCAAAAAACCGGAGCCGACACGATCTTGGCCGACTGTCCGCTCAGTACTTTCAGATCTTTCGGCGGCGGCGCGAGAGCTGGGCTTGGAACCACTGTGGGGATGCGCTGTTCGATCACTGATCATTGTCATGGCAGAATACGAGGAGTCATTTGATCAGGCAATCGCGTTAGGGGAAGAAGCCCTCAAGACAACAGCTGACCCTCGCGCCAGATTCATAATAGAAGAGTGTATTGGTAGACAGTTCGAGTACAACAAGCAAAATAGAGAGGCCCAATTGTGGTTCAAGGCTGCTCTCGAAGAACCCACGGAAGGGTTTCCAGTACAACGGCTGCAGTCATATATTCGTGCGAGTGCCACATTGGACGCTCAGCAGTATACGCAGGCCCAAGAATACCTCGAGCGCGCTTTGTCCATCGGGATGTCAAACGAGAACGTATCGCGGATGGAGTTAGTGAAAGCAGCAGGAGAGCTCTGTATCCTTTGCGGGCTTCGGGAAGATCTTACTGCTGCATTTCGTGCCCTGGACATTGCAGAGGTGAATCTGATCAGCAGTAAAGACCAAACCCTCCGCTGGAAGGGACTCTTCGTGATAATGGGTCATGTCTCTGGGTACTTCGCTTCGATTGCAGTCACAGGCCACCCGCCTGAAAGAGCCCCGAGCGGTGAGCCATACTTCGCTCCTCACCGTGGCTTGCTTCTGACATATAACGAATCAGAATGTAGTCGCTTGTACGACGAATCAAAGGAATGCGCAATCTTCGCCCAACTGGCGCAGTTTGCTGATGCAGTGGGAGCGACAGACCGTGTTGAACACTGGGCATTCGTTGGAATAGAGGCGGCTCGGGTTGCCAAAGCAACGATGGTCATCGCATCGATTAGCACTCAGGTTGTTCCACTGCTACTCCTTCAAGGTCGTCAGGCTGACGCGATTGCTCTTGCCGTTGAGTCTTCCGCTATCGTGCTCGCAGGCCAGAAGTTGAAGGAAGGGGGTCGTCCGCCTGAGGGACTGGGATTCGATGTCGAGTCCATACTAGGACCCAAGCCGAACGACCTGTGGAACGAGGCCGAGGCGCATTCCATGGTTCTTGGGCTCCTTCCAGCGGTGTGCGAGCTGGCGATTATGCAATTAGACTCCCCTGAGCAAGCTGCCGAGCTAGCAGGCGATGCAATTTCCGCTTGCCGCCAACTTGGTCAAACTGCATCACACAAAGGACTGTGGCAAAAGGCCGCGGATATTCTTCACAAGGCTTTTGTGGAAAGACTGGAGGGCCGGGACCTAGTTGATCTGAGCAATGCGCTCAATGATGAGACTTACAGATGGCTACGCGCTGTGGGATACATATGCGCTTCAATCCAACCCGATATCCCTCTGTCAGAGGTCTGCAGGCTACATCTCATGATAATGCCTCCGTGTTACGTCCAAATCAGACCAGTTTCTAGAATCACCTACGACAGGATCCTTGTCCGTTGGATCTCAACGTTCTGGAAGCGAAAGTTTGAAGAGCAAAGATTCAGATTTGTATCCCCGCCGCTAGTGGCGGCTGAGCTCGACAGCGCCCAAATGACAGCCGAAGCCGGGAGGGCACAGGCAATTTTGAGGGTAGTGGTAACTGGGCTCAATGTTAGTGTGGGGAAGAGCGCAGAGGATTGGCTTGAAAATGCACCTAAATAGCAAGTGTCCCTTGGGTTCATGTGTCGATGAGCAGCACTGCAAAGATTCGGAAGAGCTCGCTCCTTTCACGCGCCACTACTTATAATAAGAAGTGGTCGGTCAAGAACGCTAATCCAAGGAAGCATCACCCAACTCCAGCTCTCTAATCCCTGTCGGCTAACGCGTGGCTTGGGCTTTTTTCTGCTCGGACGCCTCACCAAAAATGAATTGATCGAGTCTATCGCCAGCTTCTCTGTGACTTTCCGGCATGAGATGTCCGTAGCGATCCATTGTCGTCTGAATTGAAGCGTGCCCGAGTTGTTGCTGAATGTATTTCGGATTCTCCCCGGTAGCGATCAGTAGTGCTGTGAAAGTGTGCCTCAAGTCATGAAAGCGGATCTTCCGGAGCCCCGCGCGTCGCAGTGCAGGAAGAAACTCCCGATGAATCAGATTGTCAGCGTCGAGAGGCGTGCCTACCTCGGAACAGAATACCAGATCGTCCTTACTCGGAGGACATGCAATCTTGTGTACCTTTAGACACTTCGCGAGCTCCGGAGACAGAGTCACTGCACGCCGTGAGCTGGAAGACTTTGGAGTGATGAACATCCCCTTATACATGGACCTCCGCACGTGAATGCAACCACCGTTCCAGTCAACGTCTCCCCATTGAAGACCCAGCAGCTCTCCCCTGCGCAACCCCGTCATCACGGCCGTCGTAAATAGCGGGCGGAATCTCGGTGTCACGTTGTTGAGGAAAAGCTCAATCTCCTCCTGTGTGAGGAAATCCATCTCCTTCTCCTCCACCTTGGGCCTCTCCACGTACTGAGCCGGGTTCTCGTGAATGTACCCCAAGATCACAGCCCGCTTGAGCATGCTCTTGAGCAGAACCACATCGTGAAGAATCGTTTTCGGTGCCCACCGGCCCCCGTTCTTCGTCCTGCGCTTCCGCTTGAACACTCCTGACACGAACGCCTGAACCAGCTCGGGCGAGATTTGCGAAAGCTCAATGTCACCAAAGAATGGCTTAAGGTCGCAGCGAATGATCCTCTTGTACCTGACAAGGGTCGACGGCTTCACTCGAACCGTCGCGTAGTCTTCCAACCACTTCTCAGCGAAGTCGGCAAACGAGATTCTCTTCGGTTCACGGTATGCACTCTTGTTGATCAGGTTCATCCGCTCGACCAGAACCTTTTCGGCGTTCCTCCTGCTCAACCCGATCCTCTCCCACTTCTGCTTGCCACCGAAGCGATAGACAATGTAGTATGCGTTCCCTCGCTTTACAATCGAGCCTTGTGCCATTTTTATCACCCCCCTTCGTTTCGATTCTTACAGGTACCGTCCAAAGGGTATATGTCAATCTTGGAATAGGACACTGACCGGCGACCATTCTTGAGAAAGTCGTGAATGCCTCCTAGCACCCGTTGGAACATACGGACTTGGACTGGAATATTGCACGACTCGGACAAGCTTGGACTCTAGCTCGGTGAATCACCGCCAGTCTCGAACCTGGGTGTTGCCTTTTGTTATTCCTTTGGCTCCCTTAGTCCTGTTTTTCGTTCCCATTCCTGGATTGCTTCGGCCGATATTGACCTCACGACAAACTGAGTAATATCCAAGTGAAAATCACGAAAACCCTTATCGGACAAAAGCTCGAATATGCTCGGAGACTTCCCTTTCGACAGATACCTGTGCGAATGCTTAGCGAGGTAGTGGGCCAGAAGCAGACCTCCCTCTGCGGTTCTGGCCTCCGGTTCGTCGCTAAAGTGCGTAGATACGGAATCTCGGGAGAAAGCAACTTGAGATTCCAAGCGCTGCACCTGAGCCGGATTCAGTTGTCTTGCTGTACCCAGAGTATTCAAGAGCAGCCTTCTCTGATCGGCAATCCGGTCAAACAAAAACTCCTTCATCGGCC
>Ga0315291_10012118_pt1 | contig 10476 bp, 7 predicted proteins | sample YL17G12_20_MG_FD_203070 | JGI IMG/M metagenome (GOLD analysis project Ga0315291, IMG submission 203070) | Sediment microbial communities from Yellowstone Lake, YNP, Wyoming, USA - YL17G12_20 | ecosystem: Environmental > Aquatic > Freshwater > Lake > Sediment | place: USA: Wyoming | collected... | reverse complement strand
CCTTTCCCAGGAGTCCTTGGGGGCGCAAGAGCAATACCGTTATGAGCAGGATGGCAGCCACGGCGTCCTTATAACCGGTAGATACCCCGAGAACCACGGTGAGAAATCCCGGGATGAGCTCTTCCAGCAGTCCGAGCACAAGGCCGCCGGTGACGGCGCCGAAGGTGTTGCCCAACCCCCCCACCACCGCGGCGGTGAATCCCTTGATGCCCAGGAAAAGCCCTATGGAATAGCTTGCGAATGGAGCGTTTACCAATCCCGCAACCCCGCCCAGCGCCGCCGCCAACATAAAGGAATAGAGGGACATACGGGATACATTGATGCCTACCAGGCTGGCAGCCTGGCGGTTGATGGAGCATGCCCGCATGGCCTTTCCCGCCCTGGTGTGGTTGAAGAACATGTATACCAGCAGCACGCTTACCACCGTAAGGCCCAGCACCCACAGGAACTGGCGGGATACCGTAGCGCCTGGGATGTTGATGTTCCCGGAGGAGAACTCCGGCACCTTGTAGGCCTCCTTGGGCCAGAACAGGCGGCCCAGGGACTTGAACAATATGGAGGCTCCCACGGTGGCGATGATCGCGGTTATGATGCTCGCGTTACGTAAGGGATAGACGATCGATCTCTCCATCAACCCCCCGATGAGGGCGGTGGCTACAATAGCGAGGATTATCGCCAGGGGTAGGGGCAGCCCCAGGGTGACGGCGAAAGTAAACGTAAAGAGGCCGCCGAACATGCAGAACTCGCCCTGGGCGAAGTTGATGATCCCGGTGGAGTTGAAGATGATGTTGAACCCCATGGCCACCAGGATGTAGATACATCCATTGGCAAGTCCGTTGGCGATGTATTGCGGGCAGTTCCCGAAAAAATCAAGTATCGAGCTCAGCGGCTTCCACCTCTTGTCGCAATAAAAGGAGGAGGCCGGAGGGAGTTCCAGCCTCCTCCTTCCGTACCGTAGATTGTCTTCTTACTCGGCGGCAGACTCCCACTTGGAGTCAACGATCTCCACCATGTTCAGGTCGTCCGGGGTCAGGCCGTTATGGTCCTCCACCGTGTAGGTGAAGATGCCTGCCGTCCCTACCAGCCCTTCGGTGGCCTCGATCTCGTCGCGGAGCTCGGCCGCCGTGGCGCCCGCCCCCGCGCGCTTCAGGGCTTCGGTGATTATCAGGATCGCATCCCAGCCGTGTCCGGCGAAGGTGTTGATCTGCTCGCCGTACTCCTCGAAGTAGGCGTCCGAGAAGTCCTTGATGAAATCGTACTCTTCGCTGCCGGGCTCGAGCACCTGCTCGAAGACGAGCATCTTCCCCGCCGGGAAGACCACGCCGTTGGCGGCCCCTCCGGCCAGCTCGATGAAGGCCTGGTTGGCGATGCCGTGGCTGCCCACGTAGGGCAGGTCGATGCCCTTGTCCCTCATGCGCTTGGCGATCTTGGCCGGGCCGGGGTTGGTGCCCCATACCACTACCACTTCCGGGTCGGAGGTCATGATGTTGGTGAGATGGGTGTCCATCCCCTCCTCTGACTCGTCTGTCTGGTAGCCTTCGGACACCACTACCTCCAGGCCGAAATCTGGCGCCTCTGCCTCGACGACGGCCTTGCCGTCAGTGCCGAAGGGATTGGTGTCGTAAAGAAGCGCTACCTTCTTTACCTTGAGTGTATCGGCGATGTACTCGAGCACCTTCTTGCCCGCTTCGGTCGCGGTGGGAGGGGTGCGGAATATCCAGGTATTGCCCCCCTCCATGATGTTGGCGCCCGCGGCCATGCATACCTGCGGCACTTCCGCCTTGGCAGTCTCCTGCTTCATGGCGATGGTGGTGCCTGTACCACTGGAGCCGATGACCGCCACCACGTCCTCCTGCTGGAGAAGCTCGACCACCGCCTGCTGGGCTTTGTTGGCGTCGCTCTGGTCGTCCTTGATGATCACCTCGACTTCGTGGCCGTCGATGCCTCCCGCTTCATTGATCCTCTTCACGAAGAGATCGATGGCGTTGGCTTCGGGCTTGCCCAGAGGCTCGTTAGCTCCGCTTTCCGAGAGCACCACTCCGATCTTGATGGGCTCCTTGGTCCCGGTCTCCGTTTCCCCGCAACCCGGCAATACGAGCAGGGCGGAAAAGACGAAGGCCGCGACTGCGACTGCAAGGATCAATTTCATTGCACGCAACCTAAACTACCCCCTTACTTCCCTCGGACTTACACTTGCTTACAGAGTTTGCCGGCGCATCTTTGTAGGTAATCTACCATAGAAGATATTTCTATCATATGGCCTGCTCTGATGTCTACTCTTCTCGCTGCATAAAGGCTGGGTTCGTTGCCGCCGCCAGCTTTGCTCGCTCTATTCCCCCGGTAAAATCCGCCTCCGCTGCAGCACCTGTATTGCAGACCTACCCCGAAATGACAGGGCAGCCGGGCCGTTAGCGCTCAGACCCTTACCGGGATGCCTCTGCCCTGGAGGAACTCTTTTGCTTCCCGGATGCTGTATTCGCCGTAGTGGAAGATGGATGCGGCCAGCACGGCGTCGGCGCCGGACTTCAGGATGACATCGGCCAGGTGGTCGAGGTTTCCCGCCCCCCCGGAGGCTATCACCGGCAGGTTGACGGCCCCGACCACGGCCCGCGTGAGGTCGAGGTCGTATCCATCCTTGGTGCCGTCCCGGTCCATGCTGGTCAGCAGTATCTCTCCGGCGCCCAGCGACTCAGCCCTGCGTACCCACTCCACGGCGTCTATGCCGGCCGGCGTCCTGCCCCCGTTCACGAAGACCTCCCAGCTGCCACGCCCCCTTGCTTTGGCGTCTACGGCCAACACCACGCATTGAGCGCCGAACCTGCGGGAGGAAGCCGTGATGAGCTCGAGGTTTTTCACCGCAGCCGTGTTCAAGGATACCTTGTCCGCTCCGGTGGCCAGCATATGGCGTATATCCCCCTCGTTGCGCAAGCCGCCTCCTACGGTGAAGGGGATAAAGACCTTCTCGGCTACCCTGGCTGCCATATCGAAGACAAGATCGCGTTCCTCGTGGGAGGCGGTTATATCCAGGAAGACCAGCTCGTCGGCTCCCTCCCGGTCGTATACCGCGGCCATCTCAACCGGGTCACCGGCGTCCCGCAGCGAGACGAAGTTTATCCCCTTTACTACGCGACCCTTGTCTACGTCCAGACAGGGTATGATGCGCTTGGTATGCATACTACTCAACTCCTCTTACATGGTGCCTTTTCTCGGGGAATATGAGGCCGACAGCCCACATGCGACCTCACATCGCCGGCCGGCGGTTTATCCGCTCGGGCGCTACCGTCCATGAGCAGCGGCTCGATCATGTTTCCTCGAGTGCGAGCGCCTCGGCCAAGTCCAGGTCTCCGGTGTAGATGGCCTTGCCGACTACCGCGCCCTCCAGCCCCCTCCCCACCAGCTCTTTCAGTTTCTCCAGGTCGGCCAGGGTGCTTATGCCACCTGCCGCGATGATCCCCAGCCCCCGGTCCAACAGTGGGCTGAGCACGCGCGTGTCGTATCCGCTCAAGGTGCCATCGCGCGCGATATCGGTATGGATGATGCACTCCGCACCGCAGCTCTCAAGATGCCCGAGGACTTCTTGCAGGGAACGCCCGGCAGATTTCCTCCAGCCTCCTGTTGCCACTTCACCGCTCCTGGTGTCCACGCTCACGATAATCCTCGCACCGAAGATCCCCAGCACCTCCTCTGCGAATGCGGGCTCTTCCAGGGCCCTGGTGCCCACTATCACCCTTTCCACTCCCATGGACAACAGACGTTCGATGTCCTCAAGGTTGCGTGCACCCCCCCCGAACTGCACGGGGATATCCACCCGCTTCAAGATCTCCCCGACAGCTTCCAGGTTGATAAGGGCGCCGCCTGCGGCCCCGTCCAGGTCGACCACATGCAGGTAGGAGGCTCCTCTTCCCTGCCAGGCCAATGCCACTTCCCACGGGTTCTCGGAGAAGACGGTTTCCTTGCCAAGGTCGCCCTGGTAGAGACGCACGCAGCGGCCTCCTTTTATATCCACCGCGGGATAGATGCGGAACACGTGGACCCTCCTCATGCGCAAAGGCGCGCGAAGTTATCCAGGATGCGCATGCCGGAAGAGGAGCTCTTTTCAGGATGGAACTGGAGCGCCACCAGGTTGTTGCGGGCCACCCCGGATGCGAAATCCACACCGTACCCGGTCATGGTCAACCTGTCCCCGGGCTCCGCCGGCACGACGTAATAAGAGTGTACGAAATAGAAAAAGGAGCCCTCCTCCACGCCTTCGAGTACCGGATGCGCGTGGGCAAAGCGCACATCGTTCCAACCCATATGGGGTATCTTGACGTCGGGAGGAAACCTCACCACCCTCCCTGGCAGTATGGCGAGTCCGGCGATACCGGGACTTTCCTCACTGTCCTCGAACAACAATTGATAGCCCAGGCAGATGCCCAGGAAGGGGATGCCCGCGTCGATGGCGCCGCGCAGGGGCTCCTCCAGTTTCCTGCTCTCTAGTTCGTGCATGGCGTCACCGAAGGAGCCAACACCTGGCAGGACGATCCCGCCGGCTTTCTCGAGGTTCGCGGGTTCATGGCTTACCACCACATCGTGCCCCAGGAAAGCGAAGGCTTTCTCTACGCTGCGCAGGTTACCCATGCCATAATCTACTATCACGATCATAGAGTGCTCCAGAGTCTCTTTACAGGGTCCCCTTGGTGGAGGGAACGTCCTGGTAAGCGGGGTCATGGCCGGTGGCCGCGCGCAGGGACCTGCCCAGACCCTTGAAGACCGATTCGAGTACATGATGGGGGTTATCGCCGCACATGCTCCTGACATGCAGGGTGAGTCCGCCCTCGTTCGCCAGGGCTTGCAGGAATTCCCTGACACAAGTGGGGTCGAAGTCTGCGATCAACTGCACCGGCAATTCCACCTCGTAAGACAGATGGGGCCTGCCGGAAAGGTCCAATGCGACCAGGCACAGCGCCTCGTCCATGGGCAAGAGCGCCCAGCCATATCGGGCTATGCCTTTCTTGTCTCCCAAGGCTTCCTCCAGGGCCTTGCCCAGGCAAAGGCCTACATCCTCTACGGTATGGTGCTGGTCCACCTCCAGGTCACCTTTCGCCTCGAGCCTGAGGTCGAAGCCCGCGTGATGGGCCAGAAGGGTGAGCATGTGATCGAAGAAGCCGATACCCGTGGAGATCTCCACCTCGCCGCTGCCGTCGAGATCGAGCTCCAGGAGGATATCCGTTTCTTTGGTCTTTCTCTGCAGTACCGTTGCTCTCATGGTCATAAGATTAGCACACAGCGGTTAACCCATCCTAGAGGGCCACCCCTATGCCCATTAGTCTGTTGGCAACTCCCGACCGACTGCAGCGCGAAAGCGCCAGCGCCGTCCCAGGCACGTGTACGTCTGCTTACAACGCACGAGAGGATGTAGCGCTAAAGCGTGCTGACGCCCGGAGGGCGGCAGCACGGTGCCTGTCGCCTGGACGCTTGTCGCGAGGAGCGAAGCGACGTGGCGATCTAGTATTGCATCCAGGCCTGGCACGCCTACGTATGGATCCTGATCCCTAATGAAGCCTCTTGCGCATGGCCTCCGCGTGGTTGAGGAAACCCTCCACCCTGGCGAGTGCTTCTACCACCGGACCCAGGATGCGGTTGGCCTTGGGATTGGAGAAAACGATATTGCTCCTCTTGATAAAATCGTGGACTCCCAGAGGGGAGGAGTAGCGGGCCGCTCCCTTGGTGGGCAGGACGTGGTTCACCCCTACCGCATAGTCTCCCAGCGCTACGGGTGACTCCGTACCCAGGAATATGGCGCCCGCGTTATGCACCTTGGACAGCACACTGGTGACGTCCTCGGCTACTATCACAATGTGCTCCGGCGCCAGGACGTCGACCAGGCGAGCGCCCTCGTCGAGGTCTTTTACCAGAACCGCTGCGGCATGCGCGGCCTGCTCGGCTTCCTCTCTGCTGCGCCCCTGGGAGAGCGCTTTCTCGACCCGCCGTAGTAAATCCTCGTCCGTGGTTATAAGGCAGGCCCTGGCGCCTGAACCATGCTCTATCTGAGCCAGCATCTCCAGGGCCAACAACTCCGCATCCGCCACGCCGTCGGCCAGCACGACCAGCTCACTCGGTCCGGCCAGCATGTCGATGCCCACTCGCCCCAGGACCTCTTTTTTCGCCAGCGTTACGTAGATGTTACCTGGCCCCACAACCTTCTCTACCGCTTTGATAGTCTGTGTTCCCATGGCCAGGGCGGCTATCGCCTGCGCTCCGCCCACGCGGTATATCTCCTCGACCCCCAAGGTCTGCAGAGCGAAGAGCGTGTACGGGCTTATCTCGCCGTCCGCCGCGGGCGGCACGCACACGGCTATCTCGGCCACGCCTGCGACCCTGGCAGGGATGATGGTCATCATGGCGGTTGAGGGATATGCGCCGTCCCCACCTGGGACGTAAACGCCGACCCTCTTCAGAGGTTTAACTATCTGCCCGATGCGGGCGCCCTCTTCTGATTCCCAGAACTGCGATTCCCAGCCCTGGTGACGGTGAAAAGACGTTATCGATCTCACGGCGGCTTTGAGCGCGTCGGCGTAAGGGCGTTCCACCTTGCCGGCAGCTGTTGCCAGATCCTTGCTGCTTACGCGCAGGCCCTTTGCTGCCAGGTCCACACCGTCGAAACGTCGCGTGAACTCGACGAGCGCAGCGTCACCATCCTTGCGGACTTGCGCAATGATCGCCCTGACCTCCTCGACTGGACCCTCCTCCATCCAGAAGTCCCAGCCGAGCGATTCCCTCAGCGACTCCAGGTCATCGTATTCGTTGCTCCTGAAAACCCTCAAGACCGTCTCCGGTGTCTATGCGTCCACACCTCGAAGCCGTAGCCGCGACAGCGGGCGCTTGATGCTTCTTACTATTCCAAAAGGATACAGCCGTCCCCCAGGAGGGATAGCATCTCAGCGTACAGGGAACCGTCCGGCTTTACGCAATACTCATCCGGCAGGCGGAAGACCTTCACCGTGTCTCCGGACCTCAGCTTGAGTTTAACAGGGGTGCAACCGGGATGCCTCTTCAGGATATCCTTCAGTTCGTCCATGTTCCCTCTCTCCGCCTGGGAATCTCTCATGTTTATGTACAGGTCGCACTCCTCCGGGCTCTTTAGACGCGGCTCTGCGACATCAAGTGCCACCACGCGTACCGCCGACGCTTCCTCGTCCCTTACCCCTGCCTCTACCCTGGCCTTGATACAGATGATACGGTCCTCCTCCAGGTATTCCTTGTGCTGCAGATAGAGGGCGGGGAAAACGGTGACCTCCACCCTGCCCGTAAGGTCCTCCAGGGTCAGGTTGGCCATGAGCTCTCCCTTGCGGGTCAAGCGCTGGACCTTCTTGGAAATGATGCCTCCGATCCATTTTATAGAGCCGTCTCCGAGCTCCGACAGGTCAGATATATCGCTCTCCACGTGTCGCTTCAGCGCTTCCCTGACCTGCATCAGAGGATGGTCGGTAACGTATATGCCCAGCATCTCCTTTTCGTAGGCGAGTAGCTTGTCCCTGGGCAGTTCCTCCTCCAGGGGGTTGGACGCCAGAGGGTCCTCGTCTTCGTCACCGAACAGGGAATGCTGGCCCTCCTCGAGCAGCCGCTGCTTCTCCGACGCCAGGTCCGCCACGCGGTCGTAGACCTTGAGGAGGTGATTCCTGGTGTATCCCAGGAAATCGAAGGCCCCGCTCTTGATCAAGCTCTCAAGGGCTCGCTTGTTCACCGTACCCGATCCCACCCTCTGGCAGAAGTCCAGGAGGGACTCGTAATGCCCGCCTTCCCGGCGCAGGGCAATGACTTTTTCGGCGGCACCCTCTCCGAGGTTTCGCACCGCCGAGAGTCCGAAGCGTATGCCCTCCTCTACCGGGGTGAATTCCTTGAAGCTCTCATTGATGTCCGGCGGGAGGATCTGGATCCCCATCTTGCGGCATTCGTTCACGAATACCGGCACCTTGTCCTTGTTCCCGGTCACACTGGTGAGGTTGGCCGCCATGAACTCCCGCTGGTAATGGGTCTTGAGGTATGCGGTCTGATAGGAGATGACCGCGTAAGCGGTGGAGTGGCTCTTGTTGAACCCGTAGTAACCGAACTGCTCCACCAACTCGAAGACGTTCTCCGCCAGGCGGCGGCCGTAACCCCGCTCGACAGCTCCCTCGATGAACTTCTCCCGGTGTACCTTCATCTCCTCAGACTTGCTCTTGGCCACCACTCCGCGCAGGACGTCCGCTTCCGCCATGGTGTAACCCGCCATCTCGACCGCCAGGCGCATGACCTGCTCCTGGTAGACGATGATCCCGCTCGTCTCCTCCAGGACAGGTTTGAGATCCGGATGGAGGTACTTGATGGGCGTACGTTTGTGCTTGCGGCTGACGAAGTCTTTGACCCATCCGCCACGCAGAGGTCCAGGCCGGTAGAGGGCCAGCACGGCTATGAGGTCCTCGAAGCCGTCGGGGCGCAGGTCCTGGAGTAGAGAACGCATGCCCGGGCTCTCCAATTGGAACACACCGATGGTGTCCCCGCGCTGCAGGATCTCGAAGGTCCTGGGATCGTCAAGGGGTATGCGGTCGATATCCACCGTGATGCCGCGGCTGCGCTGGATGTTCTCCAGGGTGTCACTGATCACGGTGAGGGTGCGCAGCCCGAGGAAGTCCATCTTCAGGAGGCCTATGGCCTGGATGGCGTCCATATCGAACTGGGTTACCACCTCTTCTTCAGCGCCGCGCCGCTGCAGGGGCGTGTAGTTGGAGAGTTCGTCGTCGGCGATGACCACGCCGGCGGCATGGATGGAGTCCTGGCGGATGATGCCCTCCAGGTTGCGTGCTGTCTCGATTATATTATGCGCCAACTCGTCGGAATCGTACGCGTCTCGGAACTCGGGTGAAGCTTCCAGCGCCTTGTCCAGGGTGATGTTGAGTACCTCCGGCACCATCTTTGCCAAACGGTCTACTTTGCCATACTCCAGGTTATAGACCCTGCCCGAGTCACGGATGGCCGCCCGCGCCGCCAGGGTGGAGAAGGTCACGATCTGCGCCACGCGGTCCTCTCCATACTTGCGGCTTACGTATTCTATGACCTCTGGCCGGCGCTTGTAACAGAAATCTATGTCGATATCGGGCATGGTGCGGCGGGATGGGTTTAAGAAACGCTCGAAGAGCAGGCCGTAGCGCATAGGGTCCACCGTGGTCACTCCCAGGGAATACGCTACCAGGGAACCCGCGGCCGAGCCCCGTCCCGGACCCACGATGATCCCACTCTCCTTGGCATACTTTATGAAATCCCACACGATGAGGAAGTAGCCGGAGAAGCCCATATCCTTGATGACCGAGAGCTCGTAGCGCAGTCGCTCCTCCAGCTCCGGCGTCACCTCCTCATAGAGGCCACGCAGGCCATCCCAGGCCAGTTTTTCCAGGTAGCCGTCAAGGTCGAATCCCTCCGGCACCTGGTATTTCGGGAGGAGGTATCTGCCGAACTCTATCTCGACGTCACAGCGCGCGGCGATATCCACCGTGTTGGAAATAGCCTCGGGCACCTCCCGGAAGAGGTCGCTCATCTCCTCGTAGTCCTTGAGGTAGAACTGGTCGCTCGAGAACCTAAGCCGGCCCTCCTGGTCCAGAGTGGAGTTGGTCTGGATGCAAAGCAGCACGTCATGGTAGATATGGTCGCCCCTGCCGACGTAGTGCAGATCATTGGTGGCGATGAGCCCCACACCCAGCTCGCGTCCCAACCGGATCAAGCCGGGGTTTATCTTCCTCTCCTCGGGCAGGGAATGGTCCATGAGCTCGAGAAAGAAGTTGCCCTCGCCGAAGATCGCTATGTATTCCCGCGCCGCCGCTGCCGCCCCCTCGTAGTCGTCGGCCAGGAGGCGCGACGCCACCTCCCCCTTCAGGCAGGCGGAGGACGCGATTATACCGTTGTGGCATTCCCGCAGCAGCTCCTTGTCGATGCGAGGCTTATAGTAATAGCCGTCCATAAAGGACGCCGTCACCAGCTTCATCAGATTGCGATATCCCTCCTGGTCTTCGGCCAGTAGCAGCAAGTGGTAGTTGGGATCCACCTTGATCGGCTTGCGATCGAACCGGGAGCCCAGGGTTATATATGCCTCTACGCCTATGATGGGCTTGATCCCATTCTCCATCGCCGCCTTGTAGAAGGGCACGACTCCGTACATCCCCCCGTGGTCGGTTATCGCGAGGGCCTCGAACCCCTTTTCTCGTGCCGACGCGACGAGATCTGGGATGCGCGCCGCCCCATCGAGCATCGAGAACTCAGTGTGGTTATGCAGGTGAACGAAGGGAACCCCCAAGACCGACCCCCGATCAGAATAGCTTGTATCTATGCAACAGCTGAAACCCTTATATATACTGTCTTCAACACTAGAGCCGGGCGTACGATGCCGGTGAAGCACGTGCTTCCAGCCGGCGGCTTATGCTATTATATCTTTCCCCGGAGACAGGCGCTTTCCTTGCGCCGTCA
>Ga0315291_10012117_pt1 | contig 10476 bp, 14 predicted proteins | sample YL17G12_20_MG_FD_203070 | JGI IMG/M metagenome (GOLD analysis project Ga0315291, IMG submission 203070) | Sediment microbial communities from Yellowstone Lake, YNP, Wyoming, USA - YL17G12_20 | ecosystem: Environmental > Aquatic > Freshwater > Lake > Sediment | place: USA: Wyoming | collected... | reverse complement strand
GCTCAGTGATCAGGCAGAGGGCGATACTTGCGATCAAGGGGTTGGCCTGGTCGAGGATTTGAAAGAAGCGGCTAATGAGTTCCTGGACGGCTATCTGGTCTTCTTGGGGCAATTGGGCGAGGAATCGTTTGACGTCTTCGAAGGTGACGGTTGGTGTGTTCATGAGTGTTCTGGGGTGGGGTTATCTGGGATGTCGTGGGGGATGCAGACGGAGGCGATTTTGAACTGCATTGGCGGGACGAATTTTTTAGATTGCGGCAGGGAGTTATTGTGGATGTTGCGGGTGCGGATGTAATCCATGGCCTCGGGGATTGAGGCGAAGAAGTTGCCGACGACCCGTTCTTTTTCGCAGAGGTAGGGCACCCAGGTTTTGGAACCTTCCGGCCGGCAGAGGACGACGTGGTAGCAGATTTTCATGCGGTGGATTAGGCTTGGGGTCCTTTGATGTAGAGTTTGCCTTTCTTTGCGAGTTTGCCGTTTTCTATCAGGGCGTCAAGGGTTCGCGAGACGGTGCCGCCGCGCATGTTGACGCGGAGGACATTGGCGGCGTACTCGGCGAGGCGGGTGCTGATGGCGTTGAAGCGTTCGCCCTCCTCGGTGCATGGGGCCAGGAATTCGGCCAGGTTGGCGCTGGCGACTCGGCCGGCCTTATTGCGTTCGGTGAGGATTTCCTTGGGCTGTGGGTCGGTGGCGGTGGCGGTGGCGCACTCGACTGGGGGGTCGCTTTGGATCCAGAAGATGTTCTGGGACGAATGGCTCAGGAGGATGGTGGTGGTCCGGTTGCCGTTGGGGTGGGTGGCCTGGGCTCGTTTGCCGCGTTTGGCCAGGAGCAGCTCGTAGTTGGTGTCCTGGAGCGGGTTGAGGACGCAAATGGCCCGGGCCCAGTTGGTCAGTTCGGACGAGCCGATGCCGTGGTAGGCCCATTCGGACATGCTCTTGAGCTGAGGCCGGAATTTCTTTCGGCCGGGTTGGACATTCGGGTCTTTGACAGGCTTGCCGCTGTGGTGGATCCCGAGGAAAGCCACGGAGGATCCTGCCAGGATGGGATTGAGCCAATTCCGGCAGAACTTGCCGACGACCTCCTGTTTGGAGATGTCGTCACCGATGAAGGAGAGGAGTGGATCCACGATCACCAGGTCGGGTTGGTGGTGGTCGATGAGGCGCTGGAGGGCAACGATGAAGGCGTGGCCGGTGTCGGCGACGTTGTGGTTGGTGATGAGGCAACGCTCGAGCCGTTCCCGGGCGGCTTCATCCTTGAGGACGGCCAGGCCACTGGCGATTCCGACATCCATGTCATGCAGGTCGGCCAGGTCGTTCTCGGCCTGGATCATGAGGATCTTGAGCTCGCGGGCCGGGACGATGCCGAACCATGGGCGCCCGAGGGCCCACGTCATGGCCAACTGCCGGGCGAGGGAGCTCTTCCCGATCCCCGAGGGGCCGACCAGGAGCGCGGAGCCGCCCTTTCGCAGCCAGTGGTGGCCGGCCACGGTTAAGCCGTCCTCATCCGCGTTGTATTCGAGGATCTGCTTGGAGCCGTAAGTGGTGCCGATTCCCTGGACCAGCAGGTGCCGGGACCAGTCGGTGAAGGAGGCTGCGCCGATGTCCAGGGCCAGGAGCATCTGGACCGAGTCACCGCGTTTGGCGTCGGGACAGCGCGAGAAGCGGGACGGGTTCTTGTTGTGCAGGTCGGGTTTGTAGGCGGAGAAATGGTTGTAGACCAGGTTGACCCGCTCGTCGTATTCCTTCCGGTCCTTGGCGTTGATTTTGACCCAGGCGTGGAGGGATTTGTTGCCCGAGTAGATCACGGCCGCACACGGCAGTTCGGACTTTTTGTAGAGCAACCACTGCTCCTCGATGCTGATTTCGTCGAACTCGAGCAGGACATGCCGGAAGGCGGTGACGTCGGCATCACGGCCGCGCCCGCCCTGGCTCATGGGGTTGATCCCGAGGTAGACACCGGCCGGCGGCCCGCCCAGGCGGTAGTAGATGCTGTTGATGTCACCATGCTTGTCCAGCTTGGCCAGCCACTCCTCCCGGGAGAGCACGGCGCCACCGTTCGGGTCGCAGCCGACCAGGCCGTCTTCGGTCATGCCGCCCATGACGCGCACCCCTTCCCCGGGCTGGAAGCAGCTGCGCAGGACCATCTCGAACCCGTCCCACTTCCCCTTGGGCAGCTGTAAGCCATCCGCCTCGGACAGGTCGTAGCTCAGCTTGGGCAACTCCGGTTCCTGCTCCGTGGGTGGCCGGGCCGGCGGTAGCCGCTCTGGACGATCTGCGCGACCGCTGAGGAGGTAGCCCCGGGGCTTGCCGAAATCCTTGGTGTCGGCCTCGCGGATCTTGTGCTCGAGTTCGACCGGGGACCAGGGCGGCTGGCAGGCACGGTTCCAGTCCCCGAGCAGGAGCAGGGCCTCGTGGTCGGTCAGGTTGAAGCCCCACTTGAGCGCCCGGGCGGCATTGAGGGCATGAACGTGGCCTTGCTGGCCTGAGACTGACGGGGGGATGGCAGCCAGGTATTTTTGGGCTTGTTCGAAAACGGTCATGGGTGGTAAAGTTCGATCGGTTCGGTTTGCTGGGTTTGCGGGATACAGGGGCAGCCCCGGTTGTGTTTTCACCGGGGTTGCCTTGTTGTCAGCCTCGAACCAGGAACATGTTTGCCGGCAGGTCCTGCACAAATCCGCTCGCCTGCTTGTGGCCTCCTCCCCCGAACGCTTTCGCGATCACCGAACAGTCGAAACTCGGCCGGCTGCGGAGCCCCCACTGCCGTTTCCCGTCGCCCCGGTCCATGTAGTAGGCGGCGAATGGCGCGGCGGGGTGGCGGTTGAGCAGCTCCTCACCCACCTCGGAGAAGAAGACCGTGGCATTGGCGACCGGCACAAAATACTGCCTCTCGTAGCAAATGGGGGTGCTCTGGGGCAGGGATATCATGGCAGGATCATCATTCAGGTCGAATATTATCCACCGGACATGATCGGCCATGATATCGACCATCTGCCTTTGAAGGTTGAGCGCGGCGATGCCGCCGGTGATCATCTCTTCGCGTTCCCGGGTCGATTCCATCCGGTCCATGAGCCAGTGCCATAGATTCATCTCCATGGGCCGACACTTGATGTAGGCGTTTATGGCGTGGCTATGGGGCAGCTTGAACAGCCAGAGATCCCGGTCTTGAAGATACTGGATGAACATGGGCGCAGGCTTGCCGGGGTTGAAGTAATCCCAGGCCAGCATGGCGCCGGATTTGGTCATGTCGAACTTGAGGGAGATGTTTCGCACCCGGTTCATCTCGGTGGTCGGGTCTGCCTCGAACGTGACTTCGTCGATCAGATTGAGGGCTTCCTTGAACGCCGGCCACGAGAGGTCCTTTTCTGCCGTTGCGTGATGGTCGAGCACTACGACTTTGTTCTGGGACGCGGCGAGCTCGATCAACACCTTGGCCGGGTAACTGAAGTCCAGAATGTAAACGTCGCTCATGGGCGCGAGTGTGGGCGGCGCCTGGCCATAGAGCACAGGGATGTGCGTGCAGTCCGTGTTTTTGAGGGTCAAGTACGCCACCATGGCGGCACCGAATCCGTCGAAGCAGTTTCCGTGATAGAGGATGTAACTTTTCATGGGTTGAGTTGTTTCAAGTCCAGTTCTGTCTGTTGCTCGAGAGCTTGCAGAGAGTCGGCAACCTCTCCGAGCATTTTGAGTTTTTCCAGTGTGTTGCATATTGACTGCAGGCATTCGATTTCGTATCTAGCCTTCTCTGCTGTCATCCGACCGCCTTCGACCCAATTGGGGTAGACGTTTGTCCGGAGGGAGAGTTCGCGCCGTGCGCAGGCCAGCATTTCCGCGTGACTGTGGGTTGGTATTGGTAGTTCCATATGTGTTAGGGATTACTTTTCGGCGTTGAGCGCGGCGAAGAACTTCCGCGCATCCGCCCGGGTTGCCTGGCTGGCGTTGGGATGTCCGTTCTGGCGCATGACCCATCTCTGCTTAGGCGTGGCCAGCTCGAGATCCTTCTCCTTAAAAATCATGTCCAGCAGCACCGAGGCGTGGCCGCGCCCACGAACACTTTCCAAGTCCAGGTTTGCCTGCACGAGGTATTTGGCCTGCGCCTCAGTGACGTCTCTGGACTCCCAGGCCATGGTGGGCTCGTAGAATGCGGCAGACCGGTTGTCGTGCTGGAGGCAGAATTCATCGGCGCTGATGTATTTGGCTTTGCGATTGGCCAGTGCGGCCAGTGAATCGCGCAGTTTTTGGGCCCGCTCCTCGGCCACCTGGTCGGACAGTGCCAGGAGATCGGACAAATCGCAGCCGTTGTCGGCTGCGAGCCGAGTGATGTGGTCAGCCTCCATGAAGTCCTGGGCCAATAAGTCGGCCGGATGAACGATCCTGTGTTTCTCGTGCAACCACAGGAAATCAAGCAGCAGCAGGTTCTCCTTGGTCTCGTGGATCCTAGTGCCGCGACCACACATTTGGGCATAGAGGGGCCTGGATTTTGTGGGGCGGAGCACCAGTACGCAGTCGATGGTCGGATCATCATAACCCTCGGTGAGCAGCATGGCGTTGCTCAGGAGGTCGAATTCCCCAGCCGCGAATCGCTCCAGGGCGTCCTTGCGATCGGATGATATACCCGAGACGTGCTTGGCCACCAGGCCGACCTGGTTGCACGCGGCAACGAACTTGAGCGAGGTGTCGATCAACGGCAGGAACGCCAGGACCTTGCGGAAGGACGCATGAACGCGCACCGCCTGGGCGATGGTAAGCAGGTAGGGCTCGAGGGCATGTCCAAGCTCTTCGTCCGAGAAGTCGCCGGCCAGGAGGTGGACGCAGCGCAGGTCGATCTGGAGCGGCACGCTCTTGACGGTGATCGAACAGAGGTATCCCTGCCGGATCAACTCGACCAGGGGGACGTCAATCGCCACATTTTCGAAGAAGGTCCCCAGCTTGCGCTTGTCGCCCCGGTCGGGAGTGGCCGTGACCCCCAGCACCTGGCCGGTGAAGTGGTTCAGAACGGTCTGCCATGAATTGGAGATGGCATGGTGTGCCTCGTCAGCCACGATCAGCCCGAAATGGTCGGATGGCCACCGGTCCAGACGCCGCACCATGGTCTGCACGGATGCGACCACGACAGGTGCTTCCACGGAGGCTGTGAACTCCGCTTTTTCCTTCGAGGCAATGATCCCCGTGGCCATTCTGATTTTCTGAATCGCCTGGTCGATCAGCTCGTCCCGATGGGCGAGTATCAGCGTGCGTTGAGGCAGCCGGCGAGCTGCCAACCAGGCAAAGATGCAGGTCTTGCCGGAGCCAGTCGGCAAAACCGCCAATTGACGCTCGAATTCCTTGAATCCGATTTCAATGCGCTCGACGGTCTTTTCCTGGTAAGGCCTCGGCGACAGTTGGTTTTCAGGGCTCAAAATGGAGCGTTGGTCGAGTCACCATCTTTGCTTAAGATGGGCTTCTTGCGCAGCACCAAGTCGGGTGCCAGGTACTCGCGATCGGTGTAGAATGCCGAGACTTTATTTTTGGTTTTCTCGTCTCCGCGCGGGGTCATGTAGGAGTCATGAACCAAGGCCGCATGGCAGCGCAAGCCCATCGGGTTGATCCATGGACGACCCGTTTTCTCGGCCTCGTCCTTCTCGAACTCCCAGCCTTGTCCTTTCTCCAGGTTCCGAATCCCGCATGACTTGAGGAACGTGTCGATCTTCCAGCCGCAGGATTCATGGTCGATGAGTGATTCCTTGATCCTGGAATCCGTGCCCTCGATGTTGAAGGTGATGTTGTAGCGTTTCGAGCCGGCCGTCTTCTTGCCGGACGACAGATCCGACGAGAATTCGTAGACGCAGAGGATGTAGTCGCCTGCCGGCACCAACGCGTAGTAATTTTCCGAATCTTGGAATATGGGCATGTCAGTCCTTTTGTTCTTCTTGCACGAGCATTTTGATTGGATCTTTGCGTTGGATGATTTCACCCAACCGTTGTGCCACTTCGCGTTCGGCTGCGGCTTTCTTCAGACCGTGGAAAGCGCCATACAGATCGAACAGGCTCTTGGGCTTGACCGAGCAGGCTTTAAGGAATTCGTCCTGGGGCAGGTTGGCCCGTTGGAATGCGGCCGCAACATCCTCGATGAACCGATTGCCCTGGCGGCTTTTCAGGCTGAATCCCGTGGCCACGATGCCCTGCTTGGTCGCCATCTCTTTGGCGTGGAACTCGACCGACTCGCACCAGTCGGCAAGCGTACGCGCGATCTTGAGCGCCAGGCCCATTTCCTGCGCGGTTTTCATCTCCGATGAATGCCATTGCGCCAGGTCCCATTCGGGATTGGATTTGAGCGCGATGTTCACCTGCTGGGTCAATGCTTCGCAGGTCGTCTTTTTGGCGCACCATCCACAGAACGTGCAGGGGGTGGCCACGGCAAATGGCGCGGTCACTCCCTCCAAGATCGGCTTGATCGTCGCCCAGGCCGAGTCGGCGTCAAACCTCAGGACCCGGTGTGTCTGCAGTTGGGCGAACAAGAGGTGCGCCTTGACCTCGTGAAACACACCCTCGTCGAGGACGAACCAGGCGTAGCACGCCATCTGGGGCTTGTAGTCGCGGGGGCGCCATTTCAGGTCGAACACATGGTCGCCACACACAATGTCTGGCGTGCCCTGGATCGGTTGGCCGTTGGGCAGGACTGCCTTGCGTTGTTTTTCAATGATCAGCGGATGATCCCTGAGCGGAGCTACCATCTTGATGTAGTCGGCTGCCCAGATCAGGTTGTCCCGCTCATCGTCTTTGAACGCATCCAGGCTTTTTTCGTCGCCGGCCAGGTAGGTGGCGATGGCTTTGTGACGGGCTAGGCCCTGGTCGATGAATTCCGACCGCAAACCGGCCGGCGTGCCTTTGACCGATGTCATCCCTTCGGTCGTTTCGTTGGGTGTGCTGGGTGCGCTTTCGAATTTGGGGCACTGCGCGAGCATGGGTAACGAGCTGGGTCGAATCATGGATTGATCTCCTCAATGGCCCGCATGAAGGCCATTTTTTGGGTTAGGATTTTCTTGGCGCGGCTTTTGGCTAGGCTTGGCAGTGTGTGCTGAAGATGCAGGGCGGCGTGCGCCTCGGTCTTGATCGGTTGGGTCGACGGACTGATCCAGGATTGAGCGATCATCCAGTTAGCTGATTCAAGAAAATGCCCCTGGAAAATAAATCCAATGTCTTCGATGGTTTGCTGGTCGAGTTCGTCCCGAACTGGCGGGAGTGCTGCTTTTTTGGCCGGCGGCTGCGGTGCGATCGCCACGGGTGGTTGTTTTCCGACGTTTGCCAAGCCGGGTTCAATCGTGACCGTGAAGGATGATTTTTTTCCGGCATTTGGCAACCCGGGCTCGATCGCGGGCTGCGGCGGCGGCATCGGTTCTTCGACTATCACCTTGGCTGGGGGTGCGGGCGGCCTGGGGACCGGTGGCAGCAAGGTTGCTCTGGCTGGGCGCAAACCTGCGTCGGCTTCGACCTCGGCCTCGGTCAAGATCGGCAGTGCGGGCGCCGCCGTCTGGGTTCGGGCGCTGAAGTCTTTCTGCATGGCCTCCGAATCGATGATCTGGGGTCGTGCCTTTTTATCGGCGATCGTTTCGACAGGAGGGGGCAGATTCAGGCTGACGGGCGTCGATGTCATGGGCTCCTCATCCCCCTCAACCAGACCACTCGAGACGATCTCGGGCGCGAGCATGGTCACACCGGTTGTGGTGACCCGGGCCCTGAGCATGTTCCCAGGCGTTTTGATCCAGTTCGAATTTGGCCGCACCAGGCCCTGGCGTTGGGCGTCTTCGATCTTGAACGTGACTGTGAGCTGTTCACCCTCGAACAAGAACTGGCAGGTTGCCTTGAGCCCGTCCATGCCGTCATCGATCCACTTGTGCTTGCCTCCCTTCTTGCGGAAGTCAGCCAGGCACGCGGTCGCCTTCTTGCGCAGCTTCCCGTCGATGATGTCGTATCGAGCCATGACCTCGTCAGGAGTCATGTTGTTGGTGTAGCAGATCATGGCCAGTTGGCGCCCCTGCTCGACCCGGGTGCAGCCATACATGCCAGACTTCGCCATATCGTCCCCCCAAGCGTTGACCGCATCGAGGGTCGTGATGATTTTTGAGTAGAGTTGAATCGATTCCATAGTTTTGAAACGATCAATTCCCATCCGGGTGCTGCTGGCACCCTCGCACATGCGACGCAGTTTCCGGTTCCGGCCGGCAACTACGGTTTGGGTTTTAATCCTTGCAGATACTTAAACACGGTCGGGTAGTGAAATCGGACGAGCTGGTGTCCCATCTGAACACACGGAATCTTGAACTTCTTGACCTGCCGGCGCAGTGTCGATTCCTTGATGTTGAGACGGGCGGCGACTTCCTCGTAAGTCATCAGCCGGTCCATAGGTGATTGATTGTCGTTGTTGGTCATGCGGTGCGTTCCTTCAAACCGTACTTCTCCTTCAAGGCGTCGACGATCAGCCAGGTTTGGGTTTTTCCGGTCATCTCGCTTTTTCGCTCCAGCCAGTGTGCGATGTCCCGCTGCAGGCGAAAATTCTTCAGAACCTTCTTCGGTCGCTTCATCTGGAAAAACGATGCCCATCTTTACAGACGATGGCAAAGTTTTTCTTGCAAATGTAAAGACAGATCTTTACAACTGGCTGGCGATGCCGCTGAATAAAAATGCGGCCGGCAAAAAGAACCAAAACTATGAGAATAACGTGTGAACAATGTCCCAAAACCTTCAAGAAAGCTACGCGGGAGGCGTGCGAGAGTTCCATGCGAATGCACGTCGGTAGGGTCCACGGCAACATGAAGACCAAGAGGCCACCGGGTGAAACTCCTGAAACACAAAAGGCTGCTCTGGCCCTTAAAAGGAGGAAGTACCAACGGATATGGCGCCAGCGCCGTCAAAATGGCCGCTCCATGAATAACGGGGCTTTCACCATCGGATTTTGCCCTCGGTGCGGGATGAACCTGGAAGTGCTGGCGACTGCCCTAGCCGTTGTGAACAAGTCACGATCATGAAACACGCTGAAACAAAACGGGCGGTCAAGAGGAACGTCAATCGGCACAAGATCCGATTCCCGGTGGCGCGAGCGACGGCATCCCTCGACACTGCCGTCACCGAGGTCCAGGTCCTGATCCGCGCCAAGAACGGTTGGACCACCGAAGCCATCGCCAACGACCTCGGGTTGTCCAAAGGCGAGGTCACGTATCGGATCGCCAAGGGACTGGCCGGCGGCGACCGGGCGAAGTTCAGAAACGGTGAGACCTGGGTGGCCCAGCGAGCCCTGTCCCTCACGGCCCACGATCTCATCATTGAAATCGGCAAGACCATCAGTCCAAAATACGCGTGAGATGGAAAACGTGCCCAATTGTTATCGGTGCAAACATCGCAGACCGTGCCCTGGTAGTGCGCACAGTCAATGCATCAACAGCGGAGCGCATGTCGTGGGCAAGGAGCATGGCAGGAACAAGGGATGGTTCTTGTGGCCATTAAACTTTGATCCGGTCTGGCTGGTATCGTGTGACGGGTTCGAGTTCAACTCGGAGAGCAAAACATGAGACCCGCACACTCGCACATATGGACACATCAGATTGAGCCCTGCCGGGTCAAGGCGGGGTTGGGTTACAGCAGCAAGTGGCATGGCAGAAACGGGTTCTTCGAATTCCCCGGCGGCCTGCGCGTCATTTGCAGCGACGGCCTCGGATGGGAACACGTCAGCGTTTCATACTCGCATCGGTGCCCAACATGGGAGGAAATGTGCCAGATCAAGGATCTGTTCTGGGATGACGAGGAGGTCGTGGTCCAATATCATCCCAAGAAGTCGGAGTACGTAAACTGTTTTCCCTGGTGTCTTCATCTATGGAAACCAACCGAGGCAATCCTGCCCGTTCCCCCATCGATGCTCGTCGGGCCACTTAAATGAGAAGCGCACAATTCAATGTGGCCAGGGTTTGGGATGGGGTCGTCTTCATCGTGGATGAGCTTTTCTATCAGCCAGAACTCCCGTGCCTATCCGTGACCAACGATGCCGAGAACGTGGTCAAGAAAATCCTCAAAGATCATCCCGGCCAACGGATCGTGTACCAGGACACAGAAGGAAACTGGGACGAAATGGTCTGGGACACTCACGGCAACGTGGGATTTCGGCATTGGGCTGGCCCTCACCCGTGAAACCGGCTAAAAGGATGATATGGAAATCTTGAGCTGGCTGAACGTCAACCCAGACAACCTGGCTGAGCAAGTCTGCCGGCCGAGTGACTACTTCCCCGAACTTAAGGACGTCAAGGTGCAGCCCAACGATGTGTCGAACGCCGACTGGTCGGGCGGAGCCGTCATCTTCGGCGGAACCGGACTGTTCTTTCCCTCATTAGCTACCGTGCTGGAGCAGGCCCTAAAGGTGCGGCGCCACCCAATGGTCCTATGGGGTGTCGGGGTCGACACTCATGGCGAGCACCTGGTCCAGTGGCCGGAATGGGCCAGTCAGTTTGACCT
>Ga0315291_10012116_pt1 | contig 10477 bp, 12 predicted proteins | sample YL17G12_20_MG_FD_203070 | JGI IMG/M metagenome (GOLD analysis project Ga0315291, IMG submission 203070) | Sediment microbial communities from Yellowstone Lake, YNP, Wyoming, USA - YL17G12_20 | ecosystem: Environmental > Aquatic > Freshwater > Lake > Sediment | place: USA: Wyoming | collected... | reverse complement strand
AGTAGCTGTAAGGAAGGAGTGCCAATGACAACTAATGCCCCAAGATCACAGTCGCTTTTCGACAGGATGGCCAGGGCTGCCCAGTTGGACATAAATCTCTATGAAGAGGTCGAACACGATACCAGCGTCAATTTGCAGGCATTTGCGGCCGTTGTTATCACCAGCCTTGCTTCCGGTCTCGGGTTAGGCATCGGCGGGATTCTGGAGCATACACACAGTCCGATTTGGTTTCTCTGGGGCCTTCTCATAGGTCTGGGGACTGCCATCGCAGGATGGCTTATATGGTCGTTTGTAACCTACGTAATAGGAGTCACCATATTCAAAGGCCCTGATACAGAGGCCGATTACGGTCAGTTGCTGCGAACCATAGGTTTCTCAAATTCTCCGGGTGTCCTCAGGTTTTTCTCATTCATACCATTCGTAGGTTTCATTATAGTCTTCGTGGCATCAGTCTGGACTTTGATAGCAGGGGTCATCGCTGTAAGACAAGCCCTGGATTTCTCAACCTGGCGCGCCATCGGCACCTGTATTATAGGATGGCTAATCTACATACTGGTGCTATTCCTGATACCAGGCTTAATCTTCGGGAGAGGCATCCTTTACTAAGGTAGCGCCTGAATACTTTGTACTTCTATCCGAACGGCAAAACGTCTTCTCATCCCTGTGCTCCTCCTTGACCAGGAGGCTCTTTTAATACCTCTCAGCATCCGGGTTCTCCGTAATGACCGCAGCAGCTTTGCCTTTTCCATATCTTGGTGAAGTTATTGCGGAACGCGAGATACAGCTTTCTGCGAAGGGGCATTGGCGCTGACATATTGGTGAAAAAAGCTTTCATACTTGGCATTCCCTTCCACCTCCCTCCTTTTTGTCTGGCAAGGATAAAGCATTAGCGCTTGTCTCAAGAGTGCTCCATTTACGCTGAAGACCCAGACCGACTTTATGATTTGACAATGAATACTCAGACTCATATACTACCTTTAGACGCGTAATCTCTCACGGAGGCATCTTAAAATGAAAAACATCTCTAAGGTCATTTCAGGCAACATCCTATATCTGATTGCTGCATTCTTCATAATATTGGGAATAGTATTATTGATTGTGCTACATCATCCGCATATGGGTCCCATATCCATCTTCGTTGGTGTGGTCATAGGTATTGCCGGCTATTTTCTGCGCGGACGACAAATATTCTAGTTTCAAAATAGCTCGCTGTGAACACTTCTGACTAGAACCAGAAGTGTTCTATTGTCACCTGGAGTACACGGCCTATGACCATGGCTTTTCTCACCAGCTCAACCGAACCACTCTGATAGAAGATATAGCCTGGGATTCTCGACCTCTTACTTCGCCTGATCATCCTTGTCATCCTTGTTCGCTTCTTCCGACGCGTGCTTTTCTACAGCCGGCCTTCTCAGTATGCGCGTCTTGATCAAAGCGAAAATTTCGTGCCGTTCCGCTCTCCACAAGTGGATGAAGGCTGGCAACAGCGAAACTATGATGACGACAATGATAATGACTAGGAAATATCTGTCGAGTACATTAGGGGGAACGAGCCGGCCCAGCGTATAGCCTGCCATAATCACTCCGGCTGCCCAGATAAGACCGCCAAACAGGTTGAAGAACGTGAAACGGCGCCATTCCATGCTCACTGCGCCAGCCACGATGGGTACGAAGGTGCGAATGAAGGGCATAAACCGGGCGAGCGTGATAGTCTTGCCGCCGTGTTTGTCATAGAATGCCTTAGCCGCCAGCAGATTCTTGGGCCGGAAGAGCAGCGACTGTGGGCGTTTGAAGAGCGGCGGCCCCACCTTTCTGCCAAACCAGTAGCCCACGTTGTCGCCCAGCACTGCCGCCACAAAGAGCAGCGGCATCAGCACCCATAGACTTAGCTTCAGTTCTCCCCCACCCGCCAACTCCACTCCTTTGTAGGCGAACAGCCCCGCGGTGAGCAACAGGCTGTCACCTGGAAAGAAGAACCCGAAGAAGAGGCCAGATTCCGCGAAAATGACGGCAAAAAGGATTACATAGGCAACCGTAGCCCCGTACTCTGATAGCAGTTTACCCAAATCAATCCAGTTCATGCAGAAATCTTGCCTCTCCTTCATAATAGCACAATAGTGTGGAGGTAGCGTACTATCAAACTCGAATTTCCCAGATCAACAGAGATAGGCGGCGTGACCCGGCCCCGTCGTACTGTGGGACAATGATAGACTTCTGTCCCTCTTGCTGTCAAGCTCCCCACATCCCTGGAATCGGCCTGGCATATAGTGGCTACCTCTTAGGGCAAAACTGGGAGCGAATACGAGAGGCGATGCGGCCCTTCGACGTCCCCATCGTAACAGTGTTCTTAGTCCTCGTGGCTTTCTTTGTGTGGCGCCAGCTCAGGGATCTCCGCTCCAGCCCCAGGTCCAAGTCTTTCGGTCACCGCGTGGGATCGAGCTTCGTTTCTATCGATTTGGTATTTGGTTGGTATCACTCAGAGATCGCGAATTATCTCGATTGCAGGCTTTTGAGCAGCGCGAATTATCACAATGCCAGCCGCTAATACAGCGGCTATCACTATTGCTAGCACCACAGCTAGGTATGCCCATGGGACAAACAGGTGCTCAGGCGGCGGATCGAAGACGCCGCTCATTATTCTGACCACGACTACCGATAGCGACCATCCTGCAATCGCACCCACGACTATGCCACCAACGGTTACGAAGAAAGCCTCGCTCCATACGAAGGAGGACAGCTGCCTAGCGTTTGCCCCAAGCGCGGATGATATAGCCAATATCCTCCGGCGTTCGGCCAGGCCGAGAATGAAGACGAGGCCCGAAGCCGCGGCGGCCAGAATCACGGCAAACACCAGTTCGAGTTTCGTCAGGCCAGACAGGTCAATCGCCGTCAAGCCTGATAGTGTGATATGCAATTGGGTTTCGACATCCTGAACGGTCGCTCCTGATGCCGGACCGAGCAGGTCGCGGATACGGCCCGCTACAACTGGCGGCGAGACGCTGGTCTTCACAAGCAAGGTTTCGTAGGCTGGCGAACCGGTCTGCTGAGAGACATATGACGCGTTGGCGATGAGAAAGGAATCCCGGGGCGCTGTAGGGAATTCGCGTGCTATCCCTAGGTAATGAAAGTCAACCAGATGGTAAGCGTGGTCGCTGGCGAACTGAAGCCGTATGCGGATTAAGTCACCGGGCTGAAGCTGGAAATCATTGACAGTCTCTGCTGATACTAGGAGACCGTCGGGGCTTGAGGCCAGCTTGCCTAGTATTTCATGCGCGCTTCCGCCTGAGAAAAAAGCGTTGGACATAGGGGTTGCGCTGCTGATTAGTTCGGGGTCTATGCCGTAGAGGTCCTGGAGGTCTTTCCCCACATATGCGAATCGATGCTGCATTGGCTCTGCATCGATTACACCCGTCATACTTCCGACAGATTGGGGCAACCCCTCCGGGAGTCCGCTTGAAGCAGTCGTTGATACTGTTACATCAGCGCCATTGGTGAGTTGGGCGTCTACCTCGGCCTGATGCGTGTAGGTAGTATTAAACACCGCAATCATCACGGCAAATGAGGTGGCCAGCGCGAGCATGACAAGCCCTCTTGACAGGAGACTTCGTTGCCTTGACATTGATGCCGTTACCACCCCCGACAATCCTTGGGCGATTAGGGCTACAGCTCGACGCAAGAATGGCTTTCCCCGTGCCAGCATCAGGTTTGAAAGTCGCCAGGCCAATAGGGCAAAACCGACCCACAGCATAATGGGAGCTAGTAAAGTCAGGTAATTAATGGAAATGTTCGGGATGCCCTCCGGCGCGATGACCACTGTGTAGGCATTTTGCATTGATTGCCAGAATATGATCCCGCCGCTGGCAAGCATGATGAGATCAAGATAGATACGCGACCACAACGGAGGGCGAGGGCTGATGATAGTTGCCTGTGCTGCTCTAACGGTGAGAACGCCGATATCGCGCCATGCTGGTAGAAGGATTGTTGCAAAAGAAATGGCGAACCCTAATACCCCGGAAGCGATAATCCAAGACACCGCCTGTATCGGTGTTGCTCCGAACCGCAAGGTGTCGAACGCAAGACGACCCGCGAGCATCGCACCACCGAAACCCAATACTACCCCGAGGCCTCCAATCAGTGCAGCTTCTGCAGCGGCAAGCCTTAGAACCTGGCGGGCTGATGCTCCGCGGATCATGAGAAGCGCCTGTTCCTGCCGCCGCCGGTCTCGCCCACTCATAGCGATGACGTAGACCAGCAGCGCAGCAATGACGGCACAGGGAAGCCCTAGAAACAGAAACAGTATCTGTGCATATGCAGCGTCAGAACGTGCCCCATCCAATTTAGCAGCGAGATTATTGCCAACGATACCGGTGCCTCCGAGTTCCGCTTCAAGATTATGTGCCCGTTGTATAGCGTCGGCATAGGCGGCTCCGGGATCAGTGGGAAGTGAGTTCGCCAGCTTAACGTGGATCTGCATCTGGACAGAGTTAGGGTTAGTTATCGCTAATTGGTCAAACAGTTGATGCCAGGTCGGGAGGGGCATGAGGACAACATTGTCGGGCGGTGCGGTGGGGCTGGCCCCGGTCGTGCCGCCGATACTCTGGAACAGCGAATCGGCTGCTGGCAGATCAACAATTCCCTGTACTCGAAGCTCCGTTTGCGTCCCGCCGGGAAGGCCGACGGTCACGGTATCTCCCACCGTTGCCTGCAAATTGGCCGCGGTCTGCTGCGCCAACAGTATACCTTGGCTTGATCCGATTAGGAACCGGACCTCCCCGGGGAATAACGATGCATATTCGTCAGGGATCCCAAGGGCCTTGCCCTGTCCCGTTGTCTGAACGGTGCCGCCTGTGTAAGTCCGTAGGTAAACAACATCACCGTAGCCCACAGGTTGGGACTCTACGACTCCATGAGAATGCTCAATGGTTTGAACAGACTGTATCAAGTCTGCACCCTGCGAAAGCTGAACCTGCCAGTCGACCGGAACCCCTGAAATGGCTTGTTCGGTCATACTAGCCTTGCTGGCTACGAAGAACATGCCGAGCGAGGAAAGCAAGGTTACCGCGATGCCGACGCAGAGAGCCATGCCAATCAAACGCGCCCTTCTTCTTCGCATTAACCCGTTAATCCAGGTCAGACTGAACAAATGATCACCCCGTCTGCAGATGTCCGTGCTCTATCAACCATCGGGTGGGAAGGAAGTCGGCCACGACTTTGTCATGAGTTGCTACCACCAGGGTGGCACCGATCTCTTCAACGTAATCTAGAAGAGAGTCCATCAGATGCCGGGAGCCCTCACTGTCCTGCTGGCCGGTCGGTTCATCGGCTAACAACAGCCTGGGACGTGCAACTAATGCCCGGGCGATGCCTGCCCTCTGTGATTGGCCCCCCGAAATCTCCTCAGGCAAGCTGTAACCAACGTCTGCAAGTGACATACGTTCCAGCATTTCCCAAGCAGTCTTGAGCGCCTCGGGTTCGGGATTACCTGCTATAAGAAGAGGTAAAGCCACGTTTTCGACGACGGTTAGGGGCGGAATAAGGCTGTGCCCCTGGAATGCCATTGCCACCAGTCTGGGCCTCAGCCGCTCTTTTTTGCCCAAAGCAGGCCACTGGATTGCGCCACTTGTGGGAGAATCAAGCCCTGCGACTAGGTGAAGTAACGTCGTTTTCCCGCTTCCCGAAGAGCCGACCAGAGCTATGCGTGAACGGGCAGAGATCTCAAAAGTAGCGCTCTCCAGCGCGATAACAGCGCGCTCACCGGTACCATAGATTTTCCCGGCGTTATCTGCCCTAACAACTGGGTCATACATCGGTGATCCTGCCATCTGATAGTCGAATCACGCGATTGGCCTCTCTTGCCACGCGGTCACTGTGCGTGACCACAAGTACAGCGCCCCCGGCCTCGGCCCTATCACGCATGATTTTCAGGATTGCCGCCTCGTTCTTGGCATCAACCTCGCCGGTGGGCTCGTCGGCAAGTAGGACAGGTGGGTTGTTTGCAAGGGCTACGGCGAGGCCGGCGCGTGCCGCCTCTCCTCCAGAGAGTGTTGATGGCCAGGCGGCGGCCCGGTCCTCTAAACCTACAGCGGCCAGAAGGGTGCTGCTATCTGGATGTTCTCCTTTGGCCAAATACTGAGCAACTTTGATGTTTTGTGAGACCGTCAGGTGTTGCAATAGATTTCCTGACTGCAATAGCACCCCCATCAACTTGGCCCGCAGCTTGGTTCGAACTGTTTCCGGTCGTCTGGTGATTCGGTCCCCGGCGACATCAACGTGACCTCCGTCAGGCTCGTCAAGGCCAGCGATACAGGCAAGCAGAGTAGATTTTCCACTTCCTGAGGGGCCTACTATTGCCACCATTTCGCCAGCGTAGAGCGAGAGGGATACACCACGCAATGCAAAGGTCTCATCGTCACCGTTATGGTAAAACCGGTATAACTCTGAGGCACAGATGAGGGGCTCGCCTGAGCGAATGCTACCCGTTAGAGCCATGTGAAGCTCTCCGAAATAGTTTTCCAGGGATCCACATTATCTGCGCCCACCGGAGATGCGAGGGTCAGATTGACCTGGAGCCCATTTCGATAGAACTCGTAAAAGGCCACATCCATCTTGTACGTCTTTCCTGTGACCTGGCTTGGCGCGCTGTCTCTGTGGTATTTGATGAGTATCACCTTACCCACGGGCAAGGTGACTTGGCTGATTTCGACGAGCTGGAATCCAGGCTCGGTGCTTGCTAACTCCTGCGCCTCGACCAAGTTTGCCCGCTCCAAAGTCGGCTCAGGAGCATCAGTGACCCACCTGATGGATACTATATTCAGCTTATCAGTGAATTCAATAGTTGAGTCAGATGTCGACTGTGCCCACCCCTCTGGTACCTTAACCTCAAAACTCCCGCTGTCTGGCTTGCACATCAAGAAGGCCTGGTTATCCGGAATATCACCGGCGGGATTACCCTGCTCGTTGCTCGGCTTGACCGTGGCTTTTCCGCATCCCGAAACTAACAATGCCAACACGGTTGCTATTAGTATTAGATAGAGCAAACATCTTTTCTTCATCATAACCTCCTTCGTTTGGCCATACAGTCTTGCTGCGGTTCTTATTCTGGAATTGTACATCGCATTTAACCTACATTTCTCTAACAACATCCCTATGTACGACATTATACCACCTCGCTGACTGTTCCCTAACGCAAAAATTGGCGTCCCTATATTTTCTCTTGGTGGCGTTATGGATAAATACGTGAAACTTAGCGATTTCCGTAAGTCGCTGCAGAGGCTGTGGATGATGACATCCACAGCGAGCAGAATAAAGAGTAGCATTTCGAGCAAAAAGATAGGGGCGTTCAATTGAACGCCCCTACCAATTATAATCTCTGTTTAGAACCTAGCCTTTAAGCAGCTCTTTAACCTTGTTGGTAAAGTGAGGCAGTATCTTCTTATAGTCGCCAACCACACCGTAGCGGGCTACCTTGAATATATTGGCCTCTGCATCTTTGTTTATGGCTACAATGTTCTTCGCCCCGGAGCACCCAGACAGGTGCTGGCTCGCCCCTGATACAGCTACAGCAATGTAGAGGGTAGGAGAAACAATCTTCCCTGTGAGCCCTATTTGCAATGTAGCCGGCACCCATCCGTTATCGCAAGGCGGCCGGGTAGCCCCCATAGCTCCACCCAGAAGCTTTGAAAGCTCCTTAAGCGGCGTGAAGTTATCAGGTCCACCCAAGCCCCTGCCTCCGCAAACGATAACACTCGCATCCTCGAGCTTCACACCCTCAGTCTTTTCCTTCACCATCTCCAAGAACTTAACCCTGATTTTCGAGGCATCCAGCTTGGGATCGAAGTTGACAATCTCGCCTTTCCGGGAATCGTTGCGCGCCAGGGGGTCCATAGTTTTGGGCCTTACGGTCGCCATCTGGGGCCGAGTCTTCTCGCAGACTATCTCGGCTAGAGCGTTCCCGCCATATACCGGCTTCGTCTGCACCATCAGTTTAGTCTGGGGGTCGATCTTAAGGTCAAGGCAGTCCAGCGTGGCTCCGGTGCCTAACCTGAATGCCAACCTCGGCGCCAGGTCTCGTCCCATAGCAGTCTGCCCCATTATCAAAATATTGGGCTTCGCCTCATGGCAAAGCTTTTCCATCGCCCCCACATAAGCATCGGTGGTGTAATCCTTGAGCAAGGGGCTCTCGGCAACATAAACCTTGTCCGCCCCGAAGGCGATAGCGTCCTTTGCTGCACCAGCGACCTTTTCCCCAAGCAGCACCGCTGAAAGATGCTCACCCAGGCTGTCAGCCAGCCTTCTCCCAACCCCAAGAAGCTCGTTGGTTATCGCAACCAGAGCACCATCCGCGCACTCACCGACTATCATCACGCCTTTATTATCAGACATCCGATTTACCTCCTTATCATCATGAGGAACTAGCTTATATAAGCTTGACTTCCCTTAGCTTGAGAGCCAGCTTGTTTGCCGTATCCTCCTCATTCTCACCGGCAATAATCTCGCACTTTGACTCACGAACCGGGATGAACAGCTTTAGCATACTGGTATGCCGTCCAGCACAGCCGATCTTAGAGGCTTCGGCATTGATTTCCTTGGCATTCCACACCGGGACCTTCTTCTTGGCAGCGGCCATGATCCCCTTCAGAGGAGCATATCTGGGTGCACCAAGCTCGTTGCTGACCGTTATCAATGCAGGCATCGACACCTCAACTACCTCATAGCCATCTGGGAATGCTCGCTCCACCCTGGCATGCCCATCCTGGGCCTCGATCTTCTTAGCCAAGGTGACGCCGGGAATCCCCAGGAGCTCAGCGATACCAGAACCAACCTGCCCCATATCAAAGTCACCGGCTTGCCTGCCACAGAAAACGAAGTCGAATTGTCCTATTTTCCTTATCGCTAGAGCCAGGACATAGGCGGTGGAAAAGCTGTCTGAATCGTCAAACGCTGGGTCATTTAGCAAAACCGCCTCATCAGCTCCCATAGCCAGGCTGTGCTTCAATATCTTCTCTGCTGTGGGGGCTCCCATGCTGATGACAGTTACCTTGCCACCCTTAGCATCCTTCATACGAAGAGCAGCTTCTACAGCCTGCTCATCGAAAGGACTGATCACCGGAGGCTTGTCTTTGGCGGGAATTGCTCGCTTTGCTACAGGGTCGATAGCGAAAGCCGAAGCGGGGGTTTCAGGGTCGGGAATTTCCTTAACACAAACAATCGAATGCACCGCTTTCCCTCCTTCTAAGCATGAAAATGGCTTTTGCTCCAGAGACTAGAGCAAAGCCGCATTAATCCGTCTAACATAATAACCTAGAGCCAATCGAGTGTCAAGAAAAATCAGCAGAAAAATCAGCAGGGGCGTTCGGCCGAACGCCCCTGCATTTTGAAGGCACCGGCTGCCCCAGACGAGACCCATCACACAAATTGGCATAGCATTATCGTTGTGTTAAGATAAGACGACTATGAACTGGCTGGATGGACTTATCATCGTCTTCCTGGGTATCTCCGCGTTCATCGGTTCCCGAAGGGGGCTGATGAAGACCTTTTTCCCTCTGGCAGTAATTGTTCTGGCTATCTTCGTGGCGGGACATTACTACCTCTCCGCTGCAAATTATTCGGGCTCCTGGATGAGCAGCCCTAATCAGGCCCAAATAGCCACCTTCATCATTATTTTCATCCTGGTAATAGTAGCAGCGCTGCTATTCTTTTGGCTGCTGCGCAAATTGTTGGACCTGCTGCTCAAGGGCAAAGCCGAGATGACAAATAGCGTTATCCCACTTATGGGAATCCTAATTGGTATAGCCCTGGCTGGATTATTCTACGGATCTGTAGCAGATTGGCTATCCACCTGGCTCACCAGCCCCAGCCAGGCCGCACTGGCTGCCTTCGTTATCATATTTATACTCGCTACAGCCGTAACAACCAAACTGTTGCTATCATTAGCATCCTTGATGGAAAAGGCTCAGGCTCACTATAGCTCATTGGTGAACCAATTCAATGGCCTGGGCGGGACAATCTTAGGTCTGGCAATTGGCGGGTTGCTCTCTGGCGCCCTTCTCACCATAGTCGCCAACTTCTACTACACAAGCGTAGAAACAACGATGCGAAACTCCAGCCTTGCCTCATTTCTCCTAAATAACTTTCCCTTCGTGCTCCGCATCCTTCCCAAAGAATTTGATATCGTGCGCCAGCTTTTTAGTTGAGGCAAGACGCAACAAAAGAACGTTTAGCAACGAGCAATTTGCGCTTGTTTATTCCCTAAAAGGCGTCCTAGCGGGCTTTCCACCCAATTTTAAGAGACTTTCAGACTATGTCAGATGCCCCCTTTTGGAGGAATTTGTCTAATAGTTGCTAAACGCTCTCTACCCCTTCAACACTTGACAGGTTTTGGGTAAGATGCTAAATTATACTCAGTTAGCACTCTTTGCCAGTGAGTGCTAACTCACGAAGAACAAATAGGGCGGTCTCATCAAAGAGACGCCTTTTT
>Ga0315291_10012114_pt1 | contig 10479 bp, 12 predicted proteins | sample YL17G12_20_MG_FD_203070 | JGI IMG/M metagenome (GOLD analysis project Ga0315291, IMG submission 203070) | Sediment microbial communities from Yellowstone Lake, YNP, Wyoming, USA - YL17G12_20 | ecosystem: Environmental > Aquatic > Freshwater > Lake > Sediment | place: USA: Wyoming | collected... | reverse complement strand
ACCCGGGCCAGCCGAAGGAACTACCCTGTTGTGAAGGAGGGAGACCTGCTGGTCGAGCAACTCGTCGCTTGATCAGCTAGCCCGAAGATGCAGCGATGGCGGTACACCACATTGACGGACATGGCCAACGGCACGCTGGCAGGCTACCTGCAATGAGTGCGGCGCAACCTTTACGTAGCGCCGGATTTCCGTTGTGCCCGTGAACCGCCCGCTTGGGTTCAAGTACACGGCATCCGGTGAGAAGAAGCTGAGAGCTTTCTCCAAGTCCCTGCTCTCGAGGGTCCGTGCGAAGCTCCGCAAGAGGGTTTCGGTTGCTCCTTCGGCCATTGTCCCCACCTCCAGACTGCATCATCCCAACTCGGAGCACCCGGTATCACGTCCTCCCTTCCATCAAGAGCGAGTCTAGCATGTGCCGGGGGAGGTGGCCAATCCCTCAAATGGCCGACCTCCATCCCAACAGCGGAGCAGCAGGACTATCGGCCCAATCTACGGGAGCGTCGTGCGGCCCTCCCGTCAGCGTTCCGCCGGTCCGATGTTGAAGCCGACCGGCGCACCGATGGCAGGGACTAGCACCATACAGGCGAAGCCGATTCCCTCGACCACCCGGCCGACCGCTTCGAGCGACGGAGAACCCTCCGGCAGGAGAACCCTGAGCAAGCCTCCCAGCAGCGGCTCCACGACCATGCCGCCCAGTATCCCCAGGAGAGTCCCGCCAACGCAGGCAAGGCCGTTCCCATCTACACCCAGCCAGTAACCCACACCGATCACCGCGAGGCTCGTGCCGGCTGTGACCGCGATCGCCACACTGGCTAGGGTCACCAGGTCCTTCTGATCGGGCTGCGACTCAACGCCCAAACCCGCCGCCAAGGCTCTCCCGGCGAAGAAGCCCCCCGCCCAGCCAATGGCGCTGCCCACACCCCCGGCGAGAAGCTCCCAAGGGACGGCTTTCTCAGGCGTAGCGGCCGAGACTGGCAAGCCGACAACAACGACGATGATCGCTAGAGCAAGGTATCCCTTCACCAAGGACCACCTCCCAGATGACCGAACGGGCTATTGGTTCCCAGCACCAGTCTAGACGCTGGGTCGTCCGCTGCCAACAACAGTCAGGGGTGAATCCCTGCCTCTCGATCCAAGCCCAGTCTCGGGGCCGCGGGTTTTGATCAGACGCCCATGCGAAGATGAGCCTCTGCCCGGCGGCCCGGCATCCTGTGGCGTTTCCGTCGCATCAGGAGGTCCCTCACTGCGGACGTGGCCCGGCCGTACGCCACTAGCGACGCCGGCAATTGTCTCCGAATAGGGAAGCCAACGTCTCCCATCCTCCGGCCATGCCGGATGCTCCAATCGCGCTAGGCATGAGAAGATGGTAGCGTACGAGAGCTTGCGGGGGGCTGCACGCGCCCTTGACTGGATCACGGTAACGGCTCGCCTCCTAGACTGTCTGGTCCCCCGCGGCAACTCCAGTCGACTTGTGCATGCGAGGGCTGAGAGGGGATAAGGAGGTGAGTACGAATGAAGAGCTCAGTCCAGCGTACCCTTGCTCTGCTACGAAACCAGAGGCTCAGGACAGCCGGCCAGCCATTCCTTAGTCGCGACGGATCTCCGCCAGACTCCGTCGGTCGTGGAACACAGACAGGCAAAGGCAGTTGGCCCCGCGCGGTCTTGTGGGTGGGACTTCCCATTGCAGGCCTGTTCTGCTTCCTGCTGATCAGCGGCGGGCGGAAGGAGGCTCCTACGATTGGCATCGTGACGCCGAGCCGCAACGCCACCGTAGCGGCAGGAGACATCCTTGTCTCCGTCCAGGTGACAGGAGTAAGGCCCGCTAGCACCAACCCCGCAAGCGGCTACCACCTGCACTACTACTTGGACGCCAATCCCCCCACTGCCCCGGGCAAGCCTGCAATCACAACAGTCGGTCCTTGGGCCAGCACAGCGGCCAGCTCATACGTCTGGAAGAACGTCGCAGCCGGCACGCACGTCTTGTCCGTGCAGCTTGTCAGAGGCGATGACACCCCTCTCGCCCCGGCGCTAACAGACAGCGTCACCGTGCGCGCCGTGTCCCCGATTCCCCAACCTTCTCTGCCCGCCTCCTCAACCCCGCGACCTCCGTCCCGAGGCAGCTAGGGTCCCTGCTGTGCTCTACTTCTGCGGGTAGAGCTCGGGGCAGAAGCGCCTCACGGGGAGTTCAAGAGTGGTCTCGCCAGGGGGGCACAGGGAAGGCTCTGGACGTACTCCTCTACAGCTCGTCACTTCGAGACTCTGAAAGCGCCGCGATTCCCTCCATGAGTCGAAGCGGCAGAGTCCCGAGGCTCTCCACCGATCCAACCAGTATCTGGAAAGCCCGTCTGTTCAGCACTACATTCCTCGCAGGTGCTCGCATCCTCCGAAGCTCCAGAAGTCGGATTGCCCGCCCCAGGGACGCTCCAGTTGCCGGGGCGTTGTTCAGGGAACAGCTCAGCTGGCAGTCAATCTGGACTGGTTTTCGGGGACGCGTCACCTCCACCTTGACGGACGTCATATGACGAGGGTGGATCCACGCGCCGGTCCTGTCGCGATGGTTGCGTACGATCCAGCCTACGTGAGTCTCCTCCATCCTCGGGGAGAAGTGCTTCGTTCGGCAGGCGTCATGAGTTTGCTCGACAACGCGCATGAAAGTAGGATGGCGCGCTGGAGTGTGCGTGTCTATATCTGCCGTCATGGAACAGGGAGAAGAAGGGTGGGACAGGTTAATGTCAGGGTGCCACGTAGCGAGCCAGCACACCAATCGGCGCTGGGCCACGAGGAGAATATGAGAATTGAACCTGCTTCGACGAATCCACCACCCGGGTTGCACGAGTTGCTCGCCGACTTGGATGGCGGCGAGAACGGATTCGGGGGAACCCCGGTGCACACTGGAGAGGCAACGGTGGATCAGTACCTCCAGCGCTGTTGCGACATGCCTGATCCGGGCAAGTTGTGCCCTGGTCTCGTCCCTCAAACGGTCTATTGGATGCTGAACTCGAATGGTCTTGTCGTCGGCATGGTCAGGGTTCGTCACTACCTGAACGACAAGCTACGCGTTCATGGTGGTCACATCGGTTTCTTCGTTCGGCGCGACCAGCGTGGCAGAGGTTATGCGAAGGAAGCTCTGCGCCTTGCGCTCATTGAACTAAGAAAGTTGGGAGAGAAGCGCGCTCTGCTGACGGTCGATCCCGAGAACATTCCGTCTATCACAGTCATTGAGATGAATGGGGGGCACTTTGAGGACATCGGTACCGACCCGGAAACAGGACGGCAGTTCAGGCGCTACTGGATAGAACTGGAGCCCCAACAACCGTCTGCAGCCTAGCGTCGCTAGCGCGCCGCAGCCAGAGCCGGGCGTTAGCTCGCCCATCAAGCGTGTCCCCATGTGAAGAAACGAATGTAGGAGACGACCAATGACTCCGAATCTCCATCCCACCGCGCCCGTAAGCTCGTTTAGATCCCGGCTCTACGAGTCCGAGCATGACCTTGAGCAGATGTATGCCTTGCTGATGGAGGCGCGGTCGGGTACAGACGACTGGCGCTATTGGCACGTCGGCGAGCTGGCGTTCGGGTTCTTCATGGTGGCTTGTCACCTGGATCCACGGGAGCACATACGCCTCTGGCACAACGCTCGCGGCACGTTGGCCGGCTACGCGATCCTTGGTGAGGACCCGTCTTTCGACTGGCAGGTGTTGCCGGAATACGAGTGGTCGGGAATCGAGGCTGAGGCAATGGCATGGGCGGAATCGCGTCTGGTGGAGCTTCGCACGCTCGACGCGAAACGATGGAGCGGCGGCATGGTTGCGGGTGCTCGGCAGGACAATGGAGAACGGATTGCGTTTCTGGAAGAGCACGGCTTCCGGCGCAGCGAGTATGCCGAGGTCAACACGCTACGCTCGTTGGACGAGCCGATCCCCGAATCGAGGTTGCCCATCGGCTGCCGCGTCCGCTCGGTTGCTGCTGACGCGAGGGAGATCTCAGATCGTGCCGCAGCCCATCGCGAGGTGTGGCAGCCGTGGACTGTCGGAAATGTCACAGACGAAGACTACGCGCTCTTCATGCGGCTGGCGGGGTACGATCGTGATCTCGATGTGGTTGCCGTCGCGGCGGACGGCGTCATCGCGGCGTACGTGAATGGCTGGATTGACCCGATCAACCGGATCGGCGACTTCGGTCCGGTGGGAGCGCGTTCTGCCTACCGTCGGCAGGGATTGACGCGCGCCGTGCTGCTCGAGTGTTTGTGTCGGATGAAAGCGCGCGGGGTGGACCGCGTCTGCGTCTCCACCGGCGTTGGGAATACACCGGCGCTACGGCTCTATGAATCGATTGGCTTTAGGACCGTGAACACGTACCTCGAGTACGCGAAAACGGCATGACCTACCCCCCCCCGTGAAGGGGCCCCATTGGACGTTGGGACCCAATGTGCTGGGCGAGGGTCGACTCGTCGCGTTGGAAAGCAGTCCTGTGCGACTGGCTGTTGCTTGGCCAGCCTGTCTGAATTAGTCTTGCGTCGATGAGCGAGCCGGTGAGAGGAAAGGCGCGAGGAGGGCAATGACCATCGCCGCCTGCACCCTTCTCGGCTACCTGCTTGGCTCTCTTCCCTGTTCTCTATGGCTTGCGCGGTGGCTCTCTAGGTCCGACCTGCGCCTAGTTGGGGACGGGAACCCGGGAGCAGCGAACGCCTGGAAGGCCGGCGGCTGGAGGATCGGGATTCCAGCTCTCTTCCTGGATGTCGCCAAGGGAGCCGCGGCGCCTGCCGTTGCCAGAGCTGTCTTCGATCTCCACGGCTGGGCACTCTTCCCGATCGCCCTTTCCCCGGTGCTCGGGCATGTGGCGTCGCCGTGGCTGCGGTGGCGCGGCGGAAAGGGCATCGCCTCCTCCTTCGGAGTCTGGAGCGCGCTGACGTACTGGGTCGTCCCGACGGGATTTGGCCTGCTTCTCGCTCTTCTCCTTCTGATTCAGTCCGTGGCCGCCTGGACGCTCATCTTCGCGCTTTTGGGCACCCTCGCCCTCCTCGTGGCCCTGCGGTCCGAGCCGTACCTGATCGCCATCTTTCTCGTTAACGCCCTTCTCTTGGTCTGGACTCACAGGAAGGAACTCCGCGTCAGGCCGCGGCTTGGCCTCTACTCCCGTAGGGAGCGATCGTGACTCTCGTCAGCCGCGAGGCGAGCCTCGTGGTCTTCCTCGGGCTTCTCGCCCTCATCTCGGGGACCAACCTCCTTGGTCTTCACCGACTGGGGCGGGCAGGGCGGAGAAACTTGGGGACTACGCCCGGCGCCCCGCGCGTCTCAGTCCTCGTTCCAGCGAGAAACGAGGGGCACAACATCGCAGCGTGTGTTCGCTTCCTGCTTGCGTAGGACTACCCGAACTTAGAGGTTCTCGTACTCGACGATGCGTCAGACGACGGCACAGCGCGAATCCGAGACGGCTTCTCCGCCGATCGCCGGCTCCGCGTGCTCCCAGGCCTGCCGCTTCCACCGGGTTGGCAGAACAAGAACTGGGCCTGCCACCAGCTGGCACGCGCGGCCACAGGAGAGCTCCTGCTGCTCGTCGATGCCGATACCCGTCATCACCCGGAAGCCCTGCGCGACGCGGTAGCCGCGCTTTCAAGCGAGCGGGTAGACTTCCTGAGCGTCCTGCCGCGCCAGAGGATGGAGACGTGGGGGGAAGGGCTGGTCGTTCCGCTGCTTCCGTGGAGCCTACACTCGTTCTTCCCCATCGTGCTCTTCCGTCGGGCCCGTTTGTCGACGCTTGCGACGGCCATCGGCGCCCACATGCTCTTCCGTCGTAGCGCCCACGAGGCCATCGGCAGTTAGGAGCACGTGCGGGCCTCCGTCATCGATGATTGGGATCTCTTCCGAGCCGTTGCCAAGGCAGGCTTCCGCTGGACGGTGCTCGACGGCGCGAATCGCGTCTCGCCCCGCATGTACGGCTCGTTTCGCGAAGCCTACGCCGGGTTCTCCAAGAACCTCTAGGCGCGCTTCCGCTACAACCTTCCTCTGTTTGCCTTCGTGTGGGCGTGGCTGGTCTGGGTGACCTGCGAGCCTCCGATTCTTCTCATTCTCCGTGCGGCCTGCACCGGACACATCCCCCGCGCCGCCGCTCTCCATGCGGCCGTTGCCACCGCGTTGGGCTTCCTCTTGTGGCTGGTCGCTGACTTGCGGTTCCGAGTCCCGCTCTGCCACGTCGTACTCTCCCCAGTCACGGTGCTCCTCGCGTTTGCCATCGCCGCCCGGTCCGTTGCCTGGCACGTTCTGAGGCGAGGGACCTGCTGGAAGGGCCGGCCTCTCCGCCCGAGCCGAGTCTAGCACGCCAGGATGCGTTCTCCAGGCCGGTCGACAACGCGGGGCGTCACAAACCGAATAGGACGCGGGCCATCTCGCGAAGGGCAGCGCACGTCGTCGTCTCGCCGATCCGGCGGGCACGGAAGAAGCTGTGCTCTGCCACCGGATCGATCCGCGAGGCGGTCCCCCCAGCAAGGAACGGATTGCTCACACCAAGGACGGATTGCTCGCTCGTCCACTCCACGAGCCCATCGATCGCGTCTGGGGACACGACCGTCCCCGAGAGCCGCGAGCGATCGCGCTGGACAACGTACACTTCCCCACGGATCAACCCCATCACCTGGACGCGGACAGTCAGCCCCGGCTTCCCGTCGCCGTCCTGATCAAAGACTCGCGGGTCGCCAGCGCTCGTGGGAAGAGGGTCGTTTTCTGTGTCCGCGAGCCGCGCGCCGCTGACCGAGGTGACCCAGGGCCTGACAAAACCCAGTCCTTCGGCGCTTGGTTCGAGCGCCGCCGTCCAAGTGATCTGAGGCAGGGAAAGGAGGAACTCCTCCGGGATCTCCGTCTCCACCAGGGCCGTCCCGTTGTCAATCGTCATCGAGCAGGCAGACTCTTGCGCGCGTATGGCAAGACCATCTTGGTGTACGTCGAGGAGCAGGAGACTCGAAGTCGCACGCGTCCGCTCTCCGAGGAGCGGAATCGCCCCGATCTGCGAGGTCACCTGAAGCATCGCCCACCGTCCGGAGAGGTTGGGGAGAGGCCCTGTGCCCTCCCCATGAGCCGGCGCTCGGAGGACGCTGCAAGCTAGTGCCGTCAGGAAGACCGCGCTCGCCAGCCTTCGCACATCTCGCTCTGGGAGAGCCATCGTGCCCTCAGGATAGGACAACGGGAATCGCAGGTCAAGATGGCGCAGTGCGCGCAGGTTTGCCTGCTCTTGCCCGCTGCGGCTTGACGTAGCGTGACCTCCCAGCCGAGTCCGGTTATGGATACCGGGATCGGGAAGGGTGGCTCTGTACTCAGCCTAGAGTTTCCTGCGTCCTTGCGAGAGCGCTAGACGGGACAGACCTGCCGCCGGCCACACGCGTTCGCAGATCGCCCCACCAGGATCCGGCGCAAGGAACTCGAATCGAGACTCGCATCTCCTTGGGTGCCAGGGTGTTCACCCCATGTAGGCCCCTTCGGCGAAGTTCTGAAGCTGCCCATCGCTCTCAACAAGGAGCGCGACGCCGTTCTATTTGATGTTGTAGTGTCCTCGCGGGCGCTTGGGGCTGTCCTGGACTTCGACTCGATCCGATGTCGCTCGTGGAGACCACAGAGAGCTGCATTCGACTTGACCTGGCCCTAGTGCGCCTGTTAGGATGGCGCCTCATGATCCGATTCCCCAAGCCCCTCGTTCCAGGTGATCTCATCGCCGTCACCGCACCGTCCTCTGGCGTATCTGCCCCCGCCCATGCGAGGCTTGATCTTGTCCTCAGCAGCCTTCGTGCGCAGGGCTACCGCGTCATCGAGGGGGACTGCCTCCGCGGCCAACACAAGAACGCGAGTGCGCCCCGCGACCAACGTGCCCATGAACTGATGGGCTTCCTCACCGATCCGGCGGTCACTGCCATCATGCCACCCTGGGGCGGCGAACTGGCAATCGAGTTGCTTTGTCTAGTTGATTTCGAAGCGCTGCGTTCCATACCGCCCAAGTGGCTTCTTGGGTACTCGGACCTGAGCACCCTAGAGCTCCCGCTTACGCTCATCTCTGGCTGGGCAACTGCACACGGTCCCAACCTCATGGACTTGGCGCCAACTCAGACCGATCCGCTCACCACGTCGGCGCTCAAGATCCTGTCCGCGGACTTCTCAAGTCCTGTCGTACAGAACGCTTCTGCCCACTACCAAACGGAATGGATTGACTTCGAACTGCACGCCGACGCTCCGCTCAATCTAACGGAACCGACTCTCTGGCAACGGCTCGACGGCTCTGCCGCGCCCGCCAACTTCTGCGGCCGCCTGATCGGTGGCTGCCTCGACACCATTGTGTGGCTGGCTGGTTCGCCCTACGGCGACGTCCCGCGCTTCGTGCGCGAGTCTGGCGATGCAGGAGCGATCCTCTATCTTGAGAACGCCGAGATGAGCCCCACCGGTCTTGTGCGCTCTCTCTGGGCCCTTCGCCTGAGCGGGTGGTTCAAGGGCCTCTCAGGCTTGATGCTCGGTCGGAGTAGCGGCCCTGGGCCGGAGCGTGCCGACAGCCTTACCTACAAGGAGGCGCTGCTGGCGGTTCTGGGCGATCTGCCCTACCTGGTCCTCTACGACGTAGATATCGGACATCAGCCGCCGCAGTTCACCCTGATCAACGGCGCCACAGCCCAGGTCGCTTTTGAGGCCGGGCGAGGTCGCATCACTCAAAGGAGATAAAGCTCAATCGTCGCATCGCGCGGACATCGTGAGAGTCCTAGAGCTGTCCGCCACTCCCAGCGCGCATCTGCGCACACGTTCCATTCTCTCTTACAGCGCGCTCCCGGCAGGACTATCCTCGACGGGGGGCGTCAACGGCGGCGGCGTCCAGCGCACCCGATTCGGCATCCAGGCTTCTCATGATCACCCGCTCCGGCACGGGGTGGATCATCGGCGTTCCCGCTCACGCAGCGGGGTCTGCCACAGCTGGTCCTCTGTCTGGACCTGGTTGAGATACCGATACAGGCCGTCTTGAGCCATCAGCTCCTGGTGCGTCCCCTGTTCCACGATCCGGCCGTCCTGCAGCACCACGATCTTGTCGGCGCCGCGAATGGTTGACAGACGATGGGCGATGACGACGGTCGTCCGACCGATCATCAGCCGCTCCAATGCCTGCTGGATCAGTAGCTCGGTTTCGGTGTCGACCGAGGAGGTCGCCTCGTCCAAGATCAAGATGGGTGCATCTTTCAGCACCGCTCGGGCGATGGCCAATCGCTGCCGTTGGCCTCCGGAGAGCTTAACCCCCCGCTCGCCGATCAGGGTGTCGTACCCCTCAGGGAGCTGCACGATGAAGTCGTGGGCATTGGCGATACGCGCTGCCTCGGTCATCTCCTGATCTGTGGCCCCCGGGCGGCCGAATAGGATGTTCTCGCGCACAGTCCCGTGGAACAGGAAGACTTCCTGGAGCACGATGCTGATCTGCCGGCGCAGGCTTTCGAGCGTCAGGTCGCGGACGTCGTGCCCGTCGAGGGTGATCGCCCCCCCGCACACGTCGTAGAACCGGGGGATCAGCATCGAGAGGGTGGTCTTGCCCACCCCGGTCGGCCCCACGAGCGCCACGACCGAACCTGGTGTGACATCCAGGTCGACGTTCTGCAGCACCATATCGCCTGCACTGTACCGGAAACTCACGTTCTGAAAGCGGATGGCCCCCTGGGCCCGGCCGGGCACTTCCATGCTGTCGGGCCGCTCGCTCACGTCGGGCTCTTGTTCCAGGAGCTCGGCGATGCGGTCGGCCCCAGCGATTGCCTGCTGGATGCTCTCCCATACGCTGCTCAATGCCTGCACCGGCTGGTAAAGCAACTGCAGGTATAGGAAATAGGCGACCAGATCGGCGACGGACAACGTCTTATCCAGCATCAATTTCCCGCCGAAGTAGATGAGGATGATCGTCCCCAAGGAGGCGGAGAACTCGACGGAGGGGTGGAACACGGCCATCAGCCGCAAGGCCCGCAGCAGGGAATCGCGATAGCGGACGATACGGCTCCAGATGCGATCTGCCTCGGTATCCTCCCGGGTAAACGCCTGGATCTCTCGAATCCCCGAGATGTTGTCGTTCAGCGCCGCGTTGAGCTCTCCCAGCTCGGCCTGACGCTGACGAAAGGCGGGCCGCACGTAGCGACCGAACCCCCGCATGGCCAGGATGATCAGCGGGATCGGGAGCATGCTGAGCAGGGCAAGCTGCCAGCTCATGTTGACCAGCACCGCGGTGACGCCGATGAGCATGAGCACGTTGACCAGGACGTCCGGGATGGCGTGAGCGACCAACTGTTCGAGCAAATCGGAGTCGTTCACCGTGCGTGACATGAGCTGCCCGGTCTGCTTGTCCTCGTAGAAGCGTAACGAAAGGCGTTGCAGATGCCGATAAATCTCGTTTCTGACATCGGCCACCACGTGCCAGCCAGCCACGTGGGCCGCGTAGCTCCGGACGAACTGCATCACTGCCCGGATGACGTAAATCCCCAACGTCAGC
>Ga0315291_10012111_pt1 | contig 10480 bp, 5 predicted proteins | sample YL17G12_20_MG_FD_203070 | JGI IMG/M metagenome (GOLD analysis project Ga0315291, IMG submission 203070) | Sediment microbial communities from Yellowstone Lake, YNP, Wyoming, USA - YL17G12_20 | ecosystem: Environmental > Aquatic > Freshwater > Lake > Sediment | place: USA: Wyoming | collected... | reverse complement strand
CGGAGGCCGCTCTGCCTCCGCCCTTCGTTCGGAGTCGAGCATGAGGGGCCGTCCGAGCAGGGCTGTGTGCCTTCTGTGCGCCGCGGCTCTCACAGCCGTGGTTGGCCTGCGGGCGGTTGCGTCGTTGCTTGCGGCGGAGGCCGGGCCGCAAGTGCAGATCATGCCCGTCTCGGAGGTCAGGGCCGGCATGCAGGGCTACGGCCTGACTGCTTTCCAGGGCACGGCACCCGAGAAGTTCGGCGTGGAGGTGCTGGGCGTCCTGAAGGGGGCGTTCGCGAAAGGGGACCTGGTGCTCGTCCGCATGAGCGGGCCGGTGCTCGACGAGGCAGGGATCATCTCCGGTATGAGCGGCAGCCCCGTCTACGTAGACGGTAAGCTGCTGGGCGCGGTTGCCTACGGCTGGCGCTACACCAAGGTGCCCCTGGCAGGCATCACGCCGGCCGAAGACATGATGCGCGTGCAGGAGATGGACCGCCGGACGGCCGCCGGCCGCCGTGCCGCCGCGAAGGAGCGCGCGCGGGAGGCGTTCCTCGCCGGGAGCCGCGACGTCGCTCGGCTCCTGACGTCGGGCGAACGCGGACCGGCCTTCAGCGCACAGGTCCGCAGGGGGCTCCTCGCGATGGCCGTGCCGCCCTCGTTGGCCGCGCCGGACTATGAGCCCCAGGCCTACCCGCCGGCCGTCGGCCGAATGCTGCCGCAAGGGGTCGACCCCCGCATCCGCCCGCTGCCCATCCCCATTGCGGTCGCCGGCATGGGGACGGAGGCCGGTTCGCTGCTCTCGCTCCTGCCGGAGGGGGCCTTCATCCCGGTGCAGGCGGCGGCGCCGTTCGCTGCGCCCGCATCTGCGCTCACGGCCGCAAGTGCGGCTTCGGCGGACGCGAAACTTGAGCCGGGCGTACCCGTGGGAGCGGCGCTCGTCACGGGGGACCTCGACCTTTCCGCCGTGGGCACGCTCACGTGGACGGAAGGCAACCGGGCGCTCGCGTTCGGCCACCCGATGTTCGGCTCGGGCGAGACGGATATCCCCCTGGCGATCGGCGAGGTGCAGGCCATCGTGCCGTCGCTGGCGAACTCCTTCAAGCTGACCAACATCGGCAAGGTCGTCGGGCGGATCACCGAGGACCGCGAGCCGGCGATCATGGCGAGGCTCGGCGAGCAGGCCCCTACCTTCCCCTGCAAGGTGCGCATAAGGGGCGCGGTGAACGAGGAGTATAACTACCGCGTGGCCGGCTACTGGACGGTGGCGCCGCTCATGGCGACCATAGCCATCGCCGAGAGCAGCGGGCGGTGGGAGGGTTCGGAGAACCGGTACACCCTGAAAGCGCGCGCGGAGATCTCGATCGAGGGCCGCCAGAAGCCCCTCGTACTGGAGAACGTCTACACGGATTCCTCGACGGTGCCGCCGGCCCTTGACCTGGTGATGATGCCTGTGGAGAACCTGCTGCTGAACTCGTACCAAGAGCTGAAGATACAGAGCCTGAACTACGACCTCGAGGTGACGTCGGGCTTCGAGGCAGCCCTCATCAGGTCGGCCTGGGCCGACCGCGTGCGGGCGCGGCCCGGCACGGACGTGACCGTCTACGTACGCCTCCGCCAGTACCGCGGCGACGAGTCCGTCAAGAGGCTCCAAGTGCACATCCCCGAGACGGCCAAGCCGGGGAGCGAGGTGACGGTCCTGGTCTGCGATGCCGCCACGCAACGCATGACGAAGCAGAGCCTGGACCCTGGCTTCTTCGAACCGAAGGACCTGGAGAGCCTCGTGCGCGCGCTCAGTGAGGTGGAGCCCAACAGAAACCTGTTCCTTCGCGTCTCGGTCCTCCAGAATGGACTTCGGTACGGCGGCGAGGCGATGCCGGCCCTGCCGCCGTCGGCCATGAGCGTGCTCGAGTATGCGGAGACGGGGGACCAGGCCCAACCGCTGAGGACCGACTACGTGACGAGCGTGGAGACGCCCTGGGTGCTCGAAGGAGCCGCGCAAGTCTCCGTGTTCATAGAAGAGCCGAGACCGTACAGCCCTTGAACCCCGCGCGCACTCTGAGGCCGTCCCCGGTTGTCGCGCGCCATGGGAGAGGACCATGAGGAAGACGATCGTCCTGCTAGCAGCGGCCCTGCTGTGCGCCGGCCTTCCGGCCCTGGGCGACATCGGGAAGACGTGGACGACGAGCGGCGCCCGGGAGTTCGCCGAAGGCAAGCTCGAAGGCGTCTCCGTGGAGTCCACCGGCGAAGTGGAGTTGGCGCCAGAGACCCAGAAACTCGAGGGCCTGGAAGCGGAGTACGTCTGGGACGTCGAGACCGGCCCCGACGGCACGGCCTACGTCGCCACGGGCAGCCCTGCCGCCGTCTACACCGTCCGCGAAGGCAAGGTGGAGCGGCTGTTCAGCACCGAGGAGAAGCAGGTCTTGAGCGTGCTGCCCCTGCCGGACGGCACCGTCCTGGCGGGGACGGCCCCTCAGGGCATCATCTTCCGCATCGGTCGGCACGGGAAGGCGACCGTCTTCGCCGACCTCGAGGACCAGTACATCTGGGAGATGGCGCTCGGCCGGCACAACGAGGTCTACTGCGCGACCGGGCCCAACGGGAGGCTCCTGGAGCTGGCCCCCGACGGCAGCGCCAAAGAGCTGCTCAAGGTCAAGCAGAAGAACTTCACGTGCGTGGCCGTGGGCAAGGACGGCACCTTGTACGCCGGGACTGACACCGACGGCTACATCTACAGCATCGCCCCGAACGGCAGGGCGAGCCTGCTCTACGACGCGGACGAGACGGAAGTGCACCAGATCCTCGTTGACGGGGAGGGGGCGCTCTATGCCTGCACGGCGCAGAGCGAGCCGTCGGGGCCGTCGAGCGGACCTCCCAGCGGGCCGCCTCGCAACGCAAAGCCGCCGTCGGAGCCGACGAGCGAACCCGCCGGCCCGCTCAGCGTGCACGGCCCAGGCGCCTATAACAGCGTGTACCGGATCGTTCCCGACAAGGGCGCATTCCTGGTGGCGCGGTTTGACAAGACGTTCATGTTCAGCCTTGCCCCCGTCGGGGACCGGCTGCTGGTGGGCACGGGCACGGACGGGCGCGTGCTGTCCCTGCGGCCCGAGATGCAGTATACGATCCTGACGCAGTTCGACGCGGCGTTCGTCTGGGCCATGGCCCCATTGCCCGGCGGCGACGTCATCGCGGGGACGTGCCACCCGGGCAGCCTCCGCCTCGTAAAGGCAGGCTGCCGCGACACCGGCACCTACGTGAGCAAACCCTTCGACGCGAGCTATCTGTCGCGCTGGGGCACGGTTCGATGGACGCAGAAGACTGGCGCCGGGCAGAGCATCCGCGTCAAGCTCCGCAGCGGCAACTCGGCTGAGCCGGACGAGCGCTACAGCGACTGGTCCGAATGGGTCACAGACCCGGCCGGCCAGGCCGTGAACGTCCCGATGGGGCGCTTTGCGCAGTTCGAGGCGGAACTGAGCCGCAGAGGCCGGACGGACAGCCCCCTCCTGCTCAACGTGGACGTCAGCTACCGGCAAGCGAATAGAAGGCCGGTCATTGAGGACGTGGCCCTGGACGGCACGTCGCTTCTGGGCAAAGAAGAACGCGGCGGGCGGCCCTCCGCCGAGCGCACGCCACCCCGGGGCGGGACGCAGCAGGCCGCAGCCCAGAAGGCGCCGCCCTCCGGGCCGGGCGCCAAGACCATCGCATGGAAGGCTGCGGACCCCAACGACGACGACCTCTCCTTCAGCCTCTACTACCGCGGCGTGCACGAGGCCGAGTGGAAGAAGCTCAAGGAGGACCTGCGCGACGATACGTCGTACGCATGGGACACCGTCCGCGTGCCGGACGGCTACTACCTGCTCCGCCTCATCGCCAGCGACATCCCCTCCCGCACGAAGGAGGACGCGCTCGCCGAGGAGAAGGTAGCCGGCCCGTTCCTCGTGGACAACACGCCGCCGACGGTCGTGGACCTCCTCTCCGTCCGCCGGCCCGACGGATCGTATGAGCTGACCGGCATCGCCAGGGACACTCTCAGCAGCATCGCCAAGATCGAAGTCAGCCATAACGGGGAGGACTGGAGGACGGTCTTCCCCACCGACGGCATCCTGGACTCGCCGCGGGAGCCCTTCTCGTACGCTGCGGAAGCCCTCCCGCCCGGCGAGCACGTGTTCACGTTCGCCGCCGCCGACAGCAGCGGGAACATCGGCAACGCCGAGGTCGTGGTGACCGTGCAGCCGGCCGGCAAGTGAGCGCCGCCCTCCCGGGCCGGCCTCCCTTCGGGTGGGGACGACTATGAGCGGGCCGCTGCCGCAAAGGAGGTCGGCGCCGCGCGTGGCCATCGGCCTCCGCCGGGCCCGCTGGCTCGCAGACGTGGCCGCTGTGCTCGCCGTGACGCTCGCCTGCCTTCTGTTCTTCTGGAAGGCAGCCACGCTCCAGGGCGCCTTCTTCCACTACGACCACGCCATCCAGAACTACCCCTACCGGCTCTTCTTCGCGCAGGGCCTCAGCCGCGGACATCTGCCGCTCTGGACCAACGACATGTTCTGCGGCTTCCCCCTGTTCGCGGAGAGCCAAGCGAACGCCCTCTACCCGCCCTTCCTGGTCCTGTTCGGCCTGCTGAAGCCCTGGGTGGCCTACAACTGCTACACCGTGCTGCACTTCCTCATGGCCGGGCTCTTCACGTACCTGCTGGCGCGCGTGATGCACGTCGGCCGCGCAGGCGCCGTCCTGGCCGGCGTCTGTTACATGCTCGCCGGACCTGTCGTGTCCCACGCCCACCACACGAACATCCTGGTGGGGCTGGCCTGGTTCCCCCTCCTGCTCGCGCTGATGGAACTCGTGCTCCGCCGGCGTACCTTGCTGCCACTCCTTGGGTTCGCAGCGGCGACCGCGGCGCTCATCCTCGGGTCCCAGCCTCAGTACACGCTCTACGTCGGACTCGTCTGCGGAGTGTTCCTGCTGTGGCGCCTGCGCCTGATCCATCTGATGGGCGCGCGGGCCCGCACGCTCGTCGGCCTGCCCGTCGCGTTCAGCCTTGCGGCGGCGCTCGGCGTCGCCCTGGCTGCCGTTCAACTGCTCCCGCTCATGGAACTCGTGGGCCACAGCACACGCGCCGGCGCTGCCATGGCGCTGCCGGGCGTCAGCCCGACCGTGCCGGGAAACCTGATGACCTTCCTCCTGCCCCACTACTTCGGCAGCCCCGGCCTGGGCAGCTACTGGGGCGACGTGGACCCCGGGCTGTACGCGGAGCTGATGCTGTTCGTGGGCGCCGCCCCGCTGATGCTGGCCCTCGTCGGGGCGATCACGGACAGGAGCCGCAAGACGCTGTTCTTCGCCGGCCTCGGCCTCTTCGCGTTTCTCTTCTCGATGGGCCTGAGCGGCTCCTTCTACAACGTCTTTGCAATGCTGCCGGTCTTCCGCTCGGCGCGCTTTCCGTCGCGGTTCGCCTTCGCGACGGCGCTCTCAGTAGCAATGCTGGCGGGCATCGGCCTGGAGAGGCTGCTGAGCGCCGCCGGCAGGGAGCGAGTGCGGCGGGCGGCGGCCATCGCCTGCGCCCTCGTGCTGCTCCTGGCAACCGCCACAATCTGCATAGCCGGGGCCTTCAACGCCGACCTCGCCCGCCTCGGTCGGGGTGAGTTGGCAGCGGCGCTTCCGCTGGCTGACTTCGAACTGCAGAGCGTCTGGAACCACCTGCACCGCACCTTGCCAGCCGACATCCATCGGCTCGCCCTGGCGGCGACCGCCTCGACCGTCCTCCTGCTCGCCTGCGCCCGGCTCGGGCACAGGCACCGCGTGCGCTTCGCCGCGGTGGCTGCCGTCCTGGCCGTCGCGCTCGTGTTCGGTGAACTGGCCTGGGCGGCCCGGGACTTCAACGCCGTGACCAGCCCGGCGATCTATGAGAAGGCCCCGCCCCTGGTAGACGCGCTCCGGAAGCTGCCGCCCGGGCGCGTTTTCCGCTACCGCTACTACGACCACGAGACGTCGCCCGTCCGCGTCGGGCTTTACCCGTTCACGCCGGGCTGGGCGCTCCGGCCCGCGCTCTACGCGCAGTCCCTTGCGCGCCTCCCGCACAATGCCAACCTCATCTGGCACATCGCGGGTATCAACGGCCTCTCTCCGCTCCAGACGCGCGCGCTGAAGGCCCTCATGGGGCAGCCTCTGGCGGAGACCTCGCTGATCGAATACAACCTGTCGCCGGTGCTGGACCTGCTGAACGTGCGCTACGTGCTCACCCCGCGAAGTAAGCTGCCCGGCGACTTCCGGCTCCTCCAAGAGGTCGGCGACATCCACGTCTTCGAGAACCCCCACGCGCTGCCGCGGGCCTTCATCGTCCACCGGGCCGAGGTCCCGCTCAACGACAGCGGCGCATTGGCCACGCTCCGCGCCCCCGCGCCCGACTACGCCGGCAAGGTGCTCATCCAGGACTCCGCGACGCCGCTCCTCAGCCTGTCGCCCGGACGCGCAGACGCCGACGAGACGGCCCAGATCACCGCCGAGGACGACGACGAGGTGAACGTCGAGGCGCGCCTCAGCCGGCCCGGCTACCTGGTCCTCGCTGACCAGCACTACCCCGGATGGACGGTCGAGGTGGACGGCCGGAGGGCGGAACTGCTGCGCGCGGACTTCATGCTCAGGGCCGTCCGGCTCGAGCCGGGGCTCCACCACGTCCGGTTCGCGTTCCGGCCGGCCAGCTTCCGTACCGGCACGGTTGTGTCGCTCGCGGCGCTCGCCCTGCTGATAGGGGGCACCGCGTTCGCCGTGATGCGGCGGGGCGCTCTGCCGGGCGTCAAAGGACCGGAACGCAAGCGGCCGCTGGACGGGCGCTGCAACCCCGGCGTCGCCCGGCTGCTCGGGGTGAGCTGGGCGGTGTTCCTCGCCCTCGGGCCGGTGCTCTCGCCGGCGCCGTGGCGGTATGCCCGCTCCCAGCTCGACCCGCGCATGTTCGTGACCCTGAACGCGACCTCGACGGCGTACTACCGCGCGGCTGATGGCCGCTTCGAGGACGCCTATGCCCTCATGCGGGACACGTGCCAGTGGTGGCCGCAGAACCCACTGGCCCGCGCGCAGCTCGTGAAGGTCTCGCTTGGCGCCGTCTCGAAGCTCCTCAAGGAGGGCCGGCAGCAGGAGGCCGAGGTCATCGCCGCGGAAGTGATAAGTCTGGCGCCCAGCGAAGCCGCGAAGGACGCTCCGGCCTTCGCCGCCCTGGCCCGGCGCGCGCCGCCCCCCGCCCCCACTACGCCATAGGCTGACACAGGTCCGCGTGCGCAGCGCGCTACTGCGGGCCTGTGCTCTTAGTCTCTCGTGCTCCTGCTCGTGCTGGCTCCCCCTATAGCGCCCCGGCCCTCCGTTCGCCCGGCCTGACGCTCGCGGTCGCGGGGCTCGACGGCCGAGGCAGGTCCGCCCCGAGAGAGGCCGAGAGCGCCGCGGCAGACCGGTACGGCCGTGCTCTTGCCCAACCGACCGCGTCCCCCCCGAAGGCGCCGATCGAGGTGAGGCGCCACATCTCGTCAACGAGCGACAGCGCATAGCCACGGGCGTAAGCCCGTAGAGACCGAACGCCGCCCTCATACAAGGCCCCGCAGGGGCCGGCACGCTGCCCAGAGCTTCTGCCGGCGCCACAGACCTCCTCCCGCACCCGGCCCTTGGCCGCGCCGCGCCAGTCAGGCGCGCATAGTGTGAAGACTTGTGTGCAAATGCGCTGGGATGGGGAAGGCGCCGCGGTCGCGAAGGGAGCCGGGAGAGCGGCCGGAGTGAATGCAGCGCGCCGCGGCTTGAAAGGGCTGCGGGTGCCGTGTATAATGGCCGTCGGGGTGAGGCATGGTGTAACGGTAACACAGCTGACTCTGGATCAGCCATTCCAGGTTCGAATCCTGGTGCCTCAGCCATCCTTACCCGAGCGGTGGCCCCATAGTCTAGCCCGGCCTAGGACGCCGGTCTCTCAATCCGGAAACACGGGTTCGAATCCCGTTGGGGCTACCATCCTAACCCTCGGTTCGTAAAGATGTTGCGACCTCCCCTCTCCGCCTCTCAAAGCTGGCTTCAGGGCCATGCTGCAATTGCGTTACAATCGCGAGGCCCTGAGCGTACGGCAGCTTGGCCGGAGCCTTCCGGAGTGTCTCCGGCAGGATTCGCGTGTAGTGCTTGAGCGTCGTGGCCATTGAGGCATGGCCGGCGAGCTTCTGCACCACTGCCTCATTCTCCCCGGCATTGGCAAGGTGAGAGACGAACGTCTTCCGCATGTCGTGAACGGTGCATGGCTCAATGCCCGCGCGCCTCACGATCTTTGCGAAAGGCCGGCTGAGGGTGTTTCGCCAACGTCTGGCCCGGCCCACTCCGAAAACGTAGCCTTCGCCCGACTCCCCGCGTAGCTCCCGGAGCGCAGAGACGACTTCCGCAACGAGCGGGACGCTGCGGTTCTTCCCGGACTTCGTGCGGTATCCCTCTTTGCAGCGCACGCGGATCGTCCCCTCGTCAAGGTCAATGTCATCCCACTCCAGGTTCACGAGCTCTCCGCGCCTGAGCCCGGTGGTCAGTGCCAGGCAGACGAAGCACCTCCACCTGAGGTCGGGACATGCCAAGACGAGGGACTCGATCTCGGCCTCGCTCAGCACCCTGACCTCCTTCTCCAACTCCCGAGCCGGTGAGACGTGCTGGAATGGGTTCGCTCGCAGGTAGCCGCGCCTAACGGCTGACCCGAAGACTGCCTTCAACGTCCTAAGGTTCTTGTTCGACGTTGCGGGCGCTACCTTCCTGAGCCGGGCAGCCACGAACTCCTCGGCAACCTTTGGCGTGACCTTCTCAAACACGATGTCGCCGCAGTGGGCAAGCAGAGCGGCAAGCGTATCCTTATGCTCCTCCACGGTCCTCGGAGAGACCGAGCCGTAGATCAGCCTGACATGCTCCGAGGCGAATGCGGCCAGCCGGATCGTCGCGATGTCCTGGTACGTGCCGCTGTTCAACTCCATCTCCCGACGCTTCCGCAATGCCTCCGCCAACTTCTTGTCCGGCCCGACAGCTTCGGTTCGCCTGCGGCCGCTGTCGTCCAGCCATTGCAGGCAGTACGTCGTGCGGCTTTCGTGTTGCCGCTTCCACAGCCATGCCCGTCGCCAGTTCATTGCTGCCTCCTTTCTGCTGGCAACGGGCGCCACTTGCGGATGCGGTCATACACCATGCTGGATACCCGTTCAACCGCGCCGCTTTACCTCCTCTGCGGCGATGAGCTCCTCCACATGCTGCCGCCTGTAGAGCACCCGGCGCCCTACTCTAACGAACCCGATCTTGCGCATCCGACGCATGTTCTTCAGCGCTTCCTTCGGGCACTTCCGGCCGACGTCAAGACGCAGCTGCTCGATGACCTCTTGGCCAGTGAGAAGCTGTTCGAGCTCCGCGGCGCACCCCGAATCTGCCGGCGTCCGGTTGCTGTCGGCGGGCTTCCTGACTGTTACTGCCTGACCCCTGACGTTGCCCTGCTGACCACCACTGACTTCAATCTCCTTCTCCACAGTAGACACCCGTTCCATATAACCGGCAGGCACGTAGCTGCGGCCCAGCGTGTTCTGTCTCGTGTCTGCCGGTTGATCGCTGATGCGAGAAAGAACCGCATTGCCCGGTCTGCGGCCGCCTCCGACGCCCTCAAGCCTGCGACTCAGACGGCTCCGAGCCAAGCCGATCGGGACGCGCCCCCATGCCCGGTCTGCGGCAGCCCAATGGTCCTGAAGACGGCGGGGAAGGGGCCACATGCGGGTTCGAAGTTCTGGGGATGCCCGCGCTTCCCCAGGTGCCGCGGCACACGCCAGGTGCAATGATCCCGGCACGGACGCAACCCGCGGAATGAGACTCGCCTGCGACCGCACGCACCGTGAACTCGTAGTAGTCGTACGCCGCCGGTGTTCTTGGGTCGTTCCTCAGCAGCGTCGTAGCCGGAAGGTGCCGTGCACCACACCTGTGCGGGCCGCCCCTTGCCGAGGGCGTTACGCACCTGTACGAGGCCTTGCCCGGCGCGAACATAGTGCTCACGCCTGAGCAAGTGCGCTGACTTCGCGAGGGCTGAACTGCCCGCCTTGCCCTCCGTCGCGACCGCCAATTGCCCAGGCCGCTGTGACAGCGTCACCAACAGCTCCCGTTGAGGCCCCCTTATGTCGCCTGGTCAGGCGCCGTGCCAAGCTGTTCCAGAAACCGCTCGACGGTGAGTGGGGCGCTCCCCTCGTAGTGGTTGTTCGCGTTGACGATCGTGACGAGGCGCTTCCGGACATTGGCTTGCGTGATAGCTACAGCCGCAGCAATGCCCTCCGGCTGGGGCCTGACAATCCGCGACCAGTCCTCCCCGGTGCCGGCCTCGATCATCTCCCTCTCGCTTCCATGCAGGCGGATGATCGAGAACCCTCCCGTGGTCGTGTCATGGCGGGCAAAGACTTCGCCGATGGGAGGCATGTAGTAGCCGTCCAGGAAGACAAAGCCCAGGCCGTGCTCCTGAAGGAAGTCGAAGAACTCCTCCGAGAGGTAGTTC
>Ga0315291_10012110_pt1 | contig 10480 bp, 8 predicted proteins | sample YL17G12_20_MG_FD_203070 | JGI IMG/M metagenome (GOLD analysis project Ga0315291, IMG submission 203070) | Sediment microbial communities from Yellowstone Lake, YNP, Wyoming, USA - YL17G12_20 | ecosystem: Environmental > Aquatic > Freshwater > Lake > Sediment | place: USA: Wyoming | collected... | reverse complement strand
GATTCCATGGCCGATATGTTTTGCCCATCCTTGAGTCTCCTGAAATTGAGGATTTATGCAAAAGCTACTTGGACCTTATATCGGCTCTCTATAAACTTTTCAATGATTACTCGGACAGACTCCTAGCTACAAGAATTCCACGAGGAGGAACGGCATCCCCGTACGGTTATCTCACTCATGTAGCACCTGAAGTGTTCCGAAACGGTAAGACCTCCAAATCATCAGATATATATGCACTCGGTGTTACCGCATATAGGTTGATCAATGGTGATGGATTTCTACCTGAAATATCAGAACATGACGAGATTCAGGATCTTATTTTATCCGGTAAGTATCCGGACCGTAATCATTATAGACCGTGTGTTCCAAGCAAAATAAAGCGAATTGTCAACAGATGTATGGATGTGGATCCGAAACGCCGATTCCAAAGTGCCGCAGATTTCCGAAAGGCTCTTGAAGGTATCTCTATCTTTTGTGACTGGCGTTTCAAACGTAGGAAACGAATGAGTTTTTATTATACGAAAATCGGGTTGGCAAAAATTAAAGTAGCTATTTTGCCGAAGAAAGAAAAGTTCGATATCGAGACTACCAAAGAAGTTATCAAAGGACAAACACGTAGGATTATGAAAGACTGTTTATCGAATCTGACTGTGGTTCAAATGAAGAAGGCAATTCGACTGATATTACAGCGATACGTAGTAAAAGGTAAATAGCATAACAAGAAGTTTAACTTATATGTGCTCCACTAAGGCAGGAATAAGCGAGAAGGAAGGGTAGAGGAACTATGCCAGACAGAGATGTTAAGACAATTCCCCCGACAACGACATTCGAGGGCAGGCGTGATTTGATTTATTATCAATACGCCAACCCCGGTTAGATAGTAAACGACACATCTCACAGGGCAAGGATTATTGCGCGGAGGGCGTTTGGGGCAACAGACGGCAAAGAGGCGAAGGCGCAATCATACGGGTTAATCAAAAACAAGTTTCGCGAACTAAAGAGCGGTGCAATATCGTGGTCGGAGATAACGCGAGAAGATAAACAATTTGTTGAAGCAGAGAAGCGGTGCATATATTGCGGGGCGGAGAGATTGTTTTTTAGAACAAATACTGGATTCCCGCCTGCGCGGGAATGACAAGGTCGTATTGCGTGGTGCGGAAAAGATAAACCCCCGAATAAATTCGGGGGCTAAGCAGTATTGCGTCGCCGACGCGGCGGGAAAGCGTTGTCCCTTCGACTCTTTCGACTATGCTCAAGACAGGTTCGCTCAGGGCAGGCGTGCGGACAACTCCGCCACACCCACCACACCCGCCACACGAATGGCGGGTAAACTCCGGCGGACAAGGACTAAACGACCCGCCGTAAAACGGCGGGCTAAGTATTCTGGATTCCCGTTTTCACGGGAATGACAAAAGAACCTGTCAAGTTGGCGTAGTGGCCCGATTTTCTATGCCAAAATTGGCACCTTCTCTTTACCCACAGCATTGCCCTGCCGGACGGACTATCGATTTTTATTTCCCATAATTACGGTCAAACAAACCACTTATGACGGCTGGCACAGGAGACCATCCGCTCTGCGGAAAAAGCTGGTATATCTTTTGCACGTTTGATATAAATTATGCATAGATTAACGATTGGACTCTTAATAACGCAGACAGATTAAAGGAGGCAAATAATTATGGCAGCTAAACAATTGGCATTTGAATATGATGCGAGAGCGGCCCTTTTGGCCGGGGTCGAGAAACTGGCGGCGGCGGTCAAATGCACGCTCGGCCCTCGCGGCCGAAACGCCATTCTCGACAAAAGCTGGGGCGGCCCAACCGTAACAAAGGACGGTGTAACGGTCGCCGAAGAAATTGAGCTTCTCGACAAAAACGAAAACCTCGGCGCCAAATTAGTGCGTGAGGCGGCCAGCAAGACCTCGAAAATCGCCGGCGACGGCACCACAACCGCAACGGTGCTGACCGAGGCGCTGTTCAAGGAGTCGTGTAAGAACCTTGCCGCCGGCGCCGATGGTATGGCGCTTAATCGCGGGATGCAAAAGGCGGCCAAGGCGGTGGTCGATATGCTCAGCTCGATGGCCAAGCCCATCAATATCACAAAGTCCGACGACATCATTCACATCGCATCGGTGTCGGCCAACAACGACAGGGAAATCGGCAAAAAGATGGCCGAAGCTTTCCAGAAAGTCGGCAAGGATGGGGTCATCACCGTTGAGGAAGGTAAGGGTTTTGAGACGACTATCGAGTTCGTGGAGGGTATGCAGTTCGACCGCGGCTATCTGTCGCCGCACTTTATCACCAACCCGGACAATATGGTCTGCGAGCTGGAGAAGCCGTTTATTTTTGTCTATGAGGACAAAATCAGCAACGTGGCCAAGTTAGTGCCGCTGCTGGAGAAGGTGGCGAGAACAAAGCGGCCGCTGCTTATTATCGCGGAAGACGTGGAGAGCGAGGCGCTGGCGACGCTGGTCGTCAACAAGCTGAAAGGCATCCTGCAGATTGCGGCGGTAAAAGCGCCGGGCTACGGCGACCGCAGAAAGGCGATGCTTGAGGACATTGCGATACTCACCGGGGCCGAGCCGATTTTCAAGGACCTCGGAATCGAGATGGAAAATATCAACATCAAGCAGTTCGGCCAAGCCAAGAAGATAACGATTGACAACGACAATACAATCATCGTTGAGGGCGCCGGCGGCCAGGACGCCATCAACGGCAGAATCAAACAAATCAAAGAAGAGATTGACGTTACAACCAGCGATTACGACCGTGAGAAGCTGCAGGAGCGGCTGGCAAAGCTGACGGGCGGCGTTGCTCAAATCCACGTCGGCGCTGCCAGTGAGGCGGAAATGAAAGAGAAGAAGGCCCGTATTGAAGATGCGCTTCACGCCACGCGAGCGGCGATTGAGGAAGGGATTGTGCCGGGCGGCGGAGTGGCGCTGATACGCTGTATGGATGCGGTCAGGCAGTTGAAGCTTGAAGGCGATGAGAAGACCGGCGCGGACATATTAGCCAAGTCGCTTAAGATGCCCTGTTACTGGATTGCTGCCAATGCCGGCACGACGGCGAATCTTGTGGTCAGCAAGGTAGCGGAGGGCAAGGGCGGCTTTGGCTACAACGCCGAGACGGGGCAGTTCGAGGACCTGTTTGCGGCGGGTGTTATCGACCCCGTGAAGGTGACGCGGATTGCTCTGCAGAACGCCGTGAGCATCGCGGGACTGCTTCTGACGACAGGCTGTCTGGTTACGGAGAAGCCAAAAGAGAAAGAAGAGCAGCATCCGAGGCCGCCGGGAATGGGCGAAGATATGGATATGATGTAAGCGTAAAACTTAAAGCGAAGAAGTTAAAACTGGGCGACAGGAAGCAGGCAACTACTTTCAAAAATAAAGAGACAAGGAAGCAATAAATGGATAGCAATGTGACCAGGTCCCGTGTGCGCGGATGTATATACAAAAAAGGGACAGCCATAGCGCTGGCAATGGCTGCACTGTGGCTGGCGGCAAGTATCGCCTGCAGACCGGAAGCGGTGAAACGGCCTGCCCTGAAATTGGGCGTGAAGAAAGAGTTGAGCAAAGACGAGCGGATGGAGTGGTGGCGCGACGCCCGCTTCGGGATGTTCATACACTGGGGTCTCTACGCGGTCCCGGCCGGGCAATGGAAGGACAGAGAGGACCACGGCGAGTGGATAATGAACAGCGGCCGGATACCAGTAGAAGAGTATGAGAAATTCGCGCAGCAGTTCAACCCAATCAAGTTCGACGCAAAGCAATGGGTCAGCATCGCCAAAAATGCGGGGATGAAATACATCGTCATCACCAGCAAGCACCATGACGGCTTCTGTCTGTGGGACTCGAAGGTGTCGAATTACGACATTATGGACGCGACGCCGTTCAAGCGTGACGTGCTGAAGGAGCTGTCGGAGGCGTGCAAAAAGCACGGCATACGGCTGTGCTTCTACCATTCGATTATGGACTGGCACCATCCGGATGCACAGGGACCGTTCTATCCCGACTACAATACCGACAGGCGGTCGAATCCGAATTTCGCCCGATATGCCGAGAACTATCTGAAGCCGCAGCTTAAGGAGCTGGTCGTCAACTATGGGCCGCTTGGGGTATTGTGGTTTGACGGTGAATGGATACCGGAATGGACCGAGCAGCAGGGCAAGGACCTTTATAAATACGTGCTGGGTCTTCAGCCGGACATCATAATCAATAACCGCGTCGGCAAAGGCCGCAAAGGTATGGAAGGACTCAGCAAGAGCGAAGAAGACGCCGGCGATTTCGGTACGCCTGAGCAGCAGATTCCGTCAAAGGGCCTGCCCGGGGTTGACTGGGAAACCTGCATGACGATGAACGACCACTGGGGCTACTGCCGGGCAGATGAAAATTTGAAGTCCACGGAAAACCTGCTGCAAAAACTCGCGGATATCGCCAGCAAGGGAGGCAATTTCCTCCTGAATGTCGGGCCGACTTCGGAAGGGCTTATCCCGCAGCCGAGCGTCGAGCGTCTGGCAGCGGTGGGCGAGTGGATGAAAGTCAACGGCGAAAGCATCTATGGAACGACCGCCGGTCCGTTTGGGAAAGTGCCGTGGGGGCGGTGCACCGCAAAGCCCGGCAAGCTGTATCTGCACGTATTTGACTGGCCGAAAGACGGAAAACTGGAGGTAGCGGGCCTGAAAAATAAAGTCAAAAAGGCATACTTATTGGCGGACACGAAGAACAAGCTGGCAGTCAGCCGTGAGGATGATGGAAACGTTGTGATAAGCGTGCCTGAAAAGGCCCCCGACCCAATCGATACCGTTGTGGTACTTGAAATCACAGGTAAGCCGGATGTCGTGCCGCCGGGGTTAGGGCAGGCGAAAGAGGGCACGGTGACATTGCGAGCGGCGGATGCGAACGTTCGCGGCGACACGGCCAGGTATGAATCCGGCGCCGGCAAGGACAACATCGGCTACTGGACGGACCAGCAGGATTATGTTGCCTGGGACTTCAGGATAGATAAGCCGGGCAGATTCAACGTTGAAATTACATATGCCTGTGAGCAGGGTGCCGGCGGCAGCGAATACAGCGTCGGCATTGCCGGGCAGGAGCTTGGCGGAACCATTCGTGAGACCGGCTCGTGGACGGACTTTGTCAGCGAGAAGCTCGGGACGGTAAAGATTGACAAGGCCGGGACATGCACGCTGACGGTAAAACCAAAGACTATGCCGAAGGGAGCGGTGATGAACCTGAAGTCGATAGCGCTTGTGCCGATTAAGCAATAAAACGTATCGGTCATTTTTCCATAAATCGTGGAAACAAATTTAGAGTGGAACCAGATAGAAAAGGAGTGAGCTTATGAAACTTGTACCACTTGATGACAGGGTTGTGATAAAACAATCGGAAGCCGAAGATAAGACGGCAGGGGGCATCATTTTGCCCGACACTGCGAAGGAGAAGCCGCAGATAGGCAAGGTGATTGCCATCGGGCCGGGGAAGCTGCTGAAAAACGGAAATCGCAAGGAGATGTCGGTGAAGATCCGCGATAAAGTTATCTATGCGAAATACATCGGCAGCGAGATTGAAATCGACGGCGACAAATACGTGATTCTGCAGGAAAGCGACATCCTGGGAATCGTGGAAAAGTAGTTTTGAGTTCTTAGTTTTGAGTCAGCGATTAGTGTCAGTGATTAGTGATTAAGAGGGACAATAAAAATGGCAAAGCAATTAATGTTCGACAATACAGCACGGGCACACCTCAAAGACGGCGTGTCGCAATTGGCTCATGCGGTGAAAGTTACGTTGGGGCCGACAGGCAGGAACGTCATTTTGCATAAGAGCTGGGGTTCTCCGAGGGTGACAAAGGACGGCGTTTCAGTCAGCAAGGAGATTGAGCTGCCGCAGCCATTTCAGAATATGGGCGCGAAAATGGTCAACCAGGTGGCGAGCAAGACCTCCGACACCGTAGGCGACGGCACGACGACCTCGACCGTTCTGGCGGAAGCAATATATGCCGAAGGTCTGAAGCACGTAACAGCCGGGGCGAATCCGATGGCGCTGCAGCGTGGAATCAGTAAGGCGGCTGAAGCCGTCTCAAAATTCATCAAGTCGGTGAGCGTGCCTGTGAAAGGCCACGACGATATTGCAAAGGTCGGCACTATCAGCGCGAACAACGACCCATCCGTGGGCGAAATCCTGGCGAAAGCGTTCGATAAGGTCGGCAAAGAGGGCGTCATCGAAATCGAAGAAGGCAAAGGGATGCAAAACGAGCTGGACGTTGTGGAAGGCCTGCAGTTCGACAAGGGCTACATATCGCCGTACTTTATCACCAACGCCGAAACGCTGGAATGCGTCCTTGAAGACGCTTACATACTATTGCACGAGAAAAAGATATCCAACATTCGCGAGCTTATTCCGCTGCTTGAGAAAATCGCTTCGGTGGGCAGGCCGCTATTGGTTATTGCGGAAGACGTTGAGGGCGAGGCGCTGGCGGCGCTTGTGATTAACCGACTGCAAGGCGTGCTCAAGACCTGCACCGTGAAAGCTCCGGGCTTTGGAGACCGCAGGAAGGCGATGTTGGGTGACATAGCGACGGCGACCGGCGGGCAGGTGATTACAGAAGACTTAGGCATCAAGCTTGAGAAGATTGAGCTTTCGCAGCTGGGCCAGGCGAAAAAGATTGTTGTGGACAAGGAGGATACCACAATCATCGAGGGGGCCGGCAGGAGGAAAGAAATAGACGCCCGCTGCGAGCAAATCCGCAGTCAAATTGAAAAGACAACCAGCGACTACGACCGTGAGAAGCTGCAGGAGCGGCTGGCGAAGCTGACGGGCGGCGTGGCGGTCATTAAGGCGGGTGCTGCGACAGAGACGGAAATGAAGGAGCGCAAGGACCTGCTGGAAGATGCGCTGCACGCGACAAGAGCGGCTGCAGAAGAAGGCGTGGTGCCCGGCGGCGGCGTGATATTCCTGCGGGCCGTGAAGGAAGTGGAAAAGGCCAAGGCGAAGGCCAAAGGCGATGAGAGGACCGGCTTCGACATCGTGATTAACGCGCTCAAGTCACCGACTGCCCAGATTGTTGACAACTCCGGCGAGCAGGGCGACGTGGTTGTCGCGCAGCTTCTGGAGCGGCTGGAGAAGGAAAAGAACCTCGGCTACGATGCGAACACGGGCCAGCTTGTGGATATGTTCAAGGCGGGGATTGTCGATCCGGCAAAGGTCGCCAGGACCGCGCTGGAGATGGCGGCTTCGGTGGCCGGACTTATGCTGACTACGAGCGTGTTAGTGACAGAGCTGAAAGAGAAAGACGAGCCGCCGATACCGGGTGCGGTGAGATAAATCGTATTTCGTATATCGTATTTCGTATATCGTGCAGGGTATGTCACACCTGTGGAAGTCAGGTAAATGGGAATCAAGAGCTATAGAGAATTGCGGGTTTGGAAAAAAGGAGTCGAGTTAGTCAAAGACACTTATGAACTGACAGAGAAATTTCCAAGACGGGAGCTGTACGGTCTGGTCAGCCAGATGAGACGAGCGGCTGTTTCAATACCCTCGAACATAGCAGAAGGCTTCCGGAGGTACCATAATAAGGAATACAAACAGTTCCTATCATAAGGCAGCAGGAAGCTGCGCTGAGCTGGAAACACAACTAACGATAGCGAAAGAACTGAAATACATAAAAGAGAACGAGGAAACCGATTTCCCGGAAAAACTGGACCATATTGGGCGAATGATTTCGAGTCTAATTAAGAAGCTGTGACGAGATACGAAATACGAGACACGAAGCACGACTGCAATGGCCAAGCGTGATTATTATGAAGTTCTGGGGGTAGGCAAGAGCGCATCCGCCGACGAGATAAAACGCGCATACCGGCGTATGGCGATGAAGTATCATCCGGACAAGAATCCGAATGACAAAGGCGCCGAAGCCAAATTCAAGGAGTGCGCGGAGGCATACGAGGTACTAAGCGACCCCGAGAAACGGCAGCGTTACGACCAGCTTGGCCACGAGGGTCTGCGCGGGGCCGGCATGCACGACTTCTCGCGTATGAACGTCGAAGATATTTTCAGCATGTTCGGCCTGGATGATTTGTTCGGCGGCATCTTCGGGTCCCGAAGCAAACGAACCGGGCGGCGGGCCGGGCCTGCTCGCGGGTATGATTTGGAGACAACCGTGGAGCTTACGCTCAACGACGTGCTGACCGGCACGGAGAAGACGATTGAGTTTGGACGGCAGGATTTGTGCCCCGAATGCGACGGCAACGGTTATCCGCGGGGGACATCGCCGGGGCGGTGCCCAACCTGCGGCGGGACGGGCCAGATTGCCAGAGGAGGGGGATTTTTCCAAATGGTGTCAACCTGCCCGCAGTGCCGGGGCAGCGGCGAGATAATCGCCAATCCGTGCAAGAAATGCAAGGGCAGCGGGCGTGTGCCGAAGAGCAGAATCGTGCATATCAATATTCCCGCCGGCGTGCACGAAGGACAGAGTGTGCGGGTCGCGGAGGAAGGCGAGCCGGGTCGGAACGGCGGACCGAGAGGCGATTTGTATTGTTACGTCAGGTTAAAGCCGCACGAATTTCTGGAGCGCGACGGCAACAATCTGATTGCCATCGTGCCGATAAGCTTTACTCAGGCGGCCCTGGGGGCGATGATTGATGTTCCGACGCTGAACGGAACAAAGAAGCTGAAGATTCTGCCGGGCACACAATACGGAAATATATTCAGGATAAAAGGCGAAGGGCTGCCGGACATACGAAGTCGGCGGACCGGCGACCAGCTCGTGCAGGTGGTCATCGAGACGCCGGCAAAACTTGACGCCAAGCAGGAGGAGCTGCTGAGGGAATTTGCGAAGACGGAAAACAAGAGTGTCTCGCCGAAGGCGATAGGTTTTCTTGAGCGGCTCAAGAGACATTTTGGTAACAACAGATGAAGCACAAAGAGAAACAAGAGCCAAAAGAAGAGAAGCCGGAACAGAGGGAAGACGCGGCAGCAGATTTCTGCGGGCTGCTGGATACCCTGGTGCCGCAAAAAAGTGAGCTTTTGCGAGCCGCTCTGGAAGAGTGCAAGAATCGCTTAAAAGAAACAGCGGCAAACAGGGCGCAGGAGGCGGATTATGTTTTGGAGCTTGAGAAAGAAAAGACGAAGTGTCTGCTTGAGCTATTAAAAATCGCCGTGGACCAGTATCTGCGAACCGGCGCCGACTATGCGAATTTTCAGAAGCGTGTGCCGAGAGATATGGCCGACAGCGTTGCATACGAGAAAGAAAAAATAATGAAGGCGCTTCTGCCTGCGCTGGATAATTTTGAGCGGACGCTGCGAAGCGCGTCCGCCCCCGACAGCGACATTCGGGGGTCCGCCAAAGGCGGAGCGGAAAATAACGAGGGGGTCCTGAAAGGCATCAAGATTACATACGACCATATACTGGATATCCTGAAGTCGAACGGAGTGGAGCAGATAAAAGCGGCGAGTGAGAAGTTCGACCCTGCGTTGCACGAGGCGATAACGCAAAGAAATGAGCCGGAGAAGGAAGATGGAATTGTGCTGGAGGAGTTAGAGAGGGGATACAAGCTCAACGGTCGGGTGATTCGGCCAAGCAAGGTGATTGTGAACAAGGTGGGCGGGGGACGGGGGTCAGGGGTCGGGGGTCAGGGTGTGCAGGAAGACGAGACAATAGATACGGAGTAGCAGCTTATGCCAACTTACAGCTATCTGTGTGAAGGTTGCGGGAATGAATTTGAGCGGTTTCAGGCGATAACGGCAAAGCCGCTGCGGACGTGTCCTGCGTGCGGAAAGAGGGAGTTGAAACGGCTGATTGGGACGGGCGCCGGGATAATCTTTAAAGGGTCGGGGTTCTATCAGACCGATTATAGAAGCGAGAGCTACAAGAAGGCGGAAAGAAGCGAAAAAGGCGGAGCGGAGAAGAGCACGTCAGCCGAAAGCAAGGATTCAAAGGCCGGCAAAAAAGCCGGAACCGGCACAGAGAACAAGCAGAAATCGGCGTAATCAGGCCGCTGCTCGTAATTCGTCGCTCGTCTCTCGTCCCTCGTGATTCGTGGCCTTCGACGTTCCTTGTTCGATATTGGATATTCCCTATTTAGGTATGCAGGCGGGGTTTTCGGGGGTCAGGTTGCAATCGATTAACCAGTTCGCCGCCATTAACGCAAAGTCATAAAAGTCAACCTTGCAGTCATTATTTAAGTCACCTGCAAGTAAGTACAAACAAGGTTGCTCTATTATCGCAAGACTATGCCACCCTCCTGCGCTAATGGCGATGTAATTATTTTCAGGAGGCGGGGTCGCCTGACCATACTTATTGTAGCCCCAGCCGACAATACTGCCGTCCGACCGAAGCGCAAGACTATGCTCCCCTCCTAGCACCCCTCCTCGCATACTAACATAATACCCTCCTGCGCTAATGGCGATGTAATTATTTTCAGGAGGCGGGGTCGCCTGACCATACTTATTGTAGCCCCAGCCGACAATACTGCCGTCCGACCGAAG
>Ga0315291_10012108_pt1 | contig 10481 bp, 5 predicted proteins | sample YL17G12_20_MG_FD_203070 | JGI IMG/M metagenome (GOLD analysis project Ga0315291, IMG submission 203070) | Sediment microbial communities from Yellowstone Lake, YNP, Wyoming, USA - YL17G12_20 | ecosystem: Environmental > Aquatic > Freshwater > Lake > Sediment | place: USA: Wyoming | collected... | reverse complement strand
ATTTGCCTGATATCATGCCTCAAATCCTTGTTGAAGAGATGGACAAGCCAGGCGTCACAGATACCCCGGCAGAAGACCGTCCTCAGGTTCTTCTATTGGATGATTGCCCCGAGATCCGCGAGCTCTGGAACGCGTATCTTGAGGAAAAATGGCTGCCCTGGGCAACAGAAACCGAGCGCCTTAGGCCCGTGCAAGACGTGTATTCCAAGCTGCACGACGCCTACCTGCAATTGAAACGCCAGGGCGAGGCTTACGAGGTTGTTTTGGGCCTTGGACTGCTCACATGGCAGACTCCTAGCGGACAACGTATCCGGAGACACTTGGTCACAGCCCATGCCTGCATCGAGTTCGACGCCGAAAGAGGAACGTTAACGGTTGGCCCGGGAGCGGAGGGTGCTGATGTCACACTCGAACAAGACATGCTTAAGGAGGAGTCCGAGTATCCCCCAGCGGATATTAGGCTCGAAATTGAGGAGGACGTCAAGAACGTCGGCGATGACATCTGGGACGTGTCCACTGTGCAGACCGTCCTTAGCGCGTGGGTCCACGCGCTCCCCGGGGCTAAGGGGAGCTACAGCGAAAGCATCGAGCTCCCTACCGAGGTGACCGCCAATCCTACATTAACGTATACTCCTGCACTCATCCTTCGTAGAAGAAGTCAACGTAGTCTTGCAAGGGTATTCGAAGAGATCATCGCACAGCTTGAAGCCGGGGTGCAGGTTCCCCCGGGCATCCGAGGGACCGTGGGCATGCCCAGCGATGATATCGCGGCAGATGAAGAGGGCTCGTCTTCCGAGAGCACTAGCGAAGCTGAAGATGTTTTCTTTCCTTTACCAACAAACGACGAGCAGAAACGAATTGTTGAGGCACTTCGACGCAGACAGGGGGTGCTAGTGCAAGGACCTCCAGGAACAGGTAAGAGCCATACGATCACAAACCTGATTTGCCATCTCTTGGCCAACGGGAAGCGGGTGCTTGTCACAAGCCAAACCCCTCGAGCGCTGCAGGTTCTAAAGAAGAAGATACCGCCAGAGATATCTGCTCTCTGTGTAAGTCTTCTCGGGAACGACTCCGCTTCTCTCAAGGATCTTGAGCAGTCGGTTCATGGTATTACAAACCGCCAAGTCGGTTGGGATCCAAAGCAGAACTTAAGAGAAACCGACCGTCTCAGAAGCGAGCTTGACGCCCTCCGAAGGCAGGAGTCCGAGCTGAACCGCCGCCTCCGAGAGGTTCGCGAACGGGAGACGTGTGAGTTCAGAATTTGTGAAGGGGCGTACGTGGGAACGGCTCAGTGCATAGCTGAACGCATAGCGAGTGAACGATCAGAGCATGAGTGGCTCCACGACAAGGTTTCGCAGGACTGCCCTCCGCCCCTCTCCGATGACGAAGCGCTGGAGCTTCTGGGCTTACACAGAGAGCTAAATCAGCATGCTGTTGCGGAAGCCTCACAATCTTATCCAGATCCGGATGGACTGCCGGGCCCCCAAGACTTGGAAAGGCTCTGCAGAGACGAGGCGCGTGTCCGAGAAATATGGAGCACCTTTTCTGATGTCAACCGTAGCGATCTCTATGCCAAACTCTCCACAGCGACTCACGAGGATTTCGCGTCTCTCAAAAATTCCTTCACAGGCCTGTTAGAAGCCTGCGACAGTCTGCTTAAGAGCGACGAGCCGTGGGTCCCCAGAGCTGTACACGACGTACTATCTGAACGTGAAAGGAGCTGGAAGGCGCTTCTCGATTCTACTCAACAACGTCTGAACGGGCTGATGCAACGTGGAAGGTTAGCAGAGGACTGCTGCCTCCAACTGCCGGCCAGTCACGCGCGCTCAGAGATACTGGCCGACGCTAAAGCCTTGCTTGCTCACTTCAACAATGGCGGAAAGCTTGGCCTTCCCTTATTTCGCCCGAAGCCTGTAAAGAGCGCCTGGTATCTTGTCCGAGAGGCACGACTAGACGGCCGATTATGCGACCGTACGGAGATCGTTGCCAATCTGGTCATAGTCCTGCAGACCGATGATCATATCGAGGCCCTGTGGTCGGATTGGGCACCTTACGCCAGCCGTACCACAGGTAGCCGGCCCGTCCAGGTCGGCACTCTTGAAAACCTCTGCAGGTGTCTCGAGCGCATTTTGGGCCTTCACGGCTTGCTTGAACGGGCCAAAGCAGCGTGCCGACAGATCGAGCATCTCCCAGAACCAACCTGGTACGTATACGACGAGTTAAAGCGGTACTCGCGAACTATGGAGGCGGTTGAATGTGGACGTGGCCTGAAGGAAGCGACCTCGGTACTGAAGGATGCTGAGCGAGTCCTGATAGCTGCACAACAAGAAAGCGACTGCCACCCTTTGGTACACCGATTGTACGAATCGGTTCTAGCTCGAAATACGCCCGAATATCGCGAGGCCTTTCAGGAGATCAGCTCATTAGCCCAGGTCCGCAGGAAAATTGGGCGACTCGATGTTCTACAATCTCGACTAGAGACGCCGGCTCCTAACACCGCCAGGCATCTGGAAGCTCACGCAGATGAAGCCTGGTGGGACGAGACCCTCACACATTTCACCATTAGCTGGAAATGGATGCGGGCGCGCACCTGGCTGCAAGATTACGTTGGCAGCGCAAGCGAAACCGATATTGTTTCGGAATTGGCCCGCGTTCAGGAGAGAATCGGCAAAACAACAGGTGAACTAGCTGCTGCCTTAGCATGGGCATTCTGCCTCGCCCGGCTCAAAGAGAGCGAGCGGCAGGCGCTCATGGCCTGGTCGAAGGTGGTTAAGAAACTCGGCAAGGGGACTGGAAAACGGGCAGAGGTTCACCGCCGTGCTGCGCGGGATAACATGGAGGATTGCCGTAGTGCGATTCCGGCGTGGATAATGCCGCTATATCGAGTCGCCGAAACCGTAACGCCTGGCGTCGATTCGTACGATGTCATCATCATAGACGAGGCCAGCCAGTCCGGACCAGATGCGCTCTTCCTCCAGTTTTTGGCGCAGAAGATTGTTGTGGTAGGCGACGATGAGCAGATCAGCCCAGAAAACGTAGGTATACTTCGGGAAAATGCCGACGCTCTGCAACACCTTTACCTTAGAGACCTTTCACCCGCTCAGAGGGAGGCGTTGAGTCTGGATAGTTCCTTCTTCGAGCTTGCCGAAATCATGTTCGGTGGCCGTATTCCCCTGCGTGAGCACTTTCGTTGTGTACCGGAGATCATTCAGTTCTCGAACGAACTGTGCTACAGCAGTAGCCCACTGATTCCGTTGAGGCAGTATGCGCCAGACCGACTCCAGCCCATCGTAGTGCAGCCCGTGCCGGATGGGTATAGAGAGGGAGACGACCGCACGGCCAGGAATGGGCCGGAAGTTGAAGCACTGGTACAGAAGGTTGCCGAGTGCTGCAGCGACCCCGCCTATGCCGAGAAAACGATGGGCGTCATAAGTCTCCTGGGCGAATACCAGGCGCGGTTGATTGAACGGCTCCTTCGAGACAGAATCGGCGTGGAGGAAATGGAGCGTCGTCGTCTGATCTGCGGAAATCCATACGCATTCCAGGGTGATGAACGAGACGTCATGTTCCTGAGCATGGTTGCGGCACCGGGGGAGACGCGAATGCGTGCCGTTGTGGCAGCTCATGACAGAAGGCGGTTCAACGTGGCGGCAAGCCGCGCCCGAGACCAGATGTGGCTATTCCACACCCCGACTTTAAACGATTTCAGGAACAAGGAGTGCCTCCGGTACAGGCTACTCGATTATTGCCTGAATCCGAGGGTCCGGCCGATCCCTTGCGATGGCATTGACGTGACCCAGCTTCGTCAGGACGCTCAAGGGACAAGTAGGGAGAAGTCAGACCCGCCAGATCCGTTCGATTCTTGGTTCGAAGTGGATGTTTTCCTCCAAATATATGATCGTGGATTTCGCGTTATTCCACAATTCAAAGTTGCAGGATATCACATCGATCTTGTCGTGGAGGGAATGCGAGGACGTCTGGCCGTTGAGTGTGATGGTGATCGTTGGCACTGCGAACCCGATAAACGCGATGAAGACATGCTTCGCCAAAGGGTTCTTGAGCGTTGCGGTTGGAGATTCTGGCGAGTACGAGGTGGCGAGTTCTATTTTGATCCAGAAGCAGCCATGCAGCCTCTATGGGAGCTGTTGTCACGACTAAAGATAGCCCCAGGCGGTCGGGACCTGGTAGAGGCGGAACCACGTTCCACCCGTATGGCCTCGGAAAGTGAGGAACCGGAGTCCCCTATCTCCAAGCCCAGGGCGCTGAGCCGGGGCCGGAAACGAGTACGGCGAAGGGCCACGACTCCCCAGGGAAGACCAGGAAAACGACGTGCCCTTGACTTTGGCGGCAAAGAACTGCAAACGGCCATTCTGGCGGCGCTTTGGAAATGCCCGAACGGAAGCTGTAAGAAAGACGCCCTTCCGAAGAAAGTGTGTTCTTATCTTCAAGTGATTACGAGGGGGGCTCCTCGGGCGGAGTTCGAGAAGAAGCTAGCCCGCTCACTCAAGGCCTTGATCCAGAAGCGTTTGGTAAAGGAGTACAAGGCCAAGAACGTGAGGGTTAAGGTCCTGGTTCCTAGTTCCCTTTTCTCCATTAGCTCCCAGTCTGTCTAGGCTCACAATGCAAAGCTGACTACTCTCTCTGTCCATACCGTTCCATGTACTGCCGGTGGGCGCGCTCGACCTCGTCCGGCGGAATCTCGTCCGGCCGGCCTAGGAGCAGGGCCAGGTAGCACGTCTTGGCGACATCCTCGACCATGACCGCCGCCTTGAAGGCATCTCGAACCGTCCGGCCGATGGTAAACACCCCATGACTCTTCATCAATAGGGCCGGGCAGTCGCCGATCTTCGCCACGATCTCCCGCCCGATCTCCTCCCCGCCGATCTTCGCATAGTCCGAAACCGGGATCGCACTGCCGAACTCGTCCGCGATGGCGGTCAGGTAGCACGGAATCGGTCTTCCAAGCGCGGCAAAGGCAGTCGCATAGTTCGAATGCGTGTGGATGACGCTGCCCACATCCGGCATGTGCCGGTAAACATAAAGATGGGTCGCCATATCCACGGAGGGCCTGAGCCGCCCTTCGACAGTATTACCGTCCAGATCAACAACGGACATGTCCCCGGGGGTCAGCTCATCGAAGTCCAGGCCGCTCGGCTTGATGACGACCAGATTGGACTCGAAGTCCCTGGCGCTCACGTTGCCGCTTGTAATTGCAACCAAGCCGCACTCCGGCAGGAGCTTGTTGTACTTGCAGACAAGGGATTTTAGCTCTTCCAGCATAGAACTAGGCCTCAAGGATAGATTGCAGTGGAAGTACGACCGCCGGCTCGATTCTACAGGATATTTCCGGAGAACGCAAGCGTGACAAACCCAGGCCCGGTCAGGTATAGTAGAGACGGATCTTAGGAGGTTAGTACATGGAACATCGCATCTCGCCGGAACACACAGCCGAAATCGAGCGCATATTTGACTGAGCAAAGGGCAACTCGATGGGAAAGATATTCCTGATTCGGCATGGCGAGGTTGAGTGGAATCGGCGAAACGCGTACATCGGCTCGACCGATCTGCCGCTTAACCCGATGGGGCAGGCGCAAGCCCGACAGCTTGCAGAATACCTGCGCAGCAAGGAGATTTCAGCCATATACTCCAGCGATCTGATCCGTGCAAGCCAGACCGCTGAGATAATCGCGGCGCGCCTGAGTTTGAAAGTCAATATACGCCCGGAAATGCGCGAAGTTGACTACGGCGAGTGGGAAGGCGTCCCCGAATCCAAGGTTCGGGAGCGCTATCGAGAAATCTATCCCGGCTGGCGGGCGAACCCGGTGGACATCCGAATCCCCGGCGGCGAGACATTCGGCGAACTGAGGGACCGCGCGCTTCCGGCGTTTATTGAAATCGCAAAGGCGCATCCGAAGGACAATGTGGCAATAATCGCCCATAAGAGCGCGAACCGTGTGATACTGGCGTGCCTGCTCGGCATGGACGTGAACCGCTATCGCCAGATCGGACAGGGGAACTCCTGCGTCAACACAATCGAGGCCAGACCCGACGGCGGACTCGTCGTTGAGCGCATCAACCTGCGAGGGCACCTGCTGGACGCCGGCTGCTAGTGGATAGGCGCGGCCTCGAGCGCTTTCAACCGCCCGATCAAATCGGTCCGAAGTTCCTCGACTTGCTGCTCCATCTCCGAATCACGGCGGCCGACAGCCCCCAGAATTGCACCTACCGCTTTCATGGACTCCTGATAGCGTTCAATCCCCTCGAGCGCCTTTGTGTACTCGCTCCGGGCGCTGTTCTTATCGCCCTGCCGCTCGAACTCGCGTCCGAGGGCCTCGTGGGCGAAGATGTATCTCGGCTCCGCGAACTCCGGCGTAGCCCTGATCCTTCCGTACGGGCTGTCCTCCAGTGCGACCATCCGCTTCCACACCCAAAGCGCATCTTTCTCGCGGCCGGCTGCTTCGTACCTGCGCGCCAACGCAAGAAGCGGCTCAAGAGCATTCGGGGCTCTTTCGATCGCTGCCTGGAACGCCCGAATGGCATCCTCATTGCGCGGATAGCGCTCGCAGACCCGCGCCAACTGGTAGTAGTTCTTCGGGTCGGTAGGCTCCAGGCGGATTGCCTTGCGGATTTCCCTTTCCGCCTGCTCGGCATAGGACAAATCGCCCGACACGTCCGCCAGCAGCAGGTACAGCCGACGCAGACGACGGTGAGTCTCCGGATTGAACGGATCAAGCCCGGCCGCATTCGCGTAAGAGGCTTCTGTGCCCTCCACGTCTCGCGCCGCCAGGCGCCTATCTCCCCGGGCGAGGTAAAGCTCCCCGCCCAGCATAGCAAGTATCCCCAACAGAGCCAGCGCCAGGAGCGCGATGCCGACACCCGAATATGCACGTGACAGCTTGACATTGCCTGGGGGCGCTGGACGTCCAAGCGCGACCGTCGCACCCAGGATAGCCCAAAAACTGATTCCGATAGCGGTCACATACCAGTCCGAATCCACGAGGTTCCTCGCTATCGAGGCGGCAGCCCCGGCGAGCAATCCGCTGACCATGAGACCGCTCTGCGGCATCCACGGGTATTCGCAGGCATTGCTTGGCTCGTCACGGTTCCAAGCAACACGCCTCCGAAGCAGCAAGGCGGCAGCGGGCAGCGTGAATAAACCCAGGAGCCCCAACAGACCAGCCGCCGCTAATGGGCCTGCCTCCGCGGCCAACTGGAGATAGCTGTTATGTGCAAGCTTCGTGTAGCCGACGATTGCGTACTTCGGGTATGCAACCTCGAACGTCCCGATGCCCGTCCCATTGACTGGATGCGCTTCGCACATACGGGCCGTGCCTTTCCAGGTATAGATGCGAAAGCCGCCTGAATGGGATTCCGCCTTCACGGAGCTGACCCGGCCGGCAAGCGGCCTCCCAAGAGCCAGGGATACCAGTAGAACGGGCAGGATCAGGAGACATGTCCTGAAAAGCTGCGCCTTCCCGAAGGATCGCGACAGCAGCGCCAGCGCCATGAATACCGCAACTCCGCTAACAGACGCCACTGCACCGAACCTCGATCCCGACATCAGGATATTCGCCAGCACAAGCAGCAACAATAGGCCGGCAATCACTGAAATCGCGGGTGGCGTTCGAGAGAGGTACCAAGCCAGCACGATAGGCAGCATCAAGGCCATGAAGCCCGCGAGGAAATCGGGGTTGAAGAACGTCGAGAACACGCGCTGGCCCGCCGATGTGCCGAGAGCATATTCATTGAACCCCAGCGCCCCGACGAGCGCCGCAGAGATAGCCAACGATGCGAGCACGCCGTACAGCACACGCCGACTGCAGCTCAAACCAGCGGTCATAAGAAATACCAGCAAGTAGCAGGCGATGTTCACAAGCTCGCGGAGACTTGCGTGAAGGCTGACTGAATCAAACGCGGAGAGCACAAGCAAGGCGAAGAAAATGCCTGAGAACAGGACTATCCGCCCGCCCGGGAGATCGAGCGATCCGGCTCTCGCCGCCCGAACGATCCAGATCAGGGCGGTGACAAGCACTAACGCCTGGACGGACAAAGTCGGAATCGGAGTCAGCCTCCCTGCAACCAGCGGAGACAGGAATAGCGCCGCTGAGAGGATTACCACCTGCAGCGCGAGCAATCCCGGCTGAGCCGGCGCGGCCTCCAATGTCTTTTTCCTACCGGCCCTCATTGGGATGCTCCTCTGCGCCGGGATCCGCGGCAGCGGCTTCTTCCTCGCGGGTTACGAGCCGCAGCGCACGCTTCGCTCGATAAGTTAATACAAACCGCAGATAGCGAAGCTGGTTGTGGGCGATGATTGCCCTTGGGATCGCGAACAGGGCAACCGGCACGATTAACCGTATAAGGATCGAAGATCGGCCTGCGTAATGCTTTTTAAAAAAGTGATACATGCTCCTATGAAACTCGACGATCATCGCGTTCGCATTTCTATCGCTGCTTCGGCCTATCACATGGGCCACGCTCGCGCCGGGATAGTATGCCACTCGCCAGTCCGCCTGCTTCGCACGGTAGCCGAGGTCAACATCCTCGCAGTACATGAAGAACCCAGCATCGAACGCGCCTATTGCATCCAGCATCTCCCGGCGGACGACCATAGCGGCACCCGACACCCAGTCCACATCTCGAGGGTGGCTGTGGTCCCAATCGGCCAGGCGGTACTCGCTGGTGTATGGGTTTCTCGGGAAAAGCCTTCCAAGAGGTGTGTACCGGAACAACGCGGCCTTCAGGGTGGGAAATCGGCGGCACGAGCACTGAAGCGAGCCGTCGGGGTTCAACACCTTCGGCCCGAAGATGCCCACATCTGGATTCTCATCTCCGAATCGCACGAGCGCCGGAAACGCGCCCTTCTCCACTTCGGTATCGGAGTTCAGGAGAAGTATGTACCTTCCCCGCGAGGCTTCGATGCCTCTGTTGCAGGCCCTCGCAAAGCCCAGGTTCTCACTGTTCTGGATAAGCCGCACCCACGGAAACTCGCGGCGCACCATTTCCACGCTCTTGTCGAAGGAGGCATTATCCACGACGATGGTTTCTGTGCCGTCGTAGCCTGCCTCCATTACCGAGCGCAGGCACTTCCCCAACTCCTCGCAGGTATTCCAGTTCACTATCACCACGGACAGGTCAACCGACTCCGTGCGATTTTTTCTATCTGTCTGCAAATCTCAACCTCGAAGCAAAGAATGAGTTGACCCGAATAGCCATCAGGACAAACCAATATATGGGAAGCGGCAGTCGGCTTCTGTAGTGCTTTTCATAGAACCTGCACAGGGACTGGTGCGATTCCCTGACCATCTGCGGTTTGACCTGCCGCGTACTTGCTCCTCCGTAGTGTGTCACCTCGGCTCCTGCGGTGAAGTAGACCTTCCATCCCATCTGTTTAGCACGGTAGCACCAGTCAACTTCGTTAAAGAATATGGGGAAATCTTGGTCAAACTTGCCCACCTGATCCCATGCCTTCCTCGATATCAGAAGGCATGACGCCATGGGCTGGTCAACCTCCGCGTCATGCGAGTAATCGAAGTAGGTCATCCGGTACGAGCCGAAAAGCCTGCTCCGCGGGAAAAGATGGCTCAGCCCGGTATATTCAAACAGCACCCCTAGCGGCTTCGGGAAGCTTCGGCACGATCTCTGAACCTCCCCATCAGGCCCGACGAGGCGACATCCCACGGCGGCCGCGTCCGGATGGCTTTTCCCGAAGGCGAGCAGCGTGTCGAGCGTCCCCGGCTTGACTTCCGTATCGGGATTGAGCAGCAGGATGTAATCCCCACTGGATGCCGCAATCCCCTGATTGTTCGCCTCTGCGTAACCGAGATTCTCCGAGTTCTCGATCAAGGTCACGCCGCTGAAATGCTCCCGAACCAGTTCGGCGCTCTCATCGGACGAGGCGTTGTCAACCACTACGACTTCGAACTCGCCGGCAGCGAGGTTAGCCCGGATTAACTCCAGGCATCGCAGAAGGTGATCCCTCGTGTTCCAGTTGACAATGACAATTGAGAGGTCCATCCGAGACTCGCTACTTCTTCAAACGTTCGACATAGCTAATAAGTTCCGCAAGGCCTCGGATAACGAGGTCCGGCTTCACTTGGTCGAAGAAATCATCCGGGTCCGCCGTGGCGGACAGGAAGCCGACGGTCCGCGTCCCGGCGGCTCTTCCTCCTTGGACATCCATCCAGTGATCGCCGACCATGATCGCTTCCTCCGGGCGCACGCCGAGCATGTCGAGCGCGCGAAGGAGGTGTTCAGGATGGGGCTTGGCGCTCGAAACGTCGTCCCTCGTGAGAAGGACATCCCAGGAGATACCGCTTCTCGCGGTGGACAGCCGAGCTGCGGATCCGCAGCTCCTCGTGATTATGGCGATCTTGATCCGCGCCTCGCGAAGCGCATCGAGCAGAGCCACAGCGCCGCTGACGGGCCTGGCATCCCGGCAGTGAGCCAGCTCGATCTGCTCGAGTTTCTCGAAGGCCTCCTGC
>Ga0315291_10012106_pt1 | contig 10481 bp, 3 predicted proteins | sample YL17G12_20_MG_FD_203070 | JGI IMG/M metagenome (GOLD analysis project Ga0315291, IMG submission 203070) | Sediment microbial communities from Yellowstone Lake, YNP, Wyoming, USA - YL17G12_20 | ecosystem: Environmental > Aquatic > Freshwater > Lake > Sediment | place: USA: Wyoming | collected... | reverse complement strand
GTTTGTGTCGGGGTTCTCGGCGTGCAGTTTTGCGCAGGGTGGAGGCGTGCGGGACGCGGAAGAAGAGAGGAAGGTGTTCGAATCGTACTTTCCGGACAGCAACGCGGGCGGAGAGAAATTGGACCAGTGGTGGAAGAGCAAGGATGACAAACCTATCCAGGCTTTGGAGGCGCTCGATATAATCCAGGGGGGCTTTCGCAGGACAAGCGTGAACCGGTCGATGATTGTCGGATGGGTCGGGGGCGGGTACACGCGTCATCCAGAGCGTATAGTGCGGGATAGGGCAGTTGCGTTGCTGCACCACGCGAGCTTCTCGCCGGAGGGGTACATACGGCACTTCGCCGTTTATTACGGTCTGTCGGTAGTCCAGGAGAAGTCCGCCCAGATCCTTGACAGACTTGCGACGCTGGCGATGAGCAACGAGAGCGTCAACCGGATAGTCTGGGGCGTGGCGTTTACAGACCAGGCAGACGTGTTTCTGACGCACCTTGAACCATATAAGAACAGCCCACACAGCGAGGTTCGCGAGCAGGCGGAGACCCTTGTGAAGCTGGTCAAGGAACAAGCGAGCCAGCAACAGCAACAACACCAACAGCAGCAGCAAGAAGTCCGGCAGGAACAAATCCAGCAGGCCATAGAGCAAGAGACGCTGGTGGCAGACCCCAATGTCGATTATGAGACGGCGTTCGCTGAGCTCTATGAGACGCTGGCGAACACTTATCCCTGCTTTGAGCTAAAGGGGATTGACTGGGAGGCTGTGGGGAAAGAGTACCTTCCGCGGGCCGAAGAGGTCAAGGACGACAGGGAGTTTGGGCTGTTGTGCGCGGAGCTTGTGGCGAGATTGGAGGACAGCCACGCCTACCTGATGGATGGGGCCGTTAAAGTGCCGCAGATAGCAGGGCCGGAATGGGATGCCGGGTTTTCGTGCCTTGAGGACGACCACGGCAAAGCGGCGGTTTACTACGTTGACAAGGGCGGGCCTGCAGATGAGGCAGGCGTTAAGGTCGGTATGGTGGTGCTCAGGGTGGACGGCAACGACGTCAAGGACGTGATACAAAACACTATGGCGCGGATGAAGAAGTATGCCGGGTTTTCGAGCGAGCGGCAGTTGCGTTATGTCGCGCACCATTTCTTTATGCGGCAGATGGAGAAGGGTAAGGTTGTGAGATTCGAGATGCTGGATACTGAGGGAAAGACACACGAATTTGAGCTGGCGTCCTCGCTTGGGGCGCGGTATCTGCCGCGGCTGCCGGTTTCTAAAGAGGACATTCGGGATTCGGCAGATGTATCGTGGACAATGCTGGATGACAAAATAGGCTACATTTATGTGCGGCGGATTCGAGACGGGCTGGAGGCGTCGCTAGATAGAGCGGTGAGCGAGTTGAAGGGTGCGCGCGGGATGATAGTGGATGTTCGGGGGAATACCGGCGGCGGATTTGAACTCGCGACCTCACACGCAAACTTCTATTCTGACGGCGAGGCGAATGAGCCAAACCGGCCTCGATACACCGGCCCGATGGCGCTGCTGATAGACAGCCGGTGCATAAGCGCCGGGGAGGGATGGGCATCCGGGTTCATCGCCAACAAACGATCTCGAGTGTTCGGCGAAACGACTGCGGGCGCTTCATCCAGAAAGGAGGTCTATACGCTGAAGAACCGCCTGTACAGGGTGCAGTTGCCGGTTAAGGCGTATGGGGGTTTTCTGGACAGGCCGATAGAAAGGCGGGGGCTTGAGCCGGACGTCGAGGTCAGGCAAAGTGCAGCCGACCTTGCCAAAGGCCGTGACACCGTGCTGGAAACGGCAAAGCAATACCTGCTCGAACAGAGTGCGGCAGGTCCGATTGACCGCTGACTCAGGCCGAGCGATTCGGTTCCAAGATGTATCGATGTCGTCTTTCTTAATATGGGATGAGTTCTGCAAAATTGCAGGTAATCAACAAACGATTTTTTCTTTTCTAAGTAGGCCTAACCTGCAATTTTGCAGAAGCCTTTTAATATGGGGATTAGGAGCCGGCGGAAACGACAACGCCGGGAAGAGACGTAACGCCATGAGTAGGAACAGAACCGCCAAAACCCGTCCACAATCGCAAATCACGCCTCGATAGGGAGATACACGCATTTTTCACTTGACCGTTAGCAGTCTATGGTGTAAATTAGCTAAGAAGCTGAGTGCCCCGTTTCAAGAACAAGTATCGATGCGGCGAAATTGTCGCTTGGCGCGTATAAGGATGCTAAGTATGGCAGAGGCGGTATTGACGATCTATGGGCGCGGCGAAAGCCGGCAAGCGGAACTGAATCCGGAGGGCACAATCATCGGCCGGAGTCCGCGATGCGACGTGGTCATCGACAACAAGGACGTCTCGCGGGAACACGCCAGGGTGTTCCAGGACCCGTTCGGCCGGTGGATATTCGAGGACCTCGGCAGCAGCAACGGGATGTTCGTGAACGGCAGGCGCGTTGATGCGTGTGCGGTGCTGCCGGGCGAGGCTGTCGTCATCGGGCCGGCGTCGCTATCGATCAGCGGGCCGTCGGACCACCAGGTTGAAGCGGACGCATCGGTTCAGGCGACCAACGTAATTATCGAGGATTTCGAGACGGAGATTTTCTACGGGAGGAGCAAAGCGGCCGTATCCGCCCGGCCATGCCCGGAACGACTCGACGAGATAAGGGAGCGGCTGTCGCAGCTTACAAGCTCGTCGGCGCTGTATCCGGAGGTATGCAGGCGGCTGGCGTGGGCGCCGAAGACGGTTGCAGCGGTGCTGCGAGTGCCCGGCAGGAGCAAACCTCTGCCCAAGACGTCCGAGGTGTTGGCGTGTCATTTCGGGACAAGCGCGGATGATACGGCGGCGCATATTGCGGCGGGAACGTATCCGTCGCATCTGGCTTTTCGCGTGTCCCACCGGGTGTTGGAGGAGGTTCGCTCGAGCGGCGAGGCGGTGATGGCCAAGAGCATTTATTCTTCGGACGTTGAAGTTACAGTGACGGCTGTCGATGAGCACAGTCCGAGGGCCGTTATCTGTGCGCCTTTGGGCGACGCGGCGGAGACGGTGGATTTGCTCTACCTCGATATTCCGCTCGGCGGGTGCACGGGGGTTTCGCCGGAAGAGACGTTTGCGTTTGTGCGGGCGGCGGCGGGCCAGGTCGCTTCGGCGCGCAAGAGTCTAACTCCCATCCATATCAAGGCCGAGAGGAGCACGCTCGACCACGAGCTGTCGCTGGCGCAGCAGATTCAGTCAAGGCTGGCGCCGATTGTTCCGGCGGGCCTGTCCGGCTTCGAGGCGGCTGTTCGGTACAAGCCCGTTATCTGGGTGGGCGGCGATTACTGCGATGTCTGGACACTCCAGGATGGTCGATTGGCGTTTGCGGTGGGCCACATCTCGCGCAGAGGTCTATCGGCGGCGATGGCCATATCGGAGCTGCGGACTCTTTTGCGGACGACTATGTTCTTCTGCGGCGAGTTAGCGGGGGCCGTCAGGCACGTCAGCTCACATTTGGCCGGCAGCAGTCTCGAAGGGGTATCGGCAAGCCTTTTCTTAGGCGTGTTCGACAAGTCCGCCGGGACTCTGAGGTACGTCAGCGCCGGCCACACGGGAGCGCTTGTCGTGGACCCGAAATCCGGCGTAATGTCGCTCGGTGAAACGGGCGGGGATATGCTTGGCGGCGGAAAGGGGAGCTTCCGAGAGAACGCCCAGGCGATTGGCGGCGGCGCAGCGCTCGTAGTCTTTACCGAGGGCGTGACGAAGGCGAGGTCGCCTGAGGGCGATGAGTTCGGCGAGAAGCGGTTGATGCACGTGCTGAAGGATGCCGGCGGCCGCTCCGCCGAGAAGATTGCGGATTCGATTGCGAAAGCCGTGAGCGATTTTCGCAAGTCGCTGGCGCAGCGCGATGATAATACGACGTTTGTTTTAGTGAATTCCGTTAGACCCGAATGAACCGAGGCGCGCAGGGTGGGCTTCTGTAGGGTGGGCTTCAGCCCACCACTTCGGCGAGGCAAGCCCGCCATTGTCTGGGCGGGCAAGCCCCACCCCACGCGGTTTTTTGCAGGGGCCTGATTTGAGGGCGGCGGTATGTGCGACTGTCCTGCTAAGGAATTGGTCGAGCGCTACTTGATGGGGGGCTGTTCGAGCAACGAACGGCAGGATGTTGAAGAACATCTGGACCGGTGCGACGATTGCCGAGAGTTAGTGGAATCGACTCGGTCAAATATGCTCGGCGGGGCACAATCAGGCTCCGGGAAGAGTGAATACAAATTCGGTGGGGACCGTGAAGAAACCGAGGTGATACACGAGGATGAGCGTCCGACGGAGACTATGCCGGAGGCAACGGTGGTTCCGGACGCGCAGAGGAGCTTCACTAAGTCAATAGAATCAATGATTGACGGCTACACGATCACCGAGGCGCTGCCTCGCGGCGGGCAGGCGGTGGTCTATAAGGCGATTCATACCGCGACAAAGACATACGTTGCAATCAAGGTGCTGCTGCCGACCCTTTTGGCTTCGGAGCGGGCGCGGTACTACTTCGAGCGCGAGGCGGAGCTGATTGCGAGCCTCGACCATCCGAATATAGTGAGCATACGCGACAGCGGGATTATCCACGGCCAGTACTACTTCGTGATGCAGTATATCGAGGGCGAGCCGCTTAGGAGATACGTGCAGGCGAAGATGCTGTCGTTCCGCGAACGGGTGGAGCTGGTCAACAAGATATGCTCGGCGATAACGTACGCTCATCAGCAGGGAGTCATCCACCGGGATTTGAAGTTCGCCAACATCCTCGTGGATAAGCGAGGCGAGCCGCACATACTGGACTTCGGGCTTGCAAAGGCGGTGGGGATGACCGAGCCGGCGAAGGATGATGCCGTCGTGACGATGACGGGACAGTGGGCGGGGTCGTTGACGACGATGTCGCCGGAGCAGGCGTCGGGCCAGCCGCACTTGATTGACGTGCGCACCGATGTCTATTCGTTGGGCGTTATACTTTATACACTTCTGACGGGGCAGTACCCTTATGACGTTGGCGGGACGACTTTGGAGGCCCTGCGGACTATTCAAGAGGTCGAGCCGACCCGGCCCCGGCAGATCATTGCCAAGTTCAACTCGGAAATGGAGGCTATTCTGCTGACGGCGCTGGACAAGGAGCGTGAGAAGCGATACCAGTCGGCGGCTGATTTGAAAAGCGACATCGAGAACTGGCTGGAAGGCCGGCCGATTCGCGTCAAGTCGATAAGCACTATGTATCTGCTGCGCAAGATCATTGCGCGCCATCGTTATACGAGCACGGTGGCGGCGCTTCTGGCGCTGATTGTCCTTGGCTTTGCATACATCAGCTTCGAACTGCTTATACGCTCCGAAAAAGCGCTGGATGAATCGCAGGCGCTTGCCAAGGACTACGCTGCGCAGGCGAGAAACTCTGCGTACCAGATTCGGCCGGCAAGGCCGTTCTTCTTCGCGTTCTTTCTTGAGGCGTGGCGGGATGGGCGGACAGCGGATGCGGTGAAAATGGCAGATTACCTCCCTATAGGGTCCAAAGAGGGGAAAGCAGCCACTTTCCTGCTCGCCCGCACCGAGCCAGGAGAAAGAGAGGAGAGCTTTCGAGAACAGTTCTCTGAGGAAGATGTGTGGTTTGCCGATACTATTATTGGCGAGCGATATTTCAGGGCCGGCAACCTTAAAAAAGCCCTTGAGGCCTACGAAAGAGGTTATCGCGGCATTGAGCAGGCCTCGCCCGAAAAGCTGTCGGACCTCGATAAGTTAATGGTCGAACGTGTTAAAGCCAGGCTGTATGAGTTGCGAGACGAAAGTGAGCGGGCAGATGCGGGACCTGGAGAACCAGACAAATGAGCAGCCAGTCATCGAGACAGTTGAGAAGCAGCAAGCGGGAATTGGGTTTTACGCTGATAGAGCTGTTAGTTGTGATAGCGGTGGTAGTATTGCTCATTGCGATATTGCTCCCTGCCCTTCGCAAGGCCAAGCAGGTCGCGCAGCGGGTGGTGTGCGGAAACCACCTGAGACAATTAGCGATAGGGTGGAATCTGTACCTTGATGACAACGACGGGCGTTTCTACCGAACCACCAATGCCAATCTGTATTTCGGCGGCTGGATAGGAGAATCGGGCAGTACGGGCAGCGACGATCCTCGGCCGCTCAACAGCTATCTGGGGCTTGCCTCCGTTCTGACAAGCGCAAATGACGCGAAGGTGTTTCGGTGCCCGGCAGACCGCGGCGGTAAGCCCGGGGCTGGACTACGGCAGAAGGTCTATCTGGTCGTAGGCACAAGCTACCAGACAAACATATTCCTTGTCGGGGGGGCGTTCAATTGGCCGGGCTGGTACTCACCAATGACTACCGACACCACGGCGCTGGGCGATGCGATTGACAAGCGCACAGTGAATCTCAAACGCGGTAACGTGGACAACGCATCCCAATTGCTGCTGATCGGCGACTACGGGTGGATCAACCAGTGGAAACCGACGCCGTTCCCGGATCCGGAGTGGAAGCAGATAGCGGAATGGCACGGTCGGCCCGACCACCATTGCATGGCGTTTCTGGACGGGCACGCGAAATTTCTCGAAATCCGCAAGGGATTCTGGGTGACCGACGAATATGCCGTGCTGCCATTCGCTGATTTGTACCCGGTGGGGCGGAGAATCCAGGGAGAATAGACCGAAAAAGCGGCATAATGGGCCAAATTCGCCAATTGCAGGTATTTTGTTGGATTTGGCCGGCAAAAATGGTATAATTTTGTAGTTGGTTTTGCGGACAGCGTCGTTTGAATCGATTGTGCTCCGGCGAGGAGCGTGAAGAAGTCGGCTGCCTGTGGCAGAAGCAAGACCGAGGGCGGGGATGGCTACGTCGCCGGTTTTTTGAGGTTGTCCGGCTGGACAGAAGGGAACAGGGTGCAGAAATGAGGGTGAAGGTCTATTTGACGCGGTGGGTGGTTCTTGCGGTGGGTGTTTTGTTGCTTCCGTCAACGGGATACTCTGGTCGATTCCCGACCGTGGGAAGTATGATTGTCGGCGGGATCCTGGCAGAGTATGGCGAGCCGAACTTGGATGACGGGCTGCTCGCTTACTGGGCGATGGAGGATGGGTTCGGCGCCGTGGTGAGCGACCGGTCGGGCAACGGCAACGACGGCATCTTGAGCAGCCCGACCCTGCCGAGCTGGCAGCCTGCAGGAGGTCATCTTAACGGCGCACTTCTATTCGACGGGCGAGAGGGGCACGTGGCATGCGGCGGAGACCCTGATTTCGACTTAGTGGAAGGTCTTACGGTGACAGCCTGGATAAAGGTCAACGCCTTTACGAAGGACTGGCAGGCGATTGTGACCAAGGGCGACAGCGCCTGGCGGCTGCACAGGCACCTCAACACAGATTACATTGATTTTGCCTGCAGCGGCTTGTTGGGTGGTGACATTTCTGAGATGAGCACGGTGTGGGGAAGCACGCCGGTGACCGATGGCGAGTGGCACCACGCAGCCGGGGTCTATGACCGGGGCGATGAGACAGAGCAGGTCAGGCTGTACGTGGATGGGATTGAGGATGGGCCGCAGGCCGTTAGAAACGGCTACGGGTACATTTCAACAAACACCTACAATGTTCTGATCGGGGCAAACGCCGAGCGCCCCGGGCGCGGGTGGAACGGCCTGATCGACGACGTGCGCCTCTACCCGGGCGCGCTAATGGCCTGGGAGATTCAATACTTAGTGAACTACAACCTGCCGCCGGAGATGCAGCCGGTGGCGCACTGGAGACTGGATGAATCTGCCGGCGCTGTTGCAATGGACAGCAGCGGCAACGGCCATAACGCCTTTCTCAATGCCGGCCCGGGCCCAACGTGGGTCCAGGGTAAGCTCGGTCTGGCGCTGGCATTCTACGGCAACGGCAACTATGTGAACTGTGGGAATGACCCGCTATTTAGCGTTACCGACAAGATGACGGTTGCGGCGTGGGTCAATATCGGCACGGTCCCGGCGGACTGGACGGGGATAGTCACAAAGGGCGACGATGCGTGGAGGCTTTCCACCTATTCACGAACGACCCAGATTCACTTTGCCGTTACAGGCGCGCCGGACTATCGGTCTATAAATGGAAATACCGTATTGACGACTGGCGGCTGGCACTATGTGGTTGGGACATACGACGGGGCGAATATCCGCCTGTATATAGACGGGGTGGAGGACTCGGCAAGTCCGGCGGCCTACGGCGGCAGGATAGCAACAACCGGGCACAATGTCTGGATTGGAGGAAACTCGGACAGGACGGGACGGGAGTTCAACGGCGCGATAGACGAAGTGGCGATCTGGAACCGCGCCCTGAACATCGACGAGATTAACTGGCTGGCGAACGACGGCGCGGGCAATCCGGTCGTGTTGCGTCAGGGTATCTACGTTGATGATAATGCGCCGCGCGACCCCGGGCCGGGCAATCCTGCAATCAGCGATCCCGACGAAAACGGGAGCTGGGAACATCCTTTTGACTCGATTCAGGAGGCGATTTATTCGGCCGCAACAGGCGCGGTCATAACCGTACTGGACGGGAATTACACCGGGCCGGGCAACCGAGGTCTTTCATTCGAGGGCAAGGCGATTACTCTGCGGAGCCAGAATGGGCCGGAGAAATGCATCATTAATTGCGAATATGTCGCTAGGGGCTTTTGGTTTTCGTGGGGTGAGGGGCCGGACAGTGTGCTCGAGGGCTTTACGATCAGCAATGGGAACGCTTATGCCGACGAGGGCCTGTACGGCGGGGGAATATACTGCGACATGGGCAGCCCGACAATTAAGGGGTGCATCGTCAAGAATAACCAGGCCGAGATGGGCGGCGGCATCTACCTCGATTTCAGCAGTGCAATTCTCGAGGATTGCATAATCGTCGAAAACAGGGCAGCCGACAGCGGCGGAGGCCTGATGTGCTGGAAAAGCAGCCCAACCCTGATCAATTGCACTATCAGCAACAACAGCCCGGACGGCCTGCACGTAGGGTATGGTTCGGCCCGGATTTTGGGCACGGTGAAGGTCATTTCGGACAGCATCCGCGGCGATGGCTTTGTTCGGATAGACCCCGATGCCACTCTGCATACGGAAGATGTCCACACCAGCGTGAATGTGGGCGGCATCGGCCGAATCTTCGTGCCGGCGGGCAAGAGACTCGTCGTCGAGGGCGGCGGAATGGTTGACCTGACCGATTACGACAGCCCCGGTGCGCGAGGCACGGTGCAGTGTAACGGCCTGCTTGTGACTACGGACGACGCCTCTGTAACAAGGACAGCGGTCAATGTCACCCGTGCGATATTCGCGGGCAGCTCGATTATCTCCGACAACGTATTCACGACGGATAAGCTGATTCCATACGGCCAGATTGCGGTTGAGGATACGGCGACATTCATCAATAACGACGTTTATTCTCAAGGCGACAGGTACGCTGACATAGAGCCGTCGCTATTCGCCGGGACAATTCTGAACAACCGCATATTTGTGACTCAGGCGGGCAAACGCGGAGGCCTTTTTGAGCTTCGAGGCGAGGATGTGTTCTGCAGCACATCGTGCGAACCGGGGCTGATTCCGGTGGAGAGCGTGCCGGACTTCAAGCTGAGTAGCTGGACGCTCGAGCGGCTGGAGCTGGTCGCCGGCGCAAGGCTAACGCTGACCAACCGGGACGACTATCAGGCGCCATACGACCTTGCCGGGAGAGATGAAGTGCTCTATGTCAGGCAGCTTGTGCTGGGTCCCAATTCGATACTCAATACCGCCTTTAACCGCCTGTACTACGAATCCCTGATAAGGGATCCAAGCGCGAGAATTACCAACCGGCCTCTGCTGGGTTACTCTCTGGATAGGATCCCATTCGACGACCCCAACGAGTTTTTCAACCGCGTGGGCAACAATAACGTCCTCAAACTCAACGTTCCGAACAGGACACGGATTCATGTTGAGCGCGTGTTGACCTCTCCACTCGATCCGAGTGGCCTGATGGTGATGCGTAACCTGGTGGACATTGACCCTGAATCGCCGACATACGGGCAGATGATTCACGCGCGTGCGAAAGGCTTGTTCGCAAGATGCACCGAAGAGCAGGTGTTGGTCCGGTTCATGTACCTGTTCGAGAGTGCCGAACCCGGCGTCAAGCTGGCGGTCTATTTGTCCGACGTGCCGGATTTGCTGGCTGAGGACGACCCGGCCCGCCTGGAGCATTACATTTATGTTGGTATTCTTGACTCGCCGCCTGCCGGTCGGCCAGGCTCGCCGGGCAGTGGACGCTTCGGGGTCTTCGAAAGAAAGGTGCCGCCGGGGCTTCTGGACCTGACGGACGGAACTTATGTGGAATTAGAGTTGATAGAGCCGGCGGAGCCTTTGATGGGGCTCCTTTCGCTGACAGGAGGAGTGTCTCTCGAAGGCGACGGGGGAGGCGGAGGAATGGTTACGATAGACGATTGGGGTCCCGAAGTGCACTGCGACGGGATTTGTCTGGACATAACGTGGGACGACCT
>Ga0315291_10012102_pt1 | contig 10482 bp, 16 predicted proteins | sample YL17G12_20_MG_FD_203070 | JGI IMG/M metagenome (GOLD analysis project Ga0315291, IMG submission 203070) | Sediment microbial communities from Yellowstone Lake, YNP, Wyoming, USA - YL17G12_20 | ecosystem: Environmental > Aquatic > Freshwater > Lake > Sediment | place: USA: Wyoming | collected... | reverse complement strand
ACAAGGAAACAGAGTCCCGCCAATACTTCGCAGGCATGCAGTCGGTCATACGAGCGCAAGCCGAAGTGATAACGCAGCTCCGCGAGCACGTCCGCGAGCTGCGCGAGGACCTACGCAAAGCCGATGCACAAGCGGGCATGCCCGAAGCAGCGACCCCGAACCCGGAAGCCGAAGCGCGAGCTGTGGCAACCGACAAGCTGGTAGACATGGTGATTACGCACTTGGGGCCGAAGCTCCCAAGCTACGTTGACCGCATCATCCAGCCGCCCCCCATCAAGCGTATTGGATGAAAAGCAACTTGGCCGCTTTGACCATCTGGTGTGTGCGTTGCCGATGCTCGCGCCTTGCGCATCGACTCACCGGACCAAGCCCGGACACCCCTCGCCGAGCGTCCTGGTACAACCGCTGCTCACGTTGCGGCGCGACGTACCAAGCCATCGGGCCGGGAGCTACGCAGCGCCTCGCCGCCATCCACGCAGCGCGGCGCATCATTCGTGCGCAAAGTGACGCAGCGTAACTTTGGGCCTGGTGGGCGCGAAGCGCACACATAAGGGAGCGCTTCGCGACCGAAGCCGATCGCGGCGAGCCAGCCGCAATTGTGCGCCACTCGAAAGCAAGCCGCGATAATCTCCCGGCGGGCCGCACACCCCCCTTTGGAAGCTCCCCGGCGAGCTTTCCAGCGTGGCAGACTTTTACACCACATAAAATACCCATCAATCGCGCAGGTGTTCCGAGAAATGTTTTCAGATACCAACCTAGCGCATGGGGTACAAAACGCCGCCAAAGGGCGCACAGGCGGCGGAATCGTGTGTCAAGTAAAAGTAGACTTGCGGGCAGACTTTCGGCAAACTTTCCACGCCACTCAAGGCAAAGGGAACTACCGATGAAAAAACCACGACTGCTAACCAACCGCCAGGTTGGCGAGCTTCAAGAGATTCTGAACAAGCGGCAACGAATCACGATTCGGCTCACCGATGGCGAGCTGGTGCGGATTCAGCAAGCCGCGCTCGCCTCGGACAAGAAGCTCGCCGAGTTCATCCGGCGCGCGGTGCTCGACCGCGCGCCCGCTGTGCAAACAGGAATGTTCGACGGACACCCGGCAGGACGCACAGGGGGCAAGCGGTGACCATCAACGCAAAGCAAAGGGATGAGCAGCTACAGCGCTTCATGGCGCGCGATGTTGCGCGCTTCGTCGCGGGCGATACGCGAGCGCAACGCGGCGGCGACAACGACCGCGAAGCGCTCCCCTCGTACATGCTCCGCACGAACTGTGTGCGCGTCTACTTGAACGAAGCAGAACACGAGCGCTTCCAAGCGCTGTGCAAGCGTGAGAACGCGGAAGGGTCCGCAGTCGCTCGCGCGTGCATCGCGATTGTCTGCGCGATGGCCGACGAGTCCGACGAGCTGCGCGTGTACCCGAAGGGAGCGGCGAAGCCATGAGCGAAGCAAAGGAAGCTTTCGACAACGCATGTGCAGCGGTGGACGTGCTGACCGGCGAGCTGCTCAAGGCCGATGCTGCGCGCAATGCCGCATACGATGCTTGCTATGGCGCACCAGGCGAAGCGCGTATCGAGCCGACCCTGGAGCGGCTCGCGGCCTATCACAAGGCCGACGAGCACTTCCACAATGTTGACTGGATGCGGCAAGCGGCAAAGCTCATCGAAGAAAAAGCGCGAACCAAGCTCATCGTCACGAAAGGCTAGAGAGACATGGCAACGGACAAACGCCCAAAGTGGAAAACCGAAAACCTCAAAAGCCTTGCTCGCGACGTGCGCAAGCGCGAGCGGGAAAAGGTGCGCCAGCTCCGCGAGCGCTTGAAGCACGCGAAGGGACTTGCTCGACAACGCGGCAAGTTCACGCGAGCACTGTGTCGAGCTGAACGCGAGCGAGCACGAGCGCGAGCGAAGGCACAACGCGAAGCGCTGCGCGGCGCGGCAAAGCTCGCCTGTGCTCAAGTGACGCTTGCGCAGCGCGCAAACTCGCACAAGGCATGCGAAGCCGCGAAGCTCCACGCGACCGCGAACACAGAGGACAGTGTTAACCGAGCGGGCAAGCACTTGCTCGCCGAGCTGGCCTATCAGCGCGAGTTGCACGCCTACGCGAAGCGACCCAAGGCGCGCACGAGCACGAAGCAAGAGCGGCATCGTGAAAGCGACGACGAAGTGCGCGGCAACATTTCGCATGAGCTTTGGCCGGTGTTCGACAAGTACCGCGCACGATTCAAGGACTCGCCTCGCAAGTCCAGAACGGAAGCATTCACCGAATGGGCAAGCGAGCATCCCGCCCTGGTCAACGAAGTGCTGCTAGCCGACGTTGACCGAGCCGTCGCCGAGCTGGTGCGCGGCGAAGCCAAGGCGCGTGCGCGCATGCTCGCGCCAGCGCACCACGGGCACAGCAAGGCGAAGCTCGACAAACGACACGCAGAGTCCGCGTTGCTTTCCGAAGTGCCGTTCTGAGGCATGCAGCGCTCGCCGGAATGGCTTTCCGCTGTATTTGACCGCACGCATGATGCGCGAGCGGCGCGAGCTTGCGTGCATGAGGCAATCGCGCAAAGCGAGCCAAGCCGACACACGACGCGGGCAAAGTGGCATTGGGGGCGTTCACGCGGTCAACGTGAACGCCCCTCTCGCGTTGCGAAGTGTGGAACGGAGCGCGTTGTCATTGTGTGCAAGACGTGCGGACAGACACACGGGCACGAGCGGGACTCGCGTTGCGGTGGATGGCGGTATTGCTCGACGTGTCGCGGCGAGCGAGCTGGCCGCTACACGAAGCGCATCAACGAAGCGACCGACCGATGGGGCTTCACGAAGCGGCGCGAGGAACGATCGCGATTCTTGACGCTGACCATCCCGCACAGCGGCGACCCTAAGCAGGATGCGCGCGTCATCATGGACGCTTGGCAGCGCTTCACGCGCGCGCTTCGTCGCTGGCTTCGCGGGCCGAAGCCTGCGAAGGGCTCGCGTGACCCGCTGGCGTTCGTGCGAGCGCTTGAGCTGACTACCAGCGACGGCGGGCACGCTCATCTACATGCTTGGATAGGCTCGCGTTACCTACCGCATGCGGTGCTGCGCGTGCTTTGGGGCCGTGCGTTGACCGGCGCGGTTTATGTGCCTGTCCGCTTGCTGTCCGAAGTGCTCGCCGAGACTCGCGACCCACGCGCACGCGCCGAGCTGGTGCGCGTTGCTGGCTTGCGGTGGCGTCCAGGCTGCGAAGCATGCCCCTCGGAGTACGAGCTTGACGGTAAGCAACACAAGGCCATGCATTATGTGCCGTGGCCCGTGCTCGACGTGCGAGCGGTTCCCGATGGGTACGTTGGCCGCGAGCTGGCAAAGTACCTTGTGAAAGACGAGCTATTCGGCGAAGCCGCCGACCCGGAGCGCGTAGGCGATTGCATCGAAGCGAGCGAGGGACTTCGGACGCTCGCCGCCTCGCTGAAGTTCTGGCTGAAGAAGCAGCGCGAGCTGTGCGACTGCGGCGCAACCAATTTGGGATTGCTCCGAATCGAGTCGGCGCGAGCGGTTCAACCACGGGCAACGAGCCCGCCGCTTTCCTAGATACAAAGGCCATATCTCTACCGAGTCGGGAACGGGCAAAGACGCCCTCCGGTGGAACGTAAATGCTTGAGATTCCAGGTATTTGCGATTTACCCCCGAAGTCGGTAGGCTTTTCATCCTGAACGACGAGCCGCCGAGAGCGGCGGAAGGATTTAGAGCGATGGCATCACAACTTGAACGGGCGAAAGAGAGCACGAAGCGGCTGCGCCAGCGCTTCCAGGGCACGGGTGCGCGCGCAGAGCGCATCGGCACAGCCTTCCTCGCAGGCGCGGCTCTGGGCGAGCTTGAGCGGCGCGAAATGGTGCCTGCGGTCATTCTCGGACTGCCCAGCAAACCGGTGATTGCCGGTGCTCTGATGTTGCTGGCCGCGAACAGCGGCGGCACGACGCAGCGCCTCGCCGACAACGCGAGCGCAGGCGTCGCCGGTGCATACGGCTACGCGGCGACCAAGGCGGGAACGCTCGTCGCTGGCGACGATGATGCAAGCGAGGACATGAGCCTCGGACTCTGAGCGACACGACAAGCGCAAGACTTCACACGCAAACAACCCACGCAGAACAGGAACAAGAGAACATGACTGACGTTATCGGAATGGATGAGCTTGAGGAACTGATGGGCGAGATGGGCATCTCGGGTGCTGAGGACATCGTTGGAGCTGTCCAGGCGCGCAAGCAGCTCACGCTTCGCAAGATTGTGCCGAACAGCAACGAGGGACGCGGGCGGCAGTTCCCGATGGGCTTCACGGTGTTGACCGCGCTCGCGGCGGCGGCGTCCACGACCCTCACCGCGACCCCGGACCGTCGCTGCTTGCTGCGCGCGCTCGTGGTGTCGAGCTTCGTCAAGTTGACCGGCGTGCGCGCCGAAGGCGTATCGCTGACCACCGTCACCGTGCAGGGTCGCAATGCGCGAGTCGGCGCGGGCAACGTGCCGAGCTTGGCGCTGGCACAGTGGGCACTCAATCCCATGCACGCACTCAGCCTCGGCGTGTGCGATGCCAACGCGACCGTGACCATCGGCTTGCAGAACAACACGGGCATTGCGCTCGATGTTGAAGCCGCGTGTCTCGCCGAAACGGTTGACTGAGCCGCTTCGTGCGGACGATCTCAATCGGCTTTGCGGTGCCGTGGGATGATGCGGGAATTCGTGTCGCGTGTGCAGCGCTCACGACCATCAACCGCATCTACCTACGGCAACACCCGACCACGCCAGCGCTGTACCGCGCTGGCGTGGTTTACAAGCGGCAACCTGGACCCGAACGCTTTTCATGGATTCCGATTGTGATGCAACGAGGAAACGGCGACTGCGACCAACTTGCATGCTGGCGAGCTGCCGAGCTGCAGGAGCGAGGCATCAAGGCGCGAGCCATCCCGAAGCGCATCGGACCCAACCTGATTCACATCCTGGTGCAGTACCCGGACGGGCACAAAGAGGACCCAAGCAAAGTGCTTGGGATGGGGCGTTGAAATGTACTGGCCACTAATCCTCGCCGCCCTGGTGTTCCTCAAGGCTCCCGCCAAGTCGGGCAAGCCAAGCAAGCACCACGACAAGCGCAAGCACCACGACAAGCGCAAGCCGCACCAGGACGACCCCGACGACCCCAACAAGGATTGGAAGCTTGACGAGCGGTTCCATGAGCACGGGGACCAGCCGCCTCCGACCGACAAGCCGACGAAAGTCATCGACACGAAGCCCGACGCGGCGAGCATGCGCGACTCGGCGAGCCATCTCTACACCTACGCGAAGCGCGAGATTGACGCGGGCCGAAGCGCTGGACTCGGCAACAAGAAAGACCCCAATAACCTTGTGAGCTTCGCGCAAGAGGGAATGACCGGCATCGTGGTCGATGGCATCTATGGCCCCGCAACGCGGGCGCGTGGCAAGCAGCTCATCGGAAAGACCTTTCCCATTCGTGGGTCGGTGCCTGCCAGCGGGAAGCCGCACAAGGGCTCGCCGAGCAAGCGCTCGCCGAGCACCAGCTCGCCGAGCTTCGACCCTCTAGCCGACCTTGGCTTGGTCAACCTCGTATCCACTCACGCCACGTCGCCCAAGTCGGGCAAGGGTGCGCGCAAGCCTCGCCAAACCGCTCACAGCCCGACTTTGGAAGCCCCGAAAGCACGCCCGACCACCCCCAAGGCACTTTCCCGGCGCAAAAAATCAAAAATTCCAAAAAAGCCGGCACCCCCCCCCGAAAAAAAGTTCGAGCCTGCGAGCGTAGACTCGCCGATGCTCGCCGCTGCGCGAGCGCTCAAGGCGGCGGCTGCAAGCAAGACGCCGCTCGCCGCTCGACAAGTCGCAAACTGGCAACGCACGCTCGAAACAGACCCGGACGGACTCATCGGCAAGACGACCCGTCAAACCGTTGACGCCGTGCTGGCCCAGGCGGGCGAGGATGGCCCCGCTTGGCCCGGTAAGGTGGACGCCCTCGGCGTGCTGCTACCGCGCCCCACGGGCACGGCAGAACCCATAGACGTGAAGCTCGCCGCCCTCGACTTGAGAAATTACGTCCAGGTATTCAAGGGCGACCGAGTTCCGCGCATCAAGGCATATCAAACCATCCTCGGACTCAAACCCGCCGATGGCATCGTTGGACGAAACACAAAGGCACGGGTCGCTGAAGTCCTCGGCGAGCCTTGGGAAAGCAAAGCGAACGTATGAATCATCAAGCACTAGCGCGGCGCGTTGCTCAGTCGGCACGGAAGCCTTGGCTTCGCATCCACACCACGCGCGCCACGACAACCGTGCATCTGGTCATCCCCTTGGGGAACGGCCAATTCCACACCTGCTCCGTCAAGGTGGACAATCGCGAGATTGAAAAGCTGCTCCGTCGTGGCGGTATCGAGCTAACCGTGGGCTTTTCTCTCGGCGGGCTATGGAACAGCGTTAAGAAAGTGGCGAAGAGCGTAGGCATCACAAAGGTTCTGTCACTCGGCGCAAAGGTGCTGAACAACCCCGTGCTCAATGCCGTGCTGCCGGTGACTGCAATCACGGGCCGCGCGCTGAACGTCGCGAACGGTCTGCTCGCAGTCCACAAGGGCGCAGGCAAGGGCAACCCCAAGGCGAAGGCCGCACTGGTGCAGCTCCAAGCGAAAGCGCGAGCGGGCAAGGTGTCGCCGGAAGTCAAAAAGGGGATGCAGCTCGCCGAACGCATCTACACAATTCGCGTGACCCCCGCTTGAGCGTATGGGCACCTATTCACAGCGCACGATTGCGGACACGTCGCCGATATGGCGGCGCACCAGCTCGCCGCAAGTCGTCACCGATGCCGAGCCACCCGGACGCCGTTGGATGCTCGCCGACTGGCAAAGCAAGCGCTTAGGCGGCGAGCCGGTGCGCGTGGTCGGCGGTGTCGCGGTCCCGAACTCGCCGACCTTTGGGGTCTCACAATTCTTCGATGCGCTCGTACAGTGGAGACAAGGCGGCGTGGTTTTCGAGGACCAATTTTCTTGGCCGGTGCAAGGCTGGTCCCGCCAATTCGTGTGCGATGAAATCCAGGTATTCGCCGTTCGCAACCAACTTCAGGGTGGAGAAGTTGCTTTCACTTGGTCGCTTGGCGCGGCGATGAATGAAGGCGTGCTCACAACAAGCTTGGTCCAAACGCGCGTGGAAGTGACGACGCTTAACATCTTCGTTCCCGTGCGACCGCCAATAGGCACCACGCGCCTACGCCTCATCGCCGATGACTATGCGGGCTATGTTGGATATGCCGTTGACCAGGGCGGGCTTCCAGGCTCGCCGCAGAATGACGGCATCCCTACCAGCTACGTTACGGCAAGCGCTTTCAACGAGTGGACCGCGTGGAACTCTGACTTTGGACTTGTGAGCTACACCGTGTCCTCCGTCGTATTCGGCGACTTCGTTGTGCGATGGGAGTTCGAGGTTCCATGAGTCCAACCGTGCATGTGGTCGGCAACGCGGCCCCGCATCCGACTGACCGCATCGTGGCGCAAGCGCTACTCGACGCGAGCAAGCGCTTCAACGTGCCGCACGAGCTGGTGCGCGCAGTCGCTTGGCGCGAGAGCCGATACAAGCCGTCACTTGTCTCGCCGAAGGGCGCACAGGGTCTTATGCAAATCATGCCTGCGACCGGCAGAGGGTTAGGGCTCGCCGACCCTTTCAATCCGATGCAGAACGCAGCGGCGGGCACGAAGTACCTACGCCAGCTTCATACCCAATACCGCCAGTGGCCCCAAGCGCTGGCCGCCTACAATTGGGGAAGCGGCAACGTCAACCGACACCCCGACCCGAACCAATGGCCCCAAGGCGTTGTCGAGTACGTCTTGCGCGTGTGGGACGCCGCAGGATGGAAGCTCCCAAGTGCAATCCCTGTGGTGCAGCTATGAGCGAACAAACCATCGGCCTTCTATTCGGCACAATGACGGATCTCTCGGATGCCTTCATCAAGCTACGCAACGCCGCCATCGGGCGCGATGGCAAGCCGACGAAGGGAACGCCGCAAGCGCTCGCCGATGACATTGACGAGCTGGTGGGCGAATTTCAGCTCTGGTCAACGCGGCCCGAATTCCTCATCTCATCGAAGGAATGGCAAGAGTGGACCGACCGACACAACGGCGCGGCGATGGCTCTGAAAGCGGCAGGGGTCAAGGTTGACTACTTCGACCGCTCGCTACTGGAAGAAGCGGGCGACTTGGCCAAGGAAGCGGGCAAGGCCGTCGTTGACGTTGCGAAGGCTACCGGCGAAGCGGCAGGCTTCGGGCTCGCCGTCGTGATTGCTTTCTTCCTACTCTCGCAGGCGTCCAAGAAATGAATCCAAGCAACGCATATTTGGTTCGCCTCGGACCCGGAAACACGGGCTTTGACTCACCGTGGCTCGACTGCCAGCGCGTGGAGTCGATTTCGCTCAATGCAGGATGGAGCGACAACTTCACCGGATACTTTGTGGTTGAAGGTTCCGACAATCCCGGGGAAACGGTCCCGCTCGACATCACCCACAAATCTCAATACTCGCTACCGACCGGATGCCTGCATCCAAGCAAGGCAGGCATCGTGCTTGGAGCTTTCGCGCCAGGCTTTGGCAAGCCAGTCGAGATAACAGCCGTCGCCGCTGGTGCGTTCCTGCTTGAGCTGACGAACCAAAGCCGTTGGCTGCGCGTGAAGCTCGTCAACGTAGCGGGCGGCGGCGCGTTTGATTGGTACATCACCTACACCCTGCGCTTTTTCAAATGAGCCTCGCCAACTCACTCGCCGGAAACCCGGACGCAAGCGGTGGACCCCCCGCACCGCCAGCCGCTCACGCGCCAACGCACCTACCGGGCGGCACAGACCCGCTCACGACCGCTGCGCCATCGGCGACCGGCGTAGCGACTGCGAGCGATGAAGGAGTGGCCGCTTCGTTCGCACGCAGCGACCACGCGCATAAAAGCGCCACGCTCCCAATTGCAATTGGCACAACCGCAGCAATCGGCACGAGCGGCGAGCCTGCACGAGCTGACCACGTTCACGCAGCGGCGGGCCGCTTGATAGGCGTCCAGAAGCTCACAGCGGGCAACTACACGCCCACGGCGGGCACGGCTTCAATCATCGTTTATGGCATAGGCGGCGGCGGCGGCGGCGGCGGCGGCGACCAAGGCGTAGGAACGTCCGGCGTAGGCGGCGGCGGCGGCTCTGGCGAGTGCATCGTTCACCGCGAGACTGGACTCGGCGCAGGACCGTTTACCGTCACCTATGGCGCAGCGGGCGCAGCGGGCGCAGCGGGAAACAACGCAGGCGGCGACGGCGGCAATTCGACAATGGTTTTGAGCGTCACGCTCACCGCGAACGGCGGCAAAGGCGGCGGCTCGATGAGCGCACGCAGCACAGCGGGCGCAGCGACGGGCGGCGCGGCGGGCACTGGCGCGAGCAACGCAAACCTGATTGCCCAGGCAGGCTCGCCGGGAATGAACGGCATCCTCGACAGCAACTCGATTCAAGTCAGCGGCGCAGGCGGGAGTTCGCCGATGGGAACAGGCGCACCAGGCTCGCAGACCAACGCAGCGGGCGCGGCGGGCACAGGCTTTGGCGCAGGCGGCGCAGGTGGAACAGCCGTACAGAACACAACCGACAAAGCAGGCGGCGCAGGCACAGCGGGCGCTTGGATTGTGTATGAGTACACATGAGTCCGACCCGCCTATATCGCTGGATTGAACGACGCCCGAGCGGCGCAGACACGCTCGCCCTGGTGTTCCTCGATGACTTGGCCGAACACGTTGTCCGCGAGTGGCAGCTCGACGAGCTACCGCCCGCAGCGCTCGACGGCGCGACGATGGTCCTGCAGCTCGCGCAGGACGACGTGGACGAGCGCGAGGAAGCAGCGGCGCGGTATGCGCTTCGATGGCAGGCGAAGCGCTCGACGCTCGCGCAAACCATCATCAAGTGTGGAGCACGCGCCGAGCTTTCCGCCGAGCTTGCGGAAGTGAGCAAGCAACCTGAACCGCAGGTATCGGCGCAGAGCATCGCATCGGAATTCATCGGCCAAATTCTGCGGCACAAGGAAACAGAGTCCCGCCAATACTTCGCAGGCATGCAGTCGGTCATACGAGCGCAAGCCGAAGTGATAACGCAGCTCCGCGAGCACGTCCGCGAGCTGCGCGAGGACCTACGCAAAGCCGATGCGCAAGCGGGCATGCCCGAAGCAGCGACCCCGAACCCGGAAGCCGAAGCGCGAGCTGTGGCAACCGACAAGCTGGTAGACATGGTAATCACGCACTTGGGGCCGAAGCTCCCAAGCTACGTTGACCGCATCATCCAGCCGCCGACAATCAAGCGTATTGGATGAAAAGCAACTTGGCCGCTTTGACCATCTGGTGTGTGCGGTGTCGATGCTCTCGCCTTGCGCATCGACTCACCGGACCAAGCCCGGACACCCCTCGCCGAGCGTCCTGGTACAACCGCTGCTCACGTTGCGGCGCGACGTACCAAGCCATCGGGCCGG
>Ga0315291_10012101_pt1 | contig 10483 bp, 7 predicted proteins | sample YL17G12_20_MG_FD_203070 | JGI IMG/M metagenome (GOLD analysis project Ga0315291, IMG submission 203070) | Sediment microbial communities from Yellowstone Lake, YNP, Wyoming, USA - YL17G12_20 | ecosystem: Environmental > Aquatic > Freshwater > Lake > Sediment | place: USA: Wyoming | collected... | reverse complement strand
AGAAACTTCCTTGCCGTTATGTCATGTCGAACGGAGTGAGACATCTCGCACTAGACTTCTCGCTCCGCTCGAAGTGACAGTTTCTGCAAGGACACACGCCACGCGGCGTGACATTCTCGAAATGACAAAAGGAATAGCTACGAATGTGACGCTATCATACCACAAAAAGGGAGGTATGCCAATTCTGCAAGAATACTTGCAAAATGACTAGAATTGTAGTATAATCTTTCATAGATGGGTAACTCTATGGAAGAGTTGAGTGATTTCCGGCGACGGCTGGAAAGCCATTTTCCGCGCCTCACTAAAAGCGAACAAAAGATCGCTTCGTTCCTTCTGTCCAACTACGATCAAGCCGCGTTTCTCAACGGCGCCGACCTCGCGCGGGAGTTGGAGGTCAGCGAGGCGACCATCGTCCGGTTTGCGCGCACGATCGGTTACGAGAGTTTCCCGCAATTACGCCGTTCCCTGCAACACCTCTTTCGCATCAAGACCACCCCCGCGACGCGTCTGCAACGGAAACTCGCCGACCTGAAAACGGGCGAAGGGCACATCCTGACCAAAGTCGTCGAAATGGAACTGCAATATCTCTCCGAGGTGCCCCGCAGTATCTCCCCTGCCGATTTTGATCGCGCCGTGAAAATCATTCTCAAAGGCAAGCGCGTCTTTGTTTTCGGCATCGGACCCTCGCGAATTGTCGCTGAATTGGTTTTCTTGCGCTTGACGCGTTTTGGGTTTACGACGTTCTGCCTTAACGAGTCGGGGCGCGATCTGTTGGACAAGTTGCTTTTGCTCAACAAGGATGACGCGCTGCTTGCCACCGGCTTTCATCGCGTCACTGGCGAGTTGGTCGCCGTCCTGGACCGGGCGCGCAAGGTCGGCTGCAAAACCATCCTGCTCACCGATATACTCACCGCGCATTTCCAAGGTCAAGCCGATGTGATCCTCGCGGCGCGGCGCGGTCCCGTTTCGATGTTCCATTCGCTCACCGTGCCGATGGCGATTTTGAACGCGATGATTCTCGCCGTAGCGCTGGAGCGTTCGGAAGACAGTCTGGGTTCGCTCAAGCGACTCGAAGAGTTGCGTGCGGAATATGGTTTGGATGTTCTGGGTAAAGTGAATTCCTGGTCGTAAATTTGCGACCCTCAATGTGGAGGAATGTTTATGACTGCTATGGCTCAACCGGTTCCTTTTGCCCCCGCGGTGCGGCGCGCCTGGCGCATCCTCACGCGTCCGCAGGTCGTCCTGGGCCTCATCCTGCTCGCCATGTTGCTCTACCTCGTGATGACTCCTCTCCTCATCATGATCCAGACGACGATCACCTGGCAAATTGAAGACCAACGTCTTGTTCGCGGCATGACGCCCGGTGAATTCACCATGTTCCACTGGGATCGCGTCTTTAACAGCGTGATCAGCCAAACGATGTTGTGGACGCCGCTACAGAACACGCTCGTCACCAGCATCGGCATTTCTTTTTTCGCGCTCACGATCGGCTCGCTGTTGGCTTGGCTCGTGGTGCGCACCGATTTGCCGGGCAAAGGGTACATCTCCAGCATTGCCATCATCCCTTACATGCTCCCTTCGTGGACGATTTCCCTAGCATGGATCGTCGTCTTCAAGAACCAAAGGATCGGCGGCTCGATGGGCTTTTTCGAGGCGATCACCGGAATCGCCGTTCCCGATTGGCTGTCGTATGGACCCGTTCCGATCATCATCACGTTGTCGTTACACTATTACGCGTTCGCGTTTCTCTTGGTCTCCGGGGCGTTGCAGTCGCTGGACGCGCGCCTCGAAGAATCCGGCGAAATTCTGGGCGCGTCGCGCTGGCAAGTGCTGACCCGCATTACTTTTCCATTGGTCATCCCTGCTATTCTATCGGCGTTGATCCTGACTTTTTCGCGCGCGATGGGGAGTTTTGGTACCCCTGCCTTCCTCGGCAACCCCGTGCGCTACTACGTGCTTTCCACGACGCTGTTCAACAACATCCAGAGCCGTCTTCAAGCCGATGGCTTTGTTTTGGGTTTAGTGCTCATTGCGATCTCCATTGTCACGATCTACATCAACCAGCGTATCATCGGCGTGCGCAAATCCTACGTGACACTCACCGGCAAGGGCTTTACTTCGACACCCGTGCGTCTGCGCGCGCTCAAGTATCCGATCCTGATCCTGGTGATTGCCTTGCTGGCGGTTGCCGTGTTTGCGCCCCTCCTCTTCTTGGGCTACCAGTCGTTGATGCTGAAGAATGGAATCTATACTTTGGACAACGTGACCTTTCACTTTTGGATCGGCGAGAGCACTCCCAAGATCGCCGATGGGATCGGGGGCATCCTGCAAGAAAGCCAAACATGGGCTTCCACTTGGAATAGTGTGGCTTTGGCAGTGGTTACAGGTGTCATTACCTCGTTCCTGGGAATCTTCCTCGGTTACGCAGTCGTCAAGGGCCGCGGGACGTGGCTGTCCAAGATCGTGGAGCAAATGGCATTCTTGCCGTACCTCATGCCTAGCATCGCCTTCGGCGCGATCTACTTGGGCATGTTTGCCCAACCAATGGGTCCCATTCCCGCGCTCTATGGTACTTTCTGGATCCTGGTCGTGGTGTCAGTGGCGAAACACTTGCCCTTCTCATCCCGTTCCGGCACGGCGGCAATGATGCAGGTGGGTGGCGAATTGGAGGAGGCGGCTGTCGTGGGTGGGGCGTCCTGGCTCACGCGCTTCCGCCGAGTGATCATTCCCTTGACTACTGCCGGTCTGGTTTCTGGATTCCTGCTCACCTTCATCACGACCATGCGCGAACTATCGCTGATTGTCCTTTTGGTTACCCCAGCCACGCGAACTCTGCCCACTCTGAACTTCCGTTTCTCCGAACAGGGTTACCACCAGCCGGGTGACGCGCTCGCAATTATGCTGGTGACTATCATCCTGTTCTTTGAATGGTCTGTGCGCCACTTCCGCGGGGCGGAAATTGGGAAGGGCTTGGGCGCGTAGGAGAAGATCGTGAAGCAAGCCGTTATGACCGCGCCGGGCACGATTGAGATTCGCGATGTGCCCACTCCGTCGCCAGGCCCTGGGGAAGTACTGGTGCGCGTTCGTCGTATCGGCGTGTGCGGTTCAGATGTACATGTCTACCATGGTAGGCATCCCTATACGAGTTACCCGGTCATTCAGGGTCACGAGTTCGCCGGTGTGGTCGAGGCGATGGGCACGGGTGTGAAGGGCATTAACCTTGGCACAAAGGTCACGGCGATGCCGCAAATCGTTTGCGGACGTTGCGCGCCGTGCCGGCGGGGTGCCTATCACATTTGCGACGAGTTGAAGGTGCAAGGATTCCAGGCACCTGGTTGCGCGCAGGAATGGTTTGTGACAAGAGCGGACCAAATCGTGCCGCTCCCGGGAACCTTTACCTTTGAACAAGGCGCGTTGGTCGAGCCAACGGCGGTCGCGATCCGCGCCGTCTCTCGCGCGGGCGAACTCGCGCATAGAAATACGGTTGTACTGGGAGCAGGACCGATCGGCAATCTCGTTGCCCAGGCCGCCGGCTCACGGGGAGCGAACATACTCATTACCGATCTGAGTGACTATAGATTGGAAGTTGCCAGAGCCAGCGGATTGAACACGACCTGCAATGCGAGGGAGGAGAGTCTGGCAGCGGCGGTCGCCCGCGTGTTTGGCGCTGCGGGCTTTGACGTAGCCTTCGAGTGTGCTGGCGTGGAGCCGACCATAACTGCGGCTGTGGAAACGATCCAAAAGGGTGGGACGATTGTCGTCGTCGGTGTCTTTGGCGACAAACCGCGGGTTGACTTGGGATTGATCCAGGATCACGAACTGAATCTTCACGGTACGTTGATGTACCAACGTCGCGACTATGAGCAGGGAGTAGAATTGATCGCTGCCCGAAAGATCGTCACAGAACCGCTGATGTCAAAGCACTTTTCACTGGAGGAATACGCCGAGGCGTACGCATTTATCGCGAACCAGCGCGAGAAAAGTCTGAAAGTTTTCATCACTCTGTAATTCCAATCGGGAGGGTAGTTCCATGCACCGTATCGAACTCCACCGTGTGAGCAAACGTTTTGGGAAAGTCGTTGCCGTGGATGACTTGAGCCTGGTCGTCGAGCCGAGGAGTTTCCTCACCCTGCTCGGTCCATCGGGCTGCGGCAAGACCACGGCTTTGCGCATGATCGCTGGACTGGAAGAGCCGGACGCGGGGGACATATTGATTGACGGCGAGCCGGTCTTTTCAGCCCAACAAGGCATCTTCGTGCCGCCGGCGCAACGCAACCTGGGGTTGGTCTTTCAATCCTACGCTCTGTGGCCCCACATGACGGTTTACCAAAACGTCGCGTTCGGTTTGGAACTGGCAAAGCGCCCCAAGCCGGAAGTCAAACAGCGGGTCGGCGGCATTTTGAAGGACCTGCAAATTGGCGAGATGGAGGAACGCTATCCGCAAGAGATGAGCGGCGGTCAGCAACAGCGCGTCGCGCTGGCGCGCATGCTCGCGCCCAAGCCCGGTATCTTTTTGCTCGACGAGCCGCTCTCGAATCTCGACGCGCGCTTGCGCGTGGATATGCGCTCGGAACTGAAACGCTTGCATCGTGATACCGGCGCAACGACGGTGTACGTCACGCACGATCAACTCGAAGCGCTGACGATGTCTACGCACATCGCGGTGATGAAAGAGGGGCACATACAGCAGTATGCCACTCCCGCTGAAGTGTATCGGATGCCGGCGAACCTCTTCGTCGCGGATTTCATCGGCAATCCCAAGATCAACTTGCTCGAAGCGACCGCGATGCCTGCCGAGGGTGGAACGCATCTCAAATTCGCGATGTTTGAAATCGCGCGCGTGCCGATGCGCGCCAGTGGCGCGGTTGTCGCCGCGATTCGACCGGAAGACATTCGCATTTCGCTTGAGCCGGATCCTAAGGGGGTCGAGTTCAAGGTGTACTCGGCCTTGCCCGCCGGATCAGAGGTCATCGTCAACGCGTACCGCGGCGCGACCTCGGTTCTCATCCGCGAGACGCGCGACATCAATATCGAAATGGACCGCGCCATCTGGCTCACATTCGACACGAAAAAGATCAACCTGTACGACAAACAGACAGGTAATCTGATTACCCCAGCGAAGAATTAGGAAGGAGGTAAATCAAAACCATTAAAAATCTGACTACCCGTGAGCAAATCTGAAATCACACAAGGAGGAGTAACATGTTCTCGAAAAAATTGGCATTCTGGATGCTGATACTCGCGCTCGTGGTGATCGCGGTCGCGTGTGCGCCCGCGGCTGAACCAACCAAAGCGCCGCCGCCACCACCACCGGCAACCAGCGCACCCGCGCCGACCGCCGCGCCCGTGGCTACCGCGGTACCAAAGCCGACTGACGTACCAAAGCCGACTGACGTACCCAAGCCAACCGAGCCACCCAAGCCAACCGTCGCGCCGACCGCCGACCCGTACAAGGGCATCACCGCTGCGCAGGATGCTTGGGCGAAAGCTGCGCAAGTGGGTCCCTATGCCCCCAAGACGCAAGACTGGGCGGCGATTGAAGCCGCCGCCAAGAAAGAGGGCAAGGTCGTCATCTACTCCAATTCGTCACGTTGGCCCGACATCAAAAAGACTTTCGAAGCGGCTTATCCGGGCATCACAGTGGAGGGCTATGACATTTCGACTGTAGACCTGATCACCAAAGTCATGAAGGAACAAAAAGCCGGGGTTTATAACGTGGATGTAATCTTGTGTGGCGACTATGCCACGCTCGTCACTGAAATGCTCAATCCGCCCAACAAGATGCTTTGGAATTTTGTGCCCCAGGAAATCGAAACGTTGACTGACCCAGCCGTGCGAGAAACGCTGCTCTACCACCGCTATGGCGTAAATGTGTTTGCATACAACAATGAAGTCTACAAAGAACCACCGGTCAAAAACATTTGGGACTTTACCAAGCCTGAGTGGAAAGGTCGGATCGTGCTACCAGATCCACAAAAGGTCGCCATGTTCTTGCTAGCACTGACGATCACCACGCAGAAAGGCGACGTCATGGCACAGGAATATCAGAAGGTATTTGGTAAGCCAATCCAACTCGAATCGGGCGTGCCAAATGCGGGCTATCAATGGATCAAAGACGTACTCAAGAACGAGCCGGCGCTGACTTCGAGCAGCGGCGACGTAGCGACTGCCATCGGCGCAAAGGGTCAAAAGAACCCGCCTATCGGCTTTACGACGTATTCCAAGATTCGCAACGCTCAAAGCGGCGAAATCGCTTTCGACGTGATGTGGGGAATGTCGCCGATCATCGGCTTTACCGAAGAAACCGCGCTGGCGTTGGCCGATCAGGCGCCACATCCCAATGCGGGCAAGCTCCTGATCCGTTGGATGTATGGCGATGAAAAGGGCGGCAAAGGGTTTGTTCCATTCTATGTCCCTGGCGACTACAGCACTCGCAAGGACGTACCTCCACCTCCTGGCGCCAAGCCCTGGCCTGAAATTCAAAAATCCGTGTGGAGCGGTGCCAGCCAAATTGACTATGTATACAGGAACTCCATCCCAGTGCGCGACTTTTGGATCGCCAATCTCGGCAAGAAATAGAACCCGCAATTGGTCTGCCTCATTGAGATCAACGGCCAGATCTGGGTGAGTTTTGGCACTCGTTTGGGTTGATTCTGGCTCCCGTGTCTGCAGATCGGCGATACGGGAGCCGATTCCAATGACTCGGTCAAGAGGGTGTCCTTTCTCGGACTTCATCAAAGGGGGTGATCGCAGGAAACTTGTCTACACCTATCCAACAGCGTATGTCAACCAACCGTTTAGCGAATTCGACCTACGAGGAGGTAGAAGTGTTCCACAACAAATGGTTCAGTGTTGCGCTGTGCGTGATGGTGATTGTGCTTATCGCCGTCGCGTGCGCGCCCGCTCCCGAGCCGACCAAAGCGCCGCCACCACCGCCACCACCAACCACCGCGCCGGCGGTTGAGCCGACTAAGGCGCCCGTAGCCGCGACATCTGCCCCGGCGGCTACCGCTGCGCCCAAGCCGACCGAAGCAGCCAAGCCGACCGTGGCGCCCACGACGGCTGCCAAAGACCCGTACAAGGGTATCACGGCGGCACAGGACGCTTGGGCGAAGGCAGCCCAGGTCGGTCCCTATGCTCCCGCAACCGCGGACTGGGCTGCCATCGAAGCCGCCGCGAAGAAAGAGGGGAAGGTCGCCGTCTATTCCAACTCCTCCCGGATTGCGGATGTGAAAAAGTCGTTCGAGACTGCTTATCCGGGCATCACGGTAGACGGCTACGACATCTCGACAGTTGACCTGGCTACAAAGCTGAAAAAGGAATTCCAAGCCGGCATCTACACCGCCGACGTGGCTTTCACGGGTGACTCGCCTACCCAACTCAATGAAATGCTTTACCCGCCGAGCAAAATCCTTTGGACGTGGGTGCCGGATGTGCTCTTCGACAACGCCAAAACCGATCAGGTCATTGACCTGGCGGATCGCGACCCTCTGCTGATCCATCACTACAGCGTCGCCGTCTGGATTTACAACACAGAGGTGCACAAAGAGCCACCCCTCAAGAACATCTGGGACCTGACCAAGCCCGAGTGGAAAGGACGGGCGACCCTAAACGACCCGCAGACAGATGCCGGCAGCCTCAATTGCTTTACGACCTTCACGAACCATCCGGATGAGATGGCAAAGGCGTATGAGGCGGCTTTCGGCAAGCCGATCAAACTGGATGCGGGCGTTCCGAATGCAGGCTATCAATGGGTCAAAGACTTTGCCAAGAACGATCCGGTCATGACCAAGAGCGGTGGTGATGTGGCGACCAACGTTGGCACCAAGGGCCAGAAGAACCCACCCCTTGGCACCGCTTCGTGGTCCAAGATCCGCGGCGTCCTCAGTGGTCAACTCGCTTTTGACGTGATGTGGGGTATGGCACCGGTAGTCGGCTGCTATGACTACGTGACTGTGAGTATGGTCAACCAGGCGACTCACCCCAATGCAGCCAAGTTGATGATCCGATGGTACATGGGCAACCAAAAGGGCGAACTGGGCTATGCTCCCTACTTTCTTCCGGGCGATCCCACCCCCCGCAAGGACATGGCCGTCCCACAGGGCGGCAAGTCCCCAGCGGACACCGGGAAAATCACATGGCGCAACGAACCCACTTACGTTTACGACAATGCCATCAAGGTACGCGATTTCTGGATGGCGAATTTGAGCAAGTAGGATCCACCAGACCTGACAGGTCTCGGAGACCTGTCAGGTTTTGGAAACACCATTGACCACACTCGCGCTTTCCAGTTTCTGGTCGAGTGGGCGTGACTGGTGCCCACTCGATTTCTTTGGCGCCGGCGCGGATCTTGGATTCTCCTCCTTTGGACCATGCCGAATTCACTACAATCATTTTCGATGAGATCCGTCCCGGAGTTTTCCAAAACCATCATTGTGATGTCTTTATGGGAGAATAGATATGGCATTCCCTGCAGTATCTCGGAGACCCCTGTCTTTGCAAGTACTTGCCAATTTCAGATTGTTCGTCCATTGGTTGAAGAGCGCAAAGGTCATCCTGGCGTTGTTCATGCTCGTCCTGATGGTTTACTTGATCCTTGTCCCACTCTATCGCATGATTCAAGCCACGGTGACTTTTCAGGACAGAGATATCCACTCTGTCCCAGATGCCGTGGTGGGTCAGTTGACTGCCTACCACTGGATAAGGATGCTGACTGAGCCGATTAGCGAAGTCATGACCTATGCGCCCTTGCAACATTCGCTGACAATCTCAATCGGTGCCACCCTGCTGGCGCTGCTCATTGGCTCCGGACTGGCGTGGATGGTGATCCGTACTGACATGCCAGGCAGAAACGTTATTAATACCCTGGCGACCGTTCCTTACATCATGCCATCCTGGACCATCGCCCAGGCGTGGACGGTCATGTTCAAAAACCGCACGACCGGCGGTACATCGGGGCTTTTCGAATACCTTCTGGGACAGGGGCCACCGGACTGGCTGGCTTATGGACCGATCCCCATCATTATCAGCAGCGCGCTGCACTATTACACTTTCTTCTTCCTGTTTACCGCCGCCGCGCTGATGTCCATTGATTCCAACCTTGAAGAAGCGGGCGAGTTGATGGGCGCCAACCGCTGGCGCATCCTGCGAAAAATCACATTCCCACTCATCATTCCCGCCATCCTTTCCGGTTTCATCATGACCTTCTCCAAGGTCATGGGAACATTCGGCGGTCCGAATATACTGGGTATCCCAGTCGGTTACTATACCATCTCGACCATGATCCGCGCCGACATGAAGTTGTCTAACTATGCGGATGGTTTTGTGCTGGCAATCACTTTGATTTTGTTTGCCATGACCACCGTGTATATCAACCAGCGCGTCGTCGGGACGAGAAAGAGTTATGAGACGATCGGCGGCCGCGGTTTCGCGGCGAATCGAACCAAACTGCGCAACTGGAGATTCGTCTTGACCGCCAGCGTGATCATTTTTCAGATAACGGTCGCCTTCCTTCCGCTAGGCCTCCTGACCTTGAGCACCTTCATGCTGAATGATGGTGATTACAGTCTCAGCAACTTTTCCCTGGCTCACTGGATTGGAGAGAGTGATCCGGACGTTAACCATGGCTTGCCGGGCGTGTTGCGCAATCCCGCAATCTACCAAGCTGCCTGGAATACGATCGCGCTCTCTTTGTGCACCGCCTTTTTCGTGGCGGTGTTGGGAATCGTTCTCGGCTATGCCATCGTAAAAGGCAGAGGCACCCGGCTGGGAAAGTTAGTAGAACAAATCTCCTTCATCCCTTACGTGATTCCCGGCATTGCCTTTGGCGCCGTCTACATCTCGATGTTTGCCCAACCGGTGGGACCCATTCCTGCCTTGTATGGAACCTTTGCCCTGCTCGTGATCGTCTCGGTGGCAAAGCACATTCCCTATTCCGCCCGCAGCGGGGTTTCCGCCATGCTCCAAGTGGGGCGGGAACTGGAAGAAGCCGGCGAAGTGGCAGGCGCCAACACCTGGGAGCGGTTCAAGCGCATCATCTTCCCACTCACCAGCCCCGGCTTTGTGTCCGGCTTTCTGATGACGTTCATCACCACCATGCGTGAACTATCTTTGATCATCCTGCTGGTGACGCCCTCCACGCAGGTTCTGTCCAGTATGACCATTCGATACAACGAGAATGGGGATACCCAGATTGCAAACGCCGTGATTATCATCCTGATCGGGCTGGTCTTGATCGGCAACTGGATCATCGGCCGGTTCCGCGGCGGAGGTCTCAAGCAGGGACTAGGAATGTAAACACCTTGATCTTGGGAAGATCGTTGGAAGGCGTTTCGCCGCGCTGACAAACCCTTCGCAAGATTGAGTATCCAATAAGGAGAGATTATGGGAACAACAATCAGCATCAAGAATCTCACGAAACGTTTCGGCGACGTGGTCGCGGTCAACAACGTCAGTCTGGCGATTGAACCAGGGTCCTTCCTGA
>Ga0315291_10012100_pt1 | contig 10484 bp, 9 predicted proteins | sample YL17G12_20_MG_FD_203070 | JGI IMG/M metagenome (GOLD analysis project Ga0315291, IMG submission 203070) | Sediment microbial communities from Yellowstone Lake, YNP, Wyoming, USA - YL17G12_20 | ecosystem: Environmental > Aquatic > Freshwater > Lake > Sediment | place: USA: Wyoming | collected... | reverse complement strand
CCGTACTCATAGAAAAAGACTTGCACGGAAAGGATGTGGCTAGGATCCAGCTACCCGAAGAGCAACCTCGACGGGCGTCGCACGTAAGACGTAATAGAAACGGGCTTTTTCAGGTGCATGATGACGGCTTCCTGCATCGTGAGGCCCAGAGCGCGTACGATGGACTCATGCACAAGCTATTTACCCGAAACGGGTTGAGCTTAATTCAATGCCATTCGTAACTGTCCCCTGCTATCTTGTGACCTGAAATTCGACGGCAACAGTGTCGGTATTCTGTCTGGACACTGCGTCGCTACCGTCTCCTACGGTTTCGTGGGAAGCTCGGCACAGATCGCACAGTGTGCTAGAAGTGCTTGGGTTGTGTAGTTCTTGAGCCTGCAGTTTATCGTTCTGAGAGTAATGCGCCTGCAACGACTCAGACGGGTTCGAATCCCGCCGCCCGGACCATACTCTAAGTCAAACTGTCCCCGGACTTGCGGGGAACCCGCCGGGGTGGCGGTGCGGCTGTAACCAGGGCCGGAAGTGTGTAGCGTACACATTTCCCAACTTTGGAGGCTGTGCCGACGACCACGAGCACTCACGCCGAAAAGAAACTCAGGACCAGTGGTTCCCCGAGAACTCCGGGCCGACGCACCCCCTGGCTTGGTGACCTCAGGTCCGTAGTCGGTCTCCGTTGTTCGCGACACCCTCGGTACCATATAAACCTTGGTGCCGTGATCGCGACGTACAAACCCGCGCCATCATAATACGTCGCCTTGGCTTATGCTGTCAGGGCGTTCAGGGCTTCAAGTAGCAGTTGGTAGATCCCCGCCTGGGCAGCACAGTCGGTGACCCAGTCGCGTCCCGGTCCACTGGCATCAGGAGTGCCGCGCAACGCGCAACCGTCGGTTCGTTCGATTGCTTTTTGCAGTTTGTCTATCGCTCCGGCGACGTCTCCTGCCTGGAGTGCCGCAACGGCCTGATTGAGGAAGTTCTTTAGTGCGGTCTTATTGCCTTTCGTCGAAACCTCGCCCGACGTAAGACCCGTGATTTCGTTGCTGGCGTCAACCGCTTTGCTCTCGGCATAATCCGATGCCGTTATGGCTGTGATCGTGATAGATACCGGCGTGCCAGGCCCAAGTTCGTCACTGACCTCCAGGCTCACCTCATAAACGCCCTCTACATCGGGCGTAAGCGTTGGCGCCGCTGTGCCCGCTCCCACAAGTGCTGCACCACTGCCTGCAGGCGCACTCGTGAGCGTCCACACGTAGGTTAGCGCATCATCCTCCGGGTCCGTGCTGCCCGAGCCATCAAAGTGCACGGTGTTGTCGAAGTTCGCGAGGCATCGGCCTTCGCGCACGCGCAAATGCCCTCGGAAGAAGCGCAGATGCTGTTTGAGAAGTGCGCCTTGTTTCATCCGCATCGGACGCAGCTCAAGCGCCTGGTTGCCGAGAACTACGAGCACAGGGTTAGCCGTGGCCACGGCTGTCGGAGCCTGATTGGCCGTGCCGATCACTACTTCGTCGGGCGTGCTGGCCACACCGGCTTCGTCGGTTACGGTTAAAGAGACGACGTAGGCGCCCGCCAAATCGGCCAAGAAGCTGGGTGTAGACGTATCGCAATCCAATAACGTAGCGGCGCTACCCGCAGGAACGGAAACAAAACTCCATGCATAGAGCAAAGACTCGGAAGGCGTGCTATCGTCAAGTGAGCCGCTCCCGTCTAAATTAACGGTCTGACCTGGGCGAACCGATTGATCATCGCCGGCCACGGCAGTAGGCGGAAGATTCTCGGCGCCGCCGGGCGAAATTGTGAGGATGTGCGTTACTGGATCATAAGAGAACTGCACTTCCGTACCTTCAGAAAAGACAGAAAACTCATAGTTGGGGCCATATTCGTCACCCCCTACGCCATAGTTGATGCCCCAGTTTCCATAGTAAGCTACTCTGGCTTCATAAGATCCAGGCTCAATCAAATCGGTGCCAAAGGTGTAGATACCGTCCCCGTCGGGGTCTTGCAGCCAGGAACGCAGGCAACCAGGCTGCCAATCTGGAGCGCCCATTCCTGATAGGTAATTGCCGGGTACAGTGGCAATAATTGAGTTGTAATCGTCGGTTACCCAATGGGTCTTGTGGTCGTAGTAGAATGTAACGTACGCGTCTTCCGCAAGCGAAAGGAAAATACTCGCACCATCTCTCGTGGCATTAAGGCCATAGTTTTCGTCCCACGAATTATTGACGGCCAGCTTATACTCCCATGATCCCGCAGGAATAATAAACACTCCCTGCCACACATCATCAACTGCACGATAGGTCAGATGAGTGGCGGAACAATCCGGCCGCCAGTCGTCCGTACAACCGAATTCGGATTGGAAATTCCCTACTATCGTGACAGTCGTCGGATTCGGCGTATTGCCGACTGCGGCTGCCGAAATCATCATCAGTGCTGCTAGCATCACTGTGTGTCTCAGAAGCTTAGGATTAATCATGGCTCGATTCCTCCTCACTTTTTCAGCCCCTGGCCACCAATGGTCAAGGCTCTTCAGTATCACGACCCAACCTGACTTTCAAATGCAGTGGGCAAGATTTATGCCGAACGGGCCTGGCGCCTTAAGTGATTGTGTAGCAACAAGCGGTACGTGATCCCCAGTTGGATGCTGCTAGATTCTCCCACCTTGCGCCGTCTGAAAACCATTGGAATCGACGGATTCTTGTCATAACAAGGTGTGCATCCCGAAAACTCGTGGTTAATAGGGGACAGTTACCCTTTATTTGCCCTTTCCGCGAGTCTTGACTTTACGCCAGCCACGCTGCCGGCCTACGGGCAGGGGGCGGACACGAAGTCCGAGAAACGTCTCCACCTTACTCATGAAACTGTCGCTCGCCAGAGGCCGTCCTGTCTGCGTACGGATTCGCAGCAGCCGGACCATTTCTTCATCCTCAGCCTCCGTCAGAACCTCTTCCCAGTCCTTCGTTGATACCTCTCGGCGCCACTTTGCGACATCCAGCAACTCCGTCGGCTCGCCGCGCCCCGTGTGGCACGCAGCGCTCGACCACGGATACCGCCAAGGTAACCGCACCAGCCGCGCCCGAACCGGGTTGCGCTCCATGTAGCCAAGCGCCGCCCAATAGTGGTCCTCATCCAGGATGCAGGAATAGAAGCGGCTCTGCCACAGGTGCCCGCTGCGTCCGTGAAGTTGGTTCACGTACTGCGGATACGCCAAGTGTGTCCGCCCGCCCGCCTTTGCCAGCGAGTCCTCCCGAACCGGTGTGGCCACCCAGTGCACATGGTTCGTCATCAGACAGTAGCCAAGAACCGTGAGACCGAATTGCTACGCCGCCTTCTGCAGCAGTTCCAGGTAGACCCTGCGGTCATCATCCACAAAGAATACATCTTGCCGATTGTTGCCCCGCTGAGTGATGTGGCAGGACACCCCAGGCATAACGATGCGTGCGAATCGAGCCATGACCAAAACGATAACATATTGCCCGCCCCCAGTCAAATAAATGGTAACTGTCCCTTGTTATCCCTTCCCTTGCGTTCATATCGCATCTCCGGGTTAGACGGATCCGGATAATAATCAGTGTCGCATTCCCTGCCTTCAAGGTCCAGTGCTGAACGTGTAGACCACTGGCGTCAACGGCACGCCGTTCGCGCTTTTGAAGTTCTTGTGGGAGGGCGAGTTCAGTCCGCACCGATAGGACTTGTTTGGTTCGAGTGACACGGGTAGCACGCACGTCTTGCCGTCCGGCATCCAGTAGGGTTTCTGACCGCTGGACTTTGGGAAGTTCTCGCCGCCGCCCGTCCATGAGAAGCCGCCGCGCATCGGCTCGCTGAAGGTAACCCGAAGCTGCGTCGTGGCGGGCGAGACATTCGTGGCTCCGTTGGGTGGGTCGAATGTCACGACCGTTGGCACTCCCGGCGTTGCCGGGGTTGCCGGCGTTTCAGGATAGGCTTCTCTGTCGGGACTGCTCGGCGCAGCAGCGGGTTTCGCGGGCATGAGCTTGTGAACAATCGGAAGACCTATCAAGACAGCCAGTATACAAAACGCCACAATCATTGTTTTCGACATAGGACACGCTCCTTCCTCTGTGGGTTCCAGTAACCGATCCGGCGTATCGAGCCGTCACTTGCCTGTCGTGAACTTCCACTCGACTGGCTCAAGCGGAACTCCGGATGCACTCCTGAAATTGTTGTGACTGAAGCTGTTCAGTGCGGTGCGGTATTCTTTGCTGGGTTCCAGGGCGACCGGCATGGTGCAGGTCTTCCTGTCTTCACTCCACTTTACCGGGCCCATCCCCTTTGGCACGGTCTCCTGGGATCCGGTAAAGGAACATCCTCCGCCCATGGGGATGTCGAACGTGACACTCACGTCAGTGAGCGACGTAGGAACGTTCTTAGCCCCGTTCTCCGGGCTGAGCTTCACGACTGTCGGCGCTTTGACCATGGCCAGCGTCGCTTCGTCGGCCCCTTTGGTCACGAAATAGAGGACGCGCGGCGGCGTCGGCTGCCCGGCCTCACTGCGGAAATTCTGATGACTCTTGGAGTTGATCCCCACAATGTAGTACTTGCCCGGTTCCAACGCCACGGGCATCACACAGGTGCGTTTGTCGAGCCACCGCGGTTTATCGGTTGCTTTCGGGTGATACTCTCCGCCGCCCGTCCAAGAGAAGCCGCCCGCCATATCCTTGTCGAACGTAAGCTTCAATTCCTTGAGGGCCGGATCTACGTCTCTCGCGCCGATGGCTGGGTCCGTCTTTACCAACATGGGGACGCCACCCGGCGCTTCCGCCGGTTTCACAGCCGTCTGCTGAGGCGCCGCGGCTTGCCCCCAGCCGCCCATCGGAAGCAACAGCACCACCATACACAGCAGGGCCGTCCACGCGAATCCCATCCGGCGCGGACGTTGAGCATCCGTGATGGAGCGAACACGATGCAGGAGATTGTCTGAGACTTCCAGAACGCCCAGCATTCCGACGCCCGCGGGTACGGGATCGCCATATCCTTCCGCCGCACGCAGAATTGTGGCCGCATAGGTTTTTGCATCACCTTGCGCATGTCGAAGCACGAGATCATCGGTAGCCATTTCGCGTTCCCTCCTCAGTTGCAGGTTAACGAGCCACACCACGGGGTGAAACCAGAACAGGCACGTAGCCAAGGCAGCAAGCCAACTGACAGCCACGTCGTTGCGCTTGACGTGGGCAAGTTCGTGGAGAAGCATCTGAACCCTCTCGCTCCTGGAAAATCGTTCGGCCAAGTCGCAGGGTATCAGGATCGCCGGCTTCCAGACGCCAAGCGCCGCCGGAATGGCTGCCGCCGGTGAAACCAACAGTTGCACAGGGTGGCGGATCGCCAGCGCCGCCTTGCACTCGTCGAGCAAGAGTTGCATCTCCGTCGAAGGCGTCCCGGCCGTGCCGAGCGTCAGGCGCGCATAGTGTCTGTAACGCGCCTGCAATCCCGCCAGCAACGCGAGCGCCGCCGCGCCCCATACGACCATGATAATCGCTGTGGCGTCAAGCCCTGCAACAGAAGCGCCAGGCGCACCGTTTCCGCTCCCGGACTCCGTGGATACGGACTCGCTTGATAAACGAACCGCCTCCGATCCGTCCGCCACAGGAGAAATCCGTTCAACGTTTATTCGCCACGGCCCATACTGATCGGGCAACAGGGGACCCAGCGACCACGGCGTTGTCAGGCCGGGAGGAACAACCAGTTTGGCAAGCACAAGCAGCCAGAGCATGCACCGAAACGAAGCCGGGGATCGGGGCAACGTCAGCGAGAGCAACCACACAAGAAGCCCGAGCAAGGCCACCTGCCAGGACACATTGAGCGCCCAATGAAGCCACGATGCGGCCACACTGTTGGCCGATTCAATCAGACTGGACATTCCTCTTCCCCCCTTTTCGTTCTTGCTTGGACTCGATACGCTTGAGTTCCTGGCGAATTACCGCCAACTCCTCCGGCGTCGCGCGTTCGGCGAAAAACGCAAGGAACGGCGTAAGTGCGCCATCGAACACACGCTCCACAAACGAACTGGCCGCCGCCCGTGTCATGACATCGCGGTCATACGCCGCCTCGTACAAGTAAGAATTGCCGATCTGCTCATACTTCAGCGCACCTTTCTGCACCAGTCGGGCCAGCATCGTCTTGACCGTCTTGTAAGACCACTGGCGTTGTTCGCCGACTCGCGCATATAGGTCGCGGGCAGCCATAGCCCCCGATTCCCAGAAGGGCTTCATGATCTCCCATTCGAGTTCCGAGAGCTTGGGACCGCCCAAGGGGCGTACATTCCGCGCCATTGCCTACTCCTCCAGTCTTATGCCCACCAATGTATGTTATAGCCTACATTTGTAGTCTTGTCAAGCCTTTTCTTGCGGGCGCCACCCGCGTCTTCCCTACGTGTAACTTTTCGCAGAAGCTGGGGATGCCGGCGCTGTGGATTGACGTTGGTTCATTTTGATCGTTCTGCATGGTTCCAGTAACACGGGACAGTTACCCTTTATGTGTTGTTTTTCCTTCTTTGCCGTCGCGCATGGACTGCTGGATTGATGATTGCGGATTGACGATTTCGGGATGCCGATGTCATACCGCAACTGCAACGTCGACGAACGCGGGTTCGCTGGTGGGTTCCGGAATAGGATCACCGAATTCGCGCATGACTTCGAGATGGCCTTCGATGGCCTCTCGGATTCCAGCGAGGATGTCCTCAATCGTGTTTCCGGCGCTGGTGCATCCTGGCAGGTCGGGCACGTAGGCGGAGAAGTTGTTGGGACCTTTTTCGATAATGACGAGGTATTTCATGAGTTTTCCTCCTTGCGGAGACCTCGTAACTACGCATTCAGTCTAAGAAAGCAGATATCGCGCGACCTCTTCACATGCGATTCCAGCCCAGTCTGCGAGCAAGTCGTATACGTCCGCGACTCCCCCGAACAACGCGTCACTGCACTCTTTACCGACCCCAGCTACAAACGATATGAACGGGTCATACATCGCGATAATGAAACTGAACAGGAAGTGCAGCACCTTATCAAAACCAAACATTTCAGTCAGCCTCAATCGTCGCCTCAGGATAACAGGATAACAGGGGACGAGTTACCGTTTAGTTGCATTCTGACTCCTGTCTTCTGGCTCCTGACTCCTACTGGCGTTTTTTGGGTTCAACACGGCGCCGGTTCGTGGGCGGTGGATGGTTTCGCTACGTAACGCTTAACCTTGATGTCTCGCTCCCGGTCGCGGACCTTGGCGACTTCATAGGCGGTCTGCATCCGAAGAAGGGTGTCCATCTTAGGGCCAAAAGCCTTTTCAATCCGCAGCGCCATCTTGGGGGAGAGCGCCGCACGTCCGTTGAGAAGGGCTGAGAGCGCGGGACGGGCGACGCCGAGAATCTTGGCGGCCTCGGTGACGGAGAGCCCGAGAGGCTCGATCACTTCCATCCTGATGAACTGTCCCGGATGGGCCGGACGCGCCATACGCAACATCGTTTTGTTTCCTTTCAGTGGTAGTCCTCGAAATTCAGGTCGAGGATTTCCCCTTGAATAACAGGGTCAGTTACCGTTTATTACGTTCCATGAAGCGCCGCAATCCCCGATGGATGACGTTTCGGATCTTCATGAGAGGAGGGTACCGGAAAAGCTGTAGTGTGTCAAGCTACGCTTTACAACGACGGAATAAGAGTAGAACGACAGAACGAGGGGCGCCTTGGTCATTTCCTGGTTTCCAAGGATCAGCGACAGCCCCCCATTTCGAAGGGGTGCGCCGAGTTCAGTGCATGGGCTTGGGGATTGAGGCCATGAAACACTCTGCGCTTCCTGTGCCTCCTGTGGCGTTGAAACAGCAACCCGAGCTATAACTATTAATCATGTCAATCTTGTTTCTTGTCAACCAAATTACCCTTGTTTCGCGGATTCGCATACTGTCTGGAAACCTAGACGCGAGGGCACTGAAAGCCGGCCGTTGACCACTTCTTCTGGTCATTGGCCATCTTCTGCTGTCTCCTAACCCCGATTCCGACAACCCAATCCGCAATCGACAATCCGCAATGTCCAATCGACAACACTGCAATGCGTTGGGCTAATATATAGAGGCGTTTGGCGGCGAGTGCGCAGACGCGGGAGGGAGGCGGAGCCTGCCGCGCCGTGGCGGGTAGCACGTTTTTCCCAAGGGGGTAAGGTTTGCCTGGAGAAGGGGGTTTGACGGAGGCGCACGCGCCCGTCGTAAGTTGTTGGATTCAAGTTCTTTCTGAATGCGTCCGATATTTGGAATGAGGATTGCTCATGGAATAGGTGTTGGAGTGTGTGCCGTCCTTGAGATGAAGGATCAGAATACAGTGAGGGGCTAGGTTTGGGAAATCTCTTTAGCGCGCTCAATATTGCCCGGTCGGGCTTGGAGGCTGCACAGGTCCAACTGGACGTGGCGGGCCACAATGTCGCGAACGTAAACACGGAGGGTTATTCCCGGCAGCGGGTTACGTTGACGACGCGCTCACCGGTAACGGAGACCTACGGTGAACTCGGACGTGGGGTGCAGGTCTCGGACATCGCGCGAGTGCGGGAGGACTTTCTCGACACAGTGTACCGCCAGCAAGTGCAGGGCTTGGGCTCGGCCCAGGTCCGCGCCTCGTACTTCTCACAAATCGAGGATCTGTTTCAGGAGCCGGGCGAAAGCGGGTTCGGGACGCAATTGAGTTCGTTCTTCGACGCATTGAACGACTTCGCCAATAACGTCGAGGAGCAAGCCGTCCGCACATCGGTCATCACCCAATCGCAAAGTCTCGCTTCAAGCCTAAACCAGTTGGCGGAAGAACTGTACGCATTGCGCACGAACGCCAACGAGGAGGTCAAGAACTCGGTCCCGGAAATCAACTCCCTGACCGCGCGCATTGCCTCGCTCAATACAACCATTAGCCAATCGGAGATTGGCGGCCACAAGGCCAATGATCTGCGCGATGAGCGCGATCAGCTCTTGGATGATCTCTCGCGGCTCGTCAACATTTCCTACCGCGAACGGAGCGACGGCCAGGTCAACGTGTTCATTTCCGGCGGTATACTCATTTCCGGCGAGGACGCGCGGGAGCTTGTCGCGGAAAAGGATTCCACTATTGACCCTGAGCGATCCGATCTCGTGACGGTTCGGTTCGCGGACAATGGCTTGGCGGTGGATATCCGAGACGGCGAGCTATACGGTGCGTTGATGGCGCGTGACACTGATCTGGCTGAAGTGTCCACGCGGCTGGATCAGATTGCCGGGTCCATCATCGAGGAGATCAACAAGATCCACAGCACAGGCAACGGCCTTGATGCCCTGTCGGGCACGATCTCAGGCACGAACGCGGTAAGCGATCCCGCCACCGCGCTTTCGTCGGCGGGGTTGCCGTTCGACGTTACAGCGGGATCCTTCGATCTTGTCGTGTATAATGGGTCCGGCACGGCCACGGTTAGCACGGTGACGATTACGGACTCCACGACGTTAGACGATCTCGTGACGAGCCTCAATGCGATATCGAACTTCTCGGCGTCCGTGGGAAGCGACAATACGCTTCGTCTGGGCACGACGGGAACGTACGCGTTCTCGTTTGCGAACGATAGTTCCGGCGCATTAACGGCCCTCGGAATTAACGGTCTGTTTACGGGATACGATGCGTCGACCATTGCCGTGAGCGAGAGCATTCAAGAGAATTCCAGCCTGCTGACGTCCGGATACAGCACCGACGTCCTCAATACGGGTGACAACACGGCGGCACTCGCTTTAGCGGACGTCCAGAACGCGTTGGTGTTCGACAGCGGCACGGCAACCATTCAAAACTTCTACGAGTCAACGATTGTTCGTGTCGGGGTCGACGCCCAAGCGAACAGCACGACGCTTGATGTTCAGCAGGCGTTTGTCGATGACTTCCAGGGTCGACGCCAGGAGGTTTCGGGCGTCAGCATCGATGAAGAAGTCACGTCGTTGCTGCTGTACGAGAGAGCGTACCAGGCCGCGGCGCGGGTCATCACGATTGCCGACCGGATGCTTGACGTCCTTATGAACATGGCGGTGTAGCCTGCAAAGTGCCCCAGTGCCGGCGTGCCGGGGCGCCTATTCACTTCCGCCGTTCAATGATGATCTGGCCGCCGGAGAGCCGATAGCCGAATTCCGGCTGGTACCATTGCCGGATCAGGAGGTCCATCGCCGTGCGGACGCGGACTTGGTGGAGCGCGCACGGATTGACTGGAAGGTCATCGAGTCCCGGCTCGATGCCCACCTTGACGCCCAGGCTCGCGGATAGCGTGTCGAGGACCTTCGCGAGCGGCGTGGCTCCGATTACCATCGGGCTGTGCTGCGGGTCTTCCGGCGGCGCCGGCAAGGCCACGTCCACTTTCTTGTCGAGCAGCGCGTTCTGATCGGGTGTCAACGTCTCCGGATTGAGCAATGCCGAGGCGGGCGTTACGTTCTGTGTGGCAAATAAGAAGATATACTCGGGCGTGCTCTCGACTTGGAACGCCGTGGGCAGGAGCCGGGCCGATTTG